>Ga0316576_10000011_pt1 | contig 51505 bp, 43 predicted proteins | sample S0NA_FD_203075 | JGI IMG/M metagenome (GOLD analysis project Ga0316576, IMG submission 203075) | Rhizosphere microbial communities from salt marsh grasses in Alabama, United States - S0-2_050615r3r5 | ecosystem: Host-associated > Plants > Roots > Rhizosphere | place: USA: Alabama | collected...
TTATCTGGCAACTTGGCCTGCTAAAGCACTAAAGCCTCACGCGTGGCCGCCCAAATCCGCGGCTGCAAGTGTAGCCGAAGGGGGCAAGCCGGGAAATTTCCATCGGATACGGCACTGTCTTGATGCTTCCCGAGAGCGCATCGGCGACCAAGGGCCGACGGGCGCCTCGGGGGCGCCGGGATAGGGGTACGCTCAGGCACCGGGAGAGACGACTCGGAGACCACTTCGGGGCCCGTCTCATCTCGCTCTCGGCTCTTGGAGCCTTTGGCGGGGGCGGGTCGCGCCGAGGGCGGCGCTCCTAACGGGAATCGGAGGAGCCGTGCGTAAAGCTGAAGTTCGTGGGAAGCGTCGCTGGGCAGACTTGTTGAAGCCGGCCGAACTGGGGGCGTGACGGTAACACGCTGAATTTGGACGGAACATCATCGCTCTCCCGGATTCCGCTGTCGCTGCATCCGGGCTACGGGATCGTGCGAGGTGGCTCCATAGGCTGCGAGGGCCGCGAAGACAGGGCCGCCGCGCGCTGCCGCGCGTCCGGTCTGGAGCACCCTCACACCGCGCCCGAACTTTCCTAAACTCGATCATGCCAAAGATGGAAGGTACAGACGCCGGCCCCGGGGCACGGTCCGATCGAATGACCGGGCGCCCGTCCCCGGCAGGCAATCGACAGGGTATGGGAGTGGAGGACGCACCATGAAGAACGATCAGACCTTATCCATGGAGCGCGCGGACCAGGGGCGGGCCAGAAGCGGGGCCCTCGATGCGACCCTGGCGCGCCTGTTGCTGCAGGGCCTTGCGGGGGCACCCATCGGTGTGGTCCTCTGGGACGGGGCCCGCTTTGCGGCCGGGCCGGGCCGGCCGGTGGCCTGGATCTGGCTGAAGGACCGGTCCGCCCTGACTCGGCTGCTGCTCGACCCCGATCTCCAGTTCGGCGAGCTCTACAGCGCCGGGCGGCTTGAGGTGGACGGGAGCCTGGTGGAGCTCGCGGAGGCCATCTACCGGGTCGACTTCACCTCCACCGGTCGCGGGCCCCTGGCCAGGCTGCTGCGCTTTCTCGATCGGCCGCGGGGCAACGGCGAGCGCCGCGCGCGGGAGAACATCCACCACCACTACGACATCGGCAACGACTTCTATCGCCTGTGGCTGGACGAGCAGCTCGTCTACACCTGCGCCTATTTCCCCGATCCCTCCGACAGCCTGGAGGACGCCCAGATCGCCAAGATGGAGCACGTCTGCCGCAAGCTGGATCTCAAGCCCGGGGAGCGGGTCGTCGAGGCGGGCTGCGGCTGGGGCGCCCTGGCCCTGCACATGGCGCGGCATCACGGGGTCCGGGTCCGCGCCTATAACATCTCCAGGTCCCAGGTCGCCCATGCCCGGGAGCGGGCCGAGCGGGAGGGGCTCGCCGATCGGGTCGAGTTCGTCGACGGGGACTACCGGGAGATCGCACGGGAGCAACCGGGCAGCTGCGATGTCTTTGTCTCCGTCGGCATGCTGGAGCACGTGGGGCCCGGGCACTACCAGGACCTCGGCCGGGTGATCGACCGGGTCCTCTCGCCGGCGGGACGGGGGCTGATCCACTCCATCGGCACACCCATCCGGGCCCCCGTGAACCCCTGGATCGAGCGCCACATCTTCCCCGGGGGCTACACGCCCACCCTGCGGGAGATGATGGCGGTCTTCGAGCCATTCCGCCTCAGCATCCTGGACGTGGAGAACCTGCGCCTGCACTACGCCAAGACCCTGGAGCACTGGCTCGGGCGCTTCGAGGCCCACCAGGAGACGGTGCGCGCCCTGTTCGACGAGCCCTTCGTGCGCGCCTGGCGCCTCTATCTCTCGGGCTCCACCGCGGCCTTCCGCTCCGGGGCCCTAGACCTCTTCCAGGTGCTCTTCAACCGCACGGGGACCAACGATGTCGCCTGGACGCGGGCACCCCTTTATCGTCCCCGAGGTGGCGAGGGTCTTTGAGCCGATGGAGCGCTGCGATGTCCTGATTGTGGGCGGGGGACCGGCCGGCTCCTCCTGCGCCTGGGCCCTGGGCGGGTCCGGCCTCGACGTCGTCGTGATGGACCGCAGCCCCTTTCCCCGCGACAAGGTGTGCGCCGGCTGGATCACGCCGCCGCTTACAGAGATCCTCGGGCTCGATCTCACCGACTACGCGCGGGACCACACCCTGCAGCCCATCACCGCCTTCCGCACCGGGCTCCTCGGGGGGCGTCCGATCGATACCGGCTACGACCGGACCGTGAGCTATGGCATCCGACGCTGCGAGTTGGACGACTATCTGCTGCGGCGCGCGGGCGCCCGGCTGATCCTCGGCGAGTCGGTGCGGGAGATCGCGCGGGACGGGGCCGAGTGGATCGTCAACGGACGGCTGCGGGCGCCGATGCTGGTCGGGGCCGGGGGGCACGCCTGCCCGGTGGCGCGGCATCTGCGGGGCGACGCCAACGGGCAGGTGCCGGTCATTCGGGCCCAGGAGGCGGAGTTTCCGGTGCCGAGGGGCGCCGGGGGCGCGGTGCGCGGGGAGGCCCCGGAGCTCTATTTCTGCGCCGACCTGGCCGGCTACGGCTGGGTCTTCCGCAAGGGGGACTATCTCAACGTCGGGCTCGGCCGGGAGGACCCGAGGGACCTGCCGGGCCACGTGGCTCGCTTCTGCGCCTGGCTGCGGGAGACGGGACGGCTGGACCAGGACCCCACGGGCTTCAAGGGGCACGCCTATCGGCTCTACGATGCCGGGATGCCCAGCCCCGTGGCCGATGGCGTCCTGCTGATCGGCGACGCCGCCGGTCTGGCCCATCCCCAGACCGGCGAGGGGATCCGCCCGGCGGCGGAGTCCGGCCTGGCGGCCGCCGCCACGATCCGCGAGTCGGCGGGCGACTACCGCATGGGGCGGCTCGCGGGCTACGTGGAACGTCTGCAAGGGAGCCTGGGGCGGCCTGGCGCGGGACCGAGCGGCTGGATCCCCGGCGTCGCCCGCCGCGCCCTCGGCCGGGCCCTGCTGCGCAGCCCCTGGCTCACCCGGCGGGTGGTGCTGGACGGCTGGTTCCTGCAGGGCATCTGAATCGGCCCGGGATCGCGGATCGCGTCCGCGAGCCGCGGATCACCGCGACCGGGTCGGGCTCTGGGCGGCGGGGACGAGGCGCCCGATCCGCTGCCCCATCCGCACCGGGCTACCGGGGGTCAGGGCCGGATCCCAGGTCACCCTGCCCGGCGTGAAGAGCAGGACCACGGTGGAGCCCAGGTTGAAGCGCCCCATCTCCGCGCCGCGTCCCAAGTGCACGCTTGGCCGCGACGCGGCACCCTGGGCCTTGGCTCGACCGCGGGTGGCCGGGGTCACCTCGCCCGCCCAGACGGTCTCGATCCCGCCGACGAAGATGGCCCCCACCAGCACCATGGCCATGGGCCCTGACTGGGTCTCGAAACGGCAGATGACCCGCTCGTTGCGGGTGAAGAGCCCTGGCACCAGGTCGGCGGTGATGCCGTTGACGCTGTAGAGCCGGCCGGCCACATGGGCCATCTCCGTCAGGTCCCCCGCCAGGGGCATGTGGATGCGGTGATAGTCCTTGGGCGAGAGGTAAAGGGTCGCGAAGGCCCCCCCCTCGAACCGGCGCGCGTCCTCCCCGTTTCGCGCCAGCAGATCGACCAGGGTGTAGTCCTGTCCCTTGGCCTGGATCAGGCGACCGCGCTCGATGGCACCGAGCTGGCTCAGGATCCCGTCCACCGGGGACACGACCGCGGCGGGGTCCGGCTCGATCGGACGCAGGTCGGGGCGCAGGGCCCGGGTGAAGAGCGCGTTGAGGCTCGGATAGCGCCGCGGGTCGGGCTCCGCGGCCTCCGCCATGCGGATCCCGGTCGCGCGGACGAAGACCCAGATCAGGGGGATACGCAGGGGGGCCCACTCCACCCGCGCCAGGCGGTGCATCAGGCGGGACAGCCCATGCTGGGGCAGCACGGTCTGGATCGCCACGTAGAGCCGGGCAAGCGGCCCGCGAGACCCGACCTTCACTTCACCTCCCGGAGCAGTAGGTGCACACCCTTGTAGAGGGCGATCAGGTCCGCGGCGAGCGCGGCCCCGTCGTCTCGACCCGAGAGCAGGGCCAACAGGTAGCCGCCGGGGGCGAAGACGTACAGGGGGGGCTCGGCCTCCCCGCCCGCCCCGAGCGAGTCGCCCAGGCGCTTTAGCTCCTCCGCCTCCCCCCCCAGCACGTAGAGGGCCGGCGAGAGCCGGGCAAAGTCCCGGGCCAGGTTGGGCGCATCGGTGGTGGTAATTAGGACGAGCCGAAGGGCCTCGTACAGATCCGACTCATCGGAGACCCGGTTGTAGACGTCGATCAGGCGCTGAATGGCGAGCTGGCCCTGGGCCCCGGAGAGGTCGCCAAAGGTCAGCAGGGTCCAGCCGGCCGACAGGGTCTCCTGGTCGAAGGGCCGGCCTAGGGGGTCCTCGAGCCGGAAGCCGGGGATCGCCGCCGGGGGCCGGACCAGGACCCCATTGATCGTCGGCGGCTCGGCATGCCGGCGCTGGTACTCGTTGCCCCACTGGTAGCCCAGCAGAAAGAGTCCCATGGCCCCGAGGACGAAGGCGAGCCGTACCCAAGGGTTGTGTCGACTGCGTAGGAACATGGCTGAAACGGCGCGGGTCGACGGCCTCAGGCGTGGAGGACCGCATGGGCGGCCACCAGCGCGTCGCCGGTCGCGGGCCCCAGCCCCAGGGCATCGAGCTCGCTCCCGAGGGCGGACAGACAAAGCAGGACATTCTCGGGACGGCTGCTGTAGCCCATGAGGCCGATGCGCCACACCTTGCCCGCCAGCGCCCCGAGCCCGGCACCGATTTCCAGGTTGTAGTGATCCAACAGGCGAGCCCGCAGGGCCGCCTCGTCCACACCGGCAGGGACGGCAACGGCATTGAGCTGGGGAAGGCGCTCGGCCTCCGGCACCACCAGCTCCAGCCCCAGGGCCTCGAGCCCGGCCTTCAGGGCCAGGTGGTTGCGCCGGTGGCGGGCCCAGGCCGCCTCGATCCCCTCCTCGAACAGCATCACCAGGGCCTCGTGGAGGCCATAGAGGGCGTTGACTGGAGCCGTGTGGTGGTAGGTCCGCTTCTGCTCGCCGCCCCAGTAGCCGAGCACCAGGTTGAGGTCCAGGAACCAGCTCGTCACCGGGGCGGAGCGGCCGCGCACCCGCTCCAGGGCGCGCTCGCTGAAGGTCAGAGGGGACAGCCCAGGGGTGCAGGAGAGGCACTTCTGGGAGCCGGAGTAGACCGCGTCCAGGCCCCAGGCGTCCACCTCCAGCTCACAGCCGCCCAAGGAGGTGACGGTGTCGACGATGGTCAGGCAGTCGTGGCGCCGGGCGATCTCGGCGAGCAGCCGGGCGTCGGAGCGGGCCCCGGTGCTGGTCTCCGCGTGGACGAAGGCCAGCAGTCGGGCCTGCGGGTGGCGGCGCAGGGCGTCGTCGACCTGATCCGGGCTCACCGCCCGGCCCCAGGTCCCCTCGACGACGATGGGCACCCCACCGAGGCGCTCCACGTTCTGGCGCATGCGCCCGCCGAAGACCCCGTTGATACAGACGACGACCTGGTCACCGGGCTCCACCAGGTTCACGAAGCAGGTCTCCATGCCGGCCGAGCCCGGCGCCGATACCGGCATGGTCAGGGCGTTGCGGGTCCGGAAGGCGTAGCGCAGGAGGTCCTTCAGCTCGTCCATCATGGCCACGAAGCGCGGGTCCAGGTGCCCGATGGTGGGTCTGGAGAGGGCCTCCAGGACCCGGGGGTGCACGTCGGCGGGGCCGGGCCCCAGGAGGATCCGTGGCGGCGGATTGAAGGGGCGGAAGCTCATGGCGGGTTCCCGCGAGGCGTCATGGCCTCTGCTTGTCGATTCAGTGCGGTGGGCCGGCGAGTATAGGATCGGGGCCGGTCGGGTCACAAGGCGAGCGGCCGTCCGAGCCGAATGCGCGGCTGCCGTTCTGCCTTCACTGGACTCACGGCCTGGTTGCGCCGGCGGGCCCGACAGGACCAATCCCACCTGTCGCGGCCGCGGCAAGCGCCAACTGATCGGGATCTAGAGTTCGCGCTGATCCGCCAGCCCGGTCAGCTCCCACAGCCGGTCCAGCTCCTCGCGCAGGCGGGCCACCTCCAACTCGAGCGCGTCTAGCCGGGACCCCTGGCCGGCCCCCTGGGGAACGGCCGTCGTCGGCGCCGCGGCGGCCGGAATCGACTCCGCCGGAGGCTCCCCGCAGAGCAGATGGGCGTAGCGCTCCTCCCGGCGACCCGTTAGCCGCGGCAGCTCCATGACCAGGGCCGGTGAGCGATCCATCAGGCCCCTCAGGGTGTCACCCACCGCCCCCAGGTCCGGAAACTCCGCCATGCGGGCCGTGTTCGTGCGCAGCTCCCCCAGGGTCTGGGGGCCCCGCAGCATGAGCACCGTGAGCACCGCCTGCTCCTGCCTGCTCAGGTGGTAGGTGCCCACCATCTTGTGGTCGTAGCGCTCGGTGCGTCCGGAGAAGCTGGCATGCACGAGTCCCCGGTCCCGCAGTTGGTTCACCGTGTGGCCCACCTCCCCGGTCTCAAGCTGCATCACCGGGTGCCGGCTGCTCTTCTGGTTGCAGGCGTTGACCAGGGCATTCAGGGTCAGGGGATATTGCTCAGGGGTCGTCCGTTGCTTCTCCATGAGGCAGCCGATGACTCGCGCTTCCGCGGGCGTGAGCTCGATGGGCCTCAGGGGGGAGCCGGCAGCGCCGGCGGCGTCTCGGTCTGTCATGGAAGGTCCGTATGTCTCACGTAATTTGTAGGTTTGGCCCCGGATCAATCCAGGGGCAGTACGCGCAGCTCCACCTGACCCGAGGTCTCCCGACTCCCCTGGGCGCCGTAGAGGAGCCCGCCCGATCGGGTCTGGCGTGAAACGCTGCTGGCACCGATGGGAATCCAGTCGCCGATGCGGCCCTCGACGCGGCTGCTCAGGGCCCCCGTCTCGACGGCACCCCCTCCGCCGGGGCTGGCCGAGCGGGTCTCGATCTCCAGGGTCACCCGATCGCCGATGACCCTCGGGATCACGGTGAAGCCGCTCTCCGCCCGCCAGTACTCCGCGCCCTGCCGCACCAGGGCGCCGCCGGGGCGAATCTCCAGCTCCCGGTAGGGCAGGGGCTGCTCCAGGCCGATGGAGATGTAGGCGGGATGGCCGTCCAGGGCGCGTACCTCCTGGGTCAGGTCGCGACTGGCGCTCCCGCGGCCGGCCGATGCGCTGACCTGGCTGCCGCCCGGGCCCGGTGGACCGACTCGCACGCGCCCCCGGGTCTCACCGCTGGTCCAGGTCTCGTCGACCCGCGCCCCGACACGGCCCCCGGCGGCATCCTGGGTGGACCCCTGGCGCACTTGGATGAGCAGGCTGCGGGCGGGTCGGTCCAGCTCGGCGAGTGCGCGGCGGATGTCCGCGAGCCGTTGGGGGGAGGCGCGCACGAAGAGCGCGTGCTGGGCGCCGACGACGGTCCCGTCGGGACCCGCCAGGGGCGTGAGGATGGGGATCAGCTCCTCGGGCAGCCGAGACCGGAGGTCGATGATCTCCAGCGGATACTCGCGCGCCAGGGCCGCCGGCCCCAGGCACCAGGACCAGGCGAGCCAGAGGAGCACCGTCCAGGGCCACACACGGGAGACGGGGCGGTTAGAGGAAGAGGCGACGGAGCTCGCTGTCCACATCGCTGCGCTCCCACATCTGCTCGAACTCCGCGCGCAGGAGGCGTCCCTGACGCGGGCCGTTCAGGTCAGCGACCGCCTCGGCGGTACCGGCCAGACGACGTATGCAATACCCCCGGCCGTCGGCGATCAGGAAGGCGTCCGTGCGGTCCTTGAACTCCTCCGCCAGATGGCGGACCGCGATCCTGGAGGTCAACTGCCGGGCCAGCGCGATGAGGCGGTGCCCCCTGAGCGCCACCGCCCGCGGGTCGCCGAGCAGGACGTGGACACACTGGGGAGGGGCCCCGAGACAGAGTCGACGCAATGCCTCGACGAATGGGGCCTGATCGTAATAGTCCGGATCCAGGTCCCCGCTGAAGATCAGGATCTCGCGGCGCGCTTGCTCCACCAGGCGCTGGCTGAGCTCGCGAATGGGCAGCTTCCCGAGGAGTGTGACCGGCCCTTCGGGGCGATCTCCGGCCTCGTCGGGCACATCAACGTCCAGCTCGCGCGGATCGGTCATGGGGACTCCCGGTAGACCATGAGTCGATGGGGGATGCCGGCCTCCCAGAACTCCAGTCCTTGTGCCCGGAAGCCGTAACCATGATAGAAGGCCAGGGCGCTGCTCTGGGCATGGACGAAGGGCGCAGGGCGATCGGGGCCTTTCGCCAGGAGCAATGCCTCGCGCAGAAGGGCCGAGCCAACGCCGCGGCCCCGCCAGGCCGGCAGGACGGCCATTCGCCCGATTTGCCCGCTGGGGAGGATGCGCGCCGTCCCGATCGGGTTCTGGTCGAGGTCGAAGGCGAGCAGATGCGTGGCACCGGGGTCAGCACCGTCCCACTCCAACCCCTCGGGCACCCCTTGCTCATTCACGAAGACTTCGACCCGGACCCGGGACAGGGCCTCCCGGTCCTGGTCCCAGTGGGCCCGGCGCACACCGAAAGTGAGGCCGTCAGTCGGGGAGCTCATAGTGACCCTGATTGTAGAGGGTGGCGAGCAGATCGAGACAGTCAGAGTCGTCCAGCCAGGGTTGGAGCTGGGCCAGCGTCAGGGTACGCCGGGCGGTGATGAGGTCCGCGAACGCAAGGTATCTCGCGGAAAGCCGGTAGGTCTCCCCGGCGGCGAACAGCAGCACCTCGCCACTTCTCGCCCGGGTGAAGAGGAGCCGCGAGGGACCGCGAAGGAGCCGGCCCCGACGCGCCAGGGCGCGACGAAACGCTGGCGACTCCAGGGGGTCCCCGCGGGGAACGGGCTCCAGGTTCTCCTTGGGCTCCGTCAGATGGGCGCCGAGCCAGGCCGCGAAGGCATCGTCGTCCGCCCCGGACAGGGCGGTCTCGATGTGTCGACGGACCCCGCTGGCGACCAAGGCCGGGATCTCCCCCCGGTGGAGGGGGGGTCTGGGGTCCGGGTCCCGATAACGCCCGGAAGTCAGTCGCTCGGAGACGAGCCGGTCGTACCAGGCGGTGGCAAGCTCCCGCCAGTCAGGCGAGCGCATACCGACCGACCAGGTCATGCAGGGGCCCTCGGCGATCCCCCAATGGGGCACCCCCGGGGGCAAATAGAGGACATCGCCGGGGTCCAGCGTCCACTGCTCCCGGGGCTCGAAGGACTCCAGGATCCGGAGGTCCAGACCTGGTACGCAGAGGGCCTCTGACACCGGATTCGGGTCGATCCGCCAACGCCTTCGTCCCTCGGCCTGAACGAGAAAGACGTCATAGCCGTCGGTATGGGGTCCGACCGAGCCCTGATCCTCCGCGTAGCTGATCATGATGTCGTCGAGGCGCCAGTCTGGCAGGAAACCGAAGGCATCCAGCAGGTCAGCGACCTCCGGCACCAGCTTGTCCACATCCTGCACCAGCAAGGTCCAGTGGGATGCTGGGAGGGCGGCAAAGTCCGACTCCACGAAGGGGCCATGGCGCACCTCCCAGGGGCGGGTCCCACGCTCCAGCACCAACCGGGCCTCGACCCCTGGCTCACAGGCAAGTCCGGCCAGCTCTTCGCCGGACAGGAACGATCGGAATCCGGGCAGTGCGGCACGCAGCAACAGCGGCCTCCGCTGCCAGAACTCCCGCAGGAAACGCTCGGGGGTGAGTCCATCAGGAAACTGAAGGGCGTTGCTCATGCCCTTTCCCAGAGCCCCGACAGGCCCAGACTGTTACTTGCGCGCAACACCACCGTTATGGCGACGCGACGCCCAGGGTGAGCAATACTATTAACTTTCATGGAGCTGAGGCGCCCAGCGATCTTCGGTCGTTGCAAATATGTATCGGGTTGCAAAAAAAGTTGCACTTTTGCCGCCGATGTAGGCTAAAATGGAAGTGTCCGTATATTCCGTCATCCAGCGTCGCTCGGCGCAGAAGGTTTGATCGTCCGGTCGCGGGGACGCGGTTGGAGACTGGTGGGGATTCGGTCACGACTGTTGCCTTTGCGTGACAGACCCCAACCTCGTCGATGCGACTTCGTTACAACCTCCTCAACCACACAAATAGGTAAGCAAAGATGCGCAAAGACAAGAACCGCTTCCTCGCCGCGACCTTGGCCATGGCCATGGCGGTGTTCCTACCCTTCGCCGCCCTGGCGGACGACGTGCTATCCTGGAAGGCCGCTCCGACCACAAGCGCCTGGGTCAATCCCTATGGCGAGTGCTGGCAGGCCGTCGAGGGCGAGACCCTTCCCCCCTGCGAAGCGTATGTGCCGCGGGCACCGCTGGTTCTTCGCCTGCTGTTCGAGTTGGACAAGTACCGTCTCGAGAACATCCGTAACCCCGAGGAGCTTTCCAAGCTGGACGACCTGCTCGCCGAGCTTAGCTCGACCGAGCGCCAGGAGGTGCTGACCATCGTCGGACACACGGACAAGCTGGGGAGCTGGGAGCACAACGTGGTTTTGAGCGAGAATCGCGCGCTGACCATCAAGGATTACATCCTCAACAAGGGCTATCCAGAATCCCTCATCCGGGAAGTCAAGGGCGTGTCCTGGGAAGGCGGCGACGACGTGGCTGCCGACGGCACGATCATCGACCTGGGGCCCCTCGAGAACAACCCGCTACGCCGCCGTGTGGTCGTGGCCGAGGTCGCGCCATAGGCTCAGATCACGCGACTCCCGTAAGCCTCATCCCCCCCAACCGGGGCTTATAGGACGGCCGGTCACCGGATTCTCCGGAGACCGGCCTTTTCATTTGGGTCTCGCGACGAGTCCTCGCGCTTCTTCTGGGAGATGCGGCCTAGCGCGCTCCGCCTCCGAATCGCCTCTCACGCGCACAAGCCAAGCAGCTCCCGCTCCAAGGTAGCCAAGTTCAGCAGCCAGGCGGGGCCTCGATCAATCGTCAGGCCGGTCAGCGCGTACCAAGGGACCTCTTGGGATTCGTCTTGCCCCGGAGCCAAGCTCCGCGTGGACAGTCGCTCCAGACGAGGCAGGTCTGGGCTTGCGATCGCGAGGAAACGTAAGGTTGGGTCACCGCTTGGGGAAAGGCACACCACCACCGTATGCAGCCTGCTGTCCGGAACAGTGCGCGCGCAAAGACGCGCCCCCGGAACAGACTCGCCTCGCCAGGTCAGCGTTCCCAAGACCCAGTCGGGGTAACCCGCGTGCCGCGACCCCAGCTCCTGCCCACGAACAACCTCGGCGATCGCCGCCACCGGCACCAGGAGATCCCCGCCGGGGGCCGACAACAACAGGACCCCCGGGCTCACCGGCGACGGTCTCATCCGTGGTTCCCTGACAGGACCGAGCTGATCTCGTCGAGCAGCTCGCTTTCCTGGTAAGGCTTGCCGAGGAATCGATCCACCCCGAGGGCCAAGGCGTGATCCCGATGCTTATCCCCGGTCCGGGACGTAATCATGATGATGGGGAGGTCCTTGAGCCGATCCGACCGGCGCACGTGACGGGTCAGCTCGTAACCGTCCATCCGCGGCATCTCGATGTCGAGCAGCATGACATCCGGTCGTCGCTCGTCGAGCAGGGTCAGGGCCTCCACCCCATCCTTTGCCGTGACCACCTCCATATTCTGCCGCCGGAGCAGGCGGGCGGTGACCCGGCGGACCGTCAGCGAATCGTCAACCACCATGACGCAGGCCGGGCCATTCACCGCGCCGTCGCCCGGGGTGCCAGTAGGCAGATGGTCCTGGAGGGCACCCGAGCGGAGCAGCGCCAAGGCATCCAGGATCAGCGCTACCCGCCCATTCGGAAGGATGGCGCCACCGGACAACCAGCGCACTCCGGCGAGCTGGGGCCCGAGCGGTTTGACCAAGACCCGGCTGCTCTCGATCAGGCTATCCACCTGGAAGGCAACCCGCAGATCCCCGACGCGCGTGAGCAGCAGCGGAATCCAGCGACGTTCGCCGAGCTGTGGCGCTTGGCGTCGGTCCAGAACCGCGCCGAGATAGGCGACGCGATAGGCGTGGTCGCGATAGCGAAAGCTTTGCGCCTTTCCGCTGTAAAGCGCGGCCAGCTCGTCCCGGCCGATGCGCGCGGCCCCCTCGATCGTGGAATGGGGTACGGCGTAGACGTGCTCTCCGACGCTGACCTGGAATGCCTCGATAACGGCCAGCGTCAGAGGGAGTCGGATGGTGAAGCTGGTACCTCGACCGGCCACCGAGTCGATGCCGATGGTGCCGTTCGCGGCCTTCACCTCCGAGTTGACCACGTCCATCCCAACACCACGGCCCGAGATTTGCGTGACCCGGCCGTGTGTGGAAAAACCAGGCTCGAAGACGAACTGCATCAGCGCCTCGTCCGAGAGCACCACCTGGGGCGCGAGCAGACCTCGGACGATGGCCTGGCGACGGATCGCGCCCACATCCATGCCGCGCCCGTCGTCGCTGAGGCTGATCACCACGTCGTTTCCCTCCCGGCTCAGGACCAGGGTAATCACTCCCATGGGTGGCTTACCCGCCTGGGCGCGATCGTCCGGCCCCTCGAGACCGTGGTCCACGGCGTTGCGTAGCAGATGCTCCAGCGGGGCGACGAGTCGGTCCAGGATTGAGCGATCCAGCTCCACCTCGGGGCCCAGGACATCGAGCCGGGCGGACTTGCCGAGACTGTCGGCCGTCTGACGCACCAAGCGGTGCAGCCTCGGGACCACCTGGACGAAGGGCACCATCCGAGTACGCAAGAGTCCATCCTGCAGCTCCTCTGCCAGGCGTGCCTGCTGGCTGAGCAGATCGGCCGACTCCCGTTGGTAGCCCCACAGCAGCTCCTGCAGACTGACCAGATCGTTCACGGTCTCCGCCAGGGCACGGGAGAGCTGCTGAAGGCTGGAGAAACGATCAAGCTCCAAGGGGTCGAATAAGGCGCCCTCCTCCTGGCTGAGGCCCTGACCCTCGAAGCGATGAAGAATCTGGGTCTCGGTCTCGATCTCCAGCAGTCGAAGCTGCTCCCGCAACCGGGTCACCGTCTGGCCCAGCTCGCCGAGGCCGAATCCCATAAGGCCGTTGCGCTGGGACAAGCGCGCCCGGTAGAGACCGATCTCCCCGGAGAAATCCACCAGCCGGTTGAGCAGATCGCCCCTGACCCGGATCTGTGGCACCACAGCCGCGGGAGAGCCCGCCTCCTTCTCCCTGACCAGGGCGGCGAACGGACCAGGTGCGGGTGTCCCAACCACGGCCTCGTTCCCAACGGGGGGCCGGGTGACGCTCAGATCCGGCGTCGCGGGCAGATTCGCTGCGCTCTCCGGCGGTCCGCTCAGGGCCTCGACGAGACCGCGGGCACGGGGTATGGGCGCCCCGCGCTCCAGTGCCTCTACCTGGACTGCGAGGATATCCGCTGTCTTCTGGGCGAGATCCAGGGTCGTTTCGTCAACCTCGGCGCCCGAATCGCCCGCCGCGGTCAGATGGGTCTCCAGGGCATGACTGAGGTCGCCGATCGCGGTGATGCCGGTGAGCCGGGCGCTCCCCTTGAGCGTGTGGAGATTGCGCTTGAGGGCGTCCGGAACCCCTGGGTCCTGTGGAGCGAGCTGCCACACGCGGATCTGGGCGTCGATGCGGTCAAGCAGCTCCCGGGCGTCCTCCAGAAACAGGTTCTTGAGGTCGGAATCCGCTGGCTGCGCCTCGTATTCCTCCCCAGGATCGACCGGCGGGGCGACGGTCGGAGGCGGACACGCCTCCTCTCTCGCCGGCCCATCCTTGGAGGAGGACTCCTGCCCCTCGATGGACACGGGAACGGCCTCGGCCGCCGGCTCGGACCCGGTGTCGGCCGCGGTCGCCGCTAGCTCAGGAGCCGGCATCGCCTTCTCCGGTCCAGACGCGACGGTCGTGGCGGGCCCTGGTTCCAGAGCCGCCTCCATCCCGACTAGGCGCTCCGGTTCTTGAACGAGCCCAGCGACCGGATCCTCGTCAGCGGACTTCACCGGGTGAGCAAGCGTCGATTCGGCGCCCTGCGCCTCCGAGCTCGGGACTTTCGGGATAGCCTCCGGGGACGTGCTTGGCGCCGGCGGACCATCACCCGAGGCCGACACGACCCCCGAATCCTGCAGTTGGGCGATCGACCTGGCCAGGGCAAGCAGCACACCCACACTCGCGCCGTGTCCCGGGAGCTCCGCGATTCGAGCCGCTATCCCATCCACAGCCTGGGTAAGCAGCTCCAGGAGCCCCTCCGACAGCTGAATACGGTGCTCCTGTTGGGACCGGAAACGAAGCTCCAGGGGCTTGGCGACCTGGGCGATGGAGTCAATTCCGGCCATTCGCGCACTTCCAGCAAGGGTATGCAGGGCACGCACCACGCCCTCGTCCGGTATCCCTTCGCCGCCGCTGGCCTGAGCCAGGAAGGCTCGCAGCGCAGCGAGGTGCTCACCGGTCTCGCCCCGGAAGATTTCCAGTAGCTCCTCGTCCGCAACGAACTGGCTCTCGTGATCGGCCGGCGGCGGTGCTTGATCAAGGAGCTCCTGCAAACACGTCCGCGCCAACGGGTCCTCTGCCCCGGGGCCCAGAGGCACGGTCCCATTGTCTTCGCTCTCCAGCCGCTCACCCTCGGGTGGCTGTTCGCGTCCCGAGACAGGCGGGGCGCTTGGGGAGGGGAGGACCTCGGGGCGGTGCGTCGCCTCCTGAAGCGCCTTCCCCTCGCGGTTTGCGGCCTCTGGCCCGGCGCCTGCGAGCACACGATCTGCCCGCTCCACGAGCGCCGCGACCGAGATCGGACGGCCATCCGCCTCGGCACTCACGACGTCAGGCAGGAAGATTACCGTATCCTCGATGAGGGCCAACAGGTCCGCCCCCGGCTCCAGAGCCCCATCCAGGACACGATTGAGCAGCCGCTCGACTGCTTGGCCGAGCTGCGCCACGCGCTCCGCTCCCACCAACCGTCCGCTGCCCTTGAGGGTGTGGAAGCTCCGCCTGAGGATCGTCAGGGACTCCTGGTCCCCGAGGTCGGCGCGCCATCGGTCGAACTGCTCGACCGCGGAGGCGACCTCCTCGCGCGCCTCTTCGAGGAAGACCTCCAGGAATTCCTCGGCAATACCGCTAGACCGACTGCCGGCGGCCGAACCGTCCTCCGCATCCGTGTAAGCGGGCGCCGATTCGACACGCTCCTGAACCTGGACGCAGGACGCGACCGGGGCCCCCGGAACCTCGTCAGCGAGCAGGTCCAGGGCGGTGAGAGACTCGCGGGCCTGGGCGACCAGAGTCTCTGAGTCGGGCGACCCTTCATCCAGCCGCTCGACATGCAGCTCCAACGCTGCAACGGCATCCGCCAGCAAAACCAGGGCCTCCTCGTGGACCTGCTGGTTCGGTACGAGGTAACGATGGCGGACGAGGGCGGCAATGTCCTCAGCGAGATGGCCGCCGGCGTCGTCGCCCAGGACCTGAAGGGCACCCGACACGTTGGCGAGCTGCGCCGTCACCGGAGCCAACGCACCCGGGCGCTGCCCCTGTTCGAGACAGCTGAGAATTGCGCGCTTCACTCCCGCCAGCTCACCCCGGCTCTCGCGGAGCGTCGCGGAGCGTAGCTCCCCTGCAAACAGGCCCGATCCGCCACCCGTGCCATCCGGCGGACAACGACGCTCCGCAAAGGCCCTGAGCGAAGCCTCGATGCCGAGCAGCTCTGCTGCCAGGGGCTCGAGGCGCAAGGCGTCCCCGCCGGCGTCGAACACCCCGAGATCGTGGAAGCCGTCCGCCAGAGTCTGCAAACGCTCGGGCAACCGACCTGTGCTGGCTACCTCTAGGCTATGCGCTAGCTCCTGCAGACCTAGCCGAATCTCCTCTAAGAGGGTCCGCTCCGAGCGCCCGCTCCGTACGAAGAGATCCAACCGCTCCTTGATTGTACCGATCTCCGTCAGAACCGAGGAGGCGAGCTCTGCCAGAGCCTCGCTGACGCCCTCCGGTAGATCCCCCAGCGCGGGGTACCCGTAGCGGCGCTGCAGCTCCACGACCACGTCAGGCGGCTCGGCCCATCGGGAGAGCCCGTTCAGCAGATCGTCGAACAGATCGCGGACTTGGACGCGCGGCCATTCGGGCGGGGTCTGGATGAGCGGCTTGAAAATCCGATCTAGGCGTCCGAATAACGCCCGCGCACCAACCTCGTCCGACACCTGGCCCGTCTCCAGGGCCTCCCCGTAGGCCTCCGCAAGACGGAAAAGATCGGCGAGGACACCCTCCTCGAGATAGCGATTGGTCTGATGAAACAGACGCCTCAGGTTAAGCAATCCCTCACTGCTCGTGGCGGGGCGGTACCACTGCAGCAAATGGCGGAGAAAGTGAGGACGCAACTTGCGGATTGCCCCGCCCATAGAGTCCAGCGCCTCGGGCGTTGGCTCTGACTCCACATCCGCCGCCAGGACCGAGCCAGGCACCAGAAATTCCGCCTGGGTCAGTGGGGGTGCCCCGCGGGACTCTCTCAAGTCGTTGATGCTCGGCCAAAGGCTCAAGGGAGGGGGCTCGACACCCGAGTCCAGGCGGTCTAGGTGATTAGGCAGCTGGATCAGGGCCAACATCAGGGCCTCGGAAGCACCCTCCGAGCTCGGAACCTGTCCGTCCCGGATACTCTCCGCTACGCACTGCATCTCCTTGGCCAGGTGCGCCGGAAGGGCGAGCTCAAGGGCCGTCAGAACACCCCAGACCTCGCGCAGGGCGGTGGCCACCTCATGCATCGGGGCCGATTCGCCGCTGGACCCGTAGGACTCCACCAGGTCTCTGACCCGGCGCAGGGTCGCGACGATCTCGCCCTTGACCCACTTGAGGGTGCCGACAACCTTCTCGGCCATGGAATCTTTACCCCGTGGAGATCGTTAGGGCTGCCCGAGGGCCGGACTCGCCTCCTAGGGGAGGCGGAAGCCTGCCACGGAGCGCTGCAGCTCGCTGGCGAGATGAACCAACTCCTCCACCGACGCCGCCACCCTCCGCGTACCGTCCTCGGTCTCCTCTGTAATCCCTCGGATCGACTGCACTGTCCCGTTGATCTCGGCAGCCTGGCGGGACTGACTCTGGGCCGAGTCGGCAATCCGCTTGGTGATCTCGGCGATGTAGGCGGACACGTTCTCGATTTCCCTCAGGGCGTCGCCCGCGTTCTCCGCCAGATTGGCCCCTTCCACCACGCCAGCGGTGCTTGCCTCCATGGAACTCACCGCTTCATTGGTGTCCGCCTGGATCGTTCGAACGAGCACTTCGATCTGCTTGGTTGCGTTGCGCGAACGTTCGGCGAGGCGCTGGACCTCATCTGCCACCACCGCGAAACCCCGCCCGGCGTCGCCCGCCATGGCCGCCTGCATGGCCGCGTTCAGCGCCAGGATATTGGTCTGATCGGCGATGTCGTCGATCAACTCGACGATCTCGCCAATCTCCTGGGAGGACTCTCCGAGCCGCTTGATGCGCTTGGAGGTCTCTTGGATCTGCTCACGGATGCCGTCCATACCCTGGATGGTGTCGCGCACCGTCTGGGCACCCCGTCCAGCCACCTCAACCGACCGCGACGCCACCTCGGCGGATTCACCGGCGTTCCTGGCCACCTCGTCGATCTGCTGCGTCAGGGACTGGATCGCCCCTGAGGTCTTGCTGATCTGGTCGGACTGAACCGCGGTGGCCTGGGTCAAACGCTGGGCGATCGACCGGCTCTCCTGGGCCGAGTGACTGACTTTTTCGGCGGTCTTGTTGATGGTCGTCACCAGTCCCCGTAGGGCCTCGACCGCGTAGTTGATCGAATCCGCGATCGCCCCCGTCTTGTCCTCGGTGACCGTCGCCTCGACGGTGAGATCTCCGTCGGCGAGGTTGCCCATCTCGTCCAGGAGCCGCAGGATGGCCTGCTCGTCCCGCCCGGCCTGCGCCCGGGAAGCGGCCTCTTGGCGCCGGGCGCCAACGAGGATCCGGGCCCCAAGAACCAAGACGGAGAGCAGTGCCAAAACGCTGAATGCGGGCACCGACCAGTCGCCGACAGAGACGGGCCCCAGTCTTAGGCCGCCAGGTGCCACACGGTATGCCTCCACGAGGCGGTCTAGCGCGTCATCCAGCCTGGCACCAGCGGCTTCGAGGACAGGCAGGGAGTCCATGGCCGGAAGGGCAGCGGGTACCAGCTTGACCATCTGGTCGGCACCGAAGCGCATGGCCGTGAACATGCGCCCTGTCTCCTCCAAAGCGCCCCGGGCGGCGGACTGCCCGCCCTCGCTCGACTGTTGCTCGAGACGCTTCAGGACCGTAGCGAACTCATCGGCCGCCAGGGTGCCGGTCTTGACCGCCTTCCCGGCCTCGCTACCCCCTGCCAATAATCGGCTCAGGGCGGCCTTCATGACCTCCATTCGGGCAAGCTGGCGGCCAGCCTCCAGGACCTGGGCGGTCGAGGCCCCCTCCTTGGCGATGAGGTCCGCAGCGCGACCCATGGCCAGGCCCAGGTCGGGAAGCCGGGCGCCGGTGCTCTGAACGAGTCGGTGAAGATCCAGAATCGCCTCCTGGGCCGCGAGGATTCGGTCGACCGCTGCGCGGTAATCCCGCCAAGCGAGGTCCACGGCGTCCAGTTGGGCAACGACCTCGGGCGCGGCGGAGCCAAGACTTGGAGCCGTAGGGTCGCCCCGCAGACTATCCATACCGGCCTGGAAGCGATCGCGCTCCTGGCGCAGACGTCCGAAGGCCGGGACATCTCCACGTATCGAATCGCCCGCGGAACGGGCCATTTGCTGGACGAGGGTCGTCTGGGCCGCCGCGCCCAGGGACAGTCGCGCGTTTCGATCATGGATGCGGCTTGTCAGGACAAAGGACGCCACGGCCGCGAGGGCGAAAACAACGGCGAGAATCGAGAGCAGAACACTCAGGCCTCGCGCCCCCCTCGTGTCGGACTTGCCAGCCATTCTTTTGGTTCGCGTCGCCATGTCGCACCGAGCTCCTGGTCTTGTTGGTTGGTCCCGCCTCGGGCCCGCAGTCGCGGTAGGTGGGCGCAGTTCTGGCGCGGGTGGTCACCCGCCCATGGGCTTCCTTCGACCCGACTTCACGTTTCCACCACTTCAAGGATTGGGTCCGCAAGCAGTCGGTCCAGGGCCAGCACCGGGACCGACTCCCCGTCAAGGGGGAAGGCGTACTCCACGAAGGGCGAGAGCACACCAAGCCCAGCCGATGTCCCCGCTAGGCGGGAAGCGATCTCGAAGTGGCGGATGCCGATCGTCTCATTCACGAGCAAGCCGCACGGGACGCCGTCTTGGGGCACCACGAGTATGCGGTCTGTCGGTCGTGGCGCCGCCGTCCCTCCATGGACCAGGACTGTCAAATCGAAGATGGGCAGCAAGGTGCCACGGTTGTTCGCCACCCCGATCACCCAGGGCCGGGTGCCCGGTATCGAGGTCGTCTCAGCGGGCCACTCCAGCACTTCGACGACCTGTTCCAAGGGGGTAAGCAACAGGGAATTTCGGATCCGAAACAGCAATCCCGCCCACGTCGGCACAAACGGCGCCTCACCCGGAAGGCGGGCGCCAAGGTTCCGAAAGCGCGCATCCAGGTCCGCGATAAGCCGGAGGAGATCAGCACTCGCGCGAGGGCCATCGCAAGAGTCCGAAGAGACTCTGGGATCCACGACCTAGCCGCCCCCTAGCAATCCGCGGATGCGGGCGAGCAGCTCCGCCGTGTCGACGGGCTTCACCAGATAGTCGACCGCCCCCTGGCGCAGCCCCCAGGTTCGATCCGTCTGCTGGTCTTTGGTCGTCACGATGACCACTGGGATCTGGGCCGTCGCCTCGTCCCGACGCAAGATTCGGGTCGCCTGAAAACCGTTCAGGACGGGCATGATGACGTCCATGAGGATCACGTCGGGCAGCAAGCGACGAGCGATCTCGACCCCCTGCTCCCCATTGGAGGCGGTTTCGACCCGGAAACCGGCCTTGACCAGTGAATTGACGAGAATTCGCGTCTCAGTTGGCGAGTCGTCCACCACCAAGACGGTCCCGGTGGTCAGCGAGGGTTCCACCTCGTCGTCGTTACGACCGTCGGTTCTGCGAAAGAAGCTCTTCATGATTCTTGTAGGGGCTCGCCGATTGGAACGCCTGGACGTACAGCGGCCCTCGGTCTCGTCTGATGTGCCCCTAGGCCAGCTTTCTGAAGTCGGGATTCAAGTGCCGCTTGACCGCATCGAGCAGCTCCTCGCCGGTGAAGGGCTTGGAGAGGTAGAGCTCGGCGCCTACCAGCCGCCCCCTGGCTCGGTCGAAGAGCCCATCCTTGCTGGAAAGCATCACGACGGGGATATGGCGAAGGGTTGGGTTGCCCTTGATCAGGGCGCAGGTGTGGTAGCCATCCAGCCTTGGCATCATGATGTCGAGAAAGAGCAGATCGGGGCGGAATTCGAGAACCCTACCCAGGGCCTCGAATCCGTCCGCGGCGGTCTGCACCTCGTACCCGGCCTTCGCCAGCAGCGTTTTGGCCGTACGGCGGATCGTCTTGCTGTCGTCGATGACCAGCACCCGCCCCGCCGGCGCGTCGCCGCCATTAAGCGGACCGCCCATCAGCCGAGTCCTCCCACACGCGGCGGGAACGTCGTCGCCGTTGCGATCCGTAGCCGCACCGGAAGGTATCCTCTGGAACAGCGACCGCCGTGGCCCTGGCCCCCACGGCGCCCGATCGCCTCAAACTGACGCGACTCGCTCAACCCAAGCCTCCCAGATATCGCATCCGACCCAACGATGTGGGATCAGCCTATCCCCCGATGAGCCGGGGATTCTTGTACCACGGCGGGGTACGGGGACCGATGAGAACGGCGTCACCGTCCCGCAAGCCGTGCCCGCCCAGCGCGGCGCTTTCGTGATCCGAAGGGGATCCGACAACGAGCAAGGCGGCACCTCGTCGCCACGCCTGCCCCCGTTGCCCGGCGACCGTCTGGACGCCCTAGCGGGTCACTGACAGGCTGATGGTGCTGGGGTACACTGATTTCATGGCGAGTCAGCTCGGCGTCGTAATGGACCCTCTGGGGTCCATCAACATCAAGAAGGACAGCACCTTCTCGATGTTGCTGGCGGCCCAGCGTCGAGGCTGGACGCTCTGGTATATGGAGATTGGCGACCTGTTCGCCCTCGACGACACCATCCAGGCGCGTATGCGACGGGTGGAGGTCATGGATGACCCGGCGGGCTGGTTCCGCATCACCGACGAGGCCATCCGGCCCCTGGGCGCCTTGGATGTGGTGCTGATGCGCAAGGATCCGCCGTTCGACATGGAGTACGTCTTCGCCACGTACCTGTTGGAGCGGGCCCAGCGGGCTGGCGCGTGGGTCGTCAATGATCCGCGCAGCCTCCGGGACGCCAACGAGAAGATCTTTGCACTGGAGTTCCCCGACTGTACCCCCCCGACCTTGATCACCCGCCGGGTGCCGGACATTCGGGCCTTTCAGGACGCCCAGGGGGATATCATCCTCAAGCCCCTGGACGCCATGGGCGGAGCCAACGTCTTTCTCTTGCGCCGAGGGGACCCGAACCTGACCGTCGTGGGGGAGGCCCTCACTGACCGGGGGCGGCGCTTCTGCATGGCTCAGCGCTATCTTCCCGAGATCCGCGATGGCGACAAACGGGTACTCATGATCGATGGGGCGCCCGTCCCCTACTGCCTAGCCCGGATCCCGGCGCCCGGCGAGACCAGGGGGAACCTGGCGGCAGGCGCCTCCGCCGAGGGTCGACCCCTGACGGACCGGGACCGTTGGATCGCCGATCAGGTTGGCCCGGAGCTGCGCGCCCGCGGCATCCTTTTCGCCGGCCTCGACGTGATCGGCGACTACCTGACGGAGATCAACGTCACCAGTCCGACCTGCATCCGCGAGCTCGACGCCCAGTTCGGTCTGGACATTGCCGGCGATCTGATGGACGTCATCGCGTTGCGCCTGGCGGAACGCTGACAGCCCTGCCAGGCGGCCGAGCCCCCAAACAAACGAGACTTCCAGAGCCGACGATGACGCACCCGTGGTCGAGGACCGCCCGACAGCCCAGACGGCGGCGGACTCCCGGCGCGACCTTGAGACACGTTGGGCCCCTCCTTGCCCTGCTCCTCGGCGTCGCGCTCGTGGGCTGCAGGGGGGACACCCCTGTTACCACCGTCCGCTTCAACGCCTTCGGTACCCAGGTGGATCTGAGCCTGGTGGGGGTCAGCACCGCTCAGGCCCAGCAGGCCGCCGCGGACATCCAGCACGACTTCGAGTTCATAGACCGGGCCTGGCATGCCTGGGGGCCCGGCCCCCTGGAGCGGGTCAACGAGCTCCTCCCGGCGGGCGAGCCCTTCGTGGCCCCACCGTCGATCGTACCGCTGGTGCGCTTGAGTCAGCGCTACGCGGAGCAGAGCGGTGGGCTCTTCAATCCAGCCATGGGGCGATTGATGGCGCTCTGGGGGTTCCACACCGACAGCCCGGAATGCCAGCCTCCGCCAAGCCAGCGCTCGATCACGCGCTTGGTGACGGCCAATCCCCGGATCTCCGACATCCGCATCCAGGGGCTGGAGATGCAAGGCACCAATCCAGACCTCCAGCTCGATTTCGGGGCCATCGTCAAAGGCTATGCCGTCGATCTGGCGATGGAGGTTCTCCGGGATCTGGGAGTGCGCGACGCCCTGGTGCAGGTCGGCGGCAGCTTGCGGGCCATCGGCGACCGCAGCGGCCAACCCTGGCGAGTCCCCATCCGCCGCGCCGGGGGCTCTGGGGTGCTCGCGCTCCTCCAGGCGCGGGGGGACGAGAGCGTCGCAACCGCCGCCGCCTACGATCGAAACTTCATCTATGGCGGGGTTACCTATCACAATATCCTCGACCCGAGAACCGGCTGGCCGGCCCAGGACACCCTCGCGGTGACCGTGGCTCACCGCGACGCCACCACCGCCGACGCCGCGGCCACGGCCCTCTTCATCGCGGGCCCGGAGCAATGGCATACGGTGGCCCAGGCGATGGGGGTTCGCTTCGTCCTTATCATCGACAGCCACGGCACCCTCCACATGAGTCCCGAGATGCAGTCCCGGCTCGAGGTGATGGACGCCAACGCGGAGATTCGGGTCGGTCCGCCCGTGATCCTGCCCATGGACGGCGAGGATTCGGTCGCGGGACCTGATGCGGAGGGAGCCGGCGGCCCTGAAGGGAATCGCTGAGGATGACATCGCCCGACGCCGGCTCGATCCTACCCCTCGTCGCGACAACCGCCAGGAGCGGGACCTCAGACCGCAACCTCGCACTGGCCCTGCTGGCGTCTCTACTGGCGCACGTGTGCCTGGTCCTCTGCGTGTCCCTTGAAATGCCCGGATCGCGGTCCGGCCCCGTCCCGGACGAGGCGTTGGAGATCTTGGTCCTCAGGGATCACGGGATCGCCACGGACGATCCGGCGCCGGATTCAGCCCTATCCCAGCATTCCCGGTTCGGCGAGTCGAATCAGGGAGATGCAGCGATCACCGTACCTGATGCCGAGGACTCCTCCCCGACAGAGCCACAGCAACCCTTGGCAAGCGAAGAGCAAATCCCACCTGAGGAGGTCGCATCGCAGGCAGGACCTCAGCAGCTGGAGCAGGCCCCGGACGGCGCGTCGACGCAGCTCCAGCCACCCGCTGATGCGGCCGCGGCGCCGGAGCCAGATCGAGAGCCGGAGCCGACGCCGGACCCCGAGGTTCTAGCGGCAGAGGCAAACCCCTCCGAGGCCCTCGAGGCCCCGCCGCCCCCGGTCGTCGACGCGACCCAGATCCTGGGAAGTCGGGACCGGGAAATCGCCCGCCTCACCGCCAGCCTGGATGCGCAAACCGTGGCCTTTGCCAATCGGCAGCGCCGCAAGTCGGTCAGCGCAAGCACGCGGGAATTCCGCTACGCGAGCTATCTCGGGGCCTGGGCACGCAAGGTGGAACGCATCGGCAACCTCAACTATCCCCAGGCGGCGAAAGATCAGCACATTTACGGAAGCCTGATCCTGCACGTGGCGGTACGCAGGGACGGCAGCGTGGAGGCGATCCGGATCGTGCGCTCCTCGGGCCAGGATGTGCTCGATCAGGCCGCCGTGAAGATCGTCGAGCTAGCGGCCCCGTTCGCGCCATTCCCGCCGGAGATCGCCGCGGAGACGGACGTGCTCGACATCATCCGCACCTGGCAGTTCGAGCGGGGCGGAAAGCTCGGTTGGCAGCAGTAGCCCCGTAAGGCGGCGTCCTGGGCCAGGCCAGACGGACCGATTTGCCCGGCCCCCGCCAAGCTCCCCACTCCCAGGCTTGCCACCCCATCCGGTGATCGGGATACTAGGTCCATGGGATTCTCCACCTCACTGACCAACCACTTCCTGATCGCGATGCCGGGTCTTCAGGACCCCAACTTCGCGCGAACGGTCACCTACGTGTGCGAGCACACGGAGCAGGGTGCCATGGGAATCGTGATCAACCGGCCCACCGACGTGACCCTGGGGGAGCTCCTATCCCAGCTCGAGATCCAAACACGCCTGGACTGGGTGCGTGACACGACGGTCTATCAGGGCGGCCCCGTCCAGACGGACCGCGGATTCGTGCTCCACAATGCGGGCCCCCGGTTCGATTCCACCCTGGACATCACCCCCGAGATCAGCGTCACCACTTCCCGGGACGTGCTGGAGGCCATCGCCGGTGGCCAAGGGCCCGAGCGGAGCCTGATCGCCCTCGGCTACGCGGGCTGGGGGGGCGGCCAGCTCGAGCAGGAGATGAGCGCCAACGCCTGGCTCAGCGGCCCGGCCGACGACGACATCATCTTTCGACTCGACCCGGATGCCCGCTGGCAGGCAGCCGCCCGGCTACTGGGGGTGGACCTCAACCTGCTGAGCGGCGAGGCAGGGCACGCCTGAGGGGCGGGGTCCCTGGGCATTGATGTCGACCATGCTCGGCTTCGACTTCGGACCGCGCAAGATTGGCGTCGCCGTGGGCCAAAGCGTCACGGGCACCGCCCGGCCCCTCACGACCCTGAGGAGCCGCAACGACAGGCCGGATTGGCCCGGTATCGAGTCCCTGGTGCGAGAATGGCAACCCAGCGCAGTCGTCCTGGGGCTTCCATTGGGCACGGACGACGTCCCGGTGGACTGGGCGGACCGCATCTATCGTTTCGCCCGCCAGATCCAGGGCCGTTTCGGCCTCGTGGTGCACCTGGTCGACGAGCGCCTCACCTCGGTCGAGGCACGCCGCCAGATCAGGGCCACACCCGGCCTGCGGCCCACCGACCACCGCCGGGAAGACGCCGTCGCCGCGGCCCTGATCCTCGAGACCTGGCTCAGTGAGCACCCTTGCGATGCGTGACGCCCAGCCCACCCACACTCGGCCCTGGAGTGACGCCCCGAAGATCGAGGCCGCTATCCGCGACATGGCCGACGAGCTTCGGCGGCTGCTCGAGGCGCGCGGCATCCCCGCGCCCCTCATGGTGGGCATCCACACCGGCGGGGCCTGGGTCGCGGAACGGCTGCACGCACTGCTCGGGCTCACGGAGCCCCTGGGGACCCTGGACATCTCCTTCTACCGGGACGACTTCACCCGGATCGGCATGCACCCACAGGTCCGTCCATCACACCTCCCAGTGTCGGTGGACGGCCGTCATCTGGTCTTGGTGGACGACGTGTTGCAGACCGGCCGCACCATCCGGGCCGCGCTTAACGTGTTGTTCGACTACGGCCGACCCAAGTCGGTGACCCTTGCCACCCTGGTGGAGCGCGACGGCCGCCAGCTCCCCATCGAGCCCCAGGTCGTGGGGTTGCACGCGCGCCTCGACCCCGGCGAGCAGATCAAGCTTTCCGGCCCCGACCCATTGATCCTCGTTCGAGGGCGGGTCCCTCCGCGCGACCCTCGAACGGATGTTGACAGCTCAGGCAAGGCCGACCCATGAACCCCGCCAACCCCCAGCTCGACGAGCTGGGCCAGCTCAAGCACTTCCTCACCATCGAGGGCCTGAGTCGGCAGATCCTTACCGATATCCTCGATCAGGCGGAAGGCTTCCTGGGCGTCGCCCAGCAGGCCGTGAAAAAGGTCCCCCTGTGCCGTGGCAAGGTGGTCGCCAATCTGTTCTTCGAGACCAGCACCCGCACCCGGACCACCTTCGAGCTGGCGGCCAAGCGACTCTCGGCGGACGTCCTCAACCTCAACATCGCCACCTCGGCCACCACCAAGGGCGAGACGTTGCTGGATACGCTGCGCAACCTCGAGGCGATGCACGTGGACATGTTCGTGGTGCGCCATGCCACGAGCGGGGCCGCCCACTTCATCGCGGCCCACGCCGCCCCCCACGTGAGCGTCATCAACGCCGGGGACGGGCGTCACTCCCATCCTACCCAGGGGATGCTGGACACCTTCACCATCCGCCGCCACAAAGGGAACTTCCAGAGGCTCTGCGTGGCCATCGTCGGCGACGTGCTCCACTCCCGGGTTGCGCGCTCGGAGATTGCGGCCTTGCGGACCCTGGGGACCGGTGAGATCCGGATCATTGGCCCCCGGACCCTGATCCCCGCCGAGGCGGAGTCGCTCGGGGTTCGCGTCTATCACGACCTGCGCGAGGGCGTACGCGACGCCGACGTGGTGATCATGCTGCGTCTGCAGCGCGAGCGCATGACCGGTGCCCTCCTGCCCAGCGAGCACGAGTACTTTCAGCTCTTCGGGCTCACCGAGGAGCGGCTCTCCACCGCGAAGCCGGACGCGATCGTCATGCATCCTGGCCCCATCAACCGCGGGGTCGAGATGGACTCCACGGTGGCGGACGGTCCCCGCTCCGTGATCCTGGAGCAGGTGAGCAACGGCATCGCCATCCGCATGGCGGTCATGTCACTCTGCCTGGGCGCCCAGAATCGGCGCGGGCAGGCCGTCCAGGACGAAGGGGGTGGCTCAATTGGCTAGGGGGCCCAGACTAAGCATCCGCAACGGCCGGCTCATCGACCCGGCGAGCGGTACGGACCAGGAGGCCGACCTGCATCTGGCGGACGGCCGCGTCCTGGCGGTGGGGGCGGCACCCGCAGGCTTCCAGCCCGACCGCACCCTGGATGCGCGTGGGCTGATCGTGTGCCCAGGCTTCGTGGACCTGTCCGCCCGGCTGCGCGAGCCCGGCCACGAGCAGAAGGCCACCATCGCGAGCGAGACCCGGGCGGCGGCCTCGGCCGGCATCACGACCCTGTGCTGCCCGCCGGACACCGAGCCCGTCATCGACACCCCGGCAGTGGCCCAGCTGGTCCATCAGATCGCCGAGCGCCATGGGTTCGCCCGGGTGCTGCCCGCCGGGGCCGTCACCAAGGGGCTGGAAGGGCGGCAGATCACCGAGATGGCGGCCCTGAAGGCGGCTGGCTGCCCCGTGCTCAGCCAGGCGGACCGCCCCATCCGCAACACCCAGGTCCTGCGCAGGGCCCTGGAGTACGCATCCACCTTCGGCCTCACCCTGTTCCTCCTGCCCCAGGATGCGGACCTCGCAGAGGGAGGCTGCGCCCATGAGGGGCGGGTCGCGACCCGTCTCGGACTGCCCGGGATCCCGGAGGCCGCCGAGACGGTCGCGGTTGCGCGGGCCCTTGCACTGGCGGAGCAGACCGGCGCACGCGTCCACTTTCGGGGACTGTCCACCGCTCGCGGCGCCGAGATGCTCGCCGAGGCACACGCACGCGGCATCCCCGCCAGCGCGGACGTGGCCGTCCACCAGCTCTTCCTCACCGAGGACGACCTGGACGGTTTCGACGCCGACTGCCATGTGATCCCGCCCCTGCGCACGCTGGCCGACCGTGACGCCCTGCGGGCCGCCGTGGCCGGGGGCACCGTCCAGGCCCTGTGCTCGGACCACCAGCCCCACGACGCCGACGCCAAGGAGGCCCCCTTCCCGGAGACCGCCCCCGGGATCTCGGCCCTGGAGACCCTGCTGCCCCTGACCCTGTGCCTGGTCGCCGACGGGATACTCGACCTGCCCACCGCGATCGCGCGGCTCACCACCGGACCCGCCGAGATCCTCGGTCATCCACCGGGGCGCGACCTCGGCTGCATCCGGCCCGGGCGGCCCGCGGACGTGTGCGTCTTCGACCCCCGCGAGTCCTGGGTGCCGAGCCCGGACGACCTGATGAGCCATGGGGACAACTCGCCCTTCCTCGGTGTTACGCTGCACGGCCGGGTGCGCTGGACGGTTCTCGGCGGGCGCACGGTCTTCGAGCGCTGACCGGGTGAGCGGAGTCGCACGACCCCGCCCTTCTCGTCCATCCAACCGGTCCCCATCTCCTCCCGTGCGGACCTGCGCGACACCGCGGCGTGGGCGCCGTTTCGAGACAAGAACGCGGTGACACCCACCAGACGAGAGACGATCACCAGAGGAGATTCGCCATGAGCCAGATCCTCGACGAGGTATTGGCCGCCAACGCCACCTACGCCCGGGACTTCGACAAGGGCCACCTGCCCATGCCGCCAGGGCGCCACTTCGCCATCCTGACGTGTATGGACGCACGCCTCGACCCCGCCAAATACGCGGGGCTTGCCGAGGGAGATGCCCACGTGATCCGTAACGCGGGGGGTCGCGCCAGCGACGACGCCATCCGTTCCCTGGTCATCTCCTACAAGCTCCTGGGGACCCGGGAATGGTTCGTCGTACACCACACGGACTGCGGCATGGAGACCTTCACGGACGAGGTCATGCGCGGGCTCCTCGCCGGTAGTCTCAAGACCGCCTCGGTGGACGCCTCCGGGTGGCATGACCACGGCGAGGGACCGGGCTCCACCGAGGGCAATTACATCGACTGGCTCACCATCGGGGACAATGCCCGAAGCGTGGTGGAGGACGTGACCCGCATCCGCCGCCACCCCCTGGTGCCCAAGGACATCCCGATCTACGGGTACATCTACGATGTGAAGTCGGGGCAGCTGGTGGAGGTGCCCGAGGCAACCGCCGCCGGGCAAGCGGGCTAACAGACCCCGCTCCAGAGGCGCAGGGCCGCCCGGGGCAAGGAGCCCGCGGGCAGCTGACGAGGCGGCCTCGGCAAGCGCGGCTGGCGACGCCCGTCACCGCGGTCAGGCGGCAGAAGGGGTGGCCAGCCCGTTCGACTCCGTGATGGATTGGTGAACCAGGATGTTCAGCATGCGCACCGTGGCACCGATGGCGGCGAAGACCTGGTTGGAATGGATCCCCCGGGTCTTGAGCTCGCCCCGATCGGTGGCCCAGGTAATGGTGCATTCGGTCAGGGCGTCCGTGCGCCCGCCCTTGGGGATTCGCACCTCGTAGTCCACCAGATCCGGCAGACTGAGCCCCTGGCGCTTCACCACCTTGGCAAGGGCATTGTTGAAGGCATCGAAGCCCCCATTGCCGCTCCCCGCCGCGGTATAGACCTCGTCGCGCAGCCGCACCTTGATGCTGGCGGTCGACACCAGCTCCAGGCTGGAGGAGACAGTGCAGGCCAGCAGCTCCGCGTGGTCGTAATCCTTGTGCTCCAGGACCTCGGCGATGATGAAGGGCAGATCCTCCAGGGTGATGGTCTTCTTCGAGTCGCCCAGCTCCACGATGCGTGCCAGCACGCGGCGCTGATTCTCCTCCGAGAGGCTGATGTCCAGCCGCTCCAGATTCTTCGCCAGTGACGCCTTGCCCGCCAGCTTCCCCAGGGCATACTTGCGCCGCCGCGCGAAACGCTCGGGGGAGAGCCGCGTGTGGTAGAGGCTCGCCTTCTTGTCCCCGTCCGCATGGATGCCGGCGGTCTGGGTGAAGACGTCGTCCCCCACGATGGGGGCGTTGTCGGCGATGCGCTTGCCCGAGAAGTACTCCACCAGCTCGCTCGCGCGCACCAGATGGGTCTCGTCGATGCCGATGTGCAGGCCGAGCTGATCCCGCAGGTTGACCGCCACCTCCGCTAGGGAGGCATTCCCCGCCCGCTCACCCAGGCAGTTGACGGTGCAATGCACGGCGGCCGCCCCCGCCCGGGCGGCGGCCAGCACGTTCGCGGTGGCGAGCCCGTAGTCGTTGTGGGGATGGAAATCGAACCGGAGTCCCGGGAAGCGGCCGATCATGTCCCCCATGGCGGCAAAGACACGCTCGGGGGTCATGACGCCCAGGGTGTCGGGTAGCATGAAGTGCCCGATGCCGCAGTCCAGGAGCCTCTCGACGAGACCGTAGACATAGGCGGGGTTGTCCCGGTAGCCGTTGGACCAGTCCTCCAGATAGAGGTTGACCGCCAGCCCCTCGGCGCGGGCCAGCTTCACCGTCTCGCCCACGTCCGCCGCGTGCTGATCCAGGGTCTTCCCGAGCTGGGCGTGGCAGTGACGCTCGCTGCCCTTCGCCAATAGGTTCAGCACCCGCCCGCCAGCACCCTTGATCCAGTCGATGCTGCGCCCGCGGTCCACGAACCCCAGGACCTCCACGCGATCCGCCAGCCCCCGGCCATGGGCCCAGTCGATGATCTGGGCCACGGCGTCCAGCTCGCCCGCGGAGACCCGCGCCGAGGCCACCTCGATACGGTCCACCCGCACCAGCTCCAGCAGGACCTTGGCGAGGTTAACCTTTTCGTCCGGGGAGAACGACACCCCTTGGGTCTGCTCGCCGTCGCGCAGTGTCGTGTCCAGGATCAGCACGGATGCAGTCGGCTCGGTCATGGCGGTGCTCGATATCGGAGGGCAACGATGCGGTTGATCAGGGTTCAAGGTCCTTCGGCAGCCAGGGTCTTGCGGATGTGATTGGCCACCGCCTCGACGGAGGCATCCAGCTCCGCGCAGCGGGTCTCCTTGGCCAGCAACCCGCGCAGCGACGCGGGCGGATCGGCCTCCCGGCCGATCGCCTCGAGGACCGCCTCGCCAAACTTCGCCGGGTGCGCCGTGGCCAGACAAACCAGATCGGGCTCGCCCCGGGCCGCCCGCACCCCGACGGCCGTGTGGGGACAGAGGATGTAGCCCGTCGCGTCGAAGGTGTCCCGAATCTGCTCGAGGGTCTCCTCGTCCGAGACCGCCCGCGCCCCAAAATCCGCCTGCACCCGAGCCAGGCGTTCCGTCCCGACGGATAGCCGCCCGGTGCGCTGCATGCCCTCCAGCAGCTCCCGAACGGGGACGGGGTCCTCATCGTGGAGGTAGTAGAGATAGCGCTCGAAATTGGAGGCGATCTGGATGTCCATGGCGGGACTCAGCGTCTGATACACCGGTCCGGCCTCGTAGGTCCCAGACTGCACGAAGCGGGTCAGGATGTCGTTGCGATTGGTGGCGATGAGGAGGCGCCCCACCGGCAGCCCCATACGCCGTGCCAGATAGCCGGCGAAGACGTCCCCGAAATTTCCGGTGGGCACCGAGAATCCCAGCGGGCGCTGCGGATCGCCACCACTCAAACGACCCCATGCGTAGAAGTAGTAGATGGTCTGGGCCAGGATGCGGGCCCAGTTGATGGAGTTCACCGCACCCAGGTGATACTCGGACTTGAAGGCCAGGTCGCTAAACAGGGCCTTGACGATACGCTGGCCGTCGTCGAAGGTCCCGCGAACGGCGATGTTGTGGATGTTGGAATCCAGCACCGAGGTCATCTGCCGTTCCTGGATCGGCGAGACCCGTCCCTTGGGGTGCAGGATGAAGCAATGGATGCGCGCCTTGCCCCGCACCCCGTAGATGGCCGCGGACCCCGTGTCGCCCGAGGTCGCCCCGACGATATTCAGCCGCCCACCGTCTCGCCGCAGCAGGTACTCGAACAGGTTACCCAGGAGCTGAAGGGCCACGTCCTTGAAGGCGGCGGTGGGTCCGTGGAAGAGCTCGAGGACCTGGATCCCGCCTACCGGGACGACCGGCGTGACCTCCGGGTGGCCGAAGCCGGCATAGGATCGCTCGATCAGGCCCTGAAGGTCGGCGCGGGGGATGTCGTCGCCGACGAACGGGGACAGGACCTCCAAGGCCAGGTCCTGAAACCTCAGACCCGCCCAGCGACGCAGGGTGCCGGGATCCACGACCGGAATCTCGGCTGGCACCAGAAGACCACCGTCCGTGGCCAGCCCCATCATCACCGCCTCGGCGAAGCCGACGGGCTGTATGCCACCGCGCGTGCTCACGTAGTTCATGGCTGTCGGTCCTGGGCCCTGCGCTTGGCCCTACGAGACGGCCCGGGGTCGCAGGGGCTGGGTAAACCTTGCAGTGTAAGAGAGGTGCCGAGGCTTGGCAAAATCACCGACGCGAGCGTTCCGCCAAGCCCATGGGAGGGTTGGAAACGTTGACATCCCGCCGGACCCAACCTAACAATGCGCCGCCGGCCCAGAGGTTAGGGACCACGAGAACAAGAGCTGCAAAGGCCCCGCAGCGCAATCAGACCGCGTGCGCCTTGGTGGCGCACGCCGAGTCCGAGATTCCAGCGACGTCATCCCCTGAGCCACGACCACAATACCACCCGCAGAGAGCCACACCCAATGACACCCGAGAATCGCACCGCCTATTGGAAGGCGAACCTAAGCCTGCTCACGATCCTATTGATTATCTGGTTCGTGGTCTCCTATGGCTTCGGCATCCTGTTGGTTGAGCCCCTCAACGCCATCAGCCTCGGGGGCTACAAGCTCGGATTCTGGTTCGCCCAGCAAGGTTCGATCTATGTATTCCTGGTCCTGATCTTCGTGTACGCCTTCGCGATGAATCGGCTCGACAAGAAATTCGACGTGCACGAAGACTAATCAGGAGCGCAACATGTCTCTGCAACTCTGGACCTATCTCGTCGTCGGGGCGACCTTCGCGCTCTATATCGGCATCGCATTCTGGGCCCGCGCCGCCTCCACCAGTGATTTCTACGTGGCGGGCAAGGGCGTCCATCCCGTGGCCAACGGCATGGCCACCGCCGCGGACTGGATGTCCGCCGCCTCCTTCATCTCCATGGCCGGCCTGCTCGCGTTCAAGGGCTATGACGCCTCGGTCTATCTGATGGGCTGGACCGGCGGCTATGTGCTGCTCGCCCTCCTGCTGGCCCCTTATCTGCGCAAGTTCGGCAAGTTCACGGTGCCCGAGTTCATCGGCGATCGCTACTACTCGAAGCTCGCCCGCCTGGTCGCGGTGATCGCCTTGATCGTCGCCTCCATCACCTACGTCATCGGCCAGATGAAGGGCGTCGGCGTTGCCTTCTCCCGATTCCTCGAGGTGGACTTCGAGACGGGTGTCTACGTGGGCATGGCGATCGTCTTCATCTACGCGGTGCTCGGCGGCATGAAGGGCATCACCTACACCCAGATCGCCCAGTACGTGGTCCTGATCTTCGCCTACACGGTCCCGGCGATCTTCATCTCCCTGCAGCTCACCGGTACCCCCATCCCCCAGATCGGGCTGGGAAGCGCCATGTCAGACGGCAGCGGCATCATGCTGCTCGACAAGCTCGACCAGGTGGTGACGGACCTCGGATTCGGGGCCTACACACAGCAGAAGGACTCGACGCTCAACATGTTCCTGCTGACCCTCTCGCTGATGATCGGCACCGCCGGCCTGCCCCACGTGATCATCCGCTTCTTCACCGTCCCCCGGGTCAAGGACGCACGCAGCTCCGCCGGCTGGGCCCTGGTCTTCATCGCCCTCCTCTACACCACGGCCCCGGCCGTGGGCGCCATGGCTCGGCTCAACCTGATGAACACCATCCAGACCGGGCCGGTGGGCGAGGAGACCGCCAATGTCGAGATCGCGAAGGTCCCCGAATGGATGAACCGTTGGGCCACCACCGGGCTGCTCAAGTGGGAGGACAAGAACGACGACGGGCGCATCCAGTACTACAACGACAAGAACCCGGAGTTCGCCGCCAAGGCCGAGGGCTTCGGCTGGAAGGGCAACGAGATGACCACGGTCGACAACGACATCATGGTGCTCGCCAACCCCGAGATCGCCAGGCTGCCCTTCTGGGTCATTGCCCTGGTCGCCGCGGGCGGACTGGCCGCGGCCCTGTCGACGGCCGCCGGACTGCTGCTGGCGATCTCCTCGGCCATCTCCCACGACCTGATGAAGGGCATGCTGACACCAGGGATCTCGGAAAAGGCCGAGCTCATGGCCGGACGTATCGCCATGGCGGGCGCGATCGTGGTCGCGGGCTATCTCGGCATCAACCCGCCGGGCTTCGCGGCGCAGGTCGTGGCGCTGGCCTTCGGGCTCGCGGCCTCGTCCATCTTCCCGGCGTTGATGATGGGCATCTTCGACAAGCGTGCGAATCAGGCGGGCGCCATCCTGGGGATGCTTTCGGGACTGCTGTTCACCCTGATCTACATCTTCTGGTTCAAGGGCTGGTTCTTCATCCCGGGCACCGAGATGGCGGCCAACAAACCGGAGAACTGGTTCCTGGGGATCTCGCCGGAGGCCATCGGCGCCGTGGGCGCGCTGATCAACTTCGTTGTGGCCTACGTGGTGTCCCGCGCCACCAAGGCCCCGCCGGAGCACATCCAGCACCTGGTGGAGGATATTCGCGTCCCCAAGGGGGCGGGGATGGCCACCGCACACTGACCGAGCTCCACCGATAGGCCCAGGGACGGGCTGACTTCAAACCTCGAGAAGCCCCGCCCCCGCGGGGCTTCTTGCTCGCGAGACGGTCTGACTCCGCACGCGCGCTGCGGTATGGTTTGCAGTCCGCGTGCAACCCCCGGGGAGGTCAATGGACGTCGAGCTGATCGAGATCCAGGAATTCCTGGCCAGTCATCCGCCGTTTGACGAGCTCCCGGCCGACACCCTGGAGCGGCTCCCCAAGCGGCTGACGGTTCGCTACTTCCGCCGGGGCACGTCCTTTCCACCCGCGGATGCGGACCAGCGCTACCTCTACATCATCCGGCGTGGCGCCATCGAGCTCCGCGACACCCGGGGGGAGCTGTTCGGTAAGCTGGCGGAGGGCGATTTGTGCGTCATGTCCTGCCGACCCGACTCGCCCGAGTCCGCCTACAAGGGCAGCACCGCCGAGGACACGCTGGTCTATCTGCTCACGTGCTCGGACCTGGCCCAGCTCCAGGAGGAATACCCCGCGTTCGCGGAGCATTTCGAGCAGTCCGTAACCAACCGGCTGCGCAAGGCGCTCGACGACATGACGGAGACGCCGGCCTCGGGCTCCGGCCTGATGACGGTGCAGGTCGGGGACCTGGTCACGCGCGAGCCGATCAGTACCACGCCCGAGACCAGCATCCGGGCCGCGGCCCAGATCATGTCCGAGCACCGCGTCTCCTCGCTCCTCATCATGGACGGCGAGCGCCTGGCGGGCATGATCACCGACCGGGACCTGCGCAGCCGCTGCGTCGCCGCGGGGCTCTCGACCGAGCGGCCGGTGCGGGAGATCATGACCGAGCACCTGCACACCGTGGCCGCCGAGACGCTCGGGTTCCAGGCCCTTATCACCATGACCCGGCTCAACGTCCACCACCTCCCGGTGCTGGACGCGGGACGGGTGGCGGGCATCCTCTCCACCACCGATCTCACCCGGTTCCAAAGCTCCAACGCCGTCTACCTGGTTGGCGACATCCACAAGGCGAGGGATCTGGACACCCTGGTCCAGATCAGCGCCAAGGTGAGCGAGATTCAGATCCATCTCGTAAACGGCGGCGCAACCGCGGATCAGGTAGGCCAGGCGATCAGCGCCATCACGGACGCCATCACACTTCGACTGCTGGAGCTGGCCGAGGCGGAGCTTGGCGCGCCCCCGGTTCCGTTCGCGTGGATGGTGGGTGGCTCCCAGGCCCGGCGGGAGCAATCCTCCCACTCGGACCAGGACAATGCCCTCTTGATCGCGGATCACCTGAAGCCGGAGGACGACGCCTACTTCGCGGCCCTCGCAGGCTATGTCAACGATGGCCTCAACGCCTGCGGCTACGTCTACTGCCCGGGTGACGTGATGGCGAAGAACCCCAAATGGCGCCAACCCCTGCGCATCTGGAAGAAATACTTCACTACATGGATCGAGCGGCCCGACCCCATGGCCCTGATGCTCTCGAGCGTCTTCTTCGATCTGCGCCCCCTGCGCGACACCGAGGGGCTGTTCGAGGAGATCCACGACACGATCCTGGAGCACTCGAAGTCCAATCGGATCTTCATCGCCTACATGGCCGCTAACGCCTTGAAGCACCGTCCGCCGCTGGGCTTCTTCCGCAACTTCGTGCTGATCCATGGCGGTGAGCACGACCACACCTTCGACATCAAGCACCGGGGAATCGTCCCCATCATCGATCTGGCCCGCATCTATGCCCTGTCCTCCGGGATCGACGAGACCAACACCCTGGAGCGCCTGCGGGCCGCCGCCGACACCAGCGTCCTGAGTCGCGAGGGGGCGGCCAATCTCGTCGACGCCGCCGAGCTCATCGGGACACTGCGCATGCGCCATCAGGCCCGACAGCTGCGGCGCGGCGAGAAGGCGGACAACTTCCTATCCCCGGAGGAGCTCTCACCGCTCGAGCGCGGGCACCTAAAAGACGCCTTCGTGCTCATCAACACCATGCAGGAGGCCCTCGGGCAGCGCTACCAGACGGGGCGCTTCGCCTGAGCGGTCGGCGGTGCAGATACTCAACGACTGGCGGCGGCGCTGGCAGCTTCGCCGCGCGCCTGGGGGACCATTGCGGGACTATCTGGTCCGACCGATGCCACGGGCGCGTCAGGACTACCGAAACACGGATTTCCTGGCGATCGACCTGGAGACCACCGGGCTCGATGTACGGAAGGACCTCATCCTCAGCGTGGGTTACGTGGTGCTGCACGGTCCGCAGATCCATCTGGCGAGCGCCCGCCACCGCGTCGTCCGCATCGACCGGTCCATCCCCGAGGCCAGCGCCGTCATTCACCAGATCACGGACGATCAAGCCGCGCGCGGCTTGGAGCTGCGGGAGGTCATGACCGAGCTGCTGGAGGTACTGGCGGGAAAGGTGATGATCGCCCATCATGCCGCCATCGAGCGGGGCTTTCTGGGCAACGCGTGCAGACGGCTCTGGGCCGGCGGGCTCCCGGTGCCCGTGGTGGATACCCAGGTGTTGGCGAGGCGTCACTTCGAGCGGCGCCAGATCCCCTACAAGGGCTCGGACCTGCGGCTCCACGCCCTGGGGGACCGCTACAACCTGCCGCGATACGGGGCCCATCACGCGCTCAGCGATGCCCTGGCCGCGGCCGAGCTGTTCCTCGCCCAGGCCGCTTACCGGGATAGCGGCAAGGGTTTGCCCCTGGGCGACTTTCTGACTTGACCCATCAGTCAAGCACTGTCATCGCCTGGAAACAGGCCCTGCCAAACGTTTAGGATTGGGAGCCCCGAGGCGCCCGCCACCGACCCACTGATAAGAAGCACCCGGCGTCTGCCAAACATCACCACCGTCTGCAGAGGAAAGAACATCATGTCGGAAGAGAAGCTCTACCCGGTCCCTCCCGCCCTCGCCGCCCAGGCCCACATCGACGCGGACAGGTACGCGACCCTGTATCGAAGCTCGATCGAGAGCCCCGACGGGTTCTGGTCCGAGCAGGCGAGCCAGTTCGTCACCTGGTTCAAGCCCTGGGACTCGGTGCTCGATTGGAGCTATGGCGCCGATGACCTGCACATCGCCTGGTTCAAGGGCGGCAAGCTCAACGTCTCCTACAACTGTCTGGACCGCCACCTGGAGACGCGGGGGAATCAGGTCGCCATCATCTGGGAGGGCGACAACCCGGCGGAGGACCGAAAGATCACCTACCGAGAGCTCCACGCCGAGGTCTCGAGGTTCGCCAACGTCCTCAAGTCGAAGGGCGTCAAGAAGGGGGATCGGGTGTGCATCTACCTGCCCATGATCCCCGAGGCGACGGTGGCCATGCTCGCCTGCACCCGCGTCGGCGCCATCCATTCCATCGTCTTCGGCGGGTTCTCCCCCGACAGCCTTCGCGACCGTATCCTGGACTCCGACTGCCAGGTGGTCATCACCTCGGACGAGAGCGTGCGCGGCGGGCGCCATGTGCCGCTCAAGAAGAATGCCGACACCGCCCTCGAGGAGTGCCCCAACGTCCGCAGCATGATCGTGGTGCGCCGAACCGGCGGCAACGTGGCCTGGCAGGCGGGCCGCGACTGCTGGTATCACGAGGAGATGGCCAAGGCCGCTCCCCAGTGCGAGCCCGAGCAGATGGACGCCGAGGACCCGTTGTTCATCCTGTATACGTCTGGATCCACCGGCAAGCCAAAGGGGGCCCTGCACACCACCGGCGGCTACCTGGTCTATGCCGCCATGACCCACAAGTACGTCTTCGACTACCAGGAGGAGGACGTCTACTGGTGCACCGCAGACGTCGGCTGGGTGACGGGTCATACCTATATCGTGTATGGCCCCCTGGCTAACGGCGCCACCTCCCTCATGTTCGAGGGCATCCCCAACTATCCTGATATGTCCCGCTTCTGGCAGGTGGTGGACAAGCATCAGGTCAACATCTTCTACACGGCGCCGACCGCCATCCGCTCACTGATGCGCGCGGGCGAGGAGCCGGTCAAGAAGACCTCCCGCCAGTCCCTGCGCATCCTCGGCTCCGTCGGTGAGCCCATCAATCCCGAGGCCTGGGAGTGGTACCACCGGGTGGTGGGAGACGAGCGCTGTCCCATCGTCGACACCTGGTGGCAGACCGAGACCGGCGGCCACCTGATCACCCCGCTGCCCGGTGCCACCGCCCTGAAGCCCGGCTCCGCCACCCTGCCCTTCTTCGGGGTGGTACCGGCCCTGGTCGATCCGGCCACCGGGACCTTGGTTGAGGGGGCGGGCGAGGGGGCCCTGGTCATCACCCGACCCTGGCCCGCCCAGATGCGCACCGTCTACGGTGATCACCAGCGTTACGTCGACACCTATTTCAAGCAGTACCCGGGCTACTACTTCACGGGCGACGGGGCCCGCCGGGACCAGGACGGCTACTATTGGATCACCGGGCGCATCGACGACGTGCTCAATGTCTCGGGCCATCGCCTGGGCACCGCCGAGATCGAATCGGCCCTGGTGCTCCACCCCCACGTGGCCGAGGCGGCAGTGGTCGGCTATCCCCACGACATCAAGGGTCAGGGCATCTATGCGTACGTCACCCCCATGGCCGGCATCGAAGGCACCGATGAGCTGAAGAAGGAGCTGGTGGCACTGGTTCGCGGTGAGATCGGACCCATCGCGATCGTCGACATCATTCAGTGGGCGCCGAGCCTGCCCAAGACCCGCTCGGGCAAGATCATGCGACGCATTCTTCGCAAGATCGCCGCCAATGAGATCGACACCCTCGGCGACATGTCGACCCTAGCCGACCCGACCGTGGTCAACGACCTGATCGAGAACCGCGCCAACGCGTAATGGGATCGAACCAAGCCAAGCGCCGCCCCTGGGGCGGCGGGGCGCCCGCCGGCACGGACGCCGGGGGATGCCCCGGTCGCGGCACCGTGTCGCATCGTCGAGCGTGATGGTCCAGCATCCGCGGCCTCGAACAGGTTGGGCCGCCCTTGGCCCGCATGAGAAGCGCAACAAGGCAGCGCTTACCCAACTGCTTTTTCACTGGCTACATTTGGGGGTTGCTTGAGCTCGAACTGCCGTGTAGGCGTCTTCGTGGACGCCGAAAATGTCCGCTATAACGGCGGATATCAGATGCGCTACGACGTGCTGCGCCGCTTCGCCGCCCGGGAAGGCGGCATTCTGCAGCGCCTCAACACCTACATGGCCTTCGACCCGGAGCGTGCCAGGGAGGATCAGGAGTACGCTCGAAAGGCACGGATCTATCAGCAGATGGTCCGCGACTTCGGCTGGAAGATCACGGTCAAGCCGGTTCGCCGCTACACGGACGCCGAGGGCAACGTCACGACCAAGGCCAACGCGGACATGGACATGGCTGTCGACGCCCTCCTCCAATCCGACCGGCTTGAGCAGATCCTGCTGGTGACGGGCGACGGAGACTTCATCCAGCTGGTGCAGGCCCTGCAGAACCGGGGTTGCCGGGTCGAGCTGATCGGATTCAAGAATGTCTCGCGCCAGCTTCAGCAGGAGGCCGACGCCTTCTATTCGGGCTTTCTGATTCCCGATCTCGTCCCCATCAGCTACGAGCCCCGAAACGAGTGGGGACGGCCCGGCTCCTGCGTACGCGGGGTCTGCACCAAGTGGATCGCGGAGAAGGGTTACGGCTTCCTGCGCATCCTCAACCGTATCTCGCCCAACCTCTGGATCACGGATCCGCGGGAGCCGGATTCCCCCTACACGAGCGTCTTCTGTCACGCCAATGAGCTTGCCGACGAGGTCTCGGAGGAGCTACTGGCCAACCGCGAGACCATCCTGGAGTTTTATCTCAAGGAAAGCGAGCAGAAGGACGACGGGCTGGTGGCCAGCAACGTGCGGCTGGCCCTCTTGGTGAACCGCTGAGCCCTCCCGCTGCCTAGGGGCTGCGCAGTCCTGCGCGGCTTGCTGGTCCAGAGCTGGCCATCCGGGCAAGCCCGTGAGCCGCCGCGCGCACTCGCCGCTCACACTTCGCCCGAACGCGAAGCGCAACGGATCAGCGCTCGTCTGGACACCAGGGTCCCGGCCAAAGGGTGACGGCCGGCGAAGAATTGCGATGCGTGATCACTTAGGGTCGCGGTGCTAAGAGGGCCGATACAGGGCGCACATGCTGGCGTGCCGAAGACGTGGAACGATCCGGCGCACCCGGTGGACAAAGATAGACCAGCCGCCAGCACCCTTGGATATACTCAAGGGCTCCTGCCGGTCCCCCACCGCGATCAACCATGGCCGCCGACCAGGGCGAGACCACGCCGGCCCGGGTCATTGAACCCCAAAGAGACACCATGGCGACCACGCAAACCACCATGAAACCCTCGGGACTCGCCTGGCGGCTGGTGCGCGACCGCCTGATCACCGAGGACCAGGCCGCGGCGGCCACCACGGAGGCGCTGCGCCACCGCAAACCCTTCGTGCAGTATCTGGTCGAGCAGAGGCTGATCGACAGCCGCTACATTGCCATCGCCGCCGCCAACGAGTTCGGCGTGCCCCTGCTGGACCTGAGCGCCATCGATCTGGCGGAGCTCCCACTGAACCTGGTCGACGAGAAGCTGATCCGCAAGCACCGGGCCCTGCCCCTGTTCCGCCGGGGCAACCGCATCTTCGTTGCCCTGTCAGACCCCACCAACGACCAGGCACTGGACGAGATCCGCTTCAATACCGGCCTGGCCACGGATGCGGTACTGGTGGAGGAAGACAAGCTGGCAAAGGCCATCGAGCAAGCCATCGATGCCCAGGACACCACCATGACCGACCTCATGGATGCGGACCTGGAAAACCTGGACATCGCGAGCGACGACGAGGAGGGCCGGGACGATTCCGACCTCAATGTGGACGATGCTCCGGTGGTGCGCTATGTCAACAAGATCCTGGTGGATGCCATCACCAGCAGCGCCTCGGACATCCATTTCGAGCCCTATGAACGGTTCTTCCGAATCCGCTTTCGTCAGGATGGGATGCTGCGGGAGGTGGCCAACCCACCCATCAACATCGCCAACCGGCTGGTGGCTCGGCTCAAGGTCATGTCACGCATGAACATCGCCGAGCGTCGGGTCCCCCAGGACGGGCGCATCAAGCTGAAGCTCAGCAGATCCCGCGACATCGACTTCCGGGTCAACACCCTGCCGACCCTTTACGGGGAGAAGGTGGTGCTGCGTATCCTGGACTCCTCCTCGGCCCAGGTGGGCATCGACGCCCTTGGCTTCGAGCCCGAGCAGCGCGATGCCTTCCTCTGGGCCATCCGCAAGCCTTACGGGATGATCCTGGTAACGGGCCCCACCGGCTCCGGCAAGACGGTGTCCCTCTACAGCGCGCTCAATCTGCTCAATAAGCCCGACATCAACATCTCCACCGTTGAGGACCCGGTGGAAATCCAGGTCCCCGGCATCAACCAGGTCAACATGAACCCCAAGACGGGGCTCACCTTCGCCGCCGCCCTGCGCTCCTTCCTGCGTCAGGACCCGGACATCGTGATGGTCGGCGAGATCCGCGACCTGGAAACCGCCGAGATCGCGGTCAAGGCGGCCCAGACCGGACACCTGGTGCTCTCCACCCTGCATACCAACGACGCGCCCCAGTCCCTGACCCGCCTCGCGAACATGGGGGTACCACCCTTCAACATCGCCTCCTCCATCCTGCTCATTATGGCTCAGCGCCTGGCGCGGCGGCTCTGCCCCCACTGCAAAGCGGAGGAGGACATCCCACGAGAGGCCCTGCTCGAGGAGGGCTTCACCCCGGAGGAGATCGACGAAGGGCTGACCATTTACGGCCCCGTGGGATGCGAGCGCTGCACCGCCGGCTACAAGGGACGGATCGGCATCTTCCAAGTCATGAAGGTGTCGGAGGCGGTCGGGCGCCTCATCATGGAGGGAGGCAACTCCATCCAGATCGCAGAACAGGCCCAGCGCGAGGGGGTCTCGGACCTGCGCCAGTCGGGCCTACGCAAAGTCAAGGCCGGCATCACCAGCCTCGAAGAGATCAACCGCGTGACCAAGGACTAATGCCAATGGCACTCGCAGCAGCACGAAAGCCCGTCGCAAAGCCCGCACCCAAGCCCGAGAAGGCCTATGTCTTCGCTTGGGAGGGGACGGATCGGCGCGGCGGACGGGTCAAGGGGGAGACCCGCGCCTCCAACATCACCATGGTGCGGGCGGAGCTCCGCCGCCAGGGGGTCAGTGCGAGCAAGGTCAAGAAGAAGGCCCAGCCCCTTCTGGGGGGCGGCAGAAAAAAGATCAAGAGTGCCGACATCGCCATCTTCAGCCGGCAGCTCGCCACCATGATGGCGGCCGGTGTGCCGCTGGTGCAGTCCTTCGACATCGTCGGGAGGGGACACGAGAACCCCTCCATGCAGGACCTCATCCTCTCGGTCAAGCAGGACATCGAGAGCGGTACCGCCATGGCGGAGGCGCTCGCCAAACACCCGCTCTATTTCGATGACCTCTTCTGCAACCTGGTGGCGGCCGGAGAGCAAGCCGGCGTGCTCGATGTGCTCCTGGACAAGATCGCCACCTACAAGGAGAAGACGGAATCCATCAAGGGCAAGATCAAGAAGGCCCTGTTCTATCCGGCGGCGGTCATCATCGTGGCCATCGTGGTTACCATCGTCATCCTGATGTTCGTCATCCCCCAGTTCAAGGAGCTGTTCAGCAGCTTCGGGGCGGACCTGCCCGCCTTCACCCTGCTGGTCATCGCCGCCTCGGACGTGCTGCGAGAGTGGTGGTGGGCGGTCTTCCTCGGACTCGGCGCGGGTGTCTGGTCCATCGGCAACCTGTTCAAGCGCTCCCGCAAGTTCCGCGACGCCGTTGACCGAACGGTCCTCAAGATCCCGGTGATCGGGGATATCCTCAACAAGGCATCCCTGGCCCGATTCGCCCGCACCCTGTCCACCATGTTCGCGGCCGGCGTACCCCTGGTGGAGGCCCTGGAGTCCGTGGCGGGGGCCACCGGCAACGTGGTCTACGAGGAGGCGGTGCTCAAGATGCGGGAGGAGGTGGCCACGGGCCAGGCCCTGCAGCTCTCGATGCGTCAGCGCAATCTCTTCCCCCACATGGTGATCCAGATGACCGCCATCGGGGAGGAGTCAGGCGCCCTGGACGAGATGCTCTCCAAGGTCGCCGACTTCTACGAGGAGCAGGTGGACAACGCGGTGGACAGCCTGAGCAGCCTCTTGGAGCCCATGATCATGGTGGTGATCGGCGGCCTGGTGGGCAGCCTGGTCGTGGCCATGTATCTGCCAATCTTCAAGCTCGCTTCGGTCGTTTGAGATAGGAAGAAGAAATAGTCCCCGAATGAACGCGAATAAGAGGAAGCGAGCCAGCCAAATCCGGCAGCTTGACCTTCTGCACACGCTTTGCGTTCTTCTCGAGCTCGGCACCACATCTTGCTTGGGCCAAATACAGAGGTCGGCGAGCCCCAGGCATGCCGCCGAGGAGGAACCACGTGGTCTGGCTTGAGGCGTTCCAACAGAGTCCCGCCCTGCTCCTTGGCTCCGCCGTCGTCCTGGGGCTCATCATAGGCAGTTTCCTGAACGTGGTGATCCTGCGCCTTCCGCGGATGCTCGAGAGCGAGTGGCGGCGCGACTGCGCGGAGATCGCCGATGTCCCTGGGGCCAGCGAGGAGCCAACGCTCGGCATCGCCTGGCCCCCCTCCCACTGCCCGGCCTGCGGGCACCGGATCCGGCCCCTGGAGAACCTGCCGATCCTGAGCTATCTGCTCCTGCGCGGGCGCTGCTCCGCCTGCGGGGCGCGGATCAGCCCCCGCTATCCCCTGGTGGAAGCCCTGACCGCCCTGCTCACCCTGGTCGTGGTCCTGCAGCTCGGCGTGACATTGCAGGGCCTGGCCGCCCTGCCGCTCACCTGGGGGCTGATCGCCCTGGCGGTGATCGACTATGACACCCAGCTCCTGCCGGACGGCATCACCCTGCCTCTTCTTTGGCTCGGCCTGATCCTCAGCCTCTTCGGCCTCTTCACCGACAGCCAGTCAGCCATTATCGGCGCGGTGGCCGGATACCTGAGCCTCTGGCTGGTCTTCCAGCTCTTTCGTCTGGCCACCGGCAAAGAGGGCATGGGGTTCGGTGACTTCAAGCTCTTCGCCCTCTTCGGGGCCTGGCTGGGCTGGGAGTACCTACCCCAGATCATCCTGCTGTCGGCCCTCACGGGGGCCCTACTGGGCTCCATCCTGATCGCCTCCGGGCGCCACGAGCGGGGCAAGCCCATCCCCTTCGGACCCTTCCTGGCCGCCGCTGGCTGGATCAGCCTGATCTGGGGGCCACAGATCAACGACGCCTATCTGCGACTCTCGGGCCTGGGCTGAGGGGCCCATGCTGCTCATCGGCCTCACGGGGGGGATCGGCAGCGGCAAGTCCACCGTGGCCGGCTTGTTCGCCCGCCTGGGGGCGGGGGTCGTGGACACCGACCTGCTGGCCCGGGAGCTCACCGGGCCCGGGACCCCCGTCCTGGCCAGGATCGTAGGCGAATTCGGCACCGAGATCCTGAGCCCAGACGCGTCCCTGAATCGGTCAAGGCTGCGCAAGCGGGTCTTCGCGGACCCCGCGGCACGGGCACGACTGGAGTCCCTCCTTCACCCCCCCATCCGGGAGCTGATGCTGGAGCGGGCGGCAACCCTTTCCTCCCCCTACGCGATCCTGGTGATCCCCCTGCTGTTCGAGACCGGCCAGGACGTGCTGGTCGATCGGGTCCTGGTGGTGGACTGCCCCGAGCAGGTCCAGTTGGAGCGGGTCCACCAACGCAGCGGGCTGCCCGGGGACGAGATCGCCCGTATCATGGGCAGTCAGATCCCCCGCGCGGAGCGCCTCTCCAGGGCCGATGATGTCATCGACAACCAGGGTGACCCGGAGGCCCTCCCCCCTCAGGTGGAGCGGCTGCACGGGGCCTATCTGGCACTCGCCGAATCCCGGGCCTGAGGGCCAAGCAGGCCCCCGCCGTCGGGCCGGCGCGTCGGGCTGGACCTGCCCGCCGACCGGTGCCTCACGCCACGAGTGGTGGCCTGGCGGGGTGGCGTGAACAGCAACCGCGTGCAGTGGCTACGCCTGACCCTGCTCGGGTTGCTCGGCGGTGCCATCGCGGCCACCCTCGTGCTCCTCTTCCGGCACCTGCTGGACCTGGGCCAGCACCTGCTGCTCCCCACCGGGGCGGCCGGAGATTACGAGTCGCTCCCGCACTTGTGGCGGATCCTGCTCCCCGCCGGCGCCGGTCTCCTGCTCGGGCTCGCCTTCGACCGCCTGCGTCCGGGCCAGCGCCAGATCGGAGTGGTGCATGTGCTCGCCCGGCTTCAGACCCCGGGGGGCGAGCGCCTGCCCATTCGCAACCTCGTGGTCCAGTTCCTGGGGGCCACCGTCGCCGTGGTCGCGGGCCACTCGGTCGACCGCGAGGGCCCAGCCGTGCACATCGGTGCCGCGGGGGCCAACCTGCTCGGACAGGCAACCAAGGGCACGGGCGAGGAGGACTACACCCTGGCCGCGTGCGGGGCGGCGGCCGCCATCGCCGCGGTATTCAACACGCCCCTGGCCGGCGTGATCTTCGTCATCGAGGTCCTGCGCGTTCGCTACGACGTGGCCCGCATCCTGCCCATCATCGTGGCCGCGGTATCCGGCGCCGTACTGAGCCGCCTGGCGGCAAAAACGGAGACCGCCTTCGTGCTGGCACCGCTTAGCATGCAGTCTCACTGGGAGCTGCCGTTCCTGATCCTGCTCGGCGTCCTCACCGGGTTAATGGCGGCGGGGTTCATCACCCTCTGCGAGCGGGTCGCAGAGCGGGCGAGCCCTTGGCCCAACGCGCTGACGTTCACCCTCGCCGGCTTGTGCACCGGGGTGCTGGCCCTGGCCACGCCCCAGATCATGGGGGTGAGCTACGACACGCTCGACTCGCTGCTGCGCGACGAGCTGGGACTCGGACTGGTGATCGCCCTGATCCTCACCAAGACCGTCGCCACGGGTGTGTCCGTGGGCATGCGGGTGCCGGGCGGGCTCATCGGGCCCACCCTGTTCATCGGCGGCGCGGCGGGGTCGGCCCTCGGGCTGGTGGTGAACGAGCTGCAGGTCATGGACAGCGCATCGCCGGGCTTCTATGCCACCGTTGGCATGGTGGCCATGATGGGGGCGACCCTGCGTGCCCCCCTCGCCGCGCTGACGGCGCTGCTGGAGCTGACCGCGAACCCCAACATCATCCTGCCCGGGATGCTCGCCGTGGCCAGCGCCGAGCTGACCAACCGCGCCTTCCTGGGGAAGGACTCGGTCTTCGATGCCTTGCTGAAGATCCAGTCGAGGGCCCCCCGGGGCGGGCAGACCCGACCTGATGCGCCTCAGGCCGGCGACCGACGCCAGGCGTAGGCGATACCCAGGAAGGCGAGCCCAAACAGGATCATGGGGACCGAAAGGATCTGTCCCATGGTGAGCCAATCAAAGGCGAGGTAGCCGATGTGGGCGTCCGGCACACGCACCAGCTCCACCGTGAACCGGAAGACCCCATAGAGCAGTAGGAAGAGCCCCGAGACCGCCATCATGGGCCGCGGACGCCTGGAGAAGATCCAGAGGATGGCGAAGAGCACCAGCCCCTCGAGCAGTGCCTCGTAGAGCTGTGAGGCATGCACCGGCGGGCTCAGCAGGGTGCCCAGGGGCTGGTCGGCGCACTGGGCGGGGAAGCGCTCACAGGGAAGCTGCATGCCCCAGGGGACCTGGGTACGGTGCCCCCAGAGTTCCCCGTTGACCAAGTTCCCGAGGCGCCCCAAGAACAGCCCGGGCGGCACCAGGGGCGCCATGAAATCCGCCACCTGGAAAAAGTGCGGTCCATGGCGGCGCCCGAAGATCCACATGGCCGCGCACACGCCGACGAGACCCCCATGGAAGGACATGCCTCCCTCCCAGACCCGGAACAGGTTGAGGGGATTGGCGAGGATCTGATCGAAGCCATAGAAAAGCATGTAGCCCAGGCGTCCCCCGGCGATAACCCCCAGGATGCAGTAGAAGATGAGGTCATCCACCATCTCGCGGGTCCAGCCCGAGCCGGATCGGGTGGCCCGCCAGCGACCGAGACCCCAGGCGATGGCGAAGCCCACCAGGTACATGAGCCCGTACCAGTGGACCCGCAGGGGCCCGAGGGCAAAGGCAATGGGGTCGATATCGGGGTAGGTCAGCATGGGAGCGGATGGTATCACGGCGACCTGTCAGGCCCATGACCGTCGTGGCTCGGTTGATTGGACCCGAGCTCGCGCCCAATTGATGTCCATCTCACCCACGCAGCCCCCGGAGGCCACGCCGCCCATGGATCAGCTCTTCGCGGTCGCCGACCGCTTCGCCGCACAGGCCCCCGCCTGCGACTACTGGACCCTGCGCCTCGTCGCCGAGGCGTCGGACCACCTGTCGGTCCGTCAGGGGGTGGTAGAGCCGAGCGCGCTGGGATCCTCCCTGGGGGCCATGGTCACGGTGCTGGCGGGCCGGGGCATCGGCTACGGCGCGACCAGCGACCTGAGCCCGGCGGGCCTGCGGGCCGCCGCCGAGCGCGCGCTTGGATGGGCCGAGGCCCATGCCCGGCTCGGGCTCTTCGACGCCGACCTCTATCCCCGCAGCGCCTTCCAGGCCGACTACCGCTCCCCGGTGACGCGGCCCTGGCAGGACCTGCCCCTGGCCGACAAGATCGCCCTGCTCCAGGAGGCCAACCGTGCCCTGGCGATCGACGAGCGGATCGTCGACTGGGCCGCCTGGCTGACCCGGCGTCGGGTCGACCAGCTCCTGGTCACCTCCGACGGGGGGCGCATCGCCCAGACCCTGGAGCTCGTGACCCCCGGTCTCGTCGCCGTGGCCAACGCGGGCAGCCAGACCCAGCGCCGCCACGGGGGCGGGGCCGACTGGGCCCAGCAGGGCGGGCTGGAGCGACTCGCCGCCGTCGACCTTCCCGCCGACGCCGGCCGGATCGCGGAAGAGGCCATCGCGCTGCTCGACGCCCCGGAGTGCCCGGAGACGCACATGGATCTGATCCTCCTGCCCAGCCAGATGGTCCTCCAGATCCACGAGAGCATCGGTCACCCCCTGGAGCTGGACCGCATCCTGGGCGACGAGCGCAACTACGCGGGCACCAGCTTCGTGACCCCCGAGATGTTCGGCACCTACCGCTACGGCTCGGAGCTCCTCAATGTCACCTTCGACCCGACCGTACCCGGCGAGCTGGCCTCCGGGGTCGCCGACGACGAGGGAACCCCCGCCACCCGCGAGTACCTGATCCGCGCCGGGATCCTGGAGCGCCCCCTGGGAGGACGCCTGTCCCAGGCCCGCGCGGGGCTGCCGGGAACGGCCAACGCCCGGGCGAGCGGCTGGGACCGCCCGCCGATCGACCGCATGGCCAACATCAACCTCGAGCCCGCCCCGGGCCCCGGGGCGGAGACCCTGGCCGGACTCATCGGGCGGGTCGAGCGGGGCGTCCTCATGGACACCAACCGCTCCTGGTCCATCGACGACAGCCGCAACAAGTTCCAGTTCGGCTGCGAGCTGGGGCGACTCATCGAGGACGGCGAGCTCCGGGGTCTGGTACGCAACCCCGGCTACCGGGGCATCTCGGCGGCGTTCTGGCGCAGCCTGGACGGGGTCGGAGGCCCCGACACCCACGAGGTCCGCGGGGTGCAGAACTGCGGCAAGGGAGAGCCCAACCAGGCGGTGTGCGTGGGTCACGCCGCGCCCCCCTGCCTGTTCCGCGACGTGGCCTGCTTCGGGGGTGGGGAATGAGTCCGGACGCATTCTTCGCGCTGGCCGACCGGCTCAACGCTCGCCTGGTCGGGCGGGAGCGGCTCTTCTGCTCCCTGGCGTCCGAGACCTCGGACTTCGTGCGCCTTAACCACAACCGGATCCGCCAGGCGGGCTCCGTCCGGGACACCTCCCTCGGACTCACCCTGATCGAGGGGTCAAGACAAGTGGAGGGGAGCTGCGGCCTCACCGGCGATCCGTCCCAGGACCTGGGGCACGCCGGGGAACTGCTCGACCGGCTTCGAGAGCGCCTCCCTCATGTGCCGGACGACCCCTACCTCAACTACTCAGAGGAGCCCTGGACCAGCGACACCCGGGTGGGCGAGACACCCCCCGATCCCCGCGAGGCCGTCGGGGAGCTGATCGCCCGGGCGGAGGGCCTGGACCTGGTGGGGATCTGGGCCTCCGGCGAGATCGCCGAGGGGCTCGCCAGCTCCCTGGGCCACCGGCACTGGCACGCGTCCCGGAGCTTCAACCTGGACTGGAGCGCCTATCTCGCGGGCGACCGGGCGGTGAAGGCGACCTACGCGGGGCTCTCCTGGGATCCGGCGGCGCTCGCCGCGAAGATCGAGGCCCAGCGCCAGGGGATAGAGATCCTCGCCCGCCCGGCCCGGACCCTCGAGCCCGGGCGCTACCGGGCCTATCTGGCCCCGGCCGCGGTCGGGGAGCTGATGGACATGCTCGCCTGGGGCGGGTTCGACCTCAAGAGCCACCGCACCCGCCAGACCCCCCTGCTCAAGCTGGTCCGCGGGGAGCGGACCCTCGACCCCCGGGTGAGCATCCAGGAGGACAACCAGCGGGGGCTCAGACCCGGCTTCACCCCAGAGGGGTTCGCAAGGCCCGATCGCGTCACGCTGATCGACGGGGGCCGCTACGCGGGGTGCCTGGTGGACGCCCGGGACGCGACGGAGTACGGGGAGCCCGTCAACGCCGCGGGTGGCTTCCCCGAATCCGTGGCACTGGGCGGGGGCGACATCCGGGAGTCCGAGATCCCGCGGCGCCTCGGCACCGGCCTCTACGTGGGCAACCTCTGGTACTGCAACTGGTCCGACCCCAACGACTGCCGCGTCACCGGCATGACCCGCTTCGGCACCTACTGGGTCGAGGGCGGCACCGTCGTCGCCCCGGTGAATGTCATGCGCTTCGACGACAGCCTCTACCACCTCCTCGGCGACCGTCTGGAGGGCCTCACCGCCGAGCGGGAGCTGATCCTCTCCCCCCAGACCTACGAGGGCCGCGGCACCGACAGCCAGCTCCTGCCGGGCATATTGGTCTCAGGCATCGATCTCGCGCTCTAGTACCCGTTCCACCCGTCCCTCCCCCCGGACGGAGGGTGCCGCAAGAGCTCCTCGCCCCAGCGGGAAGAGGGGTTGGGGTGAGGGGAGAAGCACGCAAGCCGTTGTTTTGCCGACGCCCCGTCCGGGCCTGCGCCAACCCTGATCCGCGGCAGGTCAGGGAGATTACCCGGATCGTCCTCGAAAGCGTTCTGCCCGGACGCATCCGTACGCGGTAGAATCTTGGCCCGGCTCCGTGCCTTACGCTACGTGCGGGTCGTTACGGACGGCTGCCACGACGGGCAGGTCAACAACGGGGAACCCAAGGCCAGGACCACGTCGAAGACGGCACCAGACCCGGCGCCGTGAATCGCATGACTTGGGCAGGACGGCACGTAGATGCAGATGCGGAAGGAGGCGCGTCAACCATGGGCAGGTGGGGCATAACAGGTGGCCGGACACGAGGCTCAGGCTGGGCGCTAGGGCTTGTCTTCGCCCTGTGGGGCAGCGGCTCGATCGCCCTGGCCGAGCCGACCCAACCGGATCCCTATTCGGCCGCAACCATCGCCGCCGCGGATCATCGCGGGGTCACCCTCAAGATCGTCACGCTGGACACGCAGGTCCTGGGCGAGCCGACCGTGCTTCACGCCCGGGAGTTCGAACGCCTCACGGGCGCCGAGTTGGAGATCACGCGCGTCCCTTTCTCGGAGCTGTACCAGCAGACCCTGCTGGGGCTGCGCCAGCACAAGTACGATGTGCTGTTCTTTGGCTCGATGTGGGTCGCGGACTTGGCGCAATACCTCCAGGCGTTGCCCCCGCGGATGCTGGGCTCACCCGAATACCAAGATGTCCTTCCGCATTACCAGCGGGTCGCCAGCTGGGATGACGTGCCCTACATGGTCCCCATCGACGGGGACCGCAACTATCTGCAGTAGCGCCGCGACCTGCTCGGGGACCCCGTTTATCGGCGGGCCTTCCAGGCCCAGACCGGCCGTGACCTCGACGTTCCAGGGACCTGGCCGGAGCTGCGGGAGATCGCCCGTTTCTTCCAGGGACGCGAGTTGCCCGACGGCAGCCGCATCAGCGGCATA
>Ga0316576_10000012_pt1 | contig 50505 bp, 38 predicted proteins | sample S0NA_FD_203075 | JGI IMG/M metagenome (GOLD analysis project Ga0316576, IMG submission 203075) | Rhizosphere microbial communities from salt marsh grasses in Alabama, United States - S0-2_050615r3r5 | ecosystem: Host-associated > Plants > Roots > Rhizosphere | place: USA: Alabama | collected...
TCCCGACGAGGGACGTCCGGGGGTGCGCCCGGGGGCAAAGCGGCCGGTGCCGCCGCGCCGTGGGGCGCCGGGCCCGCACGCTCGCCCGGGTCCCGACGAGGGACGTCCGGGGGTGCGCCCGGGGGCCAAGCAGCCGGTGCCGCCGCGCCGCGGTCCCCCCGGGGACCGGGTCGAGGGCGGCGCGAAGAAGAAGAAGACGACCAAGCCCGCGGGCAAGCCCGGGCGGAAGCGACCGGTGGAGCGGCCCAAGCGCCCCCTCGACCCGAAGCCCATCCCGCCGGCCCGCTGATCCTGTTGTCTTGACCAGCCCGATGTTCCGCCGTCTCCACCTGCTTGCGGTCTTGTTCCTCGCCGGGCCGGCCTCTGCCCAGTCGGGGCCCGCGCCTCCCCCACGCCCCACGGTGGCGATCCTGTCGGCTGACGCGAGCCTGGTCGCGGCACAAACCGACGACCAGATCCACGTCTGGGAGCGAAAGAGCGGCAAGAAGCTCGCCACGGTGCGCAACCAGGGGGCCTTCCGCGGAGCCCTGGCACCCGGGGCGCTGGTCGCCGTCTCGGACCGGGGGATCACTGTCTGGCGCGGTGAAGGCTACGACAGGCCAGTGAAGCTCGCCCTGCCCAAGCTGCTCTCCATCGGCCGCGCGGCCATCTCGCGCGATGGCCGGGTGGCCACCGCGATCTTCGCCCACGACGGCGGGGTCGGCGACCCGGACACCGTGGGGGTCTGGGACGCGCGCAGCGGCGCGACCCGGGGCCGGGTCACCCTGCCCCGGGCCCGGGTCCAGGGCACGGCGCTCTCCGCCGACGGCCGGTGGCTGGCGATCTTCGCCGATCGTCCGGGGGGCAAGGGGGCCGTGCTCTGGGTGCATCCCCTGGGTGCTCGCGTTGGCAAGCCGCTGCTGCGCTGGCTGAGCGTCGAGGATCGCACGACCTACTGCGCGGCCTTCGCGCCGCCTCCCGCCCGGCGGCTGGCGCTCTGTGCGGGCCAGCGTCTCTTGATCTGGGACCTCGGCCGACGGCGGATCGTCGCCCGGGCCGAGACCCGGGCCCTGGCCGCGCTGTTCCCCAGTGAGCTCCGCGCCGCCCTGCCCGCGATGCCCGGCGCCCACGGCGTGGCCTTCAGCCCCGATGGAAAGGAGCTGCTCACCCTGCACGGCTTCCGGGTGGTGGGCGTTGCCCGCTGGTCGGTCGCGCCGCTCGCGCCGACGAGCTGGATCAAGCGCCCGCTGGTCGGCGGCACGATGCGCCAGGTGGCCTGGGATCCCGGTGGCGCGGTCTGGCTCGTCACCTCGAGCTACGCGCCCCGGGTGACCGTGCACCAGGTGAGGGGCGGGCGCTTCGCGCCGCTGCGCGTCCTCGAGCCCTGAGGCCCGTACGATCGGCATGCCACCGCGCGCGGGCTGAGGTAGGCTTCACCCGATGGACACGGAGGGCGACAGGCGCGATCCCGCCCTGCGCGAGCTGCTCGATCGGCTCCCGCGCGAGCCCGGGGTCTACCTGCTCAAGGGTCACGCCGGCGAGATCCTCTACGTCGGCAAGGCGAAGAGCCTGCACGCCCGGGTGCGCTCCTACTTCAGCCGCGCCCCGGCGGACAGCCGCGCCTTCGTCCCCCTGCTCGAGCAGATCGTCGGTGACATCGAGACCATCGTCACCCGCAACGAGAAGGAGGCGCTGCTCCTCGAGAACAACCTGATCAAGCAGCACAAGCCGCGCTTCAACGTGATGCTGCGCGACGACAAGAGCTACCTCGTGCTGCGCCTCGACCCGGCGGCGGACTACCCGCGCCTCGAGGTCACCCGCCGCATCCGCGACGACGGAGCGCGCTACTTCGGGCCCTACCACTCGGCCACCGCCTGCCGCCAGACGCTGCGCCTGGTCAACCGGCACTTCCAGCTGCGGACCTGCAGCGACCGGACGATGCAGGGGCGGAGGCGCCCCTGCCTGCAGCACCAGATCGGCCGCTGCCCGGCGCCCTGTGTCTTCCCGGTGGACCGCGAGCAGTACCAGCAACAGGTGCGCGACGTGACCCTCTTTCTGCGCGGGCGGGGCGCCGAGCTCATCGCCGAGCTGGAGCAGCGGATGCAGCGGGCCGCGGCGGCGCTGGAGTTCGAGCGCGCGGCGCGCCTGCGCGATCAGATCGCGGCGCTGCGATCGACGCAGCTCAGCCAGCAGGTGGTGGGCGAGGCGCTGGTGGACCAGGACGTGGTCGGCTTCCACCGCGAGGGAGACCAGGTCGAGGTGGTCGTGCTGCAGGTCCGCGAGGGCAAGCTGGTCGGCCGGCGCCCCTACTCCTTCGGCGAACAGGAGTTTCCCGACGACGAGGTGCTCAGCGGCTTCGTCGCCGGCTACTACGGCCTGGACCGGGAGGGCGGGGGCGACGCGGCGCGGGTGCCGGCGCGGCTGCTGCTCCCGCTGCAGATCGAGGACATGGAGGCCAAGCGCCAGTGGCTCGCCGATCTCAGGGGCGCCGCGGTGGAGATCCTCGTGCCCCGGCGGGGGGAGCGGCGCAAGCTCCTCGAGCTCGCCCTGCAGAACGCGCGCTCCAACTTCGCGACGCGCCGCCAGCACGAGGCGGACGCCGAGGAGGCGCTGGCCAAGCTCCAGCAGCGGCTGCGGCTCGCGCGCATCCCCCGGCGCATCGAGTGCTTCGACATCTCGAGCATCCAGGGCGACCTGGTGGTGGCGTCGATGGCCGTGCTGGTCGACGGCGAGCCGGCGCGCAAGAGCTACCGCCACTTCACCATCCGCTCGGAGCAGAAGGATGACTTCGCCTCGATGTACGAGGTGCTCTCGCGGCGGCTGCGCCGGGCGCGGGACGGGAGCTGGCCGCCGCCCGACCTGCTCGTGGTGGACGGGGGCAAGGGCCAGCTCTCCATGGCCCAGGCCGCTCTGCGCGACGTCGGGCTGCCCGAGGGCGAAGCACCCGACGTGGTCGCCCTGGCCAAGGAGCGGCCGGAGGCGGGCGCGACGGAGAAGCGGCGGCCGGAGCGGGTCTTTTTGCCCCACGTCAAGGACCCGCTGGTCCTGCGGCCCCACTCGGCCGAGCTGTTTCTGCTCACGCGGGTCCGCGACGAGGCGCACCGCTTCGCGATCACCCACCACAAGAAGCTGCGTCGTCGTCGGACGCTGCGCTCGGGCCTGGACGACATCCCGGGCATCGGCGCCAAGCGTCGGCAGGCGCTGCTCCGCGCCCTGGGCAGCCTGAAGGGGATCCGCGAGGCGAGCGTGGACGAGCTGGCCGCGGTGCCAGGGATGACCCGCCGCGCCGCCGAGGCGGTGGCGGCCTACCTGCGCGCGCCCCCCGAGGAGTGAGCGCCCGCTTGTCCGCCCGTGGACGGCCGCAGCAGGAGACAGAGCGGAATCGCGGCGAAGAGGATCAGCCCGGCGATCACGAAGCCGCCCTGGAACCCGAGCACCGAGGCCCGGCGCTGGACCACGCGGGCCGCGAGCAGGGCGCCGGCCCGGGGCGAGGCGGCGCCGACGGCGGTGTGGGCGGTGCGTGCCTGCAGCCGCTGGTACGCCGTCGACTGGACCGGCATCTGCGCGCCCATGCGCACCGCGTGGACGCGGATCGCGTTGGTGACGAAGGTGTTGAGCAGGGCGATGCCGAAGGAGCCGCCCACCCGCTGGGCCACGTTGAGGAAGCTCGAGGCGGTGGCCACCGCCGGACCGGGCACCGCGTTGAGCGCGGCGGTGATCAGCGGGGACATCATGAAGGCGAGCCCCGCGCCCCGGAGCAGCTGCGGCCCGATGATCACCAGCGGGCCCGAGAGCGGGTCCAGCTCGCCGTACATCACGAGGGAGATGGCGGTGGCCAGGGTGCCGAAGGCGACCAGCCCGCGCGGCGGGTAGCGGTCCGCCATCCGCCCGGCGACGGGCATCATCAACCCGACGGCCAGGGCGCCGGGCATCAGCCAGAGGCCGGTCTGGATCGTGGTGTAGCCGACCAGGGTCTCGAGGAAGATGGGCAGCAGGAACACGCCGCCGAACAGGCCGACGGCGCGGAACACGGCGAGCACCATGCTGAGCGAGAAGTTGCGGATGCGGAACAGGGAGAGATCGAGCAGCGGGCTGGACGAGCTCGCCTCGACGGCGAGGAACAGGGTCAGCGCGGCCACGGCGATGGCGACGCGGGTGTAGACGTAGGCCGAGCTCCAGCCCTCGTCCTGTCCGTTGGACAGGGCGAGCAGCCCGGAGATCAGCGCCACCGAGAGCAGGACGAAGCCCCAGGCGTCGAAGGGGCGGTCGGTCGCCGGCGGTCGCTCGTCGCGCATGTAGGCCAGACCGGCGAGCAGGGTGAGCGCGCCGAAGGGCAGGTTCACCGAGAAGATCACCCGCCAGTTGAACCAGTCGGTGAGGTAGCCGCCCAGCGTGGGGCCCAGCGCCGGGCCGACCATGATTCCGGTGCCCCAGATGCCGAGGGCGCGGCCGCGCTCGCTCGGCTCGAAGAGGTCAGCGACGATGGCCATGCCCACGGGCTGGATCGCGCCGCCCCCCACGGCCTGGATCACCCGCGCCGCGATCAACGCGTCGTAGCTCCAGGCGAAGGCGCAGGCCGCCGAGCCCGCGGTGAACAGCGCGAGGGAGCCGAGGTAGAGCGTGCGGTGGCTCAGCCGCGAGGCGAGCCAGCCGACGAGCGGCATGGCGACCGCGGTGGCCAGCATGAACGCGGTGGAGACCCACTCGATCTCGTCCCGCGAGACCCCGAAGGCGCTCATCATGTGGGGCAGGGCGACGTTGACGATGCTGGCGTCGAGGATCGCCATGAAGGTGCCCATCATCACCAGGCCGAGCACGACCCAGCGGTAGGCCCCGGGCTTTTCGGCGGCGGACACGCTCACTCGTGCTTCGCGGTGGCCGGCGGCGCCGCGGCGCCGGCCCGCGGGCTGATCCGCACCTCCACCGACAGCCCCGGCCCCAGCGCGAGCTTGGGCGGCGTGTCGAAGGCGATGCGGATCGGCACACGCTGCGTGACCTTGATGAAGGTGCCGCTCACGCCCTCGGCCGGGATCAGGCTGAACCTGGAGTTGGTGGCCCGCAGGATGCGGGTGACGTGGCCGTGGAGCTCTCGCCCCGGGAACGCGTCGACCTCGATCCGGACCGGATCTCCCTGGTCGATGTCGGCGAGGTACTTCTCCTCGATGTTGGCGGCGACGTGCAGCGTCGCCGGGTTCAGCAAGGTCAGGACCGGCGCGCCCGGGGCGAGCATCGCGCCGGGGTCGCGCCAGCGCCGCACCACCACGCCGTCGAAGGGGGCTTGGACCTCCGCGCGGGCCAGCCGGATGCGGGCCTGGCTCAGGGCGGCCTCGGCCGCGGCGATGCGCGCCCGGGCCGCGGCCACCGCCGCCTGGGCCGCCTCCCTGTCCTCCTTTCGCGTCCCCCGCCGCAGCAGCCGCAGCCGATCCGCGGCCTCCTGCCGGGCGTGGGTCGCCGTCTCCCAGCGGGTCCGCGCCCGGTCCACCTCCGCCTCGGGCATCGCGTGAGACTCGAGCAGCTTCTTGGCGCGCAGCCAGCTGGTGCTGGCCAGCTGCGCCTGGGCCTCGGCGCGCTTGGCCGCCTCCTGGGCCATGCGGATCTCCTCGGTTCGCGGTCCGTTCTTGGCCTTCTGGTAGCCCGCCTCGGTGGCCGCCAGCGCGGCCCGTGCAGAGAGCAGGTCGGCCCCGGCCTGGGCCCGTGACGCCTCGAGCAGCGTCCGGTCGAGCCGGAACAGCGGCTCGCCCCTGGTCACCCGGTCTCCCTCGTGGACCAGCACCTCGTCGAGCGTGCCGCTCATCTCCGGCGCCAGGTCAACCAGGTCACCGTCGACCCGGGCGTCGTCGGAGAAGACCGTGTTGCGCATGAAGACGTACCAGTAGCCGGCGGCGGCGAGCCCGGCGAGGGCGAGGAGGCCGATCGCCAGCTTGATCTTTCTGCCGTTCGAGCGCCGGGGCTTCTCCTCTGTCATCGTGCGGTCTCCTCGACAACGTGCTCGCGGGCGCCGGACCAAAAGACATCGAGCGCCTGCTCCACGGTCCGCTGCTCCGGCGGCGTGTCCGGCAGATCGTTGGCCCTCGCGCGCAGCAGGCCGAGCAGGTAGGTGGCGAGCACCTCGCTGGGGATGTCGCGGCGGATCTCGCCGTCCGCCTCGCCCTGGGCCAGGATCTCCGCCACCGCGGCGACGAGCTTCCGCCGCCGCCGCCGCCAGCGCTCCCAGGCGTTGGGCGCGCGCCGGGCGTGGCCCTCCTCGGCCTGCATCATCCGGATCAGGTGCCGCCGCCGGTCGAAGAAGGCGACGATCTGCTGGCAGACGGCGAGCAGACGGCCCTTGAGCTGCCCCTCGTCGGGCACCCGACGCTGGAGCAGCTCGCACAGGTCGTCGAAGCCCGAGGTCGCGGTCTGGAAGAAGAGGTCGTCCTTGTCCCGGAAGTGGCGATAGATCGTGCCCTTGCCGACCCGGGCCGCCCGGGCCACCTCGTCCAGGGTGACCTCGTGGATTCGGCCTGTGCCGAACAGCCGTTCGGCGGCCTTCATGATCTGCTGCCGTCGCTCCTCGTCGGTGACGGATCGGCGGGCTGTGCGGGCCATTCCGGGCTCCTTCAGTACTGACCAGTCAGTTCTTAGCAGACCTGGGGGCGACGTCAAGCCGAGCCCCATTTTTCTAACGATAATAAGTTATTATTGACCCATCGCGGAGGGTCGCAGGAGCTCGATGGCCACGTAGCCGCCGGCCACGACGACGACCAGGGCCGCCGCGCAGGCGAGGCCGATCCCCACCGCGGCCCAGCTCGAGCCGCGCTCGCCGCCCTGGGCCAGGTGGGCCTGGACCCGCTCGCCCTGGACGCTGTTGCACACCCGGTGCATGCCCAAGAGCGCGGCGACGTTGAGGGCGAGCTGGGGGATCCCGTCGGGGATCAGGAAGGCCAGCCCGGTGAGCAGCGCCGTGGCCAGTGCGCCGAGGAGCACGGTCCCGCCCGCTGGCCGCCCGACGCGCCGGTCGTTGAGCGCCATCACCAGGGCGCCGGCGAGCGGTGTGCCGAGGAAGGTGGCGAGCACGACCTGCCCCGTGGTGTAGAGCGCCACGGCGCGGCCGCCCGCGGCGTCGGTGGCCGGCGGCGCGTCCGCCCCGGGCGGCGGCGGCCGGTAGGGGTTGTCGGACCCGGTCATCGCCCGTGGATCTTCTTCCAGAAGCGATCGCCCCGCGTGCCGCCCGGACCGCTGGACCACCAGATCACGCTGGCCTTGCCCTTGATGTTGGCAACGGGGACGGTGCCCCAGAAGCGGCTGTCGTGGCTGTTGTCCCGGTTGTCGCCCATCACGAACACGTGCCCGGTGGGGACACGGGTCGGCGGGGTCTGGTGGGCGAAGCCGTTCAGGTCCTGGATCACCGTGTAGCGGTTGTCGTCGAGCCGCTCCTCGTAGGCCACGCAGGGGCGCTCCCCCACCTCGCCCGTCTCCTCGTCCGTGTCCTCGTAGGTGCAGGCGCCGGCCAGCTGTCTGCGCGGGATCGGCTTGCCGTTCAGGCTGATTTGGTTCTCTCGGACCGCGATGGTGTCGCCCCCCAGCGCGACGATGCGCTTGATGAAGTCCTTGGTCTCGTCCTGCGGGTAGACGAACACCACCACGTCGCCGCGCCGCGGGGTGTAGCCGGTCTTGGAGACGAAGATGTGGTCGCCGACGAGCAGGGTCGGGATCATCGAGCCCGCGGGGATGCGGAAGGCCTCGACGACGAACAGCCGCAGCAGGGTGGGCACGACGAGGATCAGCACCAGCACGACGAGCAGCACGCGGCCCATGGAGCGCTTCTTCCGCTCGGCCATCAGAGCACGCGGTTGTAGCGCTCGGCGACGAAGTAGCTCACGAAGACCCGCAGCGGCCCGACGGCGCCGTAGGCCTTGCCCAGCATCAGGTCCGGGTTGTCGGGGGAGACCTGGACCATGTAGTCCCGCAGGAGGTAGGACGGGTCCCGGGGCAGCTTGCCCGGCAGGGCGTAGTCCAGCAGCAGGCCGTCGGGGTAGCGGTCGCCGTCCGGGCAGGGGAGCACGGCGAAGGGGAAGCCCCTGAGCGCCTCGCCCCGGCGCATCACGGGCAGCCAGGGGGCGTGCCGACCGTTCTGCTTCACGGTGACGTTGTAGCCCATCAACCGGTCCGTCCGGCCCGGCTCCTCCTCGAAGCCCTTCTTGAACTTGCGCGACCGGATCAGCTCGGCGACGGGCCCGGTGTTGTAGCCGCGAAACTCCCAGCCGGCGAGCGCATCGAGGGGCGGGGCGCTGCCCCCCCGCATCACCCGCTCCAGCTCGCGGTTGCTCGCCTGGCACAGCGTCTCGAAGGTCCAGGGTGTGTTGTCGCTCATGTCTGCTCCTCCTGCTCGAGCTGCCGGTGCAGGATCCCGGCGGCCCGGTGAGCGAAGGCCATCACGGTGAGCTGCGAGTTCACGCCGAGGGGGCCGGGGACGACGCTGCCGTCGACGACGGACAGGCCGGTGACCCCGCGCACGCGGTGGTCGGGATCGACCACCGAGCGGCGCGGATCGTGGCCCATGCGGCAGGTGCCCAGGGGGTGGTAGGCGGTCATCACGAGCTGCTTCGCCGAGAGCCGCGCCGCGCGGAACCACTCGAGCTCGAGGCGGCTGCGGATCACCGGCCAGCCCCAGACCGCGGGGAAGCAGGCCTCGGCGCCGGCCTCGAGGTACAGCTCGCAGATCTTGCACAGGGCCCAGTGCATGCGCGCGACGTCGTCGCGGCTCATGTCGTAGCGGCAGATCGCCCGCCCGCGCCTGCCGATGCGCACCAGGCGGCCCCGGGTGGTCTCGGCGAGCAGCACGCCCCAGGAGCCGAAGCGGCCGTAGCGCTCCATCTCCCGCATCAGCGGCCGGCCGACGAGCTGCAGCGGCATCGCGCCCATGTCCAGGGGCAGGTTGGCCGAGATCAGCATCACCCGCCGGTCCTTGAACGCGTCGACGTAGTGCGACGAGGGGACGACGGCGCCGTATCCTCCGACCTCGCGGTCCAGCCGGGCGGAGACCGAGCCCGAGGGGTGGATCGTCAGGTTCCGGCCCACCGCCGGTCCGCCGAGGTCGTGGTCCCAGAGCACAAACGGCGTGGCCAGCGTGCCGCAGCAGAGCACGACGCGGCGCGCGGCGGCCTGCAGGCGTCGGCCGCGCGAGGAGAGCTCCACGCCGCGGACGCGGCCGCCCCTGATCACCACGCGCTCGAGGCGGGTCTCGGTCAGCAGCAGGGCGCCGTGGCGCAGGGCCATCGGCACGCAGGCCAGGTCCTGGGAGAACTTCCCGCCCGAGGGGCAGCCCATGTCGCAGCAGTTCTGGCCGTCGCAGTCCGGGGCGTTGCGGCGGATCGGCGCGTGGCTCAGCCCCAGTCGGTCGAGGAGCGCCGCCATCAGCTCGATGTGAGCGCCCCACAGCTCGCGCTTGACCGGCGCGACCTGCATCATCGCCTCCACCGCCTCGAAGTGGGGCGCCATCCGCGGCTCGGAGAGCTCGCTCAGCCCCTCCTCCTCGACCCAGGAGCGGAAGACGTAGTCGTGGGGCCAAAAGCAGGTCGCGGTGTTGATCGTGGTGGAGCCGCCGACGGTGCGCCCCGCCGGAACCGGGATCTGCACGTTGCCCACGGTGAGGCTGTGCGCGCCCCAGCTGTAGAAGCGCCGGGCCGCGTTGATGAACTGGCCGGTGAAGGCGTCGCGGCGGAAGTAGCGCCCCTCCTCCACCAGCAGGACGGCGTGGCCGCGCTCGGCGAGCTCCTTGGCCACGATGGCGCCGGCGGCGCCGGAGCCCACCACGACCACGTCCGCCTCGAGCAGATCGTCCGGCTCGAGGTCGTGGCCGGCGACGGCCTGGCGCATGTAGGGCGGCTCGGGGTCGGGCTGCGCCGGGGACTTGTCGTGGGGCACGTCGTAGCGGGCGTGGATCTCCTCGCCGCCGAAGTAGAGCAGCTTGAGCCCCGTGGCGACCAGACGGAGCATCGCGCCCGTCGGTCCGGCGCTGTCGTGCCAGCGCTGGAGCAGGCTCTCTCTCGCGCGCGGCGTCAGGTCGGCGAGCCGCGCGCCCGTCGACGCCCGGGCGACCACGTCGAGGGCGGCGCACAGCCGGTCCAGCAGCGCCGGGCCCGCGGGGACGAGGTCTCCGAGCTCGCGGTAGATCCGCTCGAGCTCGGCCTGGCCGACGCCGTCGAGGACAGCCCCGGGGGGCAGGATCGCCCGGGCGAGGGCGGTGGCCGCGGGGCAGGGGCGGCGCGATGGCGACGGGGCGGTCACGGGGCCTCACCGCTCGCGGATCTGAAGGTGCTTCTCGGTGTAGGCGCGCAGGGTGTCGCGGGCGAAGCCCACCAGGGCGCCGATCTGCTCCGGGGCGAACTGACGCTCGGCCGGGAAGGTGTTCATGGTCACCCGGCACAGGCGCTGGTAGAGGCCGAACCGATCGGGGGAGAACGGCCTGTCCGTGACCAGGGTCAGGGTGTAGGGCCGCTGCCCGCCGACCATGGCGCCGCTGTTGATGTGGTGGGTGATCATCGCGAACTGCTGCGGGGTCTTGTCCGAGAACTTGTTCTTGACCTGCCCCGCGTTGACCAGCACGAGGAGGTTGGGCTTGAACAGGGTCAGGCGGTCGGCCAGCATCTCGGCGTCCTCGCGGGCCACGCCCGCGCCGCGCGGCTTGCCGCCGAAGAGCGCCACCTGGTAGCGCACCCACAGGTTGAGGTGCTCCACCAGCGGGTCCGTGGTCGTGCCGATCAGCTCCTTCACGCGGGCGTAGGCCGCCTCCACCTCCTCCCCGATGCCGAGCACGCCGATGCGGTAGCGCAGGTAGCGCCCCTGCTCGAAGCGGAAGAGCAAGCGCTCCTCCTGGGTCAGCGTGTCGACGATGAGGGCGGTGGGGTCGGGCTCGTCGATGGGGGTCGGGTCGACGATGAAGGGGATCGACAGGTCGTCGGGGGCGACGCGCGGGGCCGACGTGGCGGCGGAGCGGGCGCCGGCGAGCCGCAGCATCTGGGACAGATCCTCGATATCCAGTACCTGTTTGGTCATCGGGCTGGGGAGGGATTGTTCAACACCGCCGCCTATTTTGCAAAGGGATCGAGGGTGCCCTCGAGGCGCACGGCCTTGCGCTGGGGCTTGCGGCCGGACCGCCGACGCGGGCGCCGTCGGCGCGTCGCGGCCTTGGAGGGGGTCTGCGGCAGTCCCGCATCGCCCGGGCGGGGCCGCGTGACGCTCACGGACGCGCCGTGGCCCGCGTCCGGCGCGGTGGCCGCCGGGGCGGCCGTTGGCCTCGCCTCGCCGCCCCGGTCGCGTCCGAGCAGGATCACCACGGCGACCGCGGCGAGCAGCACGGCGGCGCCGGTCATCGCGTAGGGCAGCCAGCGCCAGACCCCTTGCCGTCGTGGACCCCGGTGGTAGGGCCGCACGTGCATCGTGGCCATGATCGGCTCGAACTCCCCCGAGTCGTTGGTCGGCGCGGCGTCGACGAGGGCCGGGGCTTGGCCGGAGATGTTCAGCACCGAGGCCACCGCCGCGGCCCGCCCCTCGAGCAGCCGGCGCAGGTCATAGGCCAGGCGCCCCATGGTGGCCGGCCGCGCGTCGGGATCGGCCGCGAGGGCGGTGAAGATCAGCTGCTCGAGCTCCTCGGGCACGTCGTCGCGGCGCTCGCGGATCGAGGGGATCGGTCCGGGGACGCCGTTCTCCACCGGACGCTTGGGCACCTGGCCCACGAGCATCTCGTAGAGCATCACGCCGAGGGCGTAGATGTCGCTCCGGCGATCGACGAGCCCGCTGCTCGCCTGCTCCGGCGACATGTACTCGGGGGTGCCCACGGCGAGGCCGGGCAGGGTGTGGCTGCGGCCGCCCTCGAGGCGGGCAATGCCGAAGTCCACGACCTTGACGAAGTCCGGCTTCCCCTCCCGGACGACGAGGTAGATGTTCTCCGGCTTCAGGTCTCGGTGGATCACGCCCGCCTCGTGCGCCGCGTCCATCGCCTCGCAGATCTGGACGCCGATGCGCAGGGTCTGGTTCACCTCGAGCGTGCGGTCGTTGAACAACAGGTCGGCGAGGTCGGTGCCCTCGAGGAACTCCATGGCGTAGTACAGCAGGCCCGAGCTGGTGGTGCCCGAGTCGAAGATCTCGACGACGTTGGAGTGCCCGACGCGGTTGGCGGCGCGGGCCTCCATCTGGAACCGATCCACGACGGAGTCGATGCTGCTGTACTCGGGGAGCAAGATCTTGAGGGCGACGGTGCGCTCGATGCCGAGGTGGGTCGCCTTGTAGACCTTGCCCATGCCTCCCTGGCCGATCATCTCGTGGACCAGGTACTTCTCGTCCAGGGTCACGCCGGGGGTGATCTCGGTGGTCGGGTCGCGGCGCTTGCGCCCCGGCGCCTCGTCTTCCAGGTCCGAGAGCACGTCGGAGAGGTTGGCCGCGCCGGCGGTCCCCTGGGCCTCGGCGAGCAGGGCATCGATGCGCTCCGCCCGGGCGGACAGGCGCCGCTCCAGCGTTTGTCGCTCGCTCTTGATCGCCTCGCCGTAGGTCTCGTCGAGGAAGCGCTGCAAGGTCGAGGCGTCGGTGGTCGGGTCCACCTCGGCGAGCACCTTGGCGATCTCGCGGCGCAGGACCTCCGCGTCGGCGAAGCGCTCCTCGACCCCGGGCGCCAGCGCCCGCTGCGTGATCAGGTCGAGGGCCGGCGGCAGATCGGGAACGATCCGCGTCGGCGGGACCATCTCGGGGTCCATGGCCCAGCGCAGCTGGTCGGCCTGCGAGCTCTCCGGGGCGAAGCGGCGCCGTCCGGTGATCAGCTCCCAGAGGATCACGCCCACCGCGAACAGATCGCTGCGCCGATCGAGGGCCTCGCCCCGGGCCTGCTCCGGCGACATGTAGGGCAGCTTGCCGAGGAGGATCCCGGGCGAGGTCTTCTGCACCTTGAGGGTGCTCAGGGCCAGGCCGAAGTCGGTGAGCCGAACCTCCCCGGCCCAGGAGAGCAGCACGTTGGGCGGGCTGACGTCACGATGGACCAGGCCCAGCTCACCCACCGTGTGGGCGAAGCCGAGACCGCGGCACAGCTCCTTGACGAGGTAGAGCGCCAGGCGAAGCGGGAACGGCCGGCCCTGCCCGACGACCTCGTTCCATAGCTCGCGCAAGTTTCTGCCCTCGATGTACTCCATGGCGAGGAAGTACTGGCCGTCGACCTTGCCGCTCTCGAGCACCGGAACCAGGTTGCCGTGGCTGAGGCGCCCCATCACCGTGGCCTCGTCGATGAAGCGCTGGGCGTACTCCTCGTCCGCGAGCTCGGGAAGGATCTGCTTGATAACGCAGAGCTTCTGCATGCCCACGCCGCCACCGGTGACGGCGAGGTGGATCTCCCCCATCCCACCACGGGACAGCGGCTCGACCAGCACGTAGCGGCCGAAGCGCCGTGGATACGTTTGTCGAGTCACGGACGCTTCATCCTATCACGTTTGGAGTGTGCCTAATTTCCTCAACAAATGGTACCGCAAATTACTAAAAAAAACGACGTTTCAAACGGGTGGGACCAACGTTTTAGCTGGATTTATGGGCGGTTCCCTTGTTGAATGGAGCAATGCGGTTTCTCCTGCCGCTGGCTCTTGTGCTGCTTCTGGGCGTTCCCGCCGTGGGCCAAAAGGCCGATCCCGAGCTGACCCACGCCCGGGAGCTGTTCAAGCAGGCCGAGGTCCATTTCAGCCTGGGCGAGTTCGCGCGCGCGCTGAAGCTCTACAAGGAAGCCTACCGCATCCGGCAGCTCCCCGAGTTCCTTTTCAACATCGGCCAGTGCCAGCGGCACCTCGGCAACTGCAAGGACGCGGTGTTCCACTTCCGCCAGTTCCTGCTGCACCAGCCCAGCGCGCCGGAGCGCAAGCAGGTCAACGAGCTGATTTTGGAGTGCGAGGCGAAGATGGCCGCCAAGGAGGTCACCGAGAACCCGGCGAGCCAGCCCTCATCTCTCCCCAACCAGGGGCCGGCTACCACCGCGCCCCGGCAGATCTCGCGGACCTGGTTCTGGGTCGGCGTCGGCGTGAGCGGCGGCCTGCTCGTCACCTCGCTGGTTACCGGCCTGCTCGCCGTGGACCGCAACAACACGTACAACGATCCCGGCACGCCAGTTGACCGCCGGCGCGAGCTCAAGGACCAGGGTGAGGCGCTGGAGATCACGGCCTGGACCACCCTCGGGGTCGGCGTGGCCGCGGCCGGCGCGACGGCGGCGCTGTACTGGCTCACCCGCCCGGCGCCACGCGAGGCGCAGGCGGTTTCTTTCGCACCCTTGCGGGGAGGCGGTGTATTCTCCCTGCAAGGGTCCTTCTAGTGGCACGTCGTCCCCTCATTTGCTTTCCCCTTGCGCTGCTTGTGGGCGCCTGTCTCGACTGGCCCGAGGAGCTGATGCGCCCCGACAGCGCGGTCGATGCGCAGCCGTCGTGCCCGGCGAGCTGCATCAACCACTGCAGCCAGGGCGTCTGCGAGATCGACTGCCGCAAGGACGCCTGCGTCTGCCCCGCCGGCTATCCGTGCGAGGTGCAGTGCGACGCCCGGGGCGACTGCCCGGGGGCCATCGACTGCACCCAGGCCACGAGCTGCACCATCCACTGCGAGGCGGACAGCAGCTGCGCCGGGCGCATCAGCTGCGGCCCAGGTTTTTGCAGTGTACGATGCTCCGGCTGGAGCTCCTGCGCCGCGGGCGTGGACTGCGAGGCGTCCTGCGGCTGTGCGGTGCAGGCCTCCCCGTCGTCGACCGTGCTCTGTCCCGCCGCCTGCAAGAACGGCTGCCGGACCATCAACAACTGCGATAACTGCTGACTAGCCCCAGCGGATCAGGCCCGGCAGGAAGGCGGTGACCAGGTCCGGGTGGTGCGGCAGGACGCGCACCGAGAAGCCGTGGCGTCCGCTGGTCCGACAGGGGATCGCCCCGGCGTAGACGTGGTTGCCCCTGTCGTCGTCGGGCTCCATGTACCCCATGGTGATCGCCGAGCCGCGGTGCAGCCGGCCCGTGGCGTCGAGGGGGCCGTGAAAGAGCTGGACCGTGACCTCCTCGGGGAGCAGCCCGCCCAGGTGGACCACCGCGGTGACCTGCAGCGCGGCGCCGACCTCGAGATCCTCGTCGGTGGCGGTCTCCACCGAGACCAGGGCGAGCTCCGGCCACTGCTCGCGGACGTGGGCCTCCCAGCGCGCCAGGGCCCCGGCCCGGCCGAAGCGCTCCTCGCGCAGGGAGCGGGCCCGGCGCGCCGCGGGCAGGTAGAAGCGCTCGGTGTAGTCATGGACCATGCGGTCGGTGTTGAACACCGGGCAGATCGTGCGGATCGAGGCCTTCATCCGCCGGATCCAGCCGCGGGGCAGCCCGTCGGTCCCCCGCTCGTAGAACAGCGGGATGACCTCCTTCTCCAGCAGGTCGTAGATCGCGTGGGACTCGACTTCGTCCTGGTACTGGTGATCGGTGTAGTCCTCTCCCTGCCCGATGGACCAGCCGTTGTCGGGCGCCACCGCCTCGGGCCACCAGCCGTCCGGGACCGACATGTTCAGCCCGCCGTTGGGCGGGCACTTCATGCCGCTGGTGCCGCTCGCCTCCATCGGCCGCCGCGGGTTGTTGAGCCACACGTCGACGCCCTGCACCAGGTAGCGCGCCACGCCGATGTCGTAGTCCTCGATGAACACCACGCGCCGCCGCAGCACGGGGTCCCGGGCGTGGTGGATGATCTGCCGGATGAACTCCTTGCCCGCGTTGTCGCGCGGGTGGGCCTTGCCGGCGATGATGATCTGGACCGGCCGCTCCGGGTTGCCGAGGATCCGCTTGAGCCGCTCGAGGTCGTGGAACATCAGCGTCGCCCGCTTGTAGGTCGCGAAGCGCCGGGCGAAGCCGATGGTCAGGGCGTCCGGGTCGAGCACCTCCACAGCGCCCTCGCGCTCGCTCTGCGGCGCGCCCCGGTGCTCGAGCTGGTGGCGCAGCTGGCGGCGCGCGAAGGCGACGAGCCGGGCGCGAAGCCGCTCGTGCGAGCGCCACAGCTCCTCGTCGGGGATCTGCTCCACCCGCTCCCACACCGCGTTGCTCACCGCGAAGTCGCGCCAGCGCGGCCCGAGGTACCGGTCGTAGAGGGCGGCCATGTCGCGCGAGACCATCGACTTGATGTGGATGCCGTTGGTCACCGAGGCGATCGGCACCTCCTCCACCTGGAGCTCCGGCCAGATCCCGCTCCACATCTTGCGGCTGACCTCGCCGTGGAGCTGACTCACGCCGTTGGAGAAGGCGGCGAGGCGGATGGCGAGCACCGTCATGCAGAAGGGCTCGTGGGCGTCGCCGGGGTTGATCCGACCGAGGCCCATGAACTGGTCCCGGTGCAGCCCGAGCTGGGGCCAGTAGTGGCCGAGGTACTTGTCGACCAGCTCCGGCGGGAACATGTCGTTGCCCGCCGGCACCGGGGTGTGGGTCGTGAACACGTTGCCCGCCGCCGTGGCCAGCCGCGCCTGATCGAAGCTCAGCTTGTGGCGCAGCATCGTGCGGCGGATGCGCTCGAGGGCCTGGAACGCCGAGTGCCCCTCGTTCATGTGGCAGACGGTGGGCTCGATCCCCAGCGCCTCGAGCGCGCGCTGCCCGCCGATCCCGAGCAGGATCTCCTGCCGGATCCGCATCTCCAGGTCGCCGCCGTAGAGCTGGGCCGTGACCTCGCGGTCAGCCGGGTGGTTCTGCTCGAGGTTCGTGTCGAGCAGGTAGATCGGCACGCGCCCCACGGACAGGCGCCAGATCTGGGCCACCACCGGCCGGCCGAGCATGTCGACGGAGATCGTCAGCAGCTGGCCGCTGTCGTCGCGCAGCCGCTCCAGCGGCAGGTTGTAGAAGTCGTTCTCCGGGTAGAGCTCCTGCTGCCAGCCGTCGGCGTTGAGGTACTGGCGGAAGTAGCCCACCCGGTACAGCAGCCCGACGCAGACCAGGGGCAGGCCGAGGTCGCTCGAGGACTTCACGTGGTCGCCGGCGAGGATACCGAGGCCGCCGGAGTAGATCGGCATGCTGTCGGACAGGCCGTACTCGGCGCTGAAGTAGGCGATGCGGACGTCCTCGTCAGCGTGGGCCTTGTCGAACCACCCCGGCGCCCGCCGGTACTGCTCGAACTGGTGCACCACGCGGTCCATGTGGGAGAGGAAGCCCTCGTCGTCGGCGACCTCGTCCAGCCGCTCCTGTCGGATCGTGCCCAATACGCGCACCGGGTTGTGCGAGGCGGTCTCCCACAGGTCGCGGTCCAGGCGCTGGAACAGGCTGATCGCGTCGTGGGACCAGCACCACCAGAGGTTGTAGGCCAGCTTGCGCAGCGGCTCCAGTCGCCCGGGCAGGGAGGGGATGACGGTGAACTTGCGGATGGTGGGCATGGCGACAGCTCCTCAGGGCGCTTTTAAGCGAGAGCGGCAGACGCGTCAACAACAACGCGGCCGCGTGGTATCGTGAGGCATGCCGGTGGAGATCATCCTTATCCTCGGCGCCGTGGCCACCGTGGCGGTCGGGGGCTGGGTCTACCGCGAGATCTTCTCGGCACGGGGGCGGGCGAAGCGCGCGCTGCGCAAGGCGCCGCGGGTGCCCATCGCCCGGGCCCGGGACGGGGAGCTGGCCAAGCTCGGCGGTACGCTGCGCCTGGCCGACGCGCCGGTCACCGCGCCGCTCACCGGGCGGCCCTGCGCGTTCTACCAGACCACCGTCGAGCAGCGGCGGGGCTCTGGCAACAGCTCGCGCTGGGTGAAGATCATCGACGAGCGAGACTTCAGCAAGGCGCTGTGGATCGACGACGGCACGGGTCAGGCGCTGGTCGAGCTGGTCTGCCCGCAGGTCGTGTTGACGATGGACAACCACTTCAGCTCGGGTTTTCTGTCCGACGCGGGCCCCGAGCTCGAGGCCTTCCTCGCCCGCCACGGCGAGGCGAGCCAGGGCTGGGTGTTCAACAAGACCCTGCGCTACCGGGAGGGGATGCTGGAGGAGGGGGAGCGGGTGACGGTCCTCGGCCTATGCCGCTGGGAGCCCGACCCGGACCCCGCCGCGGCGAGCGGCGCGGGCTTTCGACAGCAGGCGATGCGCCTCAGGGTGGTCTGCCCCGCCGGGGGAGAGCTGCTGCTCTCGGACGACCCTTCCGTTGTTTGAGGCGCAGCTTCCAGCGGTCTCGGCGCCTACGCCGTGGTGCAGCTGACGCTGCCCACCGCTACCGCCGCCTCGACCTGGAGCTCCGCAGGAGCAGCAGGCCCAGGCCGAGGAGCAGCCACAGCCCGCTCGCCGCGCTGCCCCGATCGGGGCCGACGCTGCACCCGCCGGCGAGGGCGTCGTCGTCGAGGTCGTGCAGCGGGGCGCAGACCGCCTTGTCGCCGGTGGGCTGGCAGACCGCGCTGCCCGGGCAGCTGCTCTGGCCCGCCAGGTCGCACAGCGCCGTGCAGAAGCGCTGGCCGGTCACCGTGTCCAGCGCGCAGAGGCCGCTCTGGCAGTCGCCGCTCACGCCGCAGCTGGCGCCGTAGGTGCCGGGGCTGGGCGTCGCGGGGTTCTCCGGATCCTGCGGGTCCTCGCTCGGGGGCGGGGGCGGCGGGGTGGCGCCCTGGCTCTGGACGCTGATGCTCGCCGTCGCGGAGGAGCTGTGGCCGGCCTGGTCGAAGGCCACCGCCTCGAGGGTGTAGGCCCCGACCGCGATGTTCTGCGCCTGGAACGCGAAGGGCTGCTGGGTCCGCTCGCCGACCTTCTTGCCGTCGAGGAACAGCGCGACGCGGGTCACGCCCACGTCGTCGAAGGCCTTGACCTCGACGTTGAACACGGGGCCGAGCACCTCGCCGTAGGTCGGCTTGGTGATCTTGACCTGGGGCGGGGCCTGGTCCGTCGGGCCGCCGGTGTAGAGGTTGCCCTGGGCCTGGCCGCTGATCCAGCTGTAGAACGCGTCCACGCGCATGTCGTGCCCCTCCTGCCCGCAGACGCCGCCCTTGGTGGAGTGGACGCCGATCATCACCTCCTTGCCACCCCGGTTGGCGAAGGTCGGGCCGCCGCTGTCGCCGTTGCAGACGTTGCCCTCGGTGCCGCCCGCGCCGTAGAACGTGATGACGGTGGAGGTCATCTTGCCGATGGTGTTGGCCGCCTTGCGCTTGGTGCCGAACTCGCCGCTGTTCTCGCCGACGAGGCCGTAGCCCACGAGCAGCACGGTCTCGCCGCTCTGCGGCGCGTTGTTGGCGACCTGCATCGGCTGCACGCCCTGAACATCCTGGCTCAGCCGGACCACGGCGAGGTCCGAAAGGTTGCCGCCGGCGTAGGCCGGGTGGGTGACCACGGAGGAGGCGGAGTACTTCGTGCCGCCGGGGAAGCCGCCAAGGTAGAAGTTGACCGGCTGGAGCATCGCGCCGGTGTCCGCGTCGAGCACGCAGTGAGCGGCGGTGAGGACGGTGCGGGTGCCGACCAGGGTCGCGGTGCAGGCCGCCTTGTTGCCGCTGTGCAGGGCCCCGACGGCGGGGTGGGTCACATCCAGCGAGCCGTTGATGATGGCCGACTGGCGCTGCCCCAGCTCGTCGACCAGCACCGGCGCGTCAGTGCAACCCCAGAGCATCGACCCGGCCAGCACCATCAACCAGCTGATGTTGTTTGCTTTCTTGTCCGTCGGGCGCATGCAAGGGAATAAAGCAATATGCGGACCACCCATCTTGCGATGTAAGTAGCTTGAATTTTGGCGTTATTTTTGAGGTGCGGCTTCCCCGGTAGCCGGGGTTTGAGTGGCCACTGGCTATCTCGGTTGCCGGTGCTACCGCTTGGCTTTCCGGGGCTTGGCTCCGTGGTGGGCCTTGGCCTTGACCGGGCTCGGTGGCAAGGCCGGCCCCTCCGTTCCCGCCCGGCGCCGCCGAACACCCCGAACGATGAGCACCACCGCCAGGAGCACCATCCCCACCGCGAAGTACTGCCCGGGCGTCAGGCCGAAGTAGCGGCGGTCGCCGCCGTGGACCGGCTGCTCGCGCAGGTAGTCGAACAGGAAGCGCGCGGGGGAGTAGAGCAGGAGCATCAGCGCCGGGTGGAAGCCGTCGAAGGGGCGGACGTTCTTCACCGAGTAGAGGATGATGGTGAGCAGGACCGCGTAGAGCATTTCGTACATGCCCAGGTTGTGCCGCACGATCTTGTCGCCGTGGTACATCATCCCGAGGAAAAAGTCGGTGGGGCGCCCCGGGTGGTCGAAGACCAGGGTGCAGCCCATTCGCCCGAGGATCCAGGCGGGGACGAAGCCGAAGATGATGGCATCGACGTACTTGATGACCGAGACCCCCTTGCGCCGGAAGTACACGATGGCCCCGATGGCCGCCCCGATCAGCCCCCCGAAGGACGAGAGGCCGCTCCAGAACTCGAAGAACGTGAAGGGGTTTTTCAGGAAGCGGTCGGGGAAGTAGAAGAACAGCGAGACCCAGTGGGCCATCGCGAAGCCACTGACCACGATCCAGACCTGACCGTCGGCGCAGAGCTGCGGATCCAGCCCGGTGAGCCGGGCGCGCCGTCGGCCCAGGGAGTAGCCCAGCACCAAGGCCAGGGCCACGAGCACGCCGAACGGCTGGATGGGGATGAAACCAAAGAGCTTGTAGGGGGGGATGTAGAGACTGGGTAGCACGTGGGCCCTCTCGAGTGGAAACCCTACTGCCGTGGCCGGCCACCGTCAACTCGGGGGTGCAAGCAAGGTCCTGTAAGCTCGGGGCGATACTCGCGTTTTTTCCCCAGGATGTGGCAATGAACCCGCCAGGGCTGCTAGAATTCTTGGGTTCCCCACAAGGACCCTCATTGGGCCCTGGGAAAAACCGGATCACGGTGGCATGCTCTTGGATGTGAAACCCCTGGCTTGCCCGAGCTGGTGCCGCTGGGCCATCGTCGGGATGCTGATCCTCGCTGGCCAGCCGGCGCTTGCCGGACCGCCCGTCGCGGTCCTGCCCTTCGGGGGAGCGGACGGTCCGGATGTCCGCTCCACGTTGACCCGGGCGCTTGGTCGTCGGTACCGGATCGTCGACGGGCAGGCCATCCTGGACGCCTGCGACGAGATGGGGATCACCATGTCTCGTGGGCGCAACCTGGCGCGCGCCGCGGCCAAGGTCGGCGTGGTGGCCGTCGTCGGCGGGGCGGTCAGCGCGGGGCACCTCAGCCTGGCCGTCTACAGCGGCAAGACCGGCGATGTGGTCAGCTCCGGCCGGACCCGGGTCCGCAGGCGGCTGGGCAAGAAGGCGCTGCGTGCCGCCCTCACGATCATCCTCAAGGGGCTACGCAAGTGTCCCAAGCGAGCGCCACGGCGACCTCGTCCCGCGCCGGCACCTGCCCCTGCGCCGGCGCCGGCGCCGACACCAGCGCCGAGCCCGTCGCCGGCGGCGCAGGCACCGAGCCTGGTCTTCGACCCGGACCCGGTGGTCACCAGCCAGGGCGGGTCGTCGGCCGGCAGCGGCGACCTGACGCCGTACCAGGGCGGAAGCGCTGCCACGGGAGAAAGCGGAGAGGAGAACCCCCTCGCTCCGCCGGTGGCCAAGGGGCCGGTGGCCGCGCCGTCAGACACGACCGCCACGGTGACCAAGACGCCGGAGCCGTCGCTGCACGGCACGCCCAGGCTCGAGGCCACCATGGGCTTCGGCACCTGGATGCGCAGCCTGCGCATCAACCAGCCCGACCCGACCTTTCCCGCGCCCAAGTACGACTCGGGCGCGGCCTTCGCCCTGGGGGTGGGCTTCAAGGCCCGCCCCCTCGCCTTCTTCTCCGACGGGTTCCTGGCCAGCATCTACTCCCGGATGGGCTTCCAGACGATGATTGGGCTCGAGTCCCGCAACAAGAAGAAGGACGCCACGGGCACCGAGGTGGAGGAAACCTTCGGCACCTCGCTCTGGGAGCTGCGCTGGGAGCTCGTCGGCTACGACTGGAACGTGCTTGGGCGGCCCTCGAGCCCCCACGTCGAGGGCGGCATGGGCTTCGGGATGATGAGCTTCGCCATCGACTGGGGCGACGCCACCTCTCGCCCGATGCCTGACGCGGCCTACAAGTACTTCCTCCTCTCGGCCGGCTCCTTCATCCCGTTCTACGCGCTCACCGGCGGGCAGATCGGGGGACACCTGCGCTTCGACTACCGCGTGGTCACGGGGACGGGCGAGATCGAGGATGACACCTGGTACGGGCCATCCTCCACCGGAGGGATCAACCTCCTCGTCGGTCTCGACGGCAGCTACAAGGGGTTCATCGCCCGCGCGGAGTACTCCTACACGCGTTACTTCTACGACTTCACCGACGCCGAGACCCGGCTCAACGACTGCAAGGCGTCGGCGGCGACGTGCAAGCGCGCGGCGGGCGGGGCGCTCGACGTGTTCCACTCGATCATGGTCAACCTGGGCTACGGGTTCTGAGCCGCCTTGACCCCGGCCGCTGACCGGCGCTAACTACGGGCGTGGACTTCTTGCTCGGGCTCGTCCGTCGGATCTTCTCCAAGGAGCAGCGGCGCTTCATCAAGTTCTGCATCGTCGGCGCCAGCGGGATCCCGGTCAACCTGGGCTGCACCTGGCTCGCCTACCACTGGCTGTTCTTCGCCCTCGACGAGACGATGCGCAAGGGCGCGGCCTCGCTCTTCGGCATCGCCCTCTCGATCCTGACCAACTTCCTGCTCAACGACCTCTGGACCTGGCGCGACCGGGAGAAGGCGACGCGCGGCTTTGTCGGCCGGATGGCGCGCTTCTACGTCGTCAGCTCGGTGGCCGCGCTGATCCAGTGGGGCACCGCCATGGCGCTCGCCCTCGGGCTCGACGTGCACCTGCTGCTGGCCCAGCTCGCCGGCATCGCCCTGGCCACCGGGATCAACTTCCTGTTCAACAACCTCTGGACCTTCCGCAGGGCCAAGCCGGAGCCGACATCCCGGGAGTGAGACCGTGGGTGTGATCGCGCCCCCGGGGAAGCGGAACCCAGGGGGGCCCGGGATATGTGCCCGCACCCCCACCGCCCACGGCAACCGGTCGCCTGTCGCAAGAGACCGTCGCCTTGTTGTCCCCCGGGGGGCGCTGGGATAGTCTTGAAAGACCAACCACTATCGATGCAAGGAGCCTGAGCAATGACGCTGCAGCGGTATCTCGGCCTGTCCGCGCGGGGGTTGCTGGTCGTCGGGGTCTTGGCGCTGGGCTGGGCCGGCCTGCGAGGGGTGACGGGGTGCGCCGAGGAGGAGAACCCGATGGACTTCGACGCCGGGGGGGGGCAGGGCGATGCCTGCTCCACCGCCAGCGACTGTGGGCTGGGCTTCCTCTGCGCCGGCGACGGGACCTGCCAGCGCGCCGGCGCGCCCGGCACCAGGAACGCGGGCGACGGCTGCGCCTACAACACCGACTGCATCATCGATCTCGTCTGCGCCTCCTACGGCAAGTGCGTCCAGCCCGGCAAGGGCGCGGCGGGCGAGTCGTGCCTCGGCAACGAGGCCTGCCAGAAGGGGCTGCTCTGCTCCGCGACCAAGGTCTGCGCCACCCCCGGCGACCCGGGCACCACGGTCAAGGGCGAGGCCTGCGAGGAGGCCGGCGACTGCGCCTTCGGGCTGGTCTGCGTCGACGGCCTGGACGGGGCGGGGACCAAGACGTGCACCGCGCTCTCCTACTGGGAGGGCCTGACCTGCCTCGAGGACGACGCGGGCGCGGCCCGCGTCTACTTCGAGGTGCCGCGGCCCGGCAAGAAGGTCGCCGAGTTCTATCGTCTGCCGTTCCCCAACGACATCCGGATCAAGAACGGCAGGGTCGACGTCGCCGACCACCCGAACCCGTCCCTGGCGCTTCCCGCCGAGTACGGCGACGTCGTCGGGAGCTACCTCAAGGCGATCGGCGAGGACGTGCCGGCCTTCGGCCCGAACACGACCGTCTTCCTCCGCGTGAGCAAGGTCTTCAACCTGAACACGATCAAGCTCGACTTCCTCGACATCGACAAGAGCTCGCCGGGCTACGGCAAGGGGGTGGGCTACTCCATGTGGGCCACGACGGCCCGGGGCAAGTACATCTGCCAGAACTACATCGCCGTGCGGCCCCAGATCGGTCAGCCCCTCGCCTTCCAGACAACGCACGCCGTGCTGCTGCGCAAGGGGATCCTCGACACCGAGGGCAACGAGGTCGGGCAGGACGCGGACTTCAAGGTGATGCTGCAGCAGGGCGCCCCGGCCGACGCGGCCCTGGCGGCGGCCTGGAAGGCCTACCAGCCGCTGCGGGACTACCTCGCCGACCAGGCGATCGATCCGTCGACGGTGATCGGCGCGGCGGTGTACACGACGATGGACCCCCGCGCCAGGATGCGCCGGTTCCGTGACGTGATCCGGACCCAGGCCCAGACCCCGTCGGCCAAGGACCTGACCCTGTGCGACGGGAAGGTCGTCTCGCCCTGCGACGACGGGAGCGACGCGGACCACGTCTGCGGCAGCCCGGTCGCGGGCTTCGACGAGCTGCAGGGGACCTACGCCACGCCGGTGTTCCAGACCGGGACGCCGCCCTACAGGACCGTCACCGACGGGGGCGGCATCTCCTACGACTCCAGCGGGGCGCCCCTGATCCAGCGGCACGAGAAGGCCTGCTACGCCCTGACCGTGCCCAAGGGGGCGACGATGCCGCCCGATGGCTGGCCCGTGGTGATCTTCGCCCACGGGACGGGGGGCAGCTACCGCTCGTTCATCGAAAACGGCACGGCGGCCCGCCTGGCCCACGTCCAGGACGCCACGGGCACGGTGAGCCGCATGGCGGTGATCGGCATCGACGGCTCGATGCACGGTCCGCGGCGGGGGAGCACCGACGATCCAGATCGGCTGTTCTTCAACCTGCAGAACCCCAAGGCGGCGCGGGACAACACCTACCAGGGGGCCGCGGACAAGCTCCAGCTGGTCAGGCTGCTCAAGCAGATCGACATGGACGCCGCCACCTCGCCCACGGGGGCGCCGCTCAAGCTCGACCTGAGCCGGATCTACTTCTTCGGCCACTCCCAGGGCACGATCGAGGGGCTGCCCTTCCTGGCCGTCGAGCCCGAGGTCAAGGGCGCGGTGCTCAGCGGGGCCGGTGGCTACCTCATCGGCTCGCTGCTCGGCAAGACGAAGCCGGTCAACATCTCCGGCCTGGTCAAGCTGGTCCTCGCCGACAGCCAGCTGGGCACGTCCCACCCGCTGCTCAACCTGCTGCAGCTCTACTTCGAAGAGGTGGACGGCATCAACTACGGGCGTGCGATGTTCGCCAAGACCGAGAGCGGCGTGGAGCCCAAGCACACGCTGTTGACCTACGGCGTCGCCGACAGCTACACGCCGCCGGGGACCATCGACGCCCTGGGCTGGTCGATGCAGATCCGACAGGTGAACCAGGAGGCCCAGCGCTGCGGCGACACGGTCTGCAACGGCACGGAGAGCTGCAAGACCTGCGGGACCGACTGCGGCGCCTGCCCCGCGGGGACCACCTGCGGTGACAGCACCTGCGACAAGGCGGAGAAGACCGCCTGCGTCTGCCCCGAGGACTGCGGCCCCTGCGTCTACTACGCCCTCGACGACCCGCCGGTGACGGAGAACATGAACATCGCGGGGTCGAAGTACACCTGCGGCATGGTTCAGTACGTCTCGGACGGGACCTACGACGATCACCTCGTGGCGCTGAAGAACCCGGACGCGATCCAGCAGACGACGCACTTTTTGGGCAGCGCGGCGGCGAGCGGCAGCCCCACCATCCTCAAGGTGAAGTGACGGCGCAGCGCGTTAAATCCGGTTGACCGGGCGGACCGAGCCACCTAAACTGCCGACCTTGCAGGGCGCAGTGCCCGAAAAAGACCAACCGTTCAGGGGGCCTTGAACAGGGGAGGTTGCCGTGACCACCTACAAGACCATTCCAGAGATGTTTTTCCAGCGGGTTGCCGAGTCGGGGAGCGAGACCTCGGTGATCCACAAGCAGGACGGGAGCTGGATCCCCCGCACCTGGAAACAGCTCGAGAGCGAGGTCCGTGAGACCGCGCGCGGGATCAGCGACTGGGTCGACGTCAAGGACATCGTCTGCCTCCTGGCGGAGAACCGGCCGGAGTGGTGGGTCGCCGACCTCGCCATCCTCAGCCTCGGCGCGGCGTCGGCGCCGATCTACGCCACCAATCCGCCCAAGGACATCGCCTACATCCTCAACGACTGCGGGGCGAAGCTCCTGTTCGTCTCCACCGTGGACCAGCTGAACAAGATCCGCGGGCTGAAGAAGGAGGGCAAGATCGACGGGCTGCAGCGCGTGATCGTCATGGACCCGGTCCAGGCGAACGAGGACTGGGTGCTGACCCTCGACGAGGTGCGCAAGCGCAACAGCGGCGCCGCCGACCCCATCGCGGAGCGGATGAAGGCGCTGACCGAGGAGGACCTGGCCACCCTGATCTACACCTCGGGGACCACGGGCGAGCCCAAGGGCGTGATGCTGACGCACCGCAACCTGGTCTCGAACGCCAAGGGCGGCAGCGTCGTCTTCGACCGGATCCAGCTCGACGAGAAGCTGATGCTCTCGTTCCTCCCGCTCTCTCACTCCTTCGAGCGCCTCGTGGGCTACTACGCGGCCATCGCTTTCAACTGCAAGGTGGCCTTCGCCGAGGGCGTGCCGCAGCTGGTGGACAACATGGGCGAGGTGCGGCCGACGCTGCTGGTCAGCGTGCCTCGGATCTACGAGAAGCTCTACGGGCGGGTGATGCAGAACGCGGCGAGCGGCTTCAAGCGCAAGCTGGTGCTCTGGGCCCTCAAGGTGGGCAAGCGGCGCGCGGGGTTCGTTCTCGCCAACCAGCCGATCCCGTTTTTCGTCGGGCTCAAGTACGCCATCGCCTTCAAGCTGGTCTTCTCCAAGCTGCACGTGAAGCTCGGCGGCCGGCTGAAGTACGCGATCAGCGGGGGCGCGCCCCTCGCCCCGGCCATCGCCGACTTCCTCAACGCGGTGAGCCTGACGGTGTTCGAGGGCTACGGCCTCTCCGAGACCTCGCCGATCCTCACCGCCAACACCCCGGGCAAGATCAAGGTCGGATCGGTGGGCCAGGTCTGGCCCGGCGTCGAGGTGAAGATCGAGCCGGACCCGGAGCGCGAGGGCAAGGACGGCGAGATCCTCGTCAAGGGGCCGAACATCATGAAGGGCTACTACAACAAGCCCGAGGCCACGGCGGATGTCTTCGACGACGAGGGCTGGTTCCGCACCGGGGACATCGGCTACGTCGACGACGACGGCTTCCTGTTCATCACCGACCGCAAGAAGGAGCTGCTCAAGACCGCGGGGGGCAAGTACGTCGCGCCCCAGCCCATCGAGAACAACCTCAAGGTGCACCCGCTGGTCGAGCAGGCGGTGGTGATCGGCGACAAGCGCAAGTACTGCGTGGCGCTGATCGTGCCCTCCTTCGAGGGGCTGGAGGCCACGCTGACCAAGCCGCTGCCCTCCGATCGCTCGGAGCTGAACAACGATCCCCAGGTGCGCAGCCTGATCCAGGAGGCGGTGGACGAGGTCAACCGGGACCTGGGGAGCTGGGAGCAGATCAAGCGCTTCCACCTGCTGGCGGCGGAGATGACCCAGGAGACCGGCGAGCTCACGCCGTCGTTGAAGGTCAAGCGGCGCATCGTCGACGAGAAGTACAAGCCGCTGATCGACGCGATGTACCCCCCGGACTGAGATGGACGCCACGGAGACGCTTCGCCGGGCGAGGATGCTGGGCTACGCGGGCGCCTGCATCCTCGCCGGAGTTCCGAGCACGACGGTGGTCCCGCTGCCCCTCACGCTCGCCCTGACACGGCGCTTCGGCCGGGAGGATCGTCTCAAGCGCCTGCACTTCATGGTCGGCTGGGCCCGCTTCTGCCGCAAGCACATCTTCGGCATCGAGCTCTCGCTCGTCGGCGGCGAGCACCTGCCGCGGAGCACGGCGGGCCACATGTTCGTCAGCAACCACCAGAGCTGGATCGACATCCTGGTGCTGATGGAGGCGCTGAACACGGTGGCCTTCCTCTCCAAGGACGTGATCAAGTACATCCCGGTCATCGGGCAGTGCGCCTACGCCGGCGGCACGATCTTCTTCGATCGCCGGGCCAAGGACAGCCGGCTCACCGCGCTGAGGCAGACCCTGCGGATGTGCGAGCAGTCCACGGCGGTGGTGGTCTTCCCCGAGGGGACCCGCTCCTTCGACGGCGAGCTGCGCCAGAAGATCCACCCCGGGGCGGTGAAGGCGGCCTACGGGCGCGGGCTCAAGGTGCTGCCGGTGGGGCTCGACGGGACGTGCAAGGTGCTGCCCAAGAGCATGGATCGGGTCTACCCGGGTCAGCGCGTGGCGGTGACCATCGGCGGCCCCATCGACCCCGCTGACTACCCGGACACCGAGGCCTGGGTCGCCGGCGTCTGGGGGCGGGTCACCGAGCTGTTCCACGAGAGCCGCGCCCGGCTGTAGCTGCGACCCCCTGCCGACGGACCGTGTTAGTATCCGGCGCTGGTGGACCGGCCGGTGTGTGCCATATAGATCTCCAGGCCGACCGCTCGAAGGAGAAAGCCGTGTCATCTGAGCGATCCCCGAGCACACGCGTTGCGTCGCCCGCGAGCGCGGACAACGCCGCCTACATCGAGGAGATGTACCAGCGCTGGAAGGCGAGCCCTGCCGACGTGGGCGAGAGCTGGCAGATGTTCTTCCAGGGCTTCGAGCTCGGTCAGCGCTGCCCCGAGAGCGAGGGCGCCAGCCTCCAGTCCAAGGTCGCCTCGCTGATCTACGGCTACCGCGACCAGGGACACCGGATCGCGCGCGTCGATCCCCTGGGCGACGGGCCGGCCCACCACCCCCAGCTCGCGCTCGAGCAGTTCGGGCTGGGGCAGCAGGACCTGGACACGATGTTCGACACCGGCCACCTGGTCGGGCCGCCGCGCGCCACCCTGCGCGAGATCCTCGCCATCCTGACCGAGACCTACTGCGGCGCGGTGGGCGCCGAGTACCTCCACATCCAGGACGTCAGGCAGCGCCGCTGGCTCCAGGCCCAGATGGAGCCGGCGCGCAACCGGCCGGGCTACGAGCGCCAGCGCCGGCTGGAGATCCTGAAGCTGCTCATCGACGCGGAGATGCTGGAGACCTTCATCGGCCGCAACTACATCGGCCAGAAGCGCTTCTCCCTCGAGGGGGCGGAGACGCTGATCCCGGCGGTCCACGCCCTGGTGGAGCTCTGCCCCGCCCTCGGCATCGAGGAGGTGGTGATCGGCATGGCCCACCGCGGCCGCCTCAACGTGCTGGCCAACATCCTCGACAAGTCCTACGCCACCATCTTCGGCGAGTTCGAGGACAACGTGATCCCGGAACAGTACGGCGGCGGGGGCGACGTGAAGTACCACAAGGGGTTCAGCTCGGACCACGTGAGCCAGGGCGGCCACGCGGTGCACCTGAGCCTGACCGCCAACCCGAGCCACCTGGAGGCGGTGGACCCGGTGGTCGAGGGCCGGGCCCGGGCCAAGCAGCGCCGGCGGGGCGACACCGTGGAGCGCAGGCGGGTGCTGCCCCTGCTGATCCACGGGGACGCGGCCTTCGCCGGCCAGGGGCTGGTGGCCGAGACGCTCAACCTCTCCTCCCTGCCGGGCTACCGCACCGGCGGCACGGTCCACATCATCGTCAACAACCAGATCGGCTTCACCACCTCGCCGGACGAGGCGCGCTCCACGGTCTACTGCACCGACGTGGCCAAGATGATCGAGGCGCCGATCTTCCACGTCAACGGAGACGACCCCGAGGAGACGGTCTTCGTCACCGAGCTGGCGCTGCGGTTCCGCCAGGAGTTCGGCAAGGACGTGGTGGTGGACATGGTCTGCTACCGCCGGCACGGACACAACGAGGGCGACGAGCCCGCCTTCACCCAGCCGGAGCTGTACCGCAGGATCAAGGACCACCCGTCGGTGCGCCGGCTCTACACCGACCGGCTGCTCGAGTCTGGCGACCTGTCCCGCGAGATGGAGGCGCGGATCGCCGACGCCCTCGAGGACGAGCTGAAGCGGGCGCTGGAGTCGGTCAAGCGCGGCCAGGCGGCCCCCGTCCGGGAGGCGCCCGACACGGTCTGGACCGGCTTCCACAGCGCCTACGACCACGCCCCGGCGGAGACCAAGGTGAGCCACGACGCCCTGCTGCAGGTCGCCGCGGCCCTGAACACGGTCCCCGACGGCTTCAAGCTCAACCCCAAGGTCGCCCGTCAGCTGCCCGGGCGGCTCGAGGCGGCGCGGGAGGGGGGCGAGGTGGACTGGGCCTTCGCCGAGGCGCTGGCCTTCGGCACGCTGCTCCTCGAGGGGACCCCCGTTCGGCTCAGCGGGCAGGACAGCGCCCGGGGGACCTTCTCCCATCGACACGCGGTGTGGCAGGACATGGAGAGCCAGCGCGAGCACGTCCCGGCGAACAGCGTCGCGCCGGGCCAGGCGCACCTGTGCGTCTACAACTCGATGCTCTCCGAGGCCGCGGTGCTCGGCTTCGACTACGGCTACTCCCTGGTCGAGCCGCAGATGCTGATCCTGTGGGAGGCGCAGTTCGGCGACTTCTCCAACGGGGCGCAGGTGATCATCGACCAGTTCATCATCAGCGCCGTGGCCAAGTGGAAGCGCTACAGCGGCCTGGTGATGCTGCTGCCCCACGGCTACGAGGGCCAGGGGCCGGAGCACTCCAACGCCTACCTCGAGCGCTACTTGATGGCCGGGGCCGAGGAGAACATCCAGGTCTGCAACCTGACCACGCCGGCGCAGTACTTCCACATGCTGCGCCGCCAGGTGCGGCGGCCGTTCCGCCGGCCGCTGGTCCTGATGGCGCCGAAGAGCCTGCTGCGCCACAAGCGCTGCGTCTCCCCGGCGGTCGAGCTGGAGAGGGGGAGGTTCTGGGAGATCCTGGACGACCCCCGTGAGGGGGCGGAGCAGGCCGAGCGGCTGATCTTCTGCAGCGGCAAGCTGTACTACGACCTCCTCGAGGGGCTGGAGCAGCGCGAGCGCCCCACGGCGACGGCGCTCGTGCGCATCGAGCAGCTCTACCCGTTTCACGCCGCGTTGATGGCCGACCTGGTCGCGCGTCACGCCGCGGCGCGGGAGGTGATCTGGGCCCAGGAGGAGCCGCAGAACCGGGGGGCCTGGTGTCACGTGAGGCCGCGGATCGAGCGGAGCTTCCCCGGCCTGGCCCTGCGCTACGTCGGGCGCCCGGCCAGCGCGAGCCCGGCCGTCGGCTCGCTCCGGGTCCACCGCGAGCAGCAGAAGCAGATCGTCGACGAGGCGCTGGACGGGTGACCTCTCGGCCGAGCGACAAGGAGACTGGAATCATGATCGTTGACGTCAAGGTGCCGGAGGTGGGTGAGTCGATAACCGAGGGAGTGCTGGTCTCCTGGTCGGTCGACGACGGCGCCGCCGTGAAGGCCGGAGACGCGCTCTTCGAGCTGGAGACCGACAAGATCACCCTCAACGTGGAGGCCAAGGAGGCCGGGCGCATCGAGATCCTGGTCGAGGAGGGGGCCAAGGTCGAGGTCGGACAGGTCGTGGCCAAGATCGACACGAGCAAGGCCGCGAGCGCCGGCCAGCTCGCCTCGCAGAGCGAGCGGGCCTCACGGGACCCGGGTCGCGAGCGAGACAGGACCGCGGGGGAGCGGGAGGCGCCGGAGCCGGAGGCGAAAGAGGAGCCCGGGCGAGCGGTGACCCCGCGTCCAAACGATCTCTCGCCCGCCGTGCGTCGGCTGGTCGAGGAGCACGATCTCGACCCGCGGCGTATCCCGGGGAGCGGCCGGGACGGGCGGATCACCAAGGAGGACGTGCTGCGCTTCCTCGACGAGCCAGCCCGGCCGGCGCCGCAGGCGCAGAAGCAGGCGGCGGAGCCGGCGCCGCGCTCCGCCCCGGTCACTCCGCTGCCCGACCGGCGTCAGACTCGTGAGCCGATGAGCAGCCTGCGCCAGCGGATCGCCCAGCGGCTGGTCGAGGCGCAGCAGAGTGCGGCGATCCTCACCACCTTCAACGAGGTGGACATGACCGAGGTGCTCGCCTGGCGCGCCCGCCACCGCGAGGCGTTCGAGAAGCGCCACGGCGTCCGCCTCGGCTTCATGTCCTTCTTCGTCAAGGCGGCGGTGGACGCGCTGAAGCTGGTGCCCAGCATCAACGCCCAGATCGAGGGGGACAGCGTGGTCCAGAACCACTTCTACGACATCGGCGTGGCGGTGGGCACCGACCGGGGCCTCGTGGTCCCGGTGCTGCGGGACGCGGATCGCCTGGGCTTCGCGGAGATCGAGCTCGGCATCGCCGACCTCGCCCGGCGGGCCCAGGCGCGAAAGCTCGAGCTCTCCGAGCTGAGCGGCGGGACCTTCACCATCTCCAACGGCGGGGTCTACGGCTCGCTCCTCTCCACCCCGATCCTCAACCCGCCCCAGAGCGGGATCCTCGGCCTGCACGGCATCAAGAAGCGCCCGGTGGTGGTGGGCGAGGACGACCGGATCGAGGCGCGGCCGATGATGTACCTCGCGCTCTCCTACGACCACCGCCTGGTGGACGGCAAGGAGGCGGTGACATTCCTCAGGCGCGTCGTGGAGTGCATCGAGCACCCCGAGCGCGTGATGCTGGAGGTGTGAGCATGGAGCGCCAGGACCTGGTGATCATCGGAGCGGGCCCGGGGGGCTACGTTGCGGCCATCCGCGCCGGCCAGCTCGGCCTGAAGACCACGCTGGTGGAGCGTTACCCGCGCCTGGGCGGGACCTGCCTCAACGTGGGCTGCATCCCCTCCAAGGCCCTGCTCGAGTCCAGCGAGCTGTTCCACGCCGCCGGCCACCGCCTCGCCGAGCACGGCGTGAAGCTGGACGGCCCGACGCTCGACCTCGCGGCGATGATGGCGCGCAAGGAGCGCATCGTCGGCGAGCTCACCGACGGCGTGGCCGGCCTGATGAAGCGGAACAAGGTCGCGGTGCTCCACGGCCGGGGCAGCCTCGTCGCGCAGGACCGCGTGCGGGTCGAGGGAGAGGGCGAGGCGCAAGAGATCGAGGCCGGGCACGTGGTCCTCGCCACCGGCAGCGCGCCGGTGGAGCTCCCGTTCCTGCGCATCGACAAGCGCCGGGTGGTCAGCTCGACCGGCGCCCTGTCCTTCGACGCCGTGCCCGAGCACCTCGTGGTGATCGGCGCCGGCGCGGTCGGTCTCGAGCTGGGCAGCGTCTGGCGCCGCCTTGGCGCGCGGGTCACGGTCGTCGAGATGATGCCGCAGATCGTGCCGGCCGCGGACGGGCAGATGGCCAAGACGCTGCAGCGCTCGCTCAAGGCCCTGGGGCTCGACATCCGGCTGAAGACCAGGGTCACGGGCGCCGAGGTCGGCGAGGACCGGGTCACGCTCACCGTGGAGGACGCCAAGGGCCAGGGCGAGTCTCTCGCGTGCGACCGCGTGCTCCTCGCCGTGGGGCGGCGGCCCGCCACCGAGGGGCTCGGGCTGGAGCGGGTCGGCGTGGAGACGGAGAAGGGCGGGGCGGTGAAGGTGGACGGCCGCCTGCGAACCAGCGTGGAGACGATCTACGCCATCGGCGATCTGGTCCGCGGGCCGATGCTGGCGCACAAGGCCGAGGAGGAGGGGATCGCCGCGGTGGAGAACATCGCCGGCAAGGCGGGCCACGTGAGCTACGACGCGATCCCCGGCGTGGTCTACACCAGCCCCGAGCTGGCCTGGGTCGGCCTGACCGAGGAGCAGTGCAAGGAGCGAGGGATCAAGCCCCGGGTCGGGCGCTTCCTCTTCCGCGCCAACGGCCGGGCCAAGTCCCTGGGCGAGGAGGAGGGGATGGTCAAGATCCTCGCTCACCCGGAGACCGACCGCCTGCTCGGCATGCACATCGTCGGCCCCCGCGCCTCGGACCTGATCCCCGAGGGCGTGCTGGCCCTGGAGTTCGCGGCGAGCGCCGAGGACATCGCGCGCACGATCCACGCCCACCCGACCCTGGCCGAGGTGGTCAAGGAGGCGGCGCTGGCCGTGGACGGCCGCGCGATCCACGGCTAGCCGGCCAACGTCTACCGCCGCCGCAGCCGGCCCGCCTGCCGCTTGACCCAGGCCCAGAGCCCCAGCGGACCGTCGGGTCGTCCGCGTAGATCGTCGAGGGAGCCGTCGGCGTAGAGCAGCCGCGCGGCGTGGAGCAGCCAGTGCCAGAGGAAGGCCTGGAGCACGACGACCAGCAGCCAGCTCAGCGCCCAGAGCAGGGCGCCGCCCACCGAGGCCGGCGGGCTCTGGCGCCAGAGGGCGAGGACCAGGGCGCCGACCGTCTGCATCAGCAGCGTCAGCGCGACGTAGAACAGCGGGCCGCGCAGCGGGTGGCGGAGGCAGAGGCGCCCGGCGAGGAGCAGGGCGCCCCGCGCCGTGCGCCGCCCGTCGGCGACCATCAGCACCCGGCACCAGAAGGCCCAGGCGCCGACCAGGGCGAGCCAGAGCAGGGCGAGGAGGCCGCGCAGCGCCGGCAGCAGGGCCTGGGTCGCGTAGCCCGACCAGCCGGCGACCTCGGCGTGGTCCTCGAGGCGGTCGGCGCCCCAGCCGAGCAGCTTGAGGCCCAGGCCGGCGAGGAGCGCGGCGAGGAGCAGGACCTTGATCATCGGCCAGAGCCAGGAGAGACCCTGGCCGAGGATCGCGCGCAGCGGCGCGGTGCGGCGCGAGGTGTCGCGCTGGCGGCCGGGGGCGAGCCAGTCCAGGCCGCCGGCGACCAGCAGCTGCTCGCCGAGCAGGGCGATGAGGGCGGCGAGGGCGAGCAGCGGGGCGAGAGACGAGCCCAGCTCGTCGAACAGGCGCAGCAGGTGGAACAGCGGCAGCCGCCCCTCGACGTCCGTGAAGTAGGGCTGCCGCGCCGGGCCGCCGGCCAGGCTGACCCAGGCGACGGCGACGGTCGGGAGCGCGGCGAGGAGCACCAGGGCGGCGCGCAGCGCGACGAGGGTGCGCGAGCCGGGGACGAGGTCGAGCCCGCGGATCAGCGGTCTTCCCGTCAGAGCCACAGCGAGAGCCCTCCGGCGATCCACGAGGCCACGGCGGCGAGCCAGCCGGTCCAGTCCGCGGTGAAGCGCCGGCTCCCCTCGCGCTTCAGGGCGTTGTTCCCGGGCAGCACGTCGATGGCGATGTGTCCGGACTCGTCGAGGCGCACCTCGGCGAGCCGCGCGCCGCGGATCACCCGGTAGCCGCGCCAGGCCGCCCGACCGTCCCACCGCTCGCGGAGCTCGACGCCGTCGTCGAAGCGGAGCAGCACGGTCACCGGCAGGTGGTCCCAGGCCGGGCCGACGATCCGCGCCCGGCTCTCGTAGTAGCGCTCGGGCTTGGCCGCGCTGCCCCCGCGGCGCTCGAAGCCGACCCAGCGGACGGTCCCGTCGACGTGGCCGCCGCCCCGTGTCCAGCCGGGGTCCGTGATCTGCACCCAGACCTTGCCGTCGGCGTCGCGCGTGCGCGGGTCGGTCAGGCGCCCGGCGAGCCGCTGCCGGTCCTGCTCGGTGACCGTGACCACCTCGTCTTTCTTGATCACAACGTGGCCCAGCGGAGGCAGGTGTTCCTCGCTGGTCAGCGCGACCACGCGGAAGTCGGGGACGCGCTCCCGCGAGATCGCCTCGTCCAGGAACGCGGCGATGGAGGCCCCGCCGCTCTCTCGCGCCGCGGCGAGGAAGGCCTCGGCGTCGGGGTGCTGGAAGCGGTAGCGCTTGTAGTAGGCGGCGAAGACCCGGTCCAGGGTGGGGACGCCGAAGCGCCGCGCCGCGGTCCACAGCGTCAGGGCGCTGCGGCCGTAGATCTGGTCGCGCTGGCTGCCCGGGTAGAACAGGGCGGAGGGGCGCCGCCTGACCGGCTCCATCACGCGCTTCCGGTCCCGCGCCATGGCGTGGCGGTAGAGCTCCACGGCGTCCACGGGCCGGCCCAGGACCCATCCGGCCGAGGCGCGCTCGCCGAAGAGCGCCTGCATCGCCCGTCCGTCCCAGTGGCTGTTCAGCCCCTCGTCGAGGAAGGCCTCCTGCTGCTCGTTGCTGGCGAGCAGCCCGTAGAAGTACTGGTGGCCCAGCTCGTGGACCAGGGTGAACTCCAGGGCGCGGAAGTGGCGGACCGGGAAGCGGTCCCAGAGCGGATCGGCGGGGGAGCCCGTGATCAGCGTGGGGTACTCCATCCCGCCGGTCTGCCGCGCGGGCCAGGGCGGCATGACGACGGTCAGCGTTTCGTAGGGGTAGGGCCCCACACGCCGGGCGAACAGATCGAGGGCGCGCTCGATGGCGCGGCGGGCCCGGGGCACCTGGTGCGCGAGTCCCCGGGGCAGCAGGTAGCGCACATCGACGGAGCCCCCGGCCCCGGGGGCACGGTGGCGGGCGCGGGCCTCGTGCAGCTCGCGGCCGAGGACGATGGCGAAGTCGTGGACCGCGCGCTGGGAGTGCCGCACGCGCTGCCAGGCGCCGCTGACGCGGCGCGCCCGGCGCTTGCCGGTGGCGCCGACGGTCCAGCCCCGCGGCGCCTCGATGGTCACCTCGTAGTCGGCGAAGTCGGCGAAGAACTCCGTCGGCGCGTGGAACTGCCGCGCGGCGAAGCGGCCGCGCCGGTGCGGATCGAGCGCGGCGATCTTGGGGAACCACTGGGCGACGAGGCAGAAGTCGGGCCTGCACCCCGTGCGGGCGATGGGTACGGGCAGCCGTCCGGCGAAGACCACGCGCAGGGTCAGGGACTCCCCCGGGGGGACGGGCCGCGGCAGCCGTACCTCGATCAGGGTGCGGTCCAGGGGGTTGCCGTCGTCGGGCTGGATCGCGCGCCAGCTGGCCTCGAGCTTCGCGCGATCGACGACCTGCTGCATCGCCGTCGGCTCGTTCCAGCCCCAGGGGTCGGGGTAGCGCCGCAGGAGCCGGTCGCGATCGACCCAGCCGGGGAAGTAGACCTCGGCCTCCTTCATCCAGGTCGTGCCCATGTGGGCGAAGGCGTTGAGGTAGAGGTGCAGCGGCACGCGGTCCACCGCTCTGCTCGAGCGATTGACCCAGGTCAGGGTCTCGTCGCCGGTGAGCCGGCGGGTGGAGGGATCGACGCGGACCTTGATCCGGTAGCGGATCGAGGTCGGGGGCAGCGGGTCGGCCTGCCCCGGCGTGCCGAGCAGGAGCGAGAGCAGCACCAGTGAGGAGAGGCGGGGCACGGCTGCTTTTAACACAGGGGAGGGGCGGCTCACCAGGTGCCGGGCTTGCCGGTGAGCGGCGAGGGGGAGACCACGCCCGAGACGCTGATGCTCCCCGCGTTGATCCGCACCTGGCCGGCCGCCCCACCACCGCCGCCGGCGTTGGCCTCGGGGGCGCCAGGGGCACCGATCGGGGAGGCGCCAGCGCCTCCGGCCCCGCCCGGGCCGGCGTAGGCGGTTATCGTGGTGCCGCCGGCCGCGGCCTGGGCTCCGGGCTTTCCGTCCTCGCCGTTGGGCGTGCTCTCCACGCTCTTGCTCCCTCCGCCCGAGCCGCCGCCGCCGCCGTTGGCCGCCACCTTGCCGGACAGGACCACCGCATCTGCCTCGAGCAGCACCGCCCCGCCGGCGCCGCCGCCGCCGCCGCCCGCGCCGTAGTGGCCGCCCTCGCCGCCCGCGCCGGGGACGGTGATCACGCCGGAGATGGCGATGGTCCCGCCCGCCGCGATCTGGATCGCGCCGCCGCCGCCGCCGCCGTAGCCCCCATTTCCGCTCGGCGACCATCCGTCCGGACCTCCGCCCGCCCCGCCGCCGCAGCCGCCAAGGAGCGGCCAGAGGGTCGTGCCGCCGACGAGCTTGCCCCCGGCGCCACCCGCCGCGCTGTAGTAGGAGTTGCTGCAGTCGCCGCCCTTGCCGCCGGCCGCGCCGTGGCCGCCGCCGCCGCCGCCCGCCTCGATCTCGTTGTTGGAGACGCCGGACTGGCCGCCGCCCTCGCCCTCACCGCCGAGACAGGCCGCGCCCGCCGCGCTGTTGTTGGGCCCGCCCGCGGCCCCGCCGGGCCCTGGACCCGGGCCCTTGGCCGCGGCGGTCATCGTCCCCGCGATGGTCACGTCGCCCGTGACGTAGATCGAGAGCGCCCGGCTGCCGACCACGGTGAGCGCGCGCCCCGGGGCCAGGCCGAGGAAGGCCATGCCGAAGACCGAGACCTCGGGGTAGCCGTTTCCGGGCGCGAGCACGTTCCAGTAGATCCCGTTGACCACGGCGCCCTGCCCCCCCGCGCTGCGCACCGGCGTTCCGCCGATCGTGATCTCGCCGCTGTCCGTGTTGATCACCACGTCCCCGCCGCTGGCGTTCACCGTCCCGGTGACCTGGTCGTGGTACGTGGCCACCTCGTGGCCGGTGGGCTTGACCCGGTTGCAGCGGTTCGCGGCCGTGTTGCAGCCGAGGGGGCAGGTCAGCCCGGCGCAGGGCGCCGGACCATCGGTCCGCGGCAGGTCCGTGGGCTCGCCGTCGCCCGGGCGCTGGTCCGGCGGGCCGAGCTCTCTCTGCGCCGGTAGATCGCCGGCCGCGTCGGGTCGGCCGCGGTCCGGGGTCACGGCGATGCCGGACGGATCGAAGACGCAGCCCGCCCGGAGCACGAGCCAGCACAGCGTGAGCGAGCGCCTCATCTGCAAAGCATACCAGCCTACCAGGTGCCCGGGGCTCCCGTGGATGGAGCGGGGGAGACGACGCCGGACAGGGCGTCGGTGGCCGAGTTGACGCGGATCACCCCGGCCGCGCCGCCCCCTCCGCCCGCGTTGGCGTCGGTGGGTGCCCCCGCGCCGGTTTCGGGCGAGAGGGCCCCGCCGTTGCCGCCGCTGCCGCCCGTGCTGACGCCGGCTCCCCCGAGCGCGTTCGTGGCGTCCTCGTGCCCGTTCTGCCCGTCCTGCCCGTTGGAGCCGGTGGACGCCGCGCCCGCGCCGCCGCCGCCGCCGTTGGCGGTCACCGCACCCGAGACCGTGACGGTCGGGGCCTCGAGGAGCACGGCGCCCCCCGATCCTCCACCTCCGCCGCCGGCGCCGTAGCGACCGCCCTGGCCCCCCGCGCCGTGCACCGTGATCACCCCGGAGACGGTGATCGTCCCGTTGGCCGCGAGCTGGATCGCGCCGCCGCCGCCGCCGCCGTAACCCCCGTGGCTCTGGGAGCTCGCCGTGTCGGGGCCGCCGCCGGCGCCGCCGCCGCAGCCGCCGAACAGGGGCCAGAGCGTCGCCGTGCCCACCGCGGCTCCCGCCGCGCCCCCGCTCGCGGTGTACGAGGAGTAGGCCGCGTCACCCCCCTTTCCCCCGACGACCTTCCGCCCGCCGCCGCCGCCGCCGGCCTCGACCTGGCTCGATCCCGAGCCGCCCTGGCCGCCGCCCTGGCCCTCGCCGCCGAAGCAGGTCGCGCCGTTCGCGCCGTCCTGGGGACCGCCGGCGAAGCCGCCCGGGCCCGGCGTCTGGGCGTCGGCGCTGGCGCTCATGGTGCCGGCCACGGTGATGTCGCCCGTGGCGTAGATCGCGAGGGCGCTCGAGCCGACCACGGCGAGGATCCGGCCCTGGGGCACGCCGAGGGAGGCGACGCCGAAGACCGAGACCGCGGGGTAAGCGATCGAGACCGCCGGGAGCGTGCCCCAGTAGATCCCGTTGACCACCGCGCCCGGCTGGCCGGCGGGACGCAGCACGGTGCTGGTCCCGGCGCGGATCTCGCCGCTGTCGGTGTTGAGGGTGATGTTCAACGTCGGGTGCGTCAGGTCGCCCGTCACGCTGTCGAAGTAGCCGCTCGCGCTGTGCCCCGTGGGCTTGAGGCGGTTGCAGCGGTCGGCGCCGGTGTTGCAGCCCAGGGGGCAGGTCAGCCCGGCGCAGGGCACGGGCAGGTCCGGGACAGGCAGGTCAGGGACGATCTGGTCGGGGACGATCTGGTCGGGGACGATCTGGTCGGGGACGATCTGGTCGGGGATGATCTGGTCGGGGAGCAGCTGGTCGAGCAGCGCCTGGTCCAGCGGCGTCTGGTCAAGAACGATCTGGTCCTGCAGCGCCTGGTCCGCCACCGACTCGACCGCGCCGTCCCCGGGACCGCGGTCCACCGCACTGTCGAGCACCCCGTCCGGCGCGCCGTCGGCCACCGCGTCCAACGCGTGCTGATCAGCGGCCACGTCGACAGATCCGCCGTCTCTGACGGTCAGTCCGGACCGGTCGAAGCGGCAGCCGACCAGCGCCAGGGCGCAGCTCAGCAGCAACAGGCGGGGACGCACTCCTCGATTGTACCAGGTTTTCGCCTCAGCGCCGGCGCCGGAGGCTGTGCAGGCCGAGCAGCAGGATCAGCCAGCAGAGGCCCGGCGCGCCACCCGGGCCCGTGGAGCAGCCGTCCCGCGGCCGCCGCGGGGGCTCGGCCCCGTCGCCGATCCAGTAGGTCGGGATGTCCGCGGACCCGGCGTCGAGACCTCCGTCGTCAAGCAGCGGACCATCGACGCCCGCGTCGGGCGTCGAGCTCGGGTCCGGCTCGAGGCCGATGGAGGCCCAGATGTCCTGTCCGGCGACCACGGTCCCGCTCGAGCTCCCGGGCTTGTAGCCCGGCGCGGTGGCCGTGGCGGTGTACTTGCCCGGCGGCAGCTCGAAGCTCCAGAGGCCGGTGCTCGAGGCGGTGGTGCTCTGGCCCGTGCTCAGCTTGACCTTGGCCCCGGCGATCCGGTCCTTCATGTCGGGGGAGCGGTAGACCGCGCCCTTGAGGAAGCCCTTGGTCACGGTGGTGCCCGTGGTGCCCGAGCAGGTCCCGCCGAAGTAGGCGCAGGCGCCGCTGGCGATGCCGCTGGCGATCTTCTTCTGTCCGTCGCTGCTCCTGAGGAAGCTCGCCTCCGAGGGGGGGTGGCCCTTGTAGCCCGAGGTCTTGGCGCAGTCGTGGAACACGACCTCGGTGAGGCAGGCGTACATGTTGGTGCTGTTCAGGACGTGGAGGTCGGTGCGCTGCTTCAGGCCGCGGTCCTGAAAGGGCAGCCTGGCCAGGAGGCCCGTGTTGACCTTGCCGGCGAGCACCTTGCCGCCGCTGGAGAGGTAGAGCGTCTCGGTGCCGTGGCCGCCGCCCGCGTTGGAGTGGATCGAGATGAAGATGTCGGCGCCCCAGGAGTTCGCGTTCTTCGGCGCGCTGTAGAAGTCCTGGTCCACCGTGACGCTGTGGCCCGCGGCGGCGATGATCGGCTTGGCGAGCTTGGCGTTGATCAGGGCGTACTGGGCCTCGTTTCCGCCGCCCGCCACGGGGTTGTTGGTCTGGTCGCTCGGGTTGAGGTAGATCTTCTTGCCCCACGCCGGAGCGGCGACGAGGAGCAGCACGATCAGCACCGTTCGGCGTGTCATGGCAGCCTCGCCGCGAAGAGGTCGCCGGTCGTCGCGTCGACGAAGGCGACCCACCTGCCGTCGGGGGAGATCGCCGGCTCCACCTCGGCGCGTCCGGGTGTCCGGGCCAGCCTGCGGCGCCGCCCGCTGGAGATCTGCAGCTCCCAGAGGTCCGCCGCGGTGACCCGGTGGCCGTCGTGGCGGACCCGGGTGAAGATCACCCGCTGCCCGTCCGGGTGCCAGGCGGCGTCGTCGGCGCGGCCCAGGTCGATGGGGGCGCCTCCGTTGAGCACGAGGCGCCACAGGTGCGCGCCTCGCGGGCGGCTCTCGCTGACCAGCAGCGAGGCGCCGTCGGGGGCGAGGCGCGGGCGGAAGAAGCGGGCCCCCCGGAGCAGGGTGCGCTGCGCGATCACCTCGCGCCCGCGCCAGCGCGTGAGCAGGATGCGGTGGTCGGGCTCGCGCGAGACGGCGAGCTGTCGAGCGGGTCGGACGTCCACGTCGATGCCCTGCACCCCGCTGGCCACGATCACGGGCAGCGCCCCGTCGGGCTCGAGCCGGACCAGCGCGCCGTTGGCCGAGGCGTAGAACGCCCGGGTCGTCGGGTCGTAGGCCGGCAGGCCGGGCTGCTCGATTGCGGCGAGGCCGCGGAAGCGCCGGTCCAGCGACGGGAGCAGCCCCTCGTCGGTCCAGGTCGGGCGCTCGAGGCGACCGTTACCGGCCCGCAGGCGCAGGGGCGCGTCGAGGCCGGGGCTCCCGGTCGGAGGCGGGATCACCGGGGCCGCGCGCACGGGGGTCGCCAGGCACACCACGGCGACGCAGGACAGCAGTGCCTTCATGGGTCATCCTTGACGATGTTCGGCGCTGGATCGACGTACAACTTCCATGCCACACGCGCGACGGAGGCATTACGTGAGGTTGGCTCGCGCGGGGTGGGACAGATCTGCGCCCTTGCCACCTGCGGTGTTCAACTCGTTGGTCGCGTGTGGGACAATGGCGTCCATGAAGAGCCCAAAGACACGTCACGTCGTAAATGTCGTCGCGCTGCTCGCGCTCGCTCACTGCAGCGACGACGGGGGGAACGGCCCCAAGCCGGACGGGCCCGTCCCGGACGGCCCGTCCGCCATCGATCAGCGGGTGACGGGCGAGCAGACGCCCGCGGACGGTCCGACGCGGGACTCGGCGCCAACGGAGGCGGGGACCACGACGCCGGACGGCGGCGCGTCCTGCGCCGTGTTTCCGGCGAGCAACCCCTGGAACACCGACATCTCGAGCTCCAAGGTGCACGCGAATTCGGCGGCGTTCATCGCCTCCATCGGCGCGACCAAGGGCCTGCACCCCGACTTCGGCACGGTCTGGAACGGGGCGCCCAACGGCATCCCCTACGTCGTCGTCCCCGGCAACCAGGCCAAGGTGCCCATCGTGTTCACCGACTACGGCAACGAGAGCGACCCGGGCCCCTACCCGATCCCGCCCAACGCGCCCATCGAGGGCGGCGCGAACGGCGCCGGCGACCGTCACGTCATCGCCGTGGACATGACGGGCTGCGTGCTCTACGAGCTGTTCAACGCCTGGCCCCAGCCCAACGGGAGCTGGGAGGCCTCCTCGGGCGCCACGTTCGACATGCGCTCGAACAACCTGCGCCCCATCGGCTGGACCTCGGCCGACGCCGCCGGGCTGCCGGTCTACCCCGGGCTGGTGCGCCGCGACGAGGTCAAGGCCGGCGCGATCAACCACGCGCTGCGCTTCACCGTCTCCAAGTCGCAGAAGGCCTACGTGCTGCCGGCGACGCACTACGCCAGCTCGAGCACCGATCCCAACCTGCCGCCCATGGGCCTGCGCCTGCGGCTCAAGGCGAGCTTTGACATCTCGGGCTTCTCCGCCGACAACCAGGTCATCCTCACCGCGATGAAGACCTACGGTATGTTCGTCGCCGACAACGGCAGCGACTGGTACATCTCGGGCGCGCCGGACCCGAGCTGGGACGACGACGATCTGGCCAAGCTCTCCCAGGTCAAGGGCAGCGACTTCGAGGTCGTGGACACCGGCCCGATCAAGACCAGCTACTGAAACGCGTTGAGGCAGGGTTCGGCCGCAGCGGCGTAACGAGTGCCAACCGGCGAACTAGCGCGGGCCGGTGAGCACGTTCACCTCGAGGCACGAGGGGTGCTTGCGCGTGCGGTAGACGCGCTGGGTCGCCTTGCGGAAGTCCGACGGCTTCGCGCGGTAGATGTCGACGAAGGTCTGCGGGTTGCGGTCGACCAGCGGGAACCAGGAGCTCTGCACCTGGACCATGATGCGGTGGCCGCGCCGGAAGGTGTGGTAGACGTCGGGCATCGTGAAGGCCACCTGGGTTGCGCGCCAGGGCACGAAGGGCTCGGGCTTCTCGAAGCTCGCGCGGAACTTGCCCCGCATCACCTCGCCGCGCACGAGCTGCTGATAGCCCCCCATGCGCAGGTTGGCCGGGTTGGGCTTCGGGTCGGGGAAGTCGTCGGGGTAGACGTCGATCAGCTTGACCACCCAGTCCGAGTCGGTCCCGCTCGTGGAGACGAAGAGCCGGGGCGCGATCGGGCCGGCCAGGGTCACGTCCTGTTTCAGCGGCGCGGTCTGGTAGGCCAGCACGTCGGTGCGCCGGGCGGCGAAGCGCTGGTCCTCGACCATGTACTCCCGCGGCATGCTGATGTTGGTGAAGTTGATGAAGGGCACGGGCTTGGCCGGGTCGCTGACGTACTCGTCGAAGCCCTTCTGCTCCCGGGGCGGCTCGAAGGCCAGGCCTCCCCCGGCCCGCAGGCAGAGGGCGCGGCGCTCGCCGCGGGGCGGCCAGGACGGGTGGCCGCGCCACTGGTTGGTCCCGGTCTCGAAGGCCAGGACCTTGGGCAGCCGCGGCGCCTTGCCCCCGCGCAGGTGGTGCTCGAAGAAGGGGAGCTCGACCTGCTTGCGGTAATAGCGCGAGGTCTTGGCGCCGAACTGCAGCGGCCCGAGCGAGTCGCCGTCGACGCGGTCCCAGCCGCCGTGGGCCCAGGGGCCCATCACCAGCCGGTTCCTGGCCCCGGGCCGCCCGCGCTCCAGCGCGCGGTAGACCCGCAGCGTGCCGTAGAGGTCCTCGGCGTCGAACCAGCCGCCGACGGTGAGCACCGCCGGGCGGAGCCGGACCCGGTCCAGGTGGCGCCCGAGGTCCCGGGCCTGCCAGAAGGCGTCGTAGACGCCGTGCTGCATCAGGTCCTTCCAGAAGGCGACCTGGCCCTTGAAGAACCGCGTGTCGGCGTTTTCGAGCGGCCCCATCCTGAGGAAGAAGTCGTAGCCGTCCTGGGTCTCGATGTCGAACAGGGGGTGGCCGCGCTTGCGCGTCGGCAGCGGCCGGGGCTTGCCGAAGAAGGCCATGAAGTTGAAGGCCGGCGCCAGGATCAGCGCGCCGTTGTGGTGGAAGTCGTCGCCGATGAACCAGTCGGTGATCGGCGCCTGGGGCGAGACCGCCCTGAGCGCCGGGTGGGGCCGGACCAGGGCGGTGGCGGCGTAGAAGCCGGGGTAGGAGATCCCGATCATCCCGACCCGCCCGTTGTGCGCGGGCAGGATCTTCAGCAGCTTGTCGATGGTGTCGTAGGCGTCGGTGCCCTCGTCGACCCTCCAGCCAAGCTCGTCCCGCTTCGCGCCGGTGTCGCCGGCGAGCATCGGGCGCATGTTGACGAAGGAGCCCTGGGACATGAACCGCCCGCGGACGTCCTGTACGACGACGATGTAGCCCGCGCGGAAGTAGCGCGTGAAGAGCGTCCTCTTTGCGGGGTAGTTGTCCTCCCCATAGGGCCTGACGCTGTAGGGCGTGCGGAGCAGCAGGATCGGGTAGCGGCGCGATCGGTCCTTGGGGATCAGCACCGAGGTGTGGAGCTTGACCCCGTCGCGCATCGGGAGGTCGAGCTCGTACTTCGTGTAGTGCTCCTTCACCGAGTACCTGGGCGCGCGCGGCGGGGCGCCGGCGGCCAGGGCGGTGGCGAGCAGAGTGGCGAGGGCGGCGGCGGTTGCCGAGGGTCGAGGGCCCATGGGCGGGCGGAGGCGTGGCCTACTGGAACAGGATCACGACCTCGACGCGGTCGTTGATCGTGGACCAGCGGCGTCCGACGAGGTTCTCGGCGCCGTGGCCGGCGATGGCCATGCGCTTGAACTTCACGCCCTGGGCCACGAACATGTTGGCCACGGCCTGGGCCCGGGCCTGGGAGACCGAGAAGCGCTGGCTGCTCCGCACGCGGTAGCTGGTGTAGCCGTTCACGATCACCGGGTAGTCGTCGTACTTCTTCAGCAGCTCGCCGATGGCGGTCAGCGTGGCCACCTTGTCGCCCTTGGGCGCGGTCTTGCCCCGCTTGAAGGCGTCGAGCACCGGCAGGATCAGCTGCTGGGTCTCGCCCATGGTCTTCATCTTCACCGTCACGCCGGCGATGGCCGCGGCGTCCTTCTGCAGCGCCTGGGTCCGGGCCTGGCGCTCGGCGGTCTGCTTCGCGGCCTGCCACTTCGGGCGCGCGGCGGCCGCGGCGGCCTCGGCCTTGGTCTTGGCCAGGTCCGCCATGGTCATGGCGTCGGTGGCCTTGTTTGCCTTGAGCGCGGCGTGGGCCTTGGCCAGCAGGGTCTGGGCGCTCTCGTAGTCCGGTTTGGCGTACTGGGCCGCCTCGACGGTCTCGGCCGTGCGCAGCGCGACCTCGGCCTCGCCCACCTTCTGCTGGGCCTCGGCGAGCCGCTTCTGCTCCTCCTGGCGCTTCGCGGCCTCGCTCAGCTCCTTCTTCAGCGCGGCCTCCTTGTCCTTGGCCGCCCTGCGCGCGGCGGCGAGCTTGGTGACCAGGTCGAGCTGCTCGTCGGTCTCGGCGATCTTCGCCGCGACCTGCTCCTCCTCCTCCTGGACCTTGGTCAGCTCCTTGCGGGCCGCCTCGACCTTCTCCTTCGCCAGCTTCTGGTTCATGATCGCCAGGGCGGTGCGGACCTTGATCGTGCCCAGCGTGGCCCAGTGCTTGGCCACGTCGATCTCTTCTTCCTCCCAGGCGGTCGTCGCTTTCTTCTGCGCGGACTTGCTCTCGTCGATCAGGTCGGGGTGGTCTTCCTCGGCGCGGCGGTACTCCTTGGTCTCGCGCATCGCCTCCAGGTCGAGCAGCTCCTGGGGCTTGGGGACCGTGGCGCAGCCCACCAGGGCGAGGGTTCCAAGCATCAGCGGGAGTGTCTTCATCATGGTCTTCATCGTCGCCTCCCTACTTGCCTTCCGCCATCTTGAGCGCGCGGAGCTTGGCCTTCTTCTCGTCGAGCTCGTTCTTGGCCGCGGAGAGCTTCTGCTTCACGGCGGACATCTGCTGCTCGATCTTGCCCACCTCGTCCTCGAGCTTGGACAGGGCGACCAGCTCGTCGACCAGCTTGAGCTGGGCGCGGACCAGCTCGAAGAGGCGCCGGCTCTTGCCCTCGGCCTCCTCCTTGATCGCGTTGGTCGCGTCGTTCAGCCAGCCGCGGATCTGGCTCAGCTCGACCCGGGTCGCGCCCAGGGTGTCCATCTTCTCCTTGTCAGCGGTCTGTGAGGTCAGGTCCGACACCGTCTGCTTCAGGTCGCCCTCCTCGGCCATCGCCGCCCCGGCCAGCAGCAGGACGAAGGCTCCAGCTATCAGCTTGCGCATCACGTGCTCCTCCTTGCGTCGTCGTCGGAGTACCTTACACCACTGCCAGGTGGTGCCGTCAAGGCCGCGAGGCTACGCGTGGCTACGCATCCCGGAGCATGCGTCGGAGCACCGCGTGGAGGATGCCGCCGTTGCGGTAGTAGTCGACCTCCACCGGGGTGTCGACCCGGGCGCGGGCGCGGAAGCTGAGCCCGCTGCCGCCGTCGCGCTCGACGCGGACCTCGACCTCCTGACCCGGGGCGAGCGCGTCGTCCACCAGCACGGTGAGCCGCTCCTTGCCGGTGAGGCCGAGGGAGGCGGCGCTCTCGCCCTCGCGGTACTGCAGGGGCAAAACGCCCATCCCCACCAGGTTCGAGCGGTGGATCCGCTCGAAGCTCTCGGCGATCACCGCGCGGACGCCGAGCAGGTAGGTCCCCTTGGCCGCCCAGTCGCGGCTCGAGCCCATGCCGTAGTCCTTGCCGGCGAGGACGACGGTCGGCGTCCCCTCCTCCCCGTAGCGCCGGGAAGCCTCGTGGATCGTGACCTGCTCGCCGGAGGGGACGTGAGTCGTCCAGCCCCCCTCGGTCCCCGGGGCCATCTCGTTTTTCAGGCGGATGTTGGCGAAGGTCCCGCGGGTCATCACGCGGTCGTTGCCCCGGCGGCTGCCGTAGGAGTTGAAGTCCTTGGGCTCGACGCCGCGTTCGACGAGGTAGCGCCCCGCCGGGCTGTCCTTGGCGATGGAGCCGGCCGGGCTGATGTGGTCGGTGGTGATGCTGTCGCCGACCTTGACCAGGACGCGGGCGCCCTCGATGGGGCGGATGGCTGCGGGCTCCCGGCTCATGCCGACGAAGAACGGCGGCTGCTGGATGTAGGTGCTGGCCTCGTCCCAGGTGTAGAGCTCGCCGCCGCTCACCGGGATGGCGTTCCACTCCGGGTTCGAGCCCTCGATGCCGTGGTAGACCTCGCGGAAGGTCTGCGGGTCATAGGCGATGGAGAGGTGCTCGGCGATCTCCTCGGCGCTGGGCCAGACCTCCTCGAGCGTGACCGGCCGGCCCTGCGCGTCGGCGCCGAGCGGCTCCCGGGTCAGGTCGATGTCCACGGTGCCGGCGAGGGCGTAGGCCACGACCAGGGGCGGCGAGGCGAGGTAGTTCGCGCGCACGTGGGGGTTGATCCGCCCCTCGAAGTTGCGGTTGCCCGAGAGCACGCCGGCGGCGACGAGGCTGTTCTGCTCCACGGCGCGGGCCACGGCCTCGGGCAGGGGACCGCTGTTGCCGATGCAGGTCGTGCAGCCGTAGCCGACGACGTGGAAGCCCAGCTCCTCGAGGGCGCCCAGCAGCCCGGTGCGCTCGAGGTAGGCGGTGACGACCTTCGAGCCCGGCGCGAGGGAGGTCTTGACGTGGGGCTTGACCCGCAGGCCGCGGGCCGCCGCCTTCTTCGCCAGCAGGCCGGCGCCGAGCATGACCGACGGGTTCGATGTGTTGGTGCAGGAGGTGATCGCCGCGATGACCACCGAGCCGTGGCCGAGCTCGCTCGCGCCGCGCTCGAGCTCGACCGGGACGCGCTTGCCCAGCTCCGCCTCCGCGAGGTTGAAGCCCCGGGTCTTTTTGTCCGAGCGCAGGTCGGCGCGGAAGGTCTGCTTCATCTCCGAGAGCGGCGTGCGGTCCTGGGGCCGCTTGGGCCCGGCCAGGCTGGGCTGAACCGTGGAGAGGTCGAGGTGCAGCGTCTCCTTGAAGCGCGGGTCCGGGGTCTGGTCGGCGCGGAACAGGCCCTGCTCCTTGCAGTAGCGCTCCACCAGGTCCACCAGGTCGTCGGGCCGGCCCGTGGAGCGCAGGTAGCGCAGCACCTCGGCGTCCACCGGGAAGAAGCCCATGGTCGCGCCGTACTCCGGCGCCATGTTGGCGATGGTCGCCCGGTCGGGCAGCGTGATCGAGGAGAGGCCCGTGCCGTAGAACTCGACGAAGCGCCCCACCACGCCGTGGCCGCGCAGGATCTCGGTCACCCGGAGCACCAGGTCGGTGGCCGTGGTGCCCCGGGGGAGGGCGCCGGTCAGCTTGAAGCCGACCACCTCGGGCGCCAGCATGTAGATCGGCTGGCCCAGCATCACCGCCTCGGCCTCGATGCCGCCCACGCCCCAGCCCACCACGCCGAGCCCGTTGATCATCGTCGTGTGCGAGTCGGTGCCGACCAGCGAGTCGGGGAAGGCGAGCCCGTCGCGCAGCTCCACCACCCGGGCCAGGTACTCCAGGTTGACCTGGTGCACGATGCCCGAGGCCGGCGGGACGACGCGGAAGCGCTCGAAGGCCTGCTGGCCCCAGCGCAGGAAGGTGTAGCGCTCGCGGTTCCGCTGGAACTCGATCTCGGCGTTCTGCCCCAGGGCCTCCGGCGTGCCGAAGCGGTCGACCTGCACGCTGTGGTCGATGACCAGATCCACCGGGACCTGGGGGTTGATCCGCGTCGGGTCGCCGCCGAGCTCGGCCATGGCGCTGCGCAGCGCCGCAAGGTCCACCACCGCGGGGACCCCGGTGAAGTCCTGCAGGATCACCCGCGCCGGCATGAACGGCACCTCGACGGGCTCGGGCCGGGCCGGGTCGTAGCGGGTCAGCGCCTCGACGTCCTGCGCTCGGACCTCGACGCCGTTCTCGTTGCGCAGGAGCGCCTCGAGCAGCACCTTGATCGAGAAGGGCAGGGTGTCGACGCCCTCGCCGAGCCGGTCCAGCCGGTGGAGGCCGACGGGCCCGCTCTTGGTCTGCAGGGTCGCTCTCGTTCCGAAGGAGTCTGTCGCGCCCACGTGTGCCTCCCTGGGTTGCGGTTTCCACGGAAAACGTGCCCCGGAGGACGGGGGCCGTCAAGCGTGCGGACTGACATGCGCCACCGCGGCGTCGGCTGGGCGTCAGCTGTCGGGCCAGCGCTGTGCCCCGTGCAGGACACGAAGCACCCAGAGGACATTTGCCTCGACGCGGTAGACCGCGATGAACGGCGTGCGGCTGACGACCAGCTCGCGTGTGCCGGGTACGCGGCCTGGTCGGCCGATGTTCGGAAACTCGACCAGCGCTTCGACGGCGTCCAGCACGCGCAGCACGGTGGTGACGGCGGCGGCGGGATTCTCCTGGCTGATGAAGCTCGCCAACGACTCCAGGTCGGCCTCGGCCGCCCTAGTCAGGCGGACTATCACGCCTCGACTCCCACTTGGCTCTCACCTCGTCGAGGACTGTCCCCTCGCCCCGTTTGGCTTGCTCGAGGCCCTCGACGATCGCCTGCACCTGCCACTCGTGCAACGTGACGTACTCCTCGATCGCCTCCGCCGCGAGGAAGGAACGCGATCGCCTGGTGGCCTGGGCCAGCTTCTCCAGCCGGGCAGCGACCTGGGCGTCCACCCGCACGGTCAGCGTCTTGGATGCCATCTCTGCTCCCGATCAGATTCGTCCATGCATCTCTTGTACACAAGTGCATCACCGGTCGCTTCGGTTGTCAAGTGTGTTTATTTCATTTGGTTTTTCGGTGCTACAGGGCCTGCAGCACGAAGCACTTGAGGTACTCGGTCTCGGGCACGCCGAGCAACACGGGGTGGTCGGGGCCCGCGCCGCGCCGCTCGAGGACCGCCAGCCTCCGGCCCGCGTCCCGCGCGGCCTCGAGCAGCATCTGCTCGAACAGCTCGCGCGTCATCTTGGCCGAGCAGGAGCAGGAGAGCAGCGTCCCGCCCGGCGCGAGCAGGCGCATCGCCCGCAGGTTGAGGTCCTTGTAGCCGCGCCAGGCGCCCTC
>Ga0316576_10000013_pt1 | contig 50062 bp, 34 predicted proteins | sample S0NA_FD_203075 | JGI IMG/M metagenome (GOLD analysis project Ga0316576, IMG submission 203075) | Rhizosphere microbial communities from salt marsh grasses in Alabama, United States - S0-2_050615r3r5 | ecosystem: Host-associated > Plants > Roots > Rhizosphere | place: USA: Alabama | collected...
CAGCACGACGCCGCGATCCAGCTACGCTACGCCGAGGAGCTGGGCCTGGGCCAGCGGGCGTTCAGCCTGGTCCGCGTCGACGGCGCCTGAGCAGGCCCAGCAGCCCGAGCAGCAACAGCAGGGAGACGGTCGACGGCGCCGCGGCGTGGCCCGTGCTGCAACCGCCGCGAGCGGGGAGCGGGTCCAGGGCGGGGTCTTCGCCGGGCGGCAACCCGCCGTCAAGGACGACGGTGCCTCCAAGGTCCTCGTACCACGGATCGCTCTCCGGGTAGCCCGGCTCCGGAAGGGGCGGTGGCTCGGGGAGCGGGGCTGGCTCGGGCAGCCCCAGGTCCGGCGCCGTCGTGGGGTCCAGCGTGACCTGGCCCTCGCCGTCAGGACACGGCGTGCCCGGACCGGACCAGCTGCAATAGCCCGAGCCCTGCCCGTAGGTCTGGCAGTAGGGGCCGGCCCAGGAGTACTGAACGCACTCGTCGTTGCAGGTGCAGTAGGGGGGAACCATCGACTCGCCGCGGGCGGGGCCAGCGGAGAGCGTGGTCCAGGAGATCAGGGACAGGGCGGCGAGCAGTCGTGGCGTCATGATCAGCTCCTTGCCACGTTGCCGAGCAATCTCTGGGCCAGCCGGAAGCCGCCGATATCACGTTGCTGGCCTGACCTGGCTGAGCCAGGGTGTGCCAGGGTACGACGGCTCCGACACGCCTCGGGCCCTCAGCGCTTCGTCTCGAGCACCATCACGGCGCTCTGGGCGATCTCCAGCAACCGCTCGGTCTCCACCGGCTTCTGCGGATCGTTCCAGCCCAGGGTGAGCGCGTACCAGGTGCGGTCCCTGCGCTGGAGCAGCCAGGTCAGGTTGAGCACGCCCGGCTCGCTGCCGCCCTTGTAGCCCGTGTAGCGCCACTTGCTCTCCTCGAAGGTGATCCCCCCGTCGTTGATCGACAGGGCCTGGCGCGCGCCGTCGTGGGCCCGGAGCCAGTCCATCGCCCGGCAGAGGTCCGCGGCCGAGGCGAACCACTCGACGCGGTCGATGGCCGTGGGCTTCTCGCGATCGAGGCCGGCGAAGTCCTTGCGTCGATCGCGGGCCAGCACCCGGTCCAGGTAGGCCCGGCGCCCCGCGACGTTCCGGGCGAGGTAGGCCTTGATCCGCCCCTTGCCGCGCTCCTTGAGCAAGAACATCTCCCGCGTGGAGAGGAAGGGCAGGTCCCGCGCCGGCTCGGCGTGGCCCATGACCTTCAGCATCGCCTCCACCGCCGGGCGGCCCAGGGCGTGGAGCAGGTGGTCCGTCGCCGTGTTGTCGCTGATCGAGATCATCAGGTCGGCGAGCGTCGCCAGGGTCACCGGCGTGCCCGCGGGCCAGCCCTGGAGCATGCCGGAGGGCCAGGAGCGCCACTCCTGGCGCAGGCGCAGCACCTGGTCCAGGGGGCGCTTGCTCTGCATCAGGGCGCCGAGGACGTAGAGCTTGAAGGTCGAGCCCAGGGCGAGCTGCCGCTCGGGCTCGAGGGCGGCGAGCTGCCGCGGCGCCTTGCCGCCGAGCTGGCAGACCGCGAAGGAGACCTGGCCCGGCAGCGCCTTGAGCGCGCCGGCGACCTGGCCCAGCTCGCGGAAGCGGGGCGCCTGGTAGCCGAACCACAAGCCGGTGACCAGGTGCGGCGGCTTGTCATCCACGGTGAGCCGGACCGGAAACACGGTGCTCTTGGTGAAGAAGCGGTACTCGGCGCTGTTCGGGCCCATCGACTTGACCCTGAGCACCGAGACCACGGGCCCGCCCTTCTTGTGGTACTCGACGAGCGGCGGTACGAGCTTGTCCGGCGGTATCGCCCTGAGGAAGGACGGGGCGAAGATCTTGTCGAACCCGCCGGGCTTCTTCGCGTAGAGCTTGCGGACCTGGGCCAGCCGCCGCTCGAGCGGGCTCTTCTCCGCTTCCGAACGCGGCGCGAGGAGACAGACCAGGACAATCACGGAAACCGACAATGAGCGCATGAAAACCCTCCGTCGTGTCAGTCTATCCGGCTCCGCCGGCAAGAACATCAGCCGACGCGCTGGCGCAGGTAGAGCTCCTCGAGCGCGCCGACCTCGTCGGTCTCGAACGCGTTCTTGTCGGTTCGGATCTGCACCAGCTTGGGGTCGCGCAGGCTGAGCTCGCCGGTGGTGAAGTCCTTGGCGATGCCCTCGAACTTGACGGTGACCACGATGTGGGGTCGCAGCTCGAAGCCCGGGCGCACGCCCGAGCTGCTCTGGCGCTCGATGCGGCGGCCGGTGATCAGGCCCTCGCGCATGATCTCTTGCTGGATCTGCATGTCCCGCGCCCGGTCCACGCCGGCCACGTCGCCCACGTCGGCGAAGGAGCCGTCGGGCTGGCGCGCGCCGATGACGTAGGAGCCGAACATGCCGGCGCGCTCCTTGGTGGTCACCGCGAGCACCGCGCCGAGCAGGGCGAGGTCCAGGGTGACCACCGGCTTGCGCTTGGCCCAGGCCGGGTCACGCGCAGCGAGCAGGTAGGGCCCGTCCAGGTCCTTGGTGATCACGCCCTCGTAGCCCTGGGAGCGGAAGTGGTGGTAGAGGCGGTTGACGTCGTCCTTGGTCTTGGCGAGCTGCCCCTCCACCACGGTGAGCGGGATGGGCAGGGTCATCGCGGCCAGGGGGGCGAGCAGCGCGCTGAGCCGCTTGCGCCGCTCGGAGAGCGGCAGGCGGGTCAGGTCCTGGCCGTTGAGGTAGAGCAGGTCGAAGGCGGCGTAGCGCAGGTTGACGCCGATGCCCTTCTCGCCCTGCATCGTGGCGTAGACCTCGTAGACCGAGGCCGGCCGCGCTCCCTCCAGGTCGAGCACCGTGCCGTAGAGCTCGCCGTCGATGATCGCGTTGTGCGCCGGCACCGTCTTGAGCGTCAGGTCCAGGCCGGGGACCAGCTCGAGCCAGTCCCTGCGGCCGCGGGTGTAGCCGCCGCAGAGGATCGATCCGCGCTCGTCGGTGGACTTGTGCAGCATCAGGCGGATGCCGTCGTACTTGCGCTCGACCCAGACCGGGAACTTCTTGATCTCGTCCGTGGTGCTGCTGGCCAGGGCCGGGCGGACGGGAACCAGGGGCTGGAGCTGGATCCGGCGCAGCCCCTCGGCGCCCTCGGCGGCGAGGATGCGCGCGACCTTGAACGGGTCGGTCAGGGCGATGGCGTGGTTCACCTGCTCCGCCGGCGCCTTGAAGTGCTCGGCGAGGATCCGCGCGATGAGCGCGCCCTGGTAGTCGAAGCCGAAGCCCGCCTTGCGCAGGATCAGCTTGGCGAGGAAGAAGGCCTCGAGCTTGCCGCAGCGGCCGAGCAGCTCGCGCAGCACGTCGAACTTGAGCGAGCGCGCGAGCGGCGGGAAGAAGCGCAGGGTCTCCAGCACCTCGAGGGAGGTGAGCGGCGGATCGACCCGCAGGGCCTTGCGGTTCTCGGCGAAGAGCACGGCCACGTCGCCGACCTGCGTCAACCGGTCGAGCAGGCGCCGGCGCGAGGTGAGCTGCATCGACTGCAGCAGGCGCATCAGGCTGTCTCGGCGGAAGCTGCTCGGGTTGCCCATGAACGGGTCGCCGAGCAGGCAGGCCAGCTTCTGCTCCAGGCTCAGCCCGACCTCCTTGGCGACGAAGGTGGTCAGCAGCTCCTCGCGCCCCTTGGTGTCCGGCGACGGATCGACCTTGAGCCCGAAGACGTGGGCGACCTTGTCCGGGTGCAGCCCCTCGAGGGGCAGCAGCAGGCCGCGGCACAGGCTGTAGAACGGAATGGAGTCGAGCGCGGCGGAAGGTACGACGCCGTCGGTCTCCGCCGCGAGGCCCTGGATCACCACCCGCAGGTGCAGGGGCAGGCCGATGTTCTGCTCCAGGTGCTCGTTGGAGACGCGGCGCTGACCCAGCGAGCGCGTGAACAGCTCGAGGGTCGAGGCCCGCGCGTACCAGTCACGGATGTCGTCCACCGTCACGCGGCGCAGGGCCGCGGCGGTCTCCGGGGAGAGCGCGCCCATCTCAGGACTTCGCCGGCGGCAACGCGTACTCGGCGGGCTGTGCCTCGTGGGCCACCAGGCAGCCGGTTGTCTCCTCCTGGGTCACCCGCACCGGGTGAGGGAAGGTTGGCGTGGTCACGCTCTTTATCGCGCGGATGATGTCGATGCGGTCGCGGTAGGAGCCGCCCCACATCGCCGCCATCTCCTTCGAACCCAGGGTCATCTCCTCGATGAGGAACACCGCGTCGGCGGTGTGCTGCAGCGCCTCGCCGCCCACGGGCTGGCCCGTGTCGCGGATCTGCCCGATGCAGACGCAGGTGATCCCCTTCTCGTGGTTGTAGGTCTTGAGCGCCGAGAGGTTGTCGGCGGTGCGGTTCTTGGTCGGATCCAGCGTGTTGAGGGAGTCGATGACCACGAAGTCGATCTCCTCCTTCTCGACGAGGTAGCGGTACTTGGTGACGAAGTCGTCCCAGGACTGCCCCTTGTGGTACTGGCTCTCCAGGACGTAGAGGTTGTCCAGCACCTTCTTGACGAAGTCCTTCTCCTTCAGCCCGGTCGCCGCCATGCCGATCTTGCACAGCCGGGAGCAGAGGTCGTCGCGGCCCGCGGCCGCCTCGTCGTCGTGGAACCCCTCCTCGGCGACCACCAGCGCGACCTTGGCCCCGGAGAGCGCGACGCGGGCCAGGCCGGCCAGGGCGCTGCGGGTCTTGCCCTTTCCCGGAGGGCCGGCGAAGGCGATGGTGCAGCCCTTGGGGATGCCGCCCAGGGCGTGCTTGCCCTCCTCGTCGAGGCAGAGCAGGTCGAGCACGCAGCCCAGCGGCACCGCCTCCTGCGACTTGATCAGGTTCTTGAACGTCGCCGGGCGGATGATGTCGGCGTCGAGCCCGGCGTCGCCGTCCGGCTGGGCCGCGGCGGCGGTGAAGGGAACCGCCGACGGATCCATCATCGCGCCAGCCGCGCCGCCCCCCATCATCATCTGCATCATCTGCATCATGGCGAACATCGGGTTCTGCTGCATGGGCGGGGCCATCCCGGGCTGCATTCCCGGCATCATCGGCGCGCCTGGCATCATCGGCTGGCCTGGCATCATCGGCTGGCCGGGCATCATCCCTGGCATCATGCCTGGTTGCATCATCGGAGCGGGCTGCATCATCGGCGCCTGCGGGGTCTCTGCCTGCTGCTCCTCGTCGCTCTTCTTCTTCTTCGCCATGGGCTCCTCTTTTTTGCTCCCCCCCACCCACCCCCTCCACATTCGGGGCGGAATCGAGAGTCACGAATGATAGCATCGTTCTGGAGCGCCAAGTTGGATTGTTCTCCCCTGGAAAATGCCGTAGTTTCTGCTACAAATGGTTGGACCTTGAGGAAGCACGGCGGGCAGAAGACCGAGTCCATCCCCCCCACGATGGTGCAAGAGGTGGAGTCTCACCTCTTTTCCCTGTTGATCCACCATCAAGACGGCGCCGAGATGCTCTCCCTCGTCCCGGGGGCGCGGATCCAGATCGGCAGGGCGGCCGAGGCCGACATCTCGATCCCCGAGACGCGCCTGTCGCGCCACCACTGCCGCATCGAGGTGCTGGGTGAGGAGGTGTGGGTCGAGGACCTGCAGTCCTCGAACGGCACGCGGGTCAACGGAACGCCGGTCCAGCGCAGCCGGATCCGCCCCGGCGACGACGTGGTCCTCGCCTCCACGGTGACGCTGTCGATCCACACCCCGGCGCACCACGTCCAGGGGCTGGAGCACCACGCGCGTTTCCTCGTCGCGCTGGAGGAGGAGCTGCTGCGCTCTTCCACCCTGTACCACGATCTCGCGCTGCTCCTCGTCCGGGCGGGGCCTCATCCCGGGCCGGCCTACGACGAGTGGTGCCCGCGGATCCGCCAGGTCCTCCGGCCCGTGGACCGGGTCGGCCTGCACAGCCCGGGCGTGGTGGAGATCCTGCTGCCCGAGGCAGAGCGGGGCGCGGCGATCCAGATCGCCCAGCGGGTGATCGGGACAGGGCAGGGGCTGCGCTGCAGCGTGGCGCTCTTCCCCGGTCCGGCGGCCACCGCGCGCGACCTGCTCACCGCGGGGCTCGCGGCGCTGCGCGAGACCACCGACGCGAGGCCGGTGGCCGTGGTCGGTCCAGAGGAGCGCGCGCGGCACTCGTCGCCCGAGGAGCACGAGGCTCCGGTGATCGGGCGGGTGATGGGCGAGGTGTTCGAGACCGCGCGCCGCGTCGCGCGCTCCGATCTGCCGGTGCTCATCGTGGGGGAGACCGGCGCCGGCAAGGAGGTTCTGGCCTGGGAGTTGCACCGCGCGTCGCGGCGCAGCCGGGGGCGTCTGTGCTGCATCAACTGCGGGTCGCTGCCCCGGGACCTGGTGCAGAGCATCCTCTTCGGCCACGAGCGGGGTGCGTTCACCGGGGCGACCCAGGTGCGGGACGGCGTGTTCCAGGAGGCCGACGGCGGCAGCCTCCTGCTGGACGAGGTGGGCGAGCTGCCCCCCGAGGCCCAGGTGGCGCTGCTCCGCGTGCTGGAGACCGGCCGGGTCGTTCGCCTGGGCTCGAGCCGGGAGACCCCGGTGGATGTCCGGGTCCTCTCCGCGACGCACCGCGACCTGGAGGCGATGTGCGAGGCGGGCACGTTCCGCTGGGATCTCTACTACCGGCTCAACACGTTCACGCTGAAGCTGCCGCCGCTCCGACAGCGGGTCGACGAGATCCGGCCGCTGGCCGAGCGCTTTGTCCAGCGCGCGGCCCGCATCGGCGGGCTGAGCGTGAAGCCCATCGACGAGGCGGTGTTCGCCGTGCTCGAGCGCTACCAGTGGCCCGGCAACGTGCGCGAGCTGCGCAACACGATGGAGCGGGCCACGCTGGTGGCCAGCGGATCGACGATCACGGTCGCCGACCTGCCCGATCGGGTCCGGGCGGCGGTCCAGGCCATCGTCCGCGACGACACGGGCCGCGTGCTGATGCAGCGCAGCGACCCGACCCCTTACCCGGGGACGCCGTCGCTGTCCGAGAGCGTGTTCAAGCGCAAGGTGACGAGCTACGAGGTGCAGCTGATCCGTCGCGCCCTGCAGCGCACCGGCTGGAACCGCACAGCCGCGGCCAGGCAGCTCCAGATGCCGCTGCGCACCCTGATGCACAAGATCCAGGGCTACGGCCTCAAGCCCCCCGACAGTCCGTTACCCGCCCCGGAGGTCACGCTGGTCCCCGAGGAGGGCGAGGGGATCGAGTTCAAGGAGCGGGTCCGGCGCTACGAGAGCACGCTGCTCCTCGACGCCCTGCGCGAGACCGCGGGGAACAAGGCCGAGGCCGCGCGCCGGCTGGGCCTGCCCCTCTCCACGGTGCTGTACAAGATCAAGAGCCACGGCCTGGAGACGAGCTGAGCGCCGTCAACGAGGTCAGCGCGCGTCGCGCTGCTGGAGCTCCGCGATCGCGAAGCGCATGACCGGGTCCACCATCCGTCGAGCCGAGACGCGGCCCAGGCGCTGCTTCGCCTCGGCCGTGCCCACGTCGGGGATGACCTTCCCCGCGGGCTGGCCACCCGGCAGGTGGAACTTGATCGTGGTCAGCTTGAACACCGATCCATCGGCGAGCTCCTGCACGCGCTGTCCGGTCTGCTTGCCGACGGTGGGATCGCCAATGACCAGCGCGCGGCCGCGGTCCTGGAGCACGCCGGCCACGCGCTCGGCGGCGGACGCGCTCTCTCCGTTGACGAGGACCGCCAGCGGCAGCGCGCGTCGCCGCGCCGCCGACGGGTCCGCCGCGAAGGTATCGACCACGCGCCCGCCCTGACCGCGGTTGCTGCCGAGGCTGCCGCCGCCCACGTACTGCCTGACCAGCGCGAGCCACTCGGAGCGCACCCCGCCCGGGTTGCCGCGGAAGTCGAGGACCAGCCCGCGCAGCGGCCGGCCGTTTCGCGACTCGAGGCGGGATACCGCCTGGCCCACGTCGGCGGCCGAGCCCTCGTAGAACTTGGGCAACCGCACGACGCCGTAGCCGCCGCGGGCGAGGATCGTGCGCACCGGGTAGCGGTTGTACGGGCCCAGCGTGACCTCGAGCCGGCGCGGCTGGCCCCGGCGAACCACGTCGAGGCGGACCCTGTCCCCCGCCTCGCCCTGCAAGAGGTCCATCGCGGCCCGCATGTTCCCGACAGCTTGCCCGTTCACCGCGGTCACGTGGTCCCCGACGCGGAGCCCTCCACGGCGGGCGGGCGAGCCGGGAAAGACCCGCTGGACGAGGACACCGCCGCTCGGCTGCTGCAGCAGCATCGCGCCGCAGCCGATCGTCTCGGGGCTCTGCGTCCCGAGGTAGCGCTGCCCGCCACTGGGCTCGAGGTACTGGGTGTGGGCGTCCTTGAGCCCGCGGGCGAGCCCCCGCATCGCCGCGCGGTAGACCGAGACGGTGTCGCCCGGGTCGGCCCTGGCGATGGAGGAGAGCGCGTCGTTGTAGAGGGACGAGAGCGCGGGCTCGCGGAGGAACTCGGTCCGGGCCAGCTGGACCATCTGCTGAAACGCTCGACGGCTGCTGTTCTCGGCCGCGGTCTGATGGTCCGCGCGCGGGGCGAGCCGGTAGAGCTGGCGCACGAGGATACCTGGCTTGCCATCCCGCAACGTGGGGATGTAGGCCCGCACCAGGAGCGCGCGGCCGATCCTGGAGATCTTCAACCCACCGTGCGGCTGATAGCGTGCCCCCTTGCCCGCGGGCAGCCAGCGCTCGCGCTGGACCCACTGCCCCTGCCGCAGCTCTTGCCGGAGAGCCTGACGCTCGGGGGTGCCCCGCGCCGCGGGGGGCGCCAGGAAGAGACAGAGGAGGATCGCTCCGAGCGTGTGGGAAGGTCGCCTGGCCATACCCTGCATCAAGCAATGGTCATGCCGGCGGCCTTGTGGTGTAACTTGCCGGGATCACGGGCATGGCGAGACAGGGGCCTATCGAAAACCGGCCAGGGGATGGCCATTGGCAAACACGATGCGTCGCGCGGTCAGCGGGATGTCGTCTGGCAAAGATCCGTCACCAGCCCGAGCGCCGCCTCGACGGCGTCGCGCAGCTCGGGTTGCATGCCGAAACAGAGGGTCCAGGCCATGGTGTAGACGACCTCGTTGCTGCCCAGCTCGAGCGAAGAAACGCCGAAGCGCATCGGCCCCAGCTGTGAGAGCAGGAGGCCGCGTCGCTGCGCGGTGAGGATGGCGCGGGCCTCGTCGGGCCCCGTACAGAGCGTCCTGAACGCGCGGTCGAACGCAGGGTCGTCGAGCGCCTGCTCCGGCAGCCCGCTGCCCACGCTCTGGTCGTGAGCCTGCATGGTGCGGCGTAGCACGACCAGCTGCCCTAGGTCAGTGCCCGCCGTCCCGCGCACCCGCGTCACGTAGCCCGCACCGCGGGCGCGGCGCGTCCGCTCGCTCTCGATGGTCACTGGGACGCCACGCACTGTGCCGCTGGCGAGGTAGCGCGAGCCCAGCTCGGCGGGCTGGTCGCTGGCGCTCAGGCCATGCTCGCGCTCGAAGGCTTCTCGGCGCGCCAGCCGCTCGCGGGCGCGGCGCCTGCCGGCCCAGACGGCGGCGCCCAGCGAGCACAAGCCCACCCCGATGACGAGCACCAGCAGGACGGACCCCGACATCTTTGCCTCCCGTAAGCGACGGTTTCACAAGTTCTCGCACAGTCCCGGCGTCCCGTCGAGCGGGCGCGCTCAGGCGCCCGATGGCACAGCGCTCTGGCTCGCCGCCGCTGCGGGCAAGGTGAGCTCGACAGCGACGCCGCTCTCGGAGGTGGTGTTCAGCACCAGCTCGCCGTCCAGCTCGGTCGCGAGCTGGTGCGCCACGAACAGACCGAGGCCCGCGCCGCGGCCGACCTCCTTGGTGGTGAAGAAGGGGTCGAAGGCCTGCTGCCGGACGTCGTCCGGCATGCCCCCCGCCGTGTCCTTGACCGCCACCCGGACCCCGTCGTCGACCGGAGTGGCTTCGATCCAGATGCAGCGCTCGGAACGCGGGTCGCGCTCCTCGAAGGCGTCGAACGCGTTCTGCAGCACGTGCTGCAGGAGCTCCTCGACCCACGCGGCGCTGCCCCGGACCGGCGGTAGCCCCTCCGGGAGCGAGCACTGGACCGTCACGCCCAGCCCGATGCGCCGCAGCTCGAAGCGGGAGAGCGCCGCCAGCACGGCCCGGCTCAGGTCCACCTGCCCCTCGCCGAACGACGACAGGCCGCGAGCGGACTGACACAGCTGGGCCACGATCCTCTCCATCCGGCTGGCCGCCCTGATCATCACCTCGGCGGCTTCCCGGGTGGCCGGCTCCGCGGTGTGCTCGCGGATGCGCCGCGCGAAGCCGAGGACAGCGGTGAGTGGGTTGTTCAGCTCGTGGGCGAAGCCCGCGGAGAGGGTTGCGACCGCGGCCAGCTTCGCCGCCCGCACGTACTGTTCCTGCATCTCCTCCTTCTCGCGCAGGATGCTGTCGAAGTCCTGCTTGAGCACGGCGGTGGCCTCGTAGAGGATGCCCAGGGGGTTGCTCGCCGGCACGCGCCGGAGCTCCACCCCCTGCGCGTTCCAGTTGATCGCGCCGATGAAGTCGAGCAGATCGTCGATGTGCCCCGTGAGCTCCTTCGCGGAGAAGGAGCGGGGGGGCTCTTCGGCGGCAGCTCGCGCCGCGTGGTCCTGCCGCTCCACGGCGCGGAGGCTGAAGGCCGTCGGGTCGGAGACCAGCGACCGTCGCCCCGCCTCGGAGTACGTCATCCCGCTCCCTTCGCGGACCTGGACCGCCTTGAGGATCGCGGTCCGGTAGTCCTTGACGAACTCCACCGGCGCCCCCGCGTGCCGGACGAGCCGCTTCGCCACGTTCAGGATGAAGCGGTACATCAGGGGCCCGTCGAAGCCCCAGAAGCCCCGGATCCAGCCGCGCCGCCCCTCGGCGAGCAGCAGCTCGGTGAACTGCACGCGGCCGACGCGGGGGTGACTGCGGTCGACGTCGTGGTAGTCCTTGATCTCGACGTGCGGCCGCTCCCAGAGCCCCACGTCGCGCAGGATCGCCTCGCGCACCTCGAAGAAGCGCGGCACGCCCGCGTTGCCGCTGTTGCCGCGCGGCGCCGTGAGGAGGACCCCGTCGCCGATGATGCAGAACGACGCGGAGTAGCCGTCGACGAGGTGTACGTCAATCCACTCGGGCCGCGAGACCACCCTCAACCCCGTGACCGGGCAACGACTCTGCCCGAAGGGAGGAACCAGCCGCTCTGTGCTCGATGCCATCGTCCGCCGCAGGGCAGTATAGCGAACATCAGGAGGGTCGCACAGCGCCGCCAGCCAAAGGTCAGCTTGACCTTGGCTCACACGCAGCCCGTGGGCTTTGGCAGACCGGCCACCTTGCAGGCGCCCTTGGCCGGACCCGAGGGGAACAGCTCGTAGACATACGCTGCCTTTTCACTGCCCGCTGGAAACCCACAACCTAGACAATGAACGGCAGCGGGGTGCCGACCGGGGTCGTCGGTTCATCGAAGAGCTCCATCTCGAGCCGGCGGTCCTCGGGCGCCAGCCACTGCTCGCCGGCCCCCTGCCGCTCCCGCAGCGTCAGCATCTCGCGGTGCAGCTCCTCGCCCGCCGGATCGAGCTCCTCGAGCTGTATGCCGACGCCGCCACGCTGGAGCCAGGCCACCAGCCCGGTCCCGGCGAGGATCTGCTCACCGCCGGCGAGCAGGAAACGAAGCGTCACGCGGCAGCCGAGGTGCAGAGCGGGCTGCCGCGCCGCGCGGATCAGCATCCCTCCCTTCATCACGTCGAGGCAGTAACGAAGGATCACCTCCTTCCGTGTCCGCTCCCGGAAGTGGATGGTGAGCCTCAGCGACGGATCGGGCGCCAGGGCGGGGCGAGCCGGGCGGGGTTGACTTGGCACGTTGACCTCCTTGTGCCGTGGGTTGGGTCTACCCGGGCAAGTAGCAAGAGACGCGCCGGGCCATGGACACGGGATCCCGCACGGTTGGCCGCGTCTGTGTGCAACGGGTTGTCGCGGTGTGCAGCCCCCCGCGTGCAACTTCTGCGATCAGTCCTCGTCCGGGCGGAAGGGGCGCGAGCGTGGCGCCGGCCTGACCACGGGCGGCGGATCTTCCTCCGCGTCGTCGGGCAGGGGCGGCATGATGCCCGGCAGCGGCTTGGTCGGCGTCTGGGACACGGCTGGCTCGGCGGGCAGCGGGGGGGGCGGTGGTGGAGTGGCCTGGCGACCGCGCGGCGCCGGTGGCGCCGGAAGCTCCGCGCGGGCCGGGGTCACCTCGAGCATGTCCAGGCGGTCGCGGGCGAGCTCCGAGCCGGGGAGGATGTCCAGCGCCGCGCGATAGTAAACCTGGGCGCGGGCCGCCGAGAGGAGGTGCTTGTGCGCCACGTCCCCCGCGCAGACCAGCAGGCGGACCTGCTGTCGCGGGGTCTCCGAGATCGCCTCGACCGTACGCTCGATGTAGCGCAGGCTGCGCTCCCAGTCCCGCCGGGAGATGGAGAGCGCCGCCAGCACCTGCAACGCGCCCGGGTGGCTCGGGACCTGCCCGAGCGCGCGCTCCATGGCCTTGACCACCTTGCTCAGCACGTCCGGGTTGACCCTGCCCAGCAGGGTCGACTCCACGGGCGTCGCGGCCCACGACTCCGCGGCGTCGACCCATGCGTCGGCGGGGGTGCTGGGCACCTGGCCGTGCTCGAGGATCATGTTCTGCAGCTGCTTGACCGCCACCTCCTGCTGCGCCAGGTGCAGCTGACAGAGCCCGATCCGCACGTGGAGCTCGGCGAGCTCCCCGGGGCTCTTCTGGCTGGCGTAGGTCGTGACGATGGCCTCGCCGATGCGCAGGGTGTTCTCCCACTGGTTGCGCGTGTAGCAGAGATCGACCAGGCGGGTCAGCGTGGGCAGGTACATCGGCTCTCGGCCGAAGGACTTGACGTAGTGCGAGAAGGCGTCGTCCTCGCGTCCGAGCCGCTCGTTGGCGTAGCCCAGCCGGTAGTAGTACTCGTGGAGGTTCCCGAGCTCCATCCCCGAACCGACGACCCGCTCCAGCAGCTGATCCGCGCGCTCCCAGTCCTCGGTCTCGAAGTAGATCACGCCGAGGAGCTCCGCCGCCCGCGTGTTGTTGGGGTCAGCCTCGAGCGCCTGCTCCAGCGACTCTGCCGCGGCGTTCGGGCGCTCGAGGTGCCGGTACTGGAGCTCGCCGATCTCCACGAGCAGCCGCGCTCGCTCGCTGTCGTCCTCGGTCAGCTGCAGCTCCCGGCGCGAGAGCGCCACCAGCTCGCGCCACTGCTCCTGGGTCGCGGCCAGGCTGCGCAGGGCGCGCAGCGCCTCGTGGTGTTCCGGAGCGAGGTGGATCGCGCGCTCGTAGGCCTCCTTCGCCCCCTGCAGATCGCCGAGCTGCTCGCGCCGGATCCGGCCGATCTCGCACAGCGCGAGCGCCCGCTCGGCGCTGGAGATGCCCTCGGCGGCGGCGCGCTTGTGGATCAGCTCGACCAGCAGGTCCCAGCGGCCGAGGGACTCGTAGAGCTGCCTGAGCAGCGGGAGGATCTCCGCGGCGCCGCTGGACAGCTCCAGCGCGAGCTCGAAGTGCGACGCGGCCTCCTCGTTGTCCTGGAGCTTGTCCAGCATCAGGCGGCCCAGCTCCAGGTGCAGACGTCCGAGCTCGGGTGGGTCCGTCTCGCCGGCGATCTGCTCGCGCAGCAACGCGGCCTTCTCGCGCCACTTGCCCCGCTTGCCCAGGATCTCCGCCATCAGCGTCGCCGCGCCGCGGTCCGTCGGTCGTGTCTCCCGGATCAGCCGGCAGACGGCGAGCGCCTCCTCGTCCCGGCCGAGGTGGACGAAGAGCACACGCGCCGCCCGCAGCAGGAGCCGGATCTTCTCCTCGGCGTCGTCAACGACGTCGGCGTGGCGCCGCAGGACGGCGGCGAGCTCGCGCCAGTGCCCGAGGCGCTCGTAGATCGCCTCGAGCTGGTTCAGCACGCTGGTGTTCTCCGGGGCGAGCTGGAGCGCGTTGCGCAAGTAGCTCGAGGCGCGGCGGTCGTCGCCGAGCTCGCCGAAGGCGATGCGGGCCAGCTCGAAGTAGATCGGGACCTTCTCCTCGGGGCGGAGGGAGCGGGAGACTTCGGAGAGCAACACGCGCTCGAGGTCGGGCCAGCGCCCGACCTGGGCCAGCAGCCGCTTCAGCTCGGCGCGCGGCGCGGAGTCCGCCGGGCAGAGCTCGACCACCGCGCGCCAGTGCGTCACGGCGAAGTCCAGGTCGGAGAGCCGCTTCTCGGCGATCTGGGCGATCTCGCGGTGGATCTCCGCTCGCGCCAGGGGGTCGTCCGCCGCCTCGGCCGCGCGGCACAACATCACCGCCACCGAGCGGTAGTTCCCGGTGGCCTCGTCGTGTGCGCGGCAGTAGGACAGGGCCTCGTCGTGACTCGGCACCAGCGCCAGAAGCTCGCCGTAGCGCTGGAGCGCGGCCTGCCGGTCGCCCAGCCGGTGCGCGTAGAGGCTGCCCAGCTCGGCGAGGAGCGGGATGCGCTCCCCACCGCGTGACGGCTGCAGCAGATCCTCCAGCACCCGGGCCAGGGCCCCGTGGTTGCCGAGCTGGGTGTGCAGCTGGCGGACCTCCTCGGTCACCTCGGCGTCCAGCGGATCGATGGCGCGCACCTTGCTCAGCGCGAGGAGCGCGCCCTCGGGGTCGTTGAGGCTCTCGCGGCGGAGCACCGCCAGGGCCCGTAGCGTGTCCTTGCGCCGGTCAGGCTGGGTCTCGACGGCGGCCTGGTGCTCGAGCAGGGTGGCGAGCTCGACGAGGAGCCCCGCGGAACGCAGCGCCTCCTCGAGCAGCTGCAGCTCCGGCACGGGGCTCGAGGGACAGTACTCCAGCGCCCGCCGCAGGTAGCCCACGGCCACCTCGGGGTTCTTGCCCTCGCGCTGGACCAGGCGCGCGGCCTGGATCAGCAGGCGGACCGCCCGCGCCGGCTGCTCGGGCAGCAGCCCGTCGGCCTGCTCGGCCAGCTCCCGGGCCGTGGGCTCCTCGGGCTCGCCGCGGCGCGCGAGCTGCGCCAGGGTCCGGCGCGCCTCGGGGTGATCTGGCTCCAGCTCGAGCACTTGCCGGAAACACTCCACCGCGGAGCTCGCGTCCCCATCCGCGACGCCCTCCCGGCCGAGCTCGAGGGCCAGCTCGATGCAGCTCGGCGCGTCGGTCCCGGCCTTGCGCTCCATCTTGAGCAACAGCAGTCCGAGCTGGCGACCGAGCGGCCGGCCCGCCGCCTGCGGCTGCGCGCGGAGCTCCCGCACGAGCTCCCGGTTCGCCGTCGCCGTCGGGTCGAGGCGTCGTACGGTGCGGAGCAGGTAGCTCGGGTCAGGGAGGCGGGCCTCGAGGCGCGCGAGGCGGCGGTGGAGCGCATCGCGGGTCTGCGGGTCACGGGTGTGGGCGGCGTACCTGCGCAGCGCGAGGGTCAACTGGTCCACGAGCATCTTCTGCTCGAAGATCTCGATCCGCGCCTCCAGCGCCTGGGCGTCGTCCGGCAGCAAGTGCAGGATGTAGCCGTAGGTCCGGGCGGCCGACATGTGGTCGTCGAACACCTCGAGCTGCAGCCGGGCGAGCTCGCGGTAGGCCGCCACCTTGGCCGCGGTGTTCGGCGCGTGGAGGATCTCGCGCAGCAGCACCCGGCGGTAGCTCGGCCACTGCTCGAGACGGGTGTAGAGCGCCTTCAGCCGCGCGGGCTCGTCCGGACTGGTGGGATCGAGCTCCCAGGCCTTCCACCAGAAACGGGCGGCGCGCTCCGGCTCGCCCCGCTTGACCTCGACGAGCTCCGCGAGCTCGCGCAGCAGGACGAGCTGCCGCTGCGGTTGGCTGGCCGAGCGGGCCGCCCGCTCCAGCACGTCGGACAGCTGCTCGTGGTCGCCGGCGGCCGCTAGCCGCGCACGCACCGGGTCGAGCGCGCGAGCGTCCGACGGCCGGATCGCCAGGGCCTCGAGGTAGAAGCGCCCGGCCTCCTCGTCCCGCCCCGCCTGCTCCAGCTCTCCGGCGAGCTCCACCGCGAGCTCGAAGCGCTCGTCGCCGGCGAGGTCGTCCACCAGCAGAGAGAGGATCTCCCGGCGGACCTCCGCGGTGGAGGCGCTCGGGAGCCAGCGCCGCAGCAGCCGGGCACGCTCGCGTGTCAGCTCGGCGTCGTCGCCGGTCTCGAGCCGCTTCAGGACCGCCAGACCCTCGCCTGGCTCGCCGCACCGCCCGAGCAGGTCGGCGGCCCGGAGCAGCAGGCGGGCGCGCTCGGCGGTGTTGCGGATGTGGTCGGCGGTGCTGCTGTAGAGCCCGGCGACCTCCTCCATCTGGTCGCCCCGTTCCAGGTAGTGGGCGAGGACCGTGCGGATGTCGAGGTCCTCGGGCTGCAGCTGCCAGCTGGCCCACAGGTGGGTCAGGGCCAGCTCCCGCGTTGACAGATCCTGGTCCGAGCGGGCGAGGCAGATCTGCGCCGCGCGGAAGTGCAGCGCGGCCGTGACGTAGGTGTTGCCCTCCGCTGTGCTCTCGGCGATGGCCTGCTCGAGGCGGGTAAGCTCGAGCCGGGCCTCGTCCGCTTCCTCGTGGGCTACCACGGCGCACAGCCTACCAGGTTTTCGGGCGCGCGGCACCGGCTTGCGCGGCTCGCGCCCCCTTCCTCCACCCCCGCCACCTTGCGCTCGCCACCAAGCCGGCGCGCGCAGGTTTGTTGGGCGCGCGGCACCGGCTTGCGCGGCTCGCGCCCCCTTCCTCCACCCCCGCCACCTTGCGCTCGCCACCAAGCCGGCGCGCGCCTATACTCACTCACCGATGATCAAGTTCAGCTCGGATCCGTACGTGGCGGAGAGCCAGATGCGGGCCATCATCCAGCACCTGGTGGCCTTCGCCTACATCGACACCGACTTCGACGCGTCGGAGCGGACGTTTATCCGCGAGCACATCGCCGGCCTGGTCGAGCAGAGGTCCCGCGATGTGCTCGGAGGCAAGAGCGCGAGCCCCGAGGTCCTCGACCGCTGGACCCAGCACTTCCACGAGGTGCTCGAGGAGGTGGACCACCGAATCCGGGGCTACTTCAACGAGTCGGTGGCCCACGGCGAGACCACGGAGCAGTTCGTGCTCTCCCGGCTCAAGCTCGGCTGCTTCGAGCTGCTGCAGCGCTTCGACGAGGAAGGTCAGCGCACGATCCTCGGCGCGGTGGAGCAGCTGATGCACGCCGACGGCGTCGTCCACCCGAACGAGCTCGCCTTCCGCGACGAGCTGCTGCGCCTGGTCGAGGCGACCGAGGAGGTGGACGAGGCCGAGATCCAGCTCGCCGACGCGGGCGAGGTCATCGTGAGCCAGCCGCGGCGGCCGCGGGTGACGATGACGAACCACCCGTTCCTCACCCGGCAGGAGTGGGACTTCTCCCGGGACGCGCAGACCTTCGCCCAGCAGTCTCAGAACGACATGGAGCTCGTGCGCCAGGTGATGACGACCCTCGAGGCGCAGCGGGGTGCTGGCAAGGGCCGGTTGCAGCCGCTCACGCGCCTCTCCGAGCTCGAGCCGGGGACCCAGTTCCTGGACGGGCACGTGTGGGTCGTCGCCCCGCGACCCAGTGTGGACTACGAGCTCCTGGTGCTCGGCGACCTGCACGGCTGCTACTCCTGCCTCAAGGCGGCGCTGCTGCAGGTCGACTTCTTCGCCAAGGCCCAGGCCCACGCCGACGCCCCGGAGAAGAACCCGCCGATTTTTCTCGTGTTCCTCGGTGACTACATCGATCGGGGGCGATTCAGCCTGAGCGGGACCCTGCGCACGGCGATGCAGCTCTACCTCAAGCTGCCCCAGTGCGTCTTTCCCCTGCGCGGCAACCACGAGTACTACGTCGAGCTCGACGGCAAGGTGCTCGCCCCGGTGCGCCCCTGCGAGGCGATGGACTCGATCTCGGCGGTGGCCGGCCAGGACGTGCTGGCGACCTACATGAACCTGTTCGAGGCGTTGCCCAACATGCTCTTCTTCGGCGACCTGCTCTTCGTGCACGGCGGCATCCCGCGGGGGGACACCTTCGCCGAGCGATTCGAGGGCATCGCCTCGCTCAACGACGACGAGCTGCGCTTCCAGATGCTCTGGAGCGATCCCAGCGAAGCCGACGTGATCCCCCTCGAGCTGCAGCAGGCCAGCGCGCGCTTCCCCTTCGGACGACGTCAGTTCCGCCACTTCATGTCCCGGGTCGGCGCCCGCGTGATGATCCGCGGCCACGAGATGGTGGAGGAGGGCTTCCGCACGGCCTACGCGGACCCCGACGCCAAGCTGATCACCGTCTTCTCGGCCGGCGGGCACGACAACGACGATCTGCCGCCGGACAGCCACTACCGCGCGGTCCAGCCCAAGGCCGCGCTGATCCACCACAAGGCCGGCGTCAGCACGATCACACCCTTCGAGATCGACTACCGCCGGTTCAACGACCCCCAGTTCAACGCCTTCTTCCGCGAGCGGCTGGGCATTCCGGGCTAGGTGCCTTTCGGTTACAATGGTCCCGTGAGACGAGCGTTCCTACTGGCGTGTGTCGCCGTGCTCGGCGGCTGCACGGTTTCGTTCGACGAGGGCCTGCTCACCGACAGCTCCGGACCCCGTGACCAGCAGAGCGCGGAGAGCGCGGACAGCGACCTCCAGCCCGGGGACACCTTCGATCCCCGGGACGCCTACACCGGCGAGGGCAAGGCGCCGCTGGGCTCCATCTGCGCGGATGACGGGCAGTGCGCGAGCGGCTTCTGCGCGGGCACCGTCTGCTGCGAGTCCGCCTGCGCGCAGACCTGCTACCGGTGCAACCTCGAGGGAATGTGCATCCCCGTCCCGGCGGGCTCCGATCCGCTGAGCCAGTGCGCCAAGCAGGCTTCCTCGACCTGCGGCCAGGACGGCTCCTGCGACGGCAAGGGGGCCTGCCGCCTCTACTCCACCTCGACCACGTGTCAGACGACCTGCGTCGGCGATTCGATCCAGCGGAAGAAGTGCGACGGCAAGGGCGCCTGCGCGGGCAGCACCACGACCACCGACTGCGCCCCCTACACCTGCAACGGCACCACCAAGACCTGCTACTCCAGCTGCAGTGGCGACGAGGAGTGCGCGGAGAGCTTCAGCTGCAAGGGACAGTCCTGCAAGTAGGCTCCGGGGGATCGAGCCCACACCGGCAAGTGCAGTTGCCCACAAGACGGGTGGATCCCTGGCGGGTTAGCTTCGCCGTCGGGTAGGTGTTTTCCCCGCATTGTCGGACAGATACGGTTTGTGAGCTGGAGTACCGATCTGGCACACGACTGGCAACTGGGCGGGCGGCCACAGACGGAGGGAAGTCGCCCATGACCAAAATGGTTGCCCTGATTAGCTTGTCCTTGCTGCTCCCGCTCACCACCCAGGCCCGTCCCACCCTGCGGGGGGCCGTCCTCGCCGCCGTGGCCATTCCGGACACGGGCGACCAGCCCCGCACCACGGTCCGTACGCTCCACACCCTGCTCCAGACCGAGCTCGGAAAGCGCGGGATCCGGGTCAAGAGCCGGCTCGTGCCTCGCCGGGTCAGCGTCCGCAAGCGCGGCCTCGCCGCCTACGCCCGGGCCCACCGGCTGCGGCGGGTCTACGAGCTGCGCCTGCTCCCCATGGGCGAGAAGCTCGTGGTCATGCTCGACGAGAAGCGGGGTCGCCGCATGCGCAGCGTGTTCTCGGCGAAGCTCTCCGCGGGGAGCGCCGAGGAGCTGGACGTGGTGGTGCCGCGACTGGTCGACGCGGTGGTCGCGCGCAGGTCGCCGACGCCGCCTCCTCCGCCCCCGGCGCAACCCGGGCAGGTCGCCGCCGCCGCGACGACCGCCGACGTGGCCCCGGAGTCGTCCGTCGTCCCCGTCGCCTCCGTGGCGGCGCAGGCCACTCCGAAGGGGCGCACCGAGTGGCTCTGGGGCTTCAGCATCCACCCCGGCTCGTTTCTCCGGGCGGCGGCCGGCCTCTACGGCGGGTCCGGCGCGCTCTACTACGACACGGCCCCCTGGCGCTTTGGCGTGGAGGCCGGAGGGATGGGCGGAGACGGTCGCGTCCTCTCCCTCTCCGGCCGGGCGCACTACCGCTTCCTCACCACCGAGAAGATCTCGCCCATGATGGGCGCGGGCCTCGGGTTCATGATGATGGACACCGAGGAGGGCGCGAGCGGCAGCGGCGTGTCGTTCTCGGTGACCGGCGGCGCCCAGCTCACCCACATCAAGGCGGTGAAGCTCGTGGCCGAGGCGGAGCTCATCCTGCCGCTGTTCACGGCGACACGCCACGACCCACAGGGCGACAACGGGATCATCGACATCGTCGAGCACACCCGCTGGAGCCCCGCCGCGGTCCTCAAGCTGAGCTGCCTGTTCTAGCTAAACGCCGATAGATCAGTTCTTGCTGCTGGAGAAGCCGAGGAGCTTGTCCATCGTCGCCTGGTCTGCGGGGGGGAACTGGTAGTTGCCGAAGTCCTCGGAGGCGACCCAGTGGAAGGCGTTGACGCGCGCGGGCTTCAGCTCCTCGGAGACCAGGTCGGCCTGGTAGACCACGAGCGTCACGGTGTAGCCCTCGTAGTCGTGGACCGAGATGGCGAGCTGGGGGCCGACCTTGATCTCCACGCCCAGGCGCTCCTTCATCTCCCGGCGCAGGGCGTCCTGGTCGTCCTCGCCCTCCTCGACGCGGCCGCCGGGGAACTCCCAGAGGAGGGGCAGCACCGCCTCGGGTCTACGCTGGGTGATCAGATACTTGCCGTTGCGCTCCACCACAGCGGCAACAACCCGAATGGAACTGGGCATCGATTGTGGCCCTCCGAGCAGGTCTCGTCGGAAACGCTTCTAGACCGAGAATGCTCTCCGGTCAATCCGTCGTCAAGGTGCGTGGCCCAGCCCGCCTAGCCCGCCGCCGTGCCGCACCCCGAGCAGAACTTGGCATCTGGAGGTAGCTCGGAGCCGCAGTTGGAGCAGAACTTCTTCGGCGCCGCGAGGGGCTGGCCGCAGGAGGCGCAGAACTTGCCCGGCGCCACCGTCGCCCCGCAGGCCGCGCACTGCACGCCGGAGCCGGCCACGCCGCCGCCCGGGGCCGGCGCCGGGGCCGCGCCCTGGACCTGACCCTGGCCCATGCCGCCGGCCGCGGCGCCCTGGGGGTAGCCGCCGAGCTGCCCGCCGCCCTGCTGCTGGGCCTGCATCTGCTGCTGGCCGAACATGTTGGCCAGGCCGAAGCCCACGCCGAGGCCGGCGCCGCCGAGCAGGGCGCCTCCGCCGCCGCCGCCGCTGCCGCCGCCCTTGGCCATCCCCTCGCCGGCGCCCATCATCGCCTTGCCCGCGGCGAACTGCTGGTAGCCGCCCATGCCGCCCGCCATCCGGACGTAGGCCGCGTCGGTGTAGAGCTTCTTCAGGTTCTTCTCGTCCTCGTCCTTGATCGAGACGACGAAGTTGCCGAGCCGGATGATGCTCAGGCCGTAGTTGTCGATGTGGACCTTGCAGGCGGTGATCACCTCCTGCTCGATCTCCTCGGTGTAGGCCCCCGAGGTCACGTCCAGGAGCGGCCACTTCTTCTTCACCAGCAGCTCGGCGATCCGGTCGCGGATCGTCTTGAGCAGCAGATCGCGGATCCAGCGCACGGTCTGGTCGTTGTCGTTGGCCTGCATGCCGTGCAGGCCGAGCACCAGCTTCTGCGGATCGCTGACCCTGCAGGAGAAGTTGCCGTGGACCATGGTCTCCACCGGCACGCCGCTCTTCGGGTCCTCCACCGAGCCGATGCGCCCGCCGAACTTCATGCCCGGCAGCTCCCGCATGGTGACGAACCAGACCTCCGCCATCAGCACGTTGCCGCCGGTGAAGGAGTCGATGAAGTTGGAGAGGAACGGGATGTTCGAGGTGTCGAGAGTATGGCGACCGGGCTGCACCAGGCCGACGACCTTGCCGTCCCGGAAGAAGAGCGCCACCTCGTCCATGTCCACGGTGAGCTGCGACTTCATCGGGATGGTCTTGTCCGGGTGCTTGTAGACGAGGAAGCTCTTGGCCTCGTCCGGGCGGGCCACCATCATCTCCGAAACGCCGCGCCTCAGGAAGTCACCGATACCCATTGGTCGCTCCTTACAGGTGTTTTGGGGTCCTCAAGTGTAGTCGGTGGGGGTGCCCCTGACAAGGTGGTCGGGGGGCTCGGGAGCAGGGGCTCAGAAGCGGGTGCCGAGGCCGGCGGCGCCGTAGGGGGCGGTGTGCGCCTTCTCCTCGGTCTCGCCCTTGCGCTGCAGGGTGACCAGCTCGATCCCCAGCCCGCCGCGCAGGTCCGCGAAGAGGAAGGAGGTGATGTCGAGGCGCGCGCCCAGCCCGGCCTCCATGCGGAAGCCCATGGTGTCCGAGCTCTCGCCCACGTTGACGCTGCCGAGCCAGACCGGCCCGGAGCCGAAGTAGCCCTGGTAGCCCAGGTTCAGCTCGGCGCGGACGGTGAAGCGGCGGAACAGGGCGGTGCGCGCGGTGACCCCCGCCAGGGCGGCGAAGCGGTTGAGGGAGAAGGCCTGGTCCTGCGGGTTGCGGTGCGAGGAGCGGGAGTACTCCACGGTGGCCCCGAGGGTCACGTTGCGGTGGAGGCCGAACTCGTAGGCCAGCTGGAAGCCGTGGCTCGCGCCCTCCAGGTCGAGCAGGGCGGCCGTCGCCATGTAGCCCACCATCAGGTGGTGGCGCTTCGACGACGATGTGGCGCCCGTGTCCGGGGCGCCCTGGATCACGAACTCCACCGGGCCGCCCTCCACCGGCTCCAGGCCGGTGCGGGCGCAGAAGCCGTCGTAGAAGCCCCGGCTGTAGGCCAGGCGGTAGAGGTCCTTGCGGAACGAGGTCTCCACGCTGCCCCGCATGGCCAGGGGGCTCGAGCTGAACGAGAGGCCGGCGACCTTGACCCGTGCCCCGCCGGGCGTGATCGTCGCCTCGGTGTTCGCCCGGTGCAGGTAGTAGGTCCGCTGGCGGTCCACGGCCATGTCGAACTGGATCCCCGGGGCCTTGTTCATGTCAGCGTAGCGGATGCCGCGGTCATCCTCGAGGTAGTAGCGGCCGGACAGCGCCGCGCCGAAGCGCAGCAGGCGCCCCCGCCCGACGGAGCGCAGATCGATCAGCGGCTGGTGCCGGTTCGCCGCCGGCGGGCGGGCCCAGACGTTGAGGCGGGCGTCGGGGTGGCGCACCGTCGCGGTGGAGGCGGCGAGGAAGGCGTGGGTCTCGCTGTACTCCACCCGCCCGTCGCCGTTGATGTCGGCGGAGCCGGTGAGGGCCGAGCGCAGGCCGTGGCTCAGGATCCCGCCCCGGTAGCGGTTCCACTCGTGAGTCGACTGATCACCGCTCGTCGCGAGGATCACGCCGACCCTGGGGTACGAGGAGAGATCCTCGCGGTTGAGGAAAGCGCGGATCTCGGCGTCGTGGCTCTCCGGCGCGGCGTCGTCCTTCCATCCCGGCTCGCCACCCCGGCGGTTGACCAGGAAGTAGCTCTTGCAGGCGTCGATGATCAGGTGGACGTAGTCCGCCTTGGAGGGGCCCAGCACCCTCTGGTACAGGTCGCGGCGCCGCAGCTTGTCGCCGAGCAGGTTGACGTAGCCTTCGCCCTCCTTGTCCACGTCGCCGTGGCCAGCGTAGATGAAGAAGAGCTCCGAGCTGCGGCCGGCCTTGTGGTCCTCGGCCATCAGGTTGTTCCAGCGATCCAGGGTGCCGAAGATTGCGTCCGAGGTCGGGGGCCTGGCCGCCCGGGCCGCCGCGGGGAACAGCCGGGAGGTCTCGTCGTCGAGGACCGAGAACAGGGCGACCTTTTCGGTGGAGAGCCGGAAGAACTCGAAGTAGCCCACCCCGTCGTCGTCGGCGTAGCGCAACGGCTTGACCCCCGGGTCGTTGCTCTGGTTGTTGGCGATCACCATCACGTATCGCCGAGGGGCCTCGGCCCGCGCCGCGCCGCCGAGCGCGAGGCCGAGCGCACCGATGATGAAGACGTCTCGTTTGGTCATCGGACTTCCCGTCAGTTCGGTCTCTGCGACAGGTTGACCAGGATGCTGCGCTGCTCCGTGTCGTCGAGCGGCAGCAGCTCGAGCCGCTCGAGAGGAACGCGATCCCGCTTGACCTGCTCCACGGCCTGCTTGATCTGCTCACCGTGGAGCGGGGCGCCGCTGAAGATGGCGAAGAGGCGGATCGGCCCCTGCTTGTGGTTGACCTTCAGCCTCACCGCCCGGGACAGGGGCTCGTCCACCACGCGTTGTTGGACCTTGATGCTGGTCAGCTTGGGCGGGTGGGGCTCGTACCACTTGATCTGGTACTGCCGGTCCACGCCAACAAGGAACAGGTGGTTCATCTTCGAGCGGTTGGTGTAGGCGAAGCGGAGGATGTCGTTGACCTCGCAGCGTCCGCCCAAGGTGGGATCCGCGCTGGCCTCGAAGACGACTGGATCGACCTGGTCCTGCCGACGCTGGATACAGAAGGCTCGCACGCCCACCTGGCGGCCGACCCGCGCCGGGGCTCCCCGGGCCTGGAGCTCGGTCGCCCCCGGGGCGACGGCGATCGTCTTGTTCGGAGCCCGGGGCGGGCCGCTCCGCAGGGCGAGGGGCAACACGATGGCGATGGCGGCGGCGGCGGTGGCCGCGCCGAGGACCCAGCGCAGCACGGAGCGCCGGGCCGGCTGGCTGTCGGGAACAAGGCGAGCGCGCTCGAGCACCGCGTGCTCGACCCAGTCGAGCTCGCGACGCGAGGGGCCCTCCAGCGCAGCCGGACCTCCCTCGAGGAGCCGGGAGGCGAGCACGACGCGGTTGTAGCGGTGCTGGCAGGCAGGACAGGAGCCGAGGTGGCTCTGCAGGTCACTCATCTTCCGCGCGGGCAGGTCCTCGACCATCAGCTTGTCGATGAGTGCCGTGTATCTGGAGGTGCAGCCCTGTTCCATGCTGGTCTCCTGGTCCCCGCGGACCGCCTTTCCATCGGGCTTCATCGCATCAGCATCAGACATAGCGTCGCCACCGCCGCGTAGCTCCCGTGATAGCCCTCGAGGTAGCCGCGCGACTGCATGAACTTCAAGAACCGCTTCCGGAGCTTCTTCTCCAGCGTCCGCGCCTGCATGTGGGACAGCCCCGCGCGCTTTCCCGACTCGACCTGGGTCAGCTGCTGCTCGAACCGCGCGATGAAGAACTCGCGGTGCCCGGGGTTGAGCTCGTCCACGAAGGCCTGGTAGAGGCGCGTGAGCTCCTGCCGGAGCAGCTCGGCCTCGACCGAGGGCTCCGCCGGCCCTTCGGAGATCGTCTCGACGCTGGCGGCGGCCAGGTGCTCCATCGCCGAGTCGGTCGCCCCGTCGTCCACGACCTTGACCAGCTGGCTCATCGCCACCTCGCGCCGGCGCAGCTCGCTCAGCACCAGGTTGCGGGCGATGGCCATGATGTAGCTTCGGTAGGGGCTGAGGCCGTCGTAGGCCAGGCGGGCGCGCTCGGCGAAGGCGCGAGCGAAGGTCTCCTGTACCGCGTTCTCGATGTCAAAAGGCTGGTGGTAACCGTTGAACTGCAATGTACGTCCCTTGCTCGAGAACGAGAACCCACGGGCCAAAAAAGCGGCGACGGCCGGTGCGTACTCCCTGTAAACCCGGGCCAGTGCCTCCCTCTCTCCCAGGCGGAACTGTTTGAGCAGCTCCCGGTCGCTGGTCAGTAGCGGCATGCCCCTAGCTCCTATACGCGGCTGCGCCCCCCGAATGTTAACAACCTGGGCTTTTTTTTCACCCTGCGCGCTCGCACGGGTGTCACCAGCATGTATACGAAGAATCAGGGCCATTCGGCCCGTACCCGGGGGGGCTAGCCCAGGACGACGGTGAACAGGATGACCAACCCCACCACCAACACGAGCACCACCCCGACAGCGGAGAGTAGAAGAATCAGGCCTTTTTTTGCTGCGTTGTGGTCGTAGGACTCACGCTCGGACTCGAGTGTGGCGATCTGCTGCTCGTGGCGGCCGAGGCTCTGCTTGGCCTCGTCGATCCGGCCAAACAGCTCCTCGAAGGCCGGGTGGGTGACCCGCTGAGCCTCGAGCAATCGCCCTATCTCGAGGAATTTTTGAGCCATTTCCCGGTCCAACCGGGTCAGCTCCTGACCCGCCTTGGCGCCCTCGGCGCCCAGGGACCGCTTGGTCCCGGCGAGCTGTTGTCGGGCCGCAGCGAGCTCCTGCTGCGCGCCCTGGATCCGCCCCCGGATCTCGGCGAGCTGGGCGGTCAGCTGGGCGACCGGCGCTTCCAGCTGGCCCGACTGGGCCTCGAGCGCAGCGCGCTGTCCCTCGTGCTGTTCGATCTGGCTCGTCAGCGCCACGGCCTCCTGCTCCAGGGACTGCTGCTTGTCGGCGTCCTGGGCCTTGGCTCCCTGGGCCGTCTTGGCGCGGAGCGCGCTGGCGAGCCGGTTCAGGTCCCGATCCACCTGGGCGATCTGCGACTTGACGCCGCGCAGCTCGGTGTTCTTCTCGTTCAGGGCACCCTGGGTCGAGGCGAGCTCCTGCTGGGCGGCCTGGATCCGGCCGTTGCAGTCGGCGGAGACCCGCTCGAACGTCGCCTCGGCTTCCTTGAGCTGACCGATGATCCCCGCGTTTGCGCGCTCCACCTCGCCGCGCTGGCTCTCCAGCTGTCGGAGCTGGCCCATGACCGGATCCACGGGCGGATGCTGTAGCTCCACCTCCCGGGCCTGTCGGCCCAGGTCGCGCAGGATCTCCTCCAGGCGGCGCTGCTCGGCGGTGCTCTCGCGCCGGAGCGCGCTGATGGCGCTGCTCCGCTTGAGCCGAGCGCCGAGCACCTTGAACCAGTAGGGCAGGCAGCCAAACAGGCCGACCGGCCCATCGGTGGGCATCGGCTCAAGCGCGGCCAGCGCGGCCTTCGAGCCCGCGGGTGCCCCGGCCGCCGGCGTCGTGCCCGGAGCCGGTGGAATCGGCTGCAGGTCCACGGCGGGGGCTGGCGTCGGTGGTGGCAGCGGTGGCGGCGGGGTGACCGGCGGCGGTGGGGGTGGCGCCAGCGGCTCGATGTCCGCGGTCAACGACGCCAGCGAGGGCACATCCTCCTCGGCCGCAGGGGCGACCGGCGGCGCGTCGGCCTCCGGCGGTGTGCGTGGTGGCACGATCGACGGAGGCGGCGGAGGTGGAGGAGGCGCGTCCGGCGCCGCGAAGCCGAACACCGTCTTCTTGAGCTCGGGCTCGGCGGCGGTGCTGGGCGGAGGTGGTGGAACGACGGCGTCCGGCTCGGTCTTCGCGGGCTGTATCGGCGTGCCGGTGGCCGGTGTCCTGGAGGGAAGGCGCTTGCCGCAGTAGACGCAATGGGCTGCGTCGTCGTTCAGCTCCTCACTGCAGAAAGGGCAGAATCTCATCGTCGTTTCCCTTCACTCCCGTCGAGTGAAAGGTCGGCCCATGGTAGTGGCAATCGTGCGGAGGGTCAAATCTGGCGCGGCAGGGTGTGGCTCACGCGGCCCGGTTCGGGAGGGGGACCACGTTGTCCGGCAGGAGAGGTAGCCCCGGGCCGCGGATCGCGCGGACGCGGCTCATGCCGACATGGATCGCCTCCCTCCGGCCGACCTCGTCGCCACCGATCTGGAACGGGGCAGGACGTCGCACGCGGATCGTCACCGCCGTGCAGAAGAAGTCATGGACGCGCGGATCGTCGAAGGTCCCGGCGAAGAGCGAGGGCAGCCGGGGCAGGACCGAGAGCGCCCCGACGTTGGCCACTCTCAGCTGGAAGCGGTCCGTGCGCAGGGTGGACTGCGGAAACAGGCGCAGGCCGAGGCCATAGAAGGGGATCGTCGACGCGGCGGCGATGGCCACGGGGCCATCGTAGAGCACGCCGCCCCGGGGCACCGGCGCGCCGATGGGCCGACCCTCCAGGTCGATCCGCTGGGCCGGCGCGCCCTCGTTTCGGATGACCACCGCGGGCAGCTTCTTCAGCGTGAAGCGCCAGAGCGATCGCGTGGCGATGGCCACCGCGTAGCCCGGACCGCCCTGCAGCAGGTCCCGCAGCGGCGTGTTCTCCAGCGAGCGCTTCGTGGCGTTGTAGTCCGACAGGATCATCGAGTCGAGGCCGGTTCCGGCGAAGGGGGCCAGCCGCCCATCGACCCGGAGCAGGTTGAGATCGGTGTCCGCGGCCGGGAGCCTCGCCCGGCCCAGGTCCGCAGCGAGCCCCACGATGTCCGGGCGCGAGGCGCCGAGCACACCGGCGAGGGCGTTGCCCGTGCCGAGCCGCAGCACGCCAAGGGAGGGCATTCGGCGGGGCCTGAGCGCGGCGATGTCGCTGACAACCTGGCAGAACGTCCCATCCCCGCCCCCGCTAAAGACCACGTCGTAGCCACGGTTGATGATGTGGCGGGCGATGAACTGGGCCTGGTCCAGCGAACGGGAGACGTAGAGGCTACCCGGGTCGTCGTTGAGGAGCTCCCGGAGGTCCCGGATCACCCGCTCGGTGACGGCTCTGGCGTTGCCGTTGAGCACCACGGCAACCCGCCGGCGTGACGGCTGCGGGTTTGGGTTTCGGGGGGCGAGCTTCACAAGAGACATCTGAACCTCCGCCCGCATGACATAGCAATCACCAGGCCAAGACGAGTATTATTTAATTTCAGGCAATTGCTTGGGATGTGCGGATTGCACGATGTAGGACAATGTAGGCAAGGCGTGACGCACTGGGTAAAGTGGGTGGCACCTGCGTTGGACCAAGGCTGTTTTTTGTGTTTGATTACTGGCTGCTGTGACGTCAGTGGGGTGCCAGGCGCCACGGAGGGAGATAGGGAAAGGTGCTGCGCACCGTATAGCTCTGACCGGCCAAGGTCCGCGCCTTGAGCTCATAAACAGTTGGATCTTCTAGAAGAAGCACTCGTGAGCGGAGGCAGGGAAGGATCTCGCTCACCTCGTTTGGGACGCCGGCCGAGCGTCCCAGCTGCAGAAACTGCCTCGCAGCCTTGGGCAACCCAGCTCCCAGGCGGGCGCAGGACGTTTTGCACGAGCCGAGCTCGCTGGCGACCCGGTTGATCCGCGACATCTGGTGCTGGACTCGCTCGAGCCGTCGTTGGGTCCGCTCGGCCTGCTTTGCCTCCCGGGACCAGCGCGCGGCGCGCTGGCGGTCGCCGATCAGGTGGGCGAAGTTGGCCGCCGCACGCCAGTAGCGCGGTCGCCACGGCGCCAGAGCCAGCGCCTTGCGGAACATTTCCTCGGCTCGCTTGCGTGCGCGCGCCCGGTCCTCGGGCGTGCCGGCGTCCGCCCCCTGCTGGAGATGCAGCGCCAGCCCAAACGCCGCCGCGGCGTTGCGCGGTGCGCGGCGCAGGGCGTAGGCAAAGAACTTCTGCGCACAGGAGGGCTGCTCGGCCAGCGTGCAGGCCTCGGCAAGTCGGGTCAACAACCGGGCGTCCCGGGGCAGGGCGTCGGCCGCCTTCCTCAGATCCTTCACCGCCTTGCTCGCCTGTCCGAGCTCGAGGAGGATCTCTCCGCGCGTGGCCAGGGCCTGGGGTGAGGTTGGGGCCTTCTCGACCGCACGGCTTGCCAGGGTCAGCCCCTGTGAAGCCCGGCCCATCGCGGTCGCGCAGCGGGCCATCATCTCCAGCGCGTCGGGGTCGCCCGGGCGCTGGGACAGCAGCTCTCGAAACCGATCACAGGAGGGCACCACGCGACCGTTGCGCCAGAGCAGGTGTCCCTCGGTGCGCAGGAGCTGTAGCTTCGCCGGGAACGCGGCCAGCACGCGCCCCATCAGGCCCACCGCGCCCTCGAGGGGAGTCGGGTAGAGCGTCGGATCGAGCAGGTTGGGCCGGCGGCGGGAGGCCTCACGCAGGGCGGACAGAGCCGCCTTGGGCTGGCCGAGCTCGTGGAGCACCACGGCGTAGGCCAGGTAGATCGCCGGTGCCTCTCGGCTCTCGCTGGCGATGGCCAGCGCCTGCTGCAGCCGCTTCAACGCCGCCCCACGGTTGCCCTGGGCGAGGGCCGCCCGGGCCGCCCAGTACAGCACGAGGGGCTCGCTGGAGCCGCGGCGGATCGCCCCCTCGAGCTGCCGCCGGGCGAGCTTCGCCTCTCCCCCCTGGAGCGCCGCCAGCCCGACGAGGGCGTCGAGCTCGGGCACGGCCCTGGCCGCCCGGGCCCGGGCCAGCTCGCCGATCGCCGCCTCGAGCTTCCCCTCCACCATCAGCCCAACGGCACGGACGGTGTGGGCCCACAGCTCCCCCTGGGCGGCCGGGGCGGGGGAGGCCGGCAGCAGCAGGAGAAGCAGCGTGACGACAGCGCGGCGGCTCATCGCTCAGTAGTCCGCGAGCAGGCGCTCGACCTTCACGGTCTTCTTGACGTTGTTCGCGAAGACGAGGTTAACCGTCGAGCCCGCCGGCTTCTGCAGCAGCGCGCGCGCCTCTTCCCGGCTCAGGCCGACCACGGACTGGCTGTCCACCGAGAGGAGACGGTCGCCGGAGCGCACGCCCTGGGTCTCGGCGTCGGTGCCCTGGAAGACATCGACGACCACCATCCCCTCGGCGGCGACCTTGGGCCGGCAGAAGGTGAAGCCGGGGCCGAGGAACTCGTCCTCGTCCACGTGGTCCTGGTTCTGGTAGCGGGCGAGCTCCAGGCGCTCGCGCCGGTAGTCCACCTTCACCGCGAAGCGCCGCAGGAAGCTCCCCCCGACCAGCATCTGGACGTCGCGGCCCACCTCGGCCGAGATCGCGTCGAAGAAGCTCGGCTGGTCCCAGACAAGCACGGGCAAGCTCTTCACGGTGACGCCTCCCAGGGTGAGCTGCCGCAGCCGGCTGATCCGGGCGCTGACCTCGCCGTAGATCGTGGACACCGTCTCGCAGCAGAGCGACGGTCGCCCGCTCTCGCCGAGGCTCTTGAGCAGCGTCTCGCTCACCACGGTCAACGAGGCGCCGGTGTCGACCAGGGCGACCCGCGTGCTGCCCTCCACGGCGGCCCCGATCACGGCGACCCGCGTGGCGTCGACGGCGACGGGATCGGGGACGTCGTCCAGCCGGGCGAGGCCGCCGCCCAGCACGTCGATGGGCACCTCGACGGGCCCCGCGGTGCCGTCCGCCACCGGCGGGTCCTCGTCCGCGCCGTCGAACAGGAAGGCGCGCTCGCCGCGGTAGTCCAGCCCGAGGCGGAACGCGCGGAGCAGGTCTCCCCCCAGCAGCCCGTCGGGGTGGGGCGGGTCGCAGATCCCGTCGTCGTTGAACAGGCTGGCGACGACGGCGGGCAGGTCGGGGAAGGTCAGGTCGAAGGCGCGTAGCTGGAGCCGTACCTCGCCGGGGGGCCGCGACGCGAGCGCGAGCACCGTGAGCGGCGAGCCGGTGTCGATCATCACCGTGATCGGCGCGCCGTCGGCGACCGCCTCGATCCGCGGCACCCAGCCCTCGAGGCTCATGGCCACGGGCGCGCCGGTGGTGCCCTCGTAGCGCGGCCCGAAGGGCTCGTCGCCGCAAGAGGCGAGCAGCAGCAGGCAGAGGATGTGCGCGGCTCTCACCCTGCCATCGTAGCAGCATATGTGCTGCTCCGCCCACCGGCGAGCCGAGGAGCGCCGAGAACGCCCTTTCGGGCCCACCGTCCGCTGTGATACTTACGGGGGGCACAAGGAGAGCAGAGGATGAACGCCGCAGAGAAGAGGACCGCCGATGTCATCGAGGGCACCCTTGGAGACAACAAGGCCTACCGCAAGGTCGAGGACAAGCTGTACGTGGTGAAGCAGGGCTCGAGCTACGTGATGATCAACATCGTGCCCTTCGGCGCGGACCGGGCCATCGTTCGTTGCATGGCCCAGCTGGTCAAGGGGGTGAAGATGACCGGCGGGCTCGCGCTGCAGCTGCTCCAGCTCAACGCGGTCCTGCGCTTCGGCGCCTTCGCCTACGTCAAGGAGGACAACCTGGTGCTGTTCCTCCACTCGATCCTGGGCGGCGACACCCTGGACGGCGAGGAGCTCGTGGCGACCATCCGCGACGTGGCCCTCATCGCCGACGACTGGGACGACAAGATCATCGAGCGCTTCGGCGGCCAGCGTATGCAGGATCTGCTGGAGGAGACCGCCATGGCCCGCATCCTCGCATCGGAGCCCGACGCCTTCTCCTGGGAGAGCTAGTCACTCGTTGTGAGCTGGCCAGACCATCACGCGGCGGCCGAACCCTGCCGCGCCTCGCCGCCAAACAGGCTCAGGGTCGGGTGAGGATGTCGCGGCGCGGATCCGGGGCCTGACGGGGCGAGTGCGCTCCGCAAGACTCGGTCCCCTCGTCCTCCTCGGGGCGAGCGTAGAAGCCGTGCTCGCGCAGCACCTCCAGCTTGGGCCGCACGTTCCCCTCCACGTCGTAGTGAAAGAAGCCGGGGAAGATCTGCGGGTGCTCGGTGATGAAGTCGAAGAGCCAGCGGTGCTCGTCGTCGATCTCGATGCCCGAGGGGTGGCAGACCTCGTGGCCGGTGAGCATGTACTCCGGGAGCAGGTCGGGGCAGAACTCGAAGTGCGGGTCGCCGCGGTACTCCTCGTAGATCCGGGTCTGGGGCAGGTAGCAGAGCAGGCTGGGCAGGATCCGCGCGCCCATCAGCCGGAACGAGATCATCTGGAACAGGGTCTGGTAGAAGTCCTCCATCGTCTCGAACGGGAAGCCCCAGACGAAGAAGGCGTCGACCCGGGGGAAGCGCTTCACGGCCTCCGAGACCACCTCCACGGACTGCTCGGGCGAGAAGCCCTTGAGCGTGCGCTTGAGCACGGCCTCCGAGCCGCTCTCGATGCCGTAGCGCAGCTCCACGCAGCCGGTCCGCGACATCGCCTCCATCGTCTCCTCGTCGGTGAGGTTGATGCGACCGAAGGCCTTCCAGTGCACGTTGAGCCCGGAGCGGGCCAGGGCGTCGCAGAAGCCGACCACGTGCTTCTTTGACGAGACGAAGAACTCGTCCTGAAACAGGAACAGGTCGACGCCGGCCTCGTGGTTGAGCAGCTTCATCTCGTCGATCAGGCTGTCGAAGCTGCGGGAGTAGGACTCGTGGTTCCAGACGGGAGCGACCGAGCAGAAGGTGCAGGGGTAGGGACAGCCTCGCGAGGTGACCATGCCGTAGCCTTCGTAGGCCTTGAGGTCGATGTGGTGGAACGCCGGTTTGGGCAGCGTGTCGAGGTCGGTGAACCGCTTCTGGGGCGGGTTGAGCCGGACCTCGTCGCCGTCGCGCAGCGCCAGGCCCTGGACGTCGGCCAGGGGGCGCCCGGACCGGTGCGCCTGCACCATCTCGACGATGGTCCGCTCGCCCTCGCCGTGGGCCACGACATCGATCCAGGGGAAGGCGCGCAGGATGTCGAGCTCGACGCTCTTGCCGCCGACGCCGCCCAGGACGATCAACCGATCGGGGTAGCGCCCGCGCAGCTCCCGGGCGGCGAGGATCGTGAAGGGGAGCAGGTTGGCCATGCAGCTCAGGCCGATGATCGGCGCCGGGTCGGCGCAGAAGTCGGCGATGGCCGCGGCGGAGAAGAGGTCGTCGGCCTCGTGCTGCTGGTAGTCACGGAAGTCGACCTCCAGCCCGGCGCGCTCGAGGGCCGCGCAGAGGTAGAGTGGCCCCAGGGGCAGGTGACGCTCGCGCTCGACGCCGTCCATGTGGCGCAGGTAGAGCATGTTGAGGTTGATCAGCGTGATGTCGGCGCTGCTCATGCCGCTCTCCGTCGTCAGTGTCCAGCTAGTGTACGGGGCAACCACGCCCGCGGCAACGGTGGGTGGTCCAGAGCGTTCTAGCCGCCCATCAGCCGGATCGCCACCACCACCAGGGCGACGATGAGCGCCAGGCCGACCACGGCGCCGCCCAGGGCGATGAAGTGAGCCGTGGAGAGGCCGGACCTCTTCGGCCGTGGTTGACCGAGCAGCACCGAGGGCGAGACGGCGTCCTTGAAGGTCACCGCCGCGGGTGCCGCCCGCGGCGGCGGGTCGGCCGAGGGGGTGACGTGGCGCGGCGGAGACGGATCGACGTAGGTCGGACCGCTGTGCAGGTCCCCCTGGTAGCGCGAGTCGATGACGGTGGCCCGGCCCTCCTCGGGGTCGGCGGCGTCCGGAACCGTGGAGCGGGGCTGGAAGCTGAGCGGCGCCTCGACGGTCGGGTCTGCCGCGCCCAGCGCCTGCTCGAAGTCACGGGCCACGGCGGCCGCGCTGCGAGGCCGCCGCGCTGGATCCTTCTCCAGGCAGCGGTGGACGAGCTCGGCCACCGCCTCGGGCACGTGGGGCGCCCGCCCAAGCAGGGACGGGGGAGGCTCGTTGATGTGCATCACGAGCAGTGAGCCGATCCCCTCCGACTGAAACGGTGGAGCGCCGCAGAGCATGGCGTAGAGCACGACCCCCAGGCTGTAGATGTCGGTCTGGGGGCTGATGTTGTGCTTGTCGCCCATCGCTTGCTCGGGCGCGATGAACATCGGCGTGCCGATGGCCACGCCGGTGGCCGTGAGGTTGAGGAACTCGTCTGGATCCAGGAGCTTGGCGATGCCGAAGTCCAGCACCTTGATCGTCAGGGGTCGCCCGTTCAGGACAAAGATGTTCTCGGGCTTGAGGTCTCGGTGGACCACGGAGCGATCGTGGGCTGCCTGCAGCGCCCCGCAGATCTGCGTGACAAAGGGGAGCACCTCGCCGGGGGTGAAGCGCCGCCGCTCCATCAGGGTGGCCAGGTCCAGCCCGTCCAGCACCTCCATGATATGGAACAATGTCCCGTCGTCCGCCCGGCCGTAGTCGAAGATGGAGATCACATTGGGGTGGTCGATCCGCATCACCGCCCGGGCCTCGGCCTCGAAGCGTTTGACGACCTTGGGGTTCTGGGTCAGGTGGGGGGCCATGATCTTGATCGCCACCTCCTGACCGGTGGTGACGTGGCGGGCGAGGAAGACCGAGCCCATCCCGCCCTCTCCAAGGAGACGGAGCAGCAAATAGTCGCCAAACTGTTGCCGGACCGCCGGTGGCAACAAACCCCTCCTGCGCCAGACATGTTCAGGGATAGTGCGTTCCAAAGTCTACACCTTCTGGAGCCCGCATACTTCTACGAGCAGGCGTTGGATTCTTCCCGCGAATCTGGACCCGAGGCGCGCTGCCGCTCGAACAGGGTGTATGGGGATTGACATTTTTCCCCGCCAACCGTAAGCAACGGCCACCCTGTGCGGTGCCGGGAAGCCGGTGAGAGTCCGGCGCGGGCCCGCCACTGTGAGCGGTCAAGCCCCCCAACATGTCACTGGGATCGGTGGCGATCCTGGGAAGACGCGGGGGATAACGGCCGCGAGCCAGGAGACCGACCGTACGGGGAGAGTGACAACCACCGTGTCTTCGCGGACGAGACGCGGGAAGCCTGCGCCACCCTTCCCCGACTTCCACCGCGACGCGGACAAGGGCCCCAGCGGCTGCCTGGGGCTGGAGGATGCCATGTCTCGCCTGGTGCTGGTTCTTGCCCTGTTGTGCTCGTGCAGCGACGACGCCGCCAAGAAGGACGTTGACCTCGGGGGAGTGGAGGCCGGCGTCGATGGGGCGGTCGATAGCGGCGTGGACGCGGCCGCCGAGGCCGGTCTTGACGCCGCCGTGGACCAGTCGGCCGTCGACGGACCGGTCTCGGCCTGCGACCCGTCCCTCGACCTCACGCCGCTCTCGCTGGACACGGGCTTCTGCGTCGTCCGGCGCTTCGACCTGCCGACCCAGATCGACGCGGTGGGGCTCAGGGGGACCTCGGTCTATGTTTTCAGCCTCGACACGGCCCCCACGGGCAAGGTGAGCCAGGCGACCATCGACCCGGTTACCGGCAAGCCCGGCGCCTACACCTCGTTGTTCACCTTCACCCCGGGGCTCAGCGGGACCCTGTTCGCGAGCGCCTACCTCGCGCTCTCGCCCGGGGGCTACGCGGCCGCGGGCTACACCGTGGACACGACCTACGAGGGGCAGGTGTTCTGGGGCAACAAGGGGACCGGCGCGCCCAACCTGGTCGACAAGGCCAGCGGCAACTTCGATGTGGTGTTCCTCGACAACCAGACGATGCTGATCAATGGCACCGGCGTCGGCACGGCGCAGGACGGGCAGGGGGTCTACCTCTATCAGCAGGGCAAGACGCCCAGGCGGCTGATCACGGACCTCGGCGTGGCCAGCGGCTTCGTTGCCGTGGGGAAGAAGGCCGTCTTCGCCGGCGGCTACTTCACCGGGGGCAGCAAGATCTACGGCTTCAGCGTGGCCGAGGTCCAGTCGGCGATTGCCGGCGGTGGGACGCTGACCCCGACCGCTGACGGGGACCTGATCCTCGATGGCAGCGCCGGCGACGCGGCGGCGCTGGAGGACGAGCTGGTCGTGGTCAAGCTGGACAGCTCGTGGGCCTTCGACGGGGTCGCGCGGATCCCGGTGACCGTGAGCGGCAACACGGTGACCCCGGGCGCCCCGGTGGACCTGGTCACCAAGCCGGGAGGCGCGACCGCGACGGTGAGCGGGCTGGCCACCGGCTCGGGCCAGCAGCTCGGCCTCGTGCTCCAGGGGACAGGCCAGTCCGAGCTCGTCATCGTGGAGCCGAAGTAGCGCGTGCGCCGGCCATCCCACCACACGTGGGCGCGGGCGTTGCCCGTCCTGGTGCTCCTCGGTGCCTCCCCGTGGGCCCGGGCCGGGGAGGAGCCCGAGTACCGCACGGTGGTCCGCACGCCGGCCCTGGAGGAGCTGCGGCCGGCCGACGATCCGTCGGGCTTCTCCACCGTGCTCCGTCTGCGGGACCCCGCGCCGGGGACCGGTTTGCCCCAGCTGCTCGACCGGGTGCCGGGGCTGCGGGTCCGCCAGGCGGGCCCGGGGGGGCGGCAGGGCCTGTCCATGCGCGGCGCCGACGGTCACCAGGTGCTGGTGCTGCTCGACGGGGTGCCCCTCAGCTCGCCGGGCTCCGGCGGGGTCGACCTCTCGCTGCTGGATCCCGGCCACCTGGAGCAGGTCGAGGTGCGGCGAGGCGGCGGTTCGACCCGCTTCGGCACGGACGCCATGGGCGGCGTGCTGATCCTCCGTTCGCCCGGCCTTCGCACCCGGGCGCGGACCCGCGCCGCGGTGGGCTACGGGTCGTGGGGTACCCTGGCCGCCCGGGTCTCGCGGTCCGGGGCGCTGCTGGGCGGGCGGCGGCCGGTGCGCTACCTGGTGAGCGGCTCCTACCGTCAGAGCGACGGCGACTTCCCCTACGTCGACGAGAACGGCGTGGAGCGAGTGCGCGCGAACAACGACTCGCAGGTCGGCGAGGCGCTGCTGAAGGTCGATCACCTGCTCTCCGAGCGCTGGCACGTCGGGCTCACCGATGACCTGGCCCTCGCCGAGCGGGGCGCCCCGGGGATGAGCGAGCGCCCGAGCGCCACCGCGCGGCAGCGGGACCTGCGCAACCTGACCAACCTGCAGCTGGTCCGCTCCGGACTGTGGCTGCCCGGGGGGAGCCTGGAGCTGGGCCTGTACCACCGCTACACCCGGTTTCGCTTCGAGGAGCCGACACCGCCGGTGGTGCTCTCGGCGAATCAGTGCTTCACCGTGGGCGGGCGGGGGAGGCTCTCTCTGCCCCTCGGGCCTGGCCGCTTCGACGGCGGCGTCGAGCTCCGGGGCACGCTGTTCCGCGACCCGGACACCGACGACCCGGAGCGACTGGAGGGCGACGTCTGGGTCTCGAGCCAGACCTGGCTGTTCGCCAGGCACCTGCTGCTGGTCCCCGCGGTTCGCCTGGCCAGCGCCACCGGCTTCGGGGCGGCGGTGATCCCGCGGCTCGGCCTGGTGCTGGCCCCGCTGCGGCGGTCCTCGCGCGCCTGGCTCCAGGCCCTGGAGCTCGCCGCCAATGTCGGCCGCAGCTTCCGCTACCCGAGCTTCCAGGAGATGTACTCCCGGATCGACGGCTTCGGCGGAAACCCGGACCTCGCGCCCGAGGACGCCCTGGACCTGGACGCCGGCCTGCGCTGGCGGCGCCAGCTCGTCTCCCTGGAGGCGGCCTACTACCGCCGCTGGGTGCGAAACCTGATCCTGTTCGCGCCGGTCTCCAGCTTCCTGGTTCGTCCCGACAACTACCAGGGCGCCGAGGCCTCGGGGGTCGAGGTGGCGGCGGAGGTGCGCCCCGGCCTCGGCCTCGAGCTGCGCGGGGCCTACACCCTGACGCGGACGCGGTTCGGCGAGCCGGCGATGCGCCTGCCCGGCCACCCCGAGCACCGGGTGGCGACGAGGCTGGGCTGGGAGCACGGCTGGAACGCCTGGCGCCTGCGGCTGTGGGGCGCTGTGAGCCTCGAGAGCTCGATGGTCCTCGGCCGCTTCGACAGCTCCGAGGAGGAGGGGCGGGTCCTGCTCTCCTCGGGCGGCTCGCTGGCCTGGCGCTGGCTGAGCCTCTCCGCCGAGGGCCACAACCTGCTCGACAAGCGCGACGCCCTGGACACCGTGGGCTTCCCCCTGGCGCCGGCGAGCTTCCTCGTCTCGCTGGCCGGAAAGATCTGATGACCCTGACGCGATCCTGGTATGGCGTGCTCCTCGCGGTCTTGCTGGCCGGCTGCCCTGACCCGGCGGTCTCCCCCGACGCCGCGGTCCCCGGGGGGTTCTACGCCCCGGAGGCCATCGCCGCCTCGGGCCGCTACGTGCTGGTGGCCAGCACCGGCTTCCACTTCGACGGCAGCGAGACGGACTGGGACCCGGGCTTCGTCTCCGTGATCGAGCGTGCGACACGTCGGGTCGTCGCCCGAATCCTGACGACCCAGCGCAACCCCCAGGGCATCGCGGTGCACGGGACGAAGGCCTACGTGGTCAACGCGGGCGCCATCCGGGCCGACGCGGAGAGCGGGCTGGTCGTCTCCACCGGCGAGGGGGGCGTCGACGTCATCGATCTGAGCGGCGCGCCGGCCCTGGTCGCGAACATCCCCCTGGGCCGGAGCGCGGCGGACCCCCGCGTCGGCGCCTACGGCTCCATCGCCCTGGATCCGGGCGGGAGCCTGGCCTACGTCGGCAGCGGGACGCGGGGTGACCTGTTCTCCATCGATCTCGCGGAGCGCCGCGTGGTGCGCGGCCCCGGTCGGCCCATCGCCCTGTTCCCCACGGCGGCCGGCGAGAACGGGCTGACCACCGTGCGCAGCCTTCCCGGGGGACGGGTCGCCGTGCTCAACTTCAACACCGACGAGCTGTGCGTCAGCGATGACTGGGACGGCGAGCTGGCCCGCCGCACCTGCGGGCGGGTCGGCGTGCAGGACAAGCTCCTCGAGGGGGCCATCGACGTGGCCCAGGCCCCCGACGGCAGGTTCCTCGTGTTGATGACCATCGCCAACGCGCTCTACCGGGTGGACGCCGCGGCCCAGCCCTTCGCCGTCGAGCACGCCTTCGCCAAGACGGGCCTCGCCAACAACCGCGTCGTGGTCCACGACAAGTACGCCTACGTGGTGAGCTCGCTCTCCAACCACCTCCAGCGCGTGGCCCTGCCCTCGGGCGCCTCGACGCTGCCCTTCGCCGTGCTGCCGGTGGGGTCCCGGCCCTACAACATGGTGGTGACCGAGGAGGCCGAGGGCGCCCTGGCCTGGGTCACCCTCAACGGCGCCCACGCCGTGGCCGTGGTGCGGCTGAGCGACGGGTCGGTTGTCGAGACCCTGCGGGGCGACGCGGTCGATGGGGGCGCCCCGGACGCGGCGAGCGTGATCGACGGCCCGGTCGCCGACCTGGCCCCCGACGCCCTCGTCTGCCCCGACGCGGGGGCGACCGAGGTGGTCGGCATCGAGACCGTGGAGCAGGTGAGCTACGGACCGGGGGCCGGCGACGGGCAAGGCGAGCTCCCCGGCGTGATCCAGGGCGGACCGGCCGGCGGCGGCAGCGGGGCCGGGTCGACGGACGACGTGCTCTCCCTGGGCGTGGGTGGCGAGATCGTCGTCAGCTTCGGCGACCACGACATCGTCGACGGCCCGGGCGCCGATTTCATCGTCTTCGAGAACCCCTTCCTGGTCTCCCCCTTCAATCCCTTCGCCGAGCCCGCTCGGGTCGCGGTCAGCGCGGACCTTCAGCCGTCGAGCTTCGTCGAGCTCCCCTGCGACCTGTCCGTGACCGCCGGCGACCCGACGACGCAGTCCTGGCCCTACCCGGGCTGCGCCGGTGTGCACCCCGTGCTCGCCGGGCCCACGGCCTGCGTCTCCGCCGCCGACCCGGCCCTGGCCGGCGGGGATGCCTTCGACCTCGCCGACATCGGGCTCAAGCAGGCGCGCTACCTCCGCATCACGGACGCGGGGCTGTCCAAGCTGGGCAACACGAGCAAGGGCTTCGACCTGGACGCGGTGGTGCTGATCCACCACAAGAAGCGCTGAGCGCCCCTCGCGCTGCCTTGTGGGTGACCGGCGCCTGGTCTACGCTCCGTTCATGGACAAGCTGATCATGGCCGCGCTGGCCGGGGCCCTCGCCTTCGGCGAGTGGTGAGCGGAGAAGGAACCCGCGGGGTCTCCGCGGTCCACGGCCACACAACAGGAGTCGCTCGGGGCGAACGACCGGAGCGAGGAGGAGCGTCGTCCGTCGCCCCCTGGCCCCAAGGGGTTGCGCCCCAAGAAGGCGCGGCGGCGGCCCACCCTGGCCATGGACGAGGCGGGCGCGCCGGCGACGACAGAGGAGGCGAAGGTCGCGACCAGGACGCCGACCCTGCGCGCCGGCGCGCGACGCCTCGAGGCCTACCGGCCTGACACATACCGCGTCGACTACGCGGCGGACCGCGGCCTGCGGCTGGCGCAGGTCGACCGTGCCCGCCGCGGCCGCCCCCTCGCCGCGGACGTCGGCCCCTTCGAGCAGGAGAAGACGGCGCCCGCCAGCGCGGGCCTGGTCAGCAACGGCGGCGAAAACGTGGCCCGCGCCCTGGCCGCGCAGCTTTCCGCGATGGGCTGGCGGGTGAGGATCTCGGTCGCGGCAGCCGCGCAACCGAAGCAACCTCCGGCGGAGAGGCCGACCGGCCGCGCCAGGCCCGTCCCGATCGAGTTCGCCTTCCAGGGCAAGGTGGCCTTCTTCGTCGCCTACGAGGGCGACGCGGCGCGTGCCGCCCTGCGCGGCGAGGTGCGGGTCCTCGACGCGAAGGGGGCGACGGTTTTCCGCGCCGCGCCCTCGGTCGATGCGCGGGTCACGCGGAAGCAGGTGGCCGGGGCGTCAAGGCGCACCGCGCGGGCCGAGCGCGAGGCCCTGGCGGCCTTCGTCCGGGCGCTGCTCGCCGACCCGGGACTGAGCGCCGCCCTGGTTCGCTCGATCCGGGGCGCCGGGAAGTAGCCGTGTCCCGCCGCTCGATGAACCCCCGCCTGCCCCAGGGGCCGACCAAGTCCGCCTCGGGCAGCACGACCTGCTACATCACGCCGCGGGGCCACCGGATGCTCACCGACGAGCTCGAGCGGCTCTGGAAGGTGGAGCGGCCCAAGGTGACCCAGGAGGTCGCCGACGCCGCGGCCCAGGGCGACCGGTCGGAGAACGCCGAGTACCTCTACGGCAAGAAGAAGCTGCGCGAGATCGACCGGCGCATCCGCTTCCTCAGCAAGCGGATTGACGAGCTCCAGGTTGTGCGCCCGTCGCCGCAGCAGCGCGGCCGCGTCTTCTTCGGCGCCCACGTCACCATCGAGTCGGAGGAGGGCGAGGAGTCGCGCTTCCAGATCGTCGGCCCCGACGAGTACGACACCGCCCTGAGCAGGATCAGCGTCGACTCCCCCATGGCCCGGGCGCTGATCGGCAAGCGCGAGGGCGACGAGGTGCGGGTCGAGCGCCCCCGCGGCGCCACCATGGTGACCATCGTCGAGATCGACTACGATCTCCCCGAGCGATGAGGACGGCGAAGCGGTGAGGTGCGTGCTCGTCTGCCTCGCGCTCCTCGCCGGGGCGTGCGGTGAGGAGCCGGGACCACGGCCGGACGGCTCGCCCTGGGGCGACGGTGCGCCGCCGGACATCCTGCGGCCCGACCACCTGCAGCCCGGCGAGCTGGGCCTCCCCGACGGCGGCCCCCCGCCGGACGGCGCGCCGGCGGGCTACCCGGCGCGCTACGGCCAGACGACCCACTCGCCGCTGACGCCCTACGTGGCCGCCGGCCTGCGGGCCATCGTCAACAACACGCCCGGCCAGGAGGACCGCGCCTTCTCCAAGATCGGCAACTCGATCACCGTGAGCAGCTTCTTTCTCCACTGCCTGGCCCAGAGCAGCGTCGACCTCGGCGCCTACTCCGCCCTCTCGCCCACCCACCAGCACTTCCTCCTCGACCTGGGTGGGGGCGTGACCTCCTACGATCGCCAGAGTCTGTGCGCGGTGGTGGGCTGGCCTGCCCACAACGCCGTCGCCGGCAGCCCATCGCCCCTGGAGCAGGAGGTCGCCGCCGTCGCGCCGCGCTTCGCCGTGGTGATGTACGGCACCAACGACATCGGCTGGAACAACATCTGGCAGTACGCCGGGGCGATGCTCGAGATCACCGACACGCTCGTCGCCAGCGGGGTGATCCCGCTGCTCACGCTGATCCCGCCGCGGGATGACAGCGCGAGCGCCGACCTGGAGGTGCCGCGCTACAACGCGGTGGTGCGGGGCATCGGCCAGGCGCGCCAGGTCCCGGTGATCGACCTGCACCGCGAGCTGATGCAGGTGCCCGGGCACGGGATGGCCCCGGACGGCGTCCACCTCGACGCCACGGGGAGCGGGTGCGACTTCTCCGCCGCGGGGCTGCAGCACGGCTACAACATCCGCAACCTGCTCACGCTCCAGGCCCTGGATCGGGTCAAGCGCGTGGTGCTGGACGGCGCGCCGACGCCGGACCCGCCCGGGCCGATGCTGGCCGGAGACGGGACGAAGGCCAGCCCGCTGGTCATCGACGCGCTGCCCTTCACCGACGCGCGCGACACCGGCGGCTGGACCCAGCGCACCATCGACAGCTACGCCTGCGCGCCCTCCACGAACGAGTCGGGCCCCGAGTACTTCTATCGGCTCGAGCTCGCGCAGGCCACATCGATCCGCGCGATGGTCTTCGACGGCGAGAACGTGGACATCGACCTGCACCTGCTCGACTCGAGCGGCGGCGGCGCGGGCTGCCTCTACCGCAACGACAAGGAGATCAGCGCGACGCTCCAGCCGGGGACCTACTACCTGGTCCTCGACACCTACGTCTCGAGCGGCGTCGAGAAGGTCGGCGAGTACCTGCTGGTGGTGATGTAGACGGGAGCTTGGCTGGTCGGCGCTATGTTTGGCCCCGCCGGCCCTGACAGACCTGGGCCGCGAGCTTCTCGTAACGGGCGATCAGCGCCGGGTTGCGCGTGATGCGATACCAGTACTCGGTCTCGGCCAGGTGGTGGCGCACCCGCTCGGGGTCCCCCGCGAGCAAGGCGACCCGGGTCCGCGCCTCGTGCAGCGTGCCGCAGCCCATGGGGGAGTCCTGGATCTCCCGAAGCGCGCGGTCGATGCGCCGGGCGCCGTGGTCGGTCTCGCCGAGCAGGGCCTCGGCGAGGGCCAGGTTGCTGACGTTGATGATGTAGCTCGTCCGCACGCAGGTCTCGGGGTTCTCGCCGATGCGTACGCCCCGGGCGGCGATGTCCCGGGCCTCCCGCGGCCGTCCCAGGCCGATCAGCACGTGGCCCAGGGCGGCGAGGCCGGCCTGCAGGAACAGCGGGTTGCGCCGGCACTCCGTGGTCTCGAGCAGCGCGGACAGGATGCGGCGGGCCGACTCGAGATCGCCCCGCTCGGCCTGGTAGGTGCCGCGGCAGATCTCCAGCACCGGCTCCAGGCGCAGCCCCTGGGCCACGAGCAGCTCGATGTCGGCGATGCCGCGCTTCATCGCCGTCAGGTCCCGGGCGGCGCAGTGGGCGAGGGCCGAGATCCAGCGCAGCTGGCTCTCCCAGGGCCACATGGAGCCCGTCTGGACGAAGAGCAGGCTCATCTCCTCCTCCAGGGCCCGCGCCCGGTCCTCCTCGCCGCGGGTCCGGTGGAAGATCAGCCGCCCCAGCCGGGCGCTGGCCTCGAAGAAGTTCAGCCGGAGCGCTCCCAGGCGCTCGAACTCCTCCAGACATCGCCCGTCGAGCTCCTGCGCCGCGATGCTCGCCAGGGCGTAGCGACCGGCGCCGAGGGCCAGGCTGAGGTCGAAGCGCGAGCGGATCGGTAGCCAGGTGGACTCGAGGATCGTGACGAGCTGCTCGAGCTTGCTCCGGGCCTGGCGGAAACGACCGACGAGCATGAGCGGGATGCTCGTGCCCAGGAGGTACGAGCCATAGGGCGACCAGCGCCGCGAGAGCAGGACCACCGCCTCCATCCCCCTGGTCGTCCGCCGTGCGCCCTCGAGGTCAAAGGAGAGCGCCTTGACCACCGCGACGCAGTTGACCATGGTCACCAGGCGGACGACCGCGCCGAGCGGGTGGGGCCCGCGACGCGAGCGAGGGACGAAGAGCCAGCGGACCGACATGAGCAGCAGGGCCACGATCAGCCCCAGGTGCCGGCCGACGTAGCGTCGCAGCTCGTCGGCGAGGCGGGCGCCGCTGTGCTCGCGGAGATCGGCGACCGCGCGCTCGCCGTGGCGCAGCACCAGCGCCCGGTCGCAGATCACCCCCGCGCGCACGAGCAGCTCGCGCAGCTCGGCGCAGCGGCGGACCGTCCCGCCGTGGCGCTCGAGCACGCGCAGCGCGGCCTCCAGCGTGGCCCCGGCGCTGGCGAAGGCCTGGTCCTCGAAGTGGCGGCGTCCCGCTCGCTCGAGCCGGTCGGCGGCCCGCAGCTCCTCGCCGCCCTCGAGCAGGTGCCAGCCCACCTCCTCGTCGCTCGCCCCTTGCTCCTCGAGCAGCCGGCCGACCACCAGGTGCAGGTCCCGGCGCCGATCCGTCTCGAGGCTGCGCAGCAGCGTCTCGCGCAGGCCGTCGTGACGGAAGCGGAGCCGCTCGCCGACCCCGACGAGCACCTCCTGCTCGACCAGCTCGTCCAGGGCGGCGAAGGCCGCGCTCTCCTCGCCGGCCAGGGCCACGCAGAGCTCGAGGCCGATCTCGCCGCCGAGGACGCTGAGCGCCTCGGCGAGGCGGCGCGCCAGGGGGCTCAGCGTGGCCACCCGGCGCTCGAGCACCTCGACCAGCGCGCCGGGGGGGGCGACGTTGCCGATGGTGGACGGAATCTGCCAGATACCGTCCTCGTAGCGCAGGATCCCCCGGTCCACGAGGAAGCGGGCGAGCTCGGTGCACTGCAGCGGGCTGCCGTCCGATGCGCCGTGGATCCAGCGCGCCAGGGGCTCGAGGTTGTCCACCGCGCCGAAGGTGGCGCGCAGGAGCTCGCGGAGCTCTGCGGCGTTGAGACCGCGCAGGGCGAGGTCCCGCGCGTTGAGCTCGATGGTGGCCACCGCCCCGGGCGCGAGCTGCGGCTCGTCGCTGCGCAGGGTGACCACGAGGACGACGCGGTGGACGCGCGCCTGGTGGGCGACGGCGGCGAGGACGGCGGCCGACGCCTCGTCGCAGCGCTGGAGGTCATCGATCAGCAGCACCAGCGGCCGGCGATCGGCCTCGGCGAGGATCCGCGCGGCGAGCCTGCGTTGCAGCAGGAGCCGCCGCTGCTCTGCTCCCACGCTGTGCTCGATGCCCGCCCACTGCTCGAGGTTGGCGAGCCGGACGTCACCGGGGACCAGCGGGCGCACCAGCGAGCGCAGCGCGCCGTACGGCGCCCGCTCGTCGACCTCGCAGCGCGCGGACAGGATCTGGGCGCCGGCGAGCTGCGCCTCGACCCGCAGCTCCGCGAGGATGCGGGTCTTGCCCATCCCCGACGAGCCGCGAAGCAGCACGGTCCCGCCCCGACCCTGGCGGGCGTCGGCCACGGCCTGGCGCAGCTCCCGCATCTCCGTCGAACGGCCGACCAGGGCGCTGCTCGACAGGTAGCCCCGGACCACCTGACCCTCGGCGGCGCGCGGCAGCCGGGCGATGGCGCGGGCCCGGTCGATGACCTCGGCGGCGCTCGAGGGGCGAGCCAGGGGGTTGACGCTGATCATCGAGAGCACGAGGTCGCCGAGCTCCCCCGGGATCGAACGATCGAGCTCGGACGGGGAGGGTGGCCGCAGGCTCCAGGCGCGCTCGAGCTGGGCGTTGTGGCTCGCGCGGTAGGCGCTCCTGCCGGTGAGCAGGCGGTAGGCCAGGGCGCCGAGCGAAAACAGGTCGACGCGGTGGTCCAGCGGCATGCCGCGCTGGACCTCGGGCGCGACGTAGGGCACGGTGCCGCCGCCCTTGCCGGTGACGCCGATGGTGGCGAGCAGGCCGAAGTCGAGCAGCTTGATCGTACCGTCGGCAGTGCAGCCGATGTTGCGGCGGGAGATGTCGCCGTGGATCAACCGCCGGGCGTGGAGGAAGGCCAGCGCCGAGCCGACATCGCGCAGCAGCTGGCAGACCTGTCGGGGCGGGAGCCGACCGGCCCCGGCGATGGGCCGTCCGTCAAGGAGCTCCATCGTGTAGTACAGCCTCTCGCCGTCGTGGCCAAACTCGTGGACCGTGATGATGTTGGGGTGCCGGAGCGAGGCCAGGGTGTGGAACTCGCGCCGGAAGGGCAGGCGCCGGCCGTGGGGCAGGAGCTGCTTGAGCGCGAGCCGGCCGCCGCCCTGTGTGTCCATCACCCTGTAGACCACGGCGGCGCCCCCCTGTCCCAGGATGCGCTCCACGCGGTAGCGCTCCGCGAGCAGGCGGTACCGGGTCAGGGTGGGTGCGGGGACCCAGGGCTGGAGCGGCGCCACGCGGGTCGTGCTGGAGAGGTCGGCGGCGCAGAGCTCCATGGCTTGATCCCTAACAACCTTGATGCCAAGTTGGAGGCTCGAAATTCCGGTGGGTTGGCCTGCTCGGGGTGGGGGTCGGGTGGCCGGGTGGAGAGTGAGCCCCCGATCGCCGCCCGGGCGCCCGGACCCCGGGCTCCGTTGCCGGACGCCCATACGCCGCGCATGGGCCGAGTGAAATCTCAGCGGATGCAGCGCCGGATCCGGCCCCGCCGAGCCGACGGAGCGGTCAGCGCGTTGACTGCCAGCGCGCCGCCCTTGATCACTCAGCATCCGCTGCGGTGCATGACGCATGCTCTTGGGCAGTCCCTTCAGCTGTTGTCCGATCCATGGGCTGGCCTGCTTGGCCAGCGCGACATCGTTGCTTCGATAGGTCTTGAGCCGGGCCCGGGAGACGATAGCAAGGCCGTCGAGCTGCGCCGGCTGTCGTTCTGATCGCGGCTCGCCTCAGGGCGAAGATCGGCTCGAGGGGAGCTGCGGGGCCGGCGCGGCGACGGACCACCAGCGCGCCCGCGGCGTCCGGCGCGTTGAAGAGCACGTGGTCGGCCCCCGCTGCCTCGAAGACAGCCGGCAGCCCGCCGGTCCCCAGCGTGGTGGGGACGCCGAGGGTCGGCGCCGGGAGGGTCGGGACGACGGCGCCGTCCGCCCCTGCCAGATCGCCGATCGTCGCGCCGTCTGCGTCACCGGGGACGCGCTGTTTTTACCCCAATCCGGCGGTGGCACGCGGTATAATCGCTGCTGGTACGGGAGCTCGACATGAACGTCCCGGAGACGCGGCCGGCGCTGCTCACCGACGACTTGGCGGGGAATGCGCGCGTGGCGGCGAACCTCGAGTTGATCGCAGTCGCTGCCTTTCTTCTCGACGACCGGTACCGTGGGGGCCGCGCCGGCTGAACCCGGCGTAGCACGGTGCTCGGGCCCTTGGAACGAGGCCGCCACAACCCCTACGCCCCCCCCGGCACCAGCGAGCCGGCCCCCGGGGCGGGCGCCGACCGGCCTGGCGGCCCGGAGCCCGGCGTCATCCACAGGCCGGCCCGCACGCTGTGGCCGCTGTTCCCGCTGGCCTTCTGCGCCAAGGCGGTCCTCTCGCTCCGGATCCAGGCCTCCCATCGCCCGCTATTGCTCCGCGCCGAGAGGCTGGCGAGAAGCGAGCTGCTGGCCGAGGCCGCGCTGGCCGGCAACCTGCTCGCCCTGCCGCTGGCGGGACTGCTCGGCGATCGGCGGGCGGCCAGGCCGTTGCTGCTGCTCGGGCTGCTGCTGATGGCCGCGGCGACGCTGGCCACGCTGGCGCCCTGGTCGAGCCCGGCGTTCGTCCTGCCGGTGGAGGCCGTCTGCTGGCTGGGCTCCAGCATCGCGGCGGTGATCGTCACCGCCAACGTCCTGCGCGGGGTCACGGTACGCGGGGTCTACGTCGCCGTGCTGCTGCTGTACCTGACCCGCACCCTGGCGGCCACCTCGGCGCGCCACGGCACCACGCTGCTGGACGGCGGCACGGCGACGCTGATCGTCGCGGCCGGCTGTGCGTTGCTGGCTGCCCTCTTCGTGCGCTGGGTCCACCCGGCCGCGCAGACCGCCGTCCCCGAGGGGGTGGAGGATCCGCTGCGCCGGCCGCCGCTGGCCACCGGCGCGACGGTGATCCTGATCCTGCTGCTCGGCCTGCACGGTGTGCTGGTCTCTCTGGTGGAGGATCTCCACCAAACCCTGTCGCCCGTCGTCAGGGGGGGGTCTTCGTGGGTCCTGCAGAACCGGGACATCGTGCCCGCCCTGCTGGGGCTGCTGCTCCCCCTGCTCGCCTTCCGCCGGCGCTGGCGCCCGCGGCCCCTGATGGCCGCCGGCATGGTCGCGACCGCGCTCGGCGGGCTGGCCGCCGTGGCGAGCACGCGGTGGGGCTGGCCGCTCATCCTGATCAGCCGGGCCGCGCTGGTCCTCGGCCGGCAGGATCTGTGCTTCCCGGGCTCGGCGGCGCTGCTGCGGCAGAACCTGCCAGTGGCGCGCATCGCGCTCTGGTGGGCGGCCCTCTCCCTGGTCAGCGCCCTGGCGCGAATGCTGGTCTTCTACACGCTGGCCCAGCTCGAGCCCGAGCGGGTGGTCACGGTCGCCACTGCCCTGATCCTGGCGCTGGTCCTCGGGTTGCTACGCGTGACCCGCGGCAGGTAGGCGCGGCGGGTCAGTGCGGTGGGCGGAGCGAGCCTGGAGCTTGATGGCCGAGACCCGTCAGCGGCGCGGAGGGATGGTGCGCCGCACCTCAGCCGCGCCTGGACCTCACGCGCGCACCGATCACGAGCAGCATCAACAGCGCGAACCCGGCGCCGCTGCCCCATCCCTCCGCGTCAGCGCCGGTGCGGCACGAGCAACCGGACGCGCCGTCCGGTGACGGCGGTCCTTCCTGCTGATGAGGGATAGGACGAAAGGGATAAGGGATAGGACGAACAAAGCGGCTTTCGGTCCAGGGGTCCAGGGGCCCATGTAGCCCGGCTGGCCCCGAGGGGCCGCGTCCCGGGTGTTCGGAGGGAACCTGTGGCTCAGGACACTGTTTCTCTTCGACCATTTCGTACGAGAGGCAGACGGGTGCCAAGGACGCTGGCGTGGCGAAGCGTCGGGGCCCTGCCGATGGGGGCAGTCAGTCCACGTAGACGACCTCGACGTCTTCCAGCTCGGGTTCGTCGAAGTCACCGAAGTCGAATTCACACTGCGGTGGGGCACGGGCTGGGGCTTTGCGGGGCGGCTCGGTCGGCAGGCCGAGGTGGTCGAGGATCTTCGCGATGGTCTCGGGATCATCGATGTGGCTGATGCGGTGCATCTTCGCGCCGCAGCGACCGCAGATGATATCGACGTCGAATACCCTCTTGAGCAGCTCGTGCCAGGGCCTTCTGTAGCGCGGGGGTACAGGCGGGGGTTCTTCTTTGGGACTGCCGGGCCCGGGGATCGCTGTCGCCTCCGAGTTGCCGGGCCCTGTGGCGGTGGTGCTTGCCTGCGGCTTCTGAGGCAGCAGCTGTCGCAGTGCCGGCCTGACCTTGGCACGGGGTGCGAATAAGCCGTGGAACCTCAACATGTTCAGCCGCTTCGGTGGGATCGTGGCGATGAGTCGGCGCAAGAATTCCCGCGGCTCGAACACGATCTCGGTCTGTCCGGTGTAGTAGGGCTTGCGCAACTTGAGGCGGACCTTGCCGGCGGGTGTCAGCGAGAGCCTCTTCTGAGCGAATGGGGGCCTGAGCCCGTAGCGCAGCAGACGCTCAAGTTTTCTTCTTTCCTTCTGGTGCACTGCCAGGTCGGCGTGCAAGGAGTCGCCCTCGAAAAAGGAGCAGCGGGGCCTCTTGGGCGGGTCGTTGCCTGTGGCCCAGGGAAACCGTGAGTACGGCAGTGGAGACTTCACGGCAGCGGCCTGGTCGTCGAGCACAGCCTGGGCGTCGTCGTCGACCGGGCCGTCGTCTGCCTCAGCGAACAAGAGCTTGTCCACCTTCGTGGATACCCGCAGCAGGAGCCTGTCGATGTCGTCGTCGCTCGGTGGGGGCAAGCGGTGGAACGAAAGCCCGCCGTCAGCGTCCTGGGA
>Ga0316576_10000014_pt1 | contig 49328 bp, 52 predicted proteins | sample S0NA_FD_203075 | JGI IMG/M metagenome (GOLD analysis project Ga0316576, IMG submission 203075) | Rhizosphere microbial communities from salt marsh grasses in Alabama, United States - S0-2_050615r3r5 | ecosystem: Host-associated > Plants > Roots > Rhizosphere | place: USA: Alabama | collected...
CTTGGGCTCGGGCTCGGGCTTGGGCTCCGGCTTCGGCTCCGGCTTCGGCTCCGGCTTCGGCTCGACCTTGGGCGTGGGCTCGGGCTGGTCCGGCTCGGTGGGCTCCACCTTGGTCTTGGGCCGGGGGCGGGGCCGCGGGCGGGGCCGGGGACGCGGACGCGGGCGCGGCTCGACCTTGGGCTCGACCTTGGGCTCGACCTTGGGCTGCGGAGCCGCGGCCTTCTCCTCGAGGGTCACGCTGGCGGTGGCCGCCTCGTCGACGCCCTCGCGCTCCCAGCTCATGGTGTCGGTCTTGAGCTCATAGCTGCCGTCCTTGTAGCCATCCTTGGTGAAGCTGAAGGAGTAGGTCTTGCCCGCCTTGAGGGGCTCCTTGAAGTCGAAGGGCGTCTCGCCGAGTTTCTTGCGGCCCAGCATCACCGCGGCGCCAGGCGGGTCGGTGATCAGGTGGACGACCCGTTCGGCGTCCTGATCGAGGGTGATCGAGACAGGCGTGCCCGCCACGGGGGTCAGCTTCTGGGTCACGGCCTTCTTGCCGGCGAGGTCGAGGCGGATCTCCACCTCCTGCTCGGGGATGTCCAGATCAGCGGGCGTCACCTTGCCCGTGTCCTTGCCGTCGAGGAAGATCTTGGCGCCCTCGGGCGTCGACTCCACCTTGGTGGTGATCGTCTTCACCTCGGGGGGCGGCGGGGTGACCGGCTCGGCGGGCTCGAGGGTCGCCGGCCTGTTCGTGTCCACGTCGGGGGGCGGCTCGGACTCCTTGAAGAACTTGAAGTACAGGATCACCGCCACGACGATGGCGAGCAGGATCACGACCCACATGACGGCCGAGGACTTCTCCTCGGGCGGAGCGGTGGTCGGCGCGGCGCTGGGGGGCGGGACGTCGCGCTCCTCGGGCTCACGCTCCTTCGGCCGCTCCTCGGGCTCGGGCTCCTGCTGCTCCTCGAACAGCAGCTTCTCGAGCTTCTCCTTGCGCTCGGCCTCGCTCTCTTCCTTGACCGGCTCGGGCGCGCTGGGCGCCGGCACCGTCACCTCCGGCTTGGCCGGCGTGGGCTCCTCCTGCGTCCCGGCCATGTCCGCGACCTCGCTGGACGCGACGCGCGTCGGCTGGTCCGAGAACTCCATGGCCTGCTGTTTCTGCTCGAGCACCTGGTCGAGGACGCGCTGGCTCGGCGGCGGGAGCTGGTCGAAGCGCAGCCCCATACCCGGGGCGATCTCGTTCTTGTCGGGGTCCTGTTCCCGGACCCAGACCACGGTCCCGGCACCCGAGAGCAGGGGGCTCCCGTCCTGGAGCTGGAACTCGAACTTCAGCGCGGTGCCCACCGAAAGCGGCTTCGGGGTGCGGATGAATATCCCTCCCTTGCTGACGTCGACCGAGTAGCGCTCGATAAACTCCTCGAGGGATGTGCTCTTGAATTTGATCTTCAGCGTGACCGGGCTGGGCATATTCCCCTTGTCCTTCTGGATTTAGCCAGGAGCCAGAGTCATTATGGACGTGCCACGTGAGACGCCATGATATCCCTGACCGCCAAGGTTTGCAAATCCCAAGCTGTCTGATAAAAGTAGCAATGCTGGTAAATTGCAAGAGAATTCGACTTTGAAAGTGAGAAATCTCAGATTTGCTGTTGCTGTGGTGTTGCTTCTGCCCGTCCCGGCATATGGGCAGCACCCGGCCCAGCTGCTCCCCACGCTCCAGACCGACAAGGGCGCGATCAAACCCGGAACCTGGGTACAATACACCATTTACCAGCGCGCAACGCGGGAGGTGAACGCGGTGCGCATCGCGGCCCTCGAGCGGGTTTCTGGCAAGGGCCAGTGGTTCGAGATCGCGATCACGGACCAGGGCAAGCGGACCCTGGTGCTCAAGACCCTGATCGCGGGGACCCTCTCCGCGCCCAAGGGGATGCTCAAGACCATCGTCCAGCCCCCGGGCCACCAGCCCGTCGAGCTGCCCCCGGGAAAGCAGGGCGCGGTGAAGCTGCCGCGGATGGCGACGGGCCCCGATCCCAGGGCGCGGCTCGTGGGGACGGGGAAGGTCAAGGTCGCCGGGGGCACCTTCGTCGCCAGTCGCTACCGCACGGTGGACAAGAAGGGGCGCGTGAGCCAGGTCTGGTCCTCCAAGGATGTCCCGGGCTGGCCCATGGTGAAGGCCGAGTCGCCGGACGCGCTGATCGAGCTCTCGGGGTTCGGCAAGGGGGCGACGTCGCAGATCCGCGGCAAACCCGGCAAGCTGGATCCCAAGCTGCTCGAGAAGATCGGGCTGCCCCGCTGAGTTGCGCGCGCGCCTTCACGCCTTTGACGGCGTGACCAACTCTGCTATGGTCCGCGCCATGTTCAAGCGGATCCTTGTCGCAAATCGAGGAGAGATCGCCGTCCGCGTGATGCGGACCTGCCGTGAGATGGGCATCGAGCCCCTGGCCGTGTTCTCCGAGCCGGACCGCCGGGCGCTCCACGTGCGGATGTCCGAGCGCGCGGTGTGCATCGGCCCCGCCGCGGCCCGCGAGAGCTACCTGGTGATCGACAAGATCATCGACGCGGCGAAGCGGATGGGGGCCGGGGCGATCCACCCGGGCTACGGGTTCCTCGCCGAGAACCCCGAGCTTCCCAGGGCTTGCGACCGGGCCGGTATCGTGTTCATCGGGCCGGACCCCGAGGCGATGGCGGCGATGGGGGACAAGATCGTCGCGCGACGGCGGATGCAGGAGGCCGGGGTGCCGGTGGTCCCCGGCGACCACGGCGGGGAAAAGGGGTTCCCCGACGGCGCAACGGCGCTCGAGGCGGCCCGCGAGATCGGCCTGCCGGTGATGCTCAAGGCCACCGCCGGCGGCGGCGGCAAGGGGATGCGGCTCGTCTCCGACGAGGCGGAGTTCGTCCGGGCCTTCGACGCCGCCCGGCGCGAGGCCCTGGCCGCCTTCGGCGACGGGACCGTCTACATCGAGAAGTTCGTCGAGAACCCGCGGCACGTCGAGGTGCAGGTGATGGCGGACGCCCACGGGAACGCCGTCCACCTGTTCGAGCGGGACTGCTCCGTGCAGCGCAGGCACCAGAAGGTGATCGAGGAGACCCCCTGCCCGGTGCTCGACGCGCAGACCCGGACCCGGATGGGGGAGGTCGCGGTGCGGGCGGCCCGGGCGGTGAGCTACCGCGGCGCCGGCACCGTCGAGTTCCTCTACGGCGGCGAGGGCCGCTTCTACTTCCTGGAGATGAACACGCGGCTGCAGGTCGAGCACCCGATCACCGAGCTGTGCACGGGCGAGGACCTGGTGCGTCAGCAGATCCTGGTCGCCGACGGGCAGAGGCTGGAGCTCGAGCAGGAGGGGATCACCGCGCGGGGGGCGGCGATCGAGTGCCGGATCTACGCCGAGGATCCGGTGCGCTTTCTGCCCAGCCCGGGGAGGATCGCCATGCTCCGCACGCCGTCGGGCCCCGGGATCCGCGACGACTCGGGGGTCTACGAGGGCGCCGTGATCTCGCCCCACTACGATCCGTTGATCTCCAAGCTCTGCGTCTGGGCCCGGGACCGCGCGGCGGCCATCGAGCGCATGAAGCGCGCCCTGTGCGAGTACCAGGTGGTCGGCATCCAGACCAACCTCGCCTTCCACCGGCTAGTGATGGACCACCCCGCGTTTCGCGGCGGCGAGTACAACACCGGGTTCATCGACGCCAACAAGGACGCCCTGACGCCCGGCGCGCCGCCGGCGGACGCCCTGCGCCTGGCCCTCGCCGCGGTCGATGCCCACCGGCGCGCCGTCGAGGTGGGCCGCCAGGATCCGCTCCGGGACGCCGGGGGCCTGCCCGCCGTCTCTGCCTGGCGCCAGGCCGCGCGCTGGCGGCACTGACGGGGGCGCGACGTGGCGTTGCCCAGACCGCGGTCCCCCGAGAGCTGTCGCTACGACGTCGTCGGCCTCGGGCAGAACTCGGTGGACCACGTCTGCCTGGTCGAGCGCGTCCCGACCCCGGGGACCAAGGTGGACGCCCTGGGCTACCACCTGATGCCGGGCGGCCAGGTGGCGACCGCGACCCTCGCCGCGCACCGCATCGGGCTCCGCACCTGCTACGTCGGCGCCGTCGGCGAGGATGACCTCGCCGAGCGGGCTTGCCAGGTGCTGCGCGAGGCGGGCGTCGAGCTCCGGCTCCGGGTGGTCCCCGGCGCCGCGACGCAGTTTGCGATGGTGGTGGTGGACCGCGGTGGCGAGCGCACCATCGTCGAGCACTACGACGCCCGGACCGTCGTGCGCCCGGACGACCTGGAGCGGGACCTGATCACCTCGGCCCGCGTGCTGCACCTGGACATCACCGACGTGCCGGCGGCGGTGCAGGCCGCGCGGTGGGCGCGCGAGGCCGGCACCCTCGTCTCGCTGGACATCGACCGCATGTTGCCCGGCGCCGAGGAGCTGCTCGGGCTGGTGGACCTGCTCGTCGCCTCCGAGCACCTGCCGCAGCAGCTGGGCAGCCCCGACCCGCGGCTCGGTCTCTACACCCTGCGCAGGCTGTGCCCCGGCGGGCTGGTCTGCATCACCGCGGGCGAGCGAGGCTGCGTCGCGCTGGACAACGGCGAGGCGCTCTGGGTCCCCGCCTTCGACGTCGATGTGGTGGACACGACGGGGTGCGGCGACGTGTTCCGGGGCGCCCTGATCGCCGGCGTGCTCCAGGGCCGCGCCGTGGCCGACGCGCTTCGCTTCGCCGCGGCGGCCGCCGGGCTCCAGGCCGGCGCGCTGGGGGCCCAGGCCGGGGTGCCCACGCTCGCGCAGGTCAACGCGTTCCTGGACGCCGCGCCGGCCGTGCGCCCGGGCCGGAGGGAGCATGGCTGAACGGGCCGAGAGCAACGAGACGCCGGCGCGCGCCCCGCGGGACGGCGTGCTGCGGATCTACCCGCCCAGGGGCGGGGCGCACGAGGCGCGCCTGGTCGAGGTGACCCGGGCCTACGCCCGCGGCGACATGGGCACCGCCCGTCGTCTCGCGCGCGAGGTCAAGGCGGCGGGCTGCTCGACGGAGGAGGCGCAGTTCGCCGACGAGATCCTGCGCCGGACCGGAAACGATCCGGTGGCGCTCGCCGTCGGCGTCGGCTGCTTCCTGCTCTTCTGGCTCGTGATCTACCTGACCGTCTGGCGCTGAGCGGTGAGATCTCCCTGGCTCAGCGGCGAGATCGACTCGCGCCCCTGACGCACGGGAGGGAGCCCGTCGGCGCCACCGCGCCAGAATGCTGCGCCGATCGCGTCCCCGTCCGTCCCCGTCCCCCGCGCGTTGACATGTCGCGCGCGTGGCCCCTATAGTGACCTCCCGGAATGGTCACAGCTGTCATACCGTCCCGGCATCGCTCCTCGAGGTTCCCCGGTAAAGCGCTGGTCCCCGTCGGCGGAGAGCCCCTGGTCGGCCGGGTTGCGCGCGCGGTCATCGCCGCGGACGTGGCGCGGCGCGTGCTGGTGGCCACGGACCACGAGGAGATCGCCGCGGCTGCTCGCGCCGCGGGCGCCGAGGTCTGGATCTCGGCCGCGCCGTACCGCAGCGGCTCCGACCGCGTGGCGGCCGCCCTGGCCTGGCTGGGCCAGGAGCCCGCGGCGGTGCTCAACGTACAGGGGGACGAGGCGCTGGTCAGCCCCGAGATGCTGCGCGCGGCGCTTTGCGCGCTCGACGGCAACGCCATGGGGACCGTCGCGGTGCCGCTGCCCGCGGACCCGGGGCGGCGGGCGAGCCCGGACACCGTCGGCGTGCTGTGGGACCCGGAGGCGGGGCGGGCCCTCGACTTCCGGCGTGGGCCAGAGGGCGGCGCGCTGGCCCACGTGGGCATCTACAGCTTCACGCCGGCGAGCCTGCGGCGCTTCGCCGCGCTTCGGAGCTCCCCGCGCGAGCGCGCGGAGCGCCTCGAGCAGCTGCGGTTCGTCGAGAACGGCGAGCCCATCGGCCTGCGGGTGGTGCGCGGGGCGGCGGCGGCGATCAACCGGCCCGGCGACGTGGCGCGGATCGAGCGAATACTGTCAACAACGGACACGCACAGGACACCAAGATGGCCAACAAGCCAACCAAGATCATCTTCATAACCGGCGGCGTCGTCTCCTCGCTGGGCAAGGGCCTCGCCGCCGCCACCATCGGCGCGCTGCTGGAGAACCGCGGCCTGCGGATCACGCTGCAGAAGCTCGACCCGTACATCAACGTGGACCCGGGGACGATGAACCCGCTGCAGCACGGCGAGGTCTTCGTCACCGACGACGGCGCGGAGACGGACCTCGACCTCGGGCACTACGAGCGGTTCACCACCGCCCGCCTGGGCAAGATGAACAACTTCACCACGGGGCAGATCTACAACGACGTGATCAACCGCGAGCGGCGCGGGGACTACCTGGGGGCGACGGTCCAGGTCATCCCGCACATCACCGACGCGATCAAGGACGTGGTGCTCAGGTGCTGCGACGGCGTTGATCTGTTGATCTGCGAGATCGGGGGTACCGTGGGCGACATCGAGGGCCTGCCGTTCCTCGAGGCGATCCGCCAGCTGCGGGTCGAGCTCGGCCCCCAGGACACGCTGGGTATCCACCTCACCCTGGTGCCCTACATCAGCGCCGCGGGGGAGCTGAAGACCAAGCCGACCCAGCACAGCGTGATGAAGCTGCGCGAGATCGGCATCCAGCCCGAGATCCTGCTCTGTCGGACCGAGCGGCCGCTGAACGACGAGATCAAGCGGAAGATCGCACTCTTCTCCAACGTGCACCGCGACGCGGTGTTCGAGGCCCGCGACGTCGAGTCGATCTACGAGCTTCCGATTCGTTTCTACGAGGAGGGGGTGGACGAGAAGATCGCCGAGCTGCTCAACATCTGGTCCCGCGCCCCGCGGCTGCAGCAGTGGGAGCGGCTGATTCAGGTGATCAAGAGCCCGGAGCACTCGGTGCGGGTCGGCATCGTGGGCAAGTACGTCGAGCTCGTCGAGTCCTACAAGAGCCTGAACGAGGCGCTCGTGCACGGGGGGGTCGCCAACCGCACGCGCTCCGATCTGCTCCACATCGACGCGGAGGAGGTGGAGGCGAAGGGGGCCGAGGCGATGCTGGCCGACCTGGACGCGATCCTCGTCCCCGGCGGGTTCGGCGGCCGGGGCACCGAGGGGAAGGTCGCGGCGGTGCGCTACGCACGGGAGCGGGGGGTGCCGTTCTTCGGCATCTGCCTCGGCATGCAGATGGCGGTGGTGGAGTTCGCCCGCAACGTCGCCGGCCTCGCCGGGGCGAACTCCACCGAGTTCGTCTCCGACACGCCGCACCCGGTGATCGACCTGATGGAGGAGCAGAAGGGCGTGGATGAGAAGGGGGGCACCATGCGCCTGGGGGCCTACCCGTGCACCCTGGAGGCGGGGACGGCGGCAGCCCGGGCCTACGGCAAGCTGGAGATCTCGGAGCGCCACCGCCACCGCTTCGAGTTCAACAACCGCTACCGCGAGGAGCTGCAGGCCAAGGGGCTGGTGCTCTCGGGCATCTGCCCCAGCGCTGACCTGGTGGAGATGGTCGAGCTCAGGGACCACCCCTACTTCGTCGCCTGCCAGTTCCACCCGGAGTTCAAGTCCCGTCCGACGGCTCCTCACCCCCTGTTCGTCAGCTTCATCGGCGCGGCCCTGGAGCACAAGAAGAGCGCATCGAAGAAGAAGGGCTAGCGGTGCTGAAGCGGGCCAAGAACCGGGTCATCTATCACCTGGTGATGGCGCTGGTCTGGCTCGTGCGGCGGCTGCCCCTCGCGCTGGCCCGGGCCTGCGGCCGGTTGCTCGGGCTCGTGGCCTGGCAGGTGGCCGGACGTGAGCGTCGCAGGGCGCTTTCCAACCTGGCCCGCGCCGGTGTCGGCGGCGGAGGCCGTGTGGTCCGCAGGATGTTTCGCCACCTCGGGATGAGCGCCATCGAGTGCGTCCTGATGGGCCGCTTTCGGGGCCGCCTTGGCACGGACCAAAGCCCGGTTTGCTTTTCGGAAGGATCCAGAGAGCGGCTCCTGGCCCTCGTTGCCGAGGGCCGGGGGGTGCTCTACGCCACGGCGCACCTGGGGAACTGGGAGCTCATGGCAGCTGAGGTCGCCCGCTGGGCACCGGTGACGGTGCTCGCCAAACCCAGCTACGATGAAAGATTTTCGAGCTTTATCAGGGATTTCAGGAGTGCCAACCGGGTCCGGTCCATCTCGGTGGCCGGGCCTCACCTGCGGCAGGTGCTCGAGGCCCTCCGCAAAGGAGAGGTGGTCGGCGTGCTCTTGGACCAGCCTGTGCCAACTGGATGCCGAGTTTCGTTTTTTGGACAACCAGCCTGGACCAGCAGCATCGTGGCACGGCTCCATCGCAGCACCGGGGCGCCGGTCGTCTGTGGGACGATCCACCGCGACCCGGTCGACGAACATTCGCACGTGATATCTATCCATTCGGTATCAATGGACAAAACATGGACGGTGGAGCAGGGGACCCAGGCCATCACGACCCACCTCGAGACGGCTGTGCGACAGCATCCCGAACAGTGGGCCTGGAGCCTGGATCGGTGGCGATCCACCGAAACAAATGTTTTGTCAAGCCCCACTGCAAATAGCATACCAGCAAGTAACGATTGAGCTTTACAGGTATTGCCCCAGCTGCTAGATTGTGCAGTGGAGGAACCGCTCGTCGGCGGGCCAAGCGTGCCAACTTTGAAAGCTATCATGGTGGTCATCGGGATCCTGGCGGTCCCCGGCGTTGCCCGGGCCGGGCAGCCATCGGTCTCGGGCCTGCAGATCGAGGCCGACCGGCTCGAGCTGGCCTCCCGCCACCAGGAGCTGCGCCTCAAGGGCAACGTGCGGGTCCGGACCCACGGGCCCAGAGGCGAGGTGGCGATCAGGGCCAGCCTCGTGGTGGTGAGGCTGGATTCCGAGGGAACCCCGGTTGCCCTGGACGCAAGGGGGCCGTTGACCGTGCGGCTCGGCTCGTCGCGAGCCACGGCCCGCCGACTGCAGATGCGGATCCCCAGGAACGGGGCGCCTCGCGTGGTCGAGCTCCTTGGCGACGTCAGGCTTGTTCTGGTCCTGTCCACTTCGTCCCGCCCACGCTCGCCCGGGCTCACCGTGGCCGGAGAGCGCATCTGGCTCGAGCTGGAGTCCGGTCGGATGTCCGTTGATCGCGCCCGGGTCGAGCTCGGCGGGGCAGGGCGGCAGGCGCCGTCGGCGGACCGACGGGCAGGGGGGGAGGGCCATGGCGGCTGAGCGCCCCTGCCGGTTGCGCGCGCGCGGCCTGCTCAAGCGGCTCGGTGGCCGGACGGTGGTGGACCGCGTCGACCTCGAGGTGCTGCCGGGCGAGGTTGTCGGCCTCCTCGGGCCCAACGGCGCGGGGAAGACCACCATCTTCAAGATGCTGATCGGGCTGGTCCGGCCTGACGACGGGCGGGTGAGCCTCGGCGACCGCGACCTGACCGACCTGCCCACGCACCGGCGGGCCCTGCTGGGGCTTGGCTACCTGCCACAACAGCCCAGCGCGTTCCTCGGCCTCAGCGTCATGGAGAACCTGCAGCTCGTGCTGGAGCTGTGCGGGCGACCGGGGGAGGACGCGGGGCCGCTGGTGGAGCGGCTGGGGCTCGTCGAGGCCGCGGGGCGGCGAGCCGCTCTGCTGAGCGGCGGAGAGCGGCGGCGGCTGGAGCTCTGCCGCCTGCTTGCCACGCGGCCCACCGTGGCCCTGCTCGACGAGCCGTTCAAGGGGCTCGATCGGGATGGGGTGGAGATTGTGACCCAGGCGCTGCGGGGGATCGCGGCGGAGGGCCGCGGCGTCCTGCTCACGGACCACGCGGTGGCCGAGACCCGGGGGCTTTGCACCAGGGTCTACGTCGTGGAGCAGGGGCGGGTCGTGGCCCACGGGCCACCGGACAACACAACTCACGGGCTCGTCGCTCCGCTGGTGGACGGACGAGGCCCCGATCGGAGGAGGGAATGGCACTCGAACTGAAGCAGCAACTCAAGTTGTCGCAGCAGCTGGTGATGACCCCCCAGCTGCAGCAGGCCATCAAGCTGCTCCAGCTCTCGCGAATGGAGCTGGTGGATCTGGTTCGGGAGGAGATGGTCGAGAACCCCGTGCTCGAGGACGGTCTGGACTCCGGGCCGGAGAAGGAGGCGCCCTCGGGGGAGGAGCGCGGCGGGGAGGACATGAGCCTCGAGGGGGTCGAGGCCGAGCGTCCACCGCCCGCCGAGGCGCCCGGCGATCGGCCGGAGACCACCAGCGAGGTCAAGGCCGACGAGGGCGCGGTCAAGGAGATCGACTGGGACCACTACCTGGAGAACTACTCCATGGCCCCGCCGATGCCCTCCTACCGCGCCACCTCGGAGGAGCTCCCCTCCATCGAGAACACCCTGACCCGCAAGCCGTCCCTCTTCGACCACCTGGTCTGGCAGCTCAAGCTGACCTCGATGCGCAAGACGGAGGAGCAGATCGGGATGCTGATCATCGGCAACCTCGATCCCGACGGCTACCTGAAGGACGCCACCATCGAGGAGATCGCCGCCGAGGCGGAGGTGACCCCCGAGCACGCCGAGCGGGTGATGCAACGGATCCAGGAGTTCGACCCGGTGGGCGTCGCCGCGCGCAACCTCCAGGAGTGTTTGCTGATCCAGGCGCGGCACGCCGGCGAGGACGACGAGATCGTCGTGCGCATCATCGAGGACCACATGGGCAACCTGGAGCGCAAGAACTACCAGGCCATCGCCCGGGACCTCAAGCAGCCGCTGGAGGAGATCTACGAGGCGGTGAAGGTGATCGCCAGCTTCCACCCCAAGCCCGGACGGCTCTACTCCGAGGAGGAGCCGGTCTACATCACGCCGGACGTGTACGTGCACAAGGTCGGCGACAAGTACTTCGTGGTCCCCAACGACGATGGGCTGCCCAAGCTCAAGATCTCGAACTTCTACCGCACCGCCCTCTCCGGCAGCCCCCAGGCCCGCGAGTACATCCAGGACAAGCTCCGCTCCGCCCAGTGGCTGATCCGGAGCATCCAGCAGCGGCAGCGCACGATCATCAAGGTCACCGAAAGCATCGTGAAGTTCCAGCGCGAGTTCTTCGACAAGGGGATCAACTACCTGAAGCCGCTGATCCTGCGCGACGTGGCCGAGGACATCAACATGCACGAGTCCACCATCAGCCGCGTGACCACCAACAAGTACGTGCACACTCCCCAGGGCATCTTCGAGCTCAAGTTTTTCTTCAACAGCGGCATCAACCGCACCGACGGAGACGAGATCGCCAGCGAGAGCGTGAAGAACAAGATCCGGGACATCATCGCCAAGGAGGACTCCCGCAAGCCGTTCTCCGACCAGAAGATTGTCGAGCTGCTCCGCGATCAGGGGATTGACATCGCTCGGCGGACGGTGGCCAAGTATCGCGAGCAGCTGGGCATACTGAGCTCATCCAAGCGGAAGCAACTGTTCTAGATACGACACCGTTTCAACCCACATGACCTCTCCCAGAGCAAGGTCCAGGAGATAGGGCAGCATGCAGCTCTCTGTCACGTTTCGTCGAATGGAGGCATCGGAGGCGATCAAGGACTACGCCGCCGACAAGCTGGAACGCATCAAGAAATACTTCCGTGACCCGATCCGGGCCCAGGTGGTGTTGAGCACCGAGAAACACCGCCACCTGGTGGACGTCAACATCACCCTGCACAACGGCCTGGTGATCAAGGGGCGCGAGGTCACCGAGGACATGTACGCCGCCATCGATCTGGTGATGGACAAGATCGAGCGGCAGGTCCGCAAGTACAAGGACAAGATCTCGAGCCATCGGCCGGCCCCGGGCCCCGAGCTGCTGGTGCACCACGAGGTGATGGAGGCGGCCCCCCAGACTGACGAGCAGACTCCCGAAGAGCTCAAGATCGTTCAGAGTTCCAAGTTCTTCGCCCGGCCGATGACGCCCGGGGAGGCGATCATGCAGATGAACCTCCTGAGCAACAATTTCCTCGTCTTCACCAACGCCGACACACGTGACGTAAACGTGGTATACAAGCGACGAGACGGGAACTACGGGCTGATCGAGACAGGACGGAGCGCGGAGGACAGGGGTTAGCCTCCACCTGTCGGTCAGGTGTCCAAGATGCAGATAACGGACTACATCACCGTAAACCGCGTAGTCGCGGAGATGGAGTCGACGACCAAGCCCGAGGCGCTGGCGGAGCTGGCCAAGCTGGTCGCCAACGGCAGATCCCCCGCCGTCCAGGATCAGCTGGTCCAGGTGCTCGCCGCGCGAGAGCGCCTGGCCTCGACCGGCATCGGTGAGGAGATCGCCATCCCCCACGGCAAGCTGGACGCCGTCGGCACGCTGGTGGTCGGGGTGGGACGCAGCCTGCAGGGCGTCGACTTCGAGTCGGTCGACGGGAAGCCGACTCGCCTGTTCTTCGTGCTCGTCGCGCCCGAGAACTCGACGGGCATCCACCTCAAGGCGCTGGCTCGCATCTCGCGCCTGTGCAAGGAGCCCGACTTCAGGAGCCGGCTGCTCGCCGCGGACAACGCGGAGGAGATGTACCGCATTCTCTGCCAGGAGGACGGGCGGTTCTCGGGGAGGTAGCCCCACTGGCGGCGCCGCTCCGGGCCGAGGCGGCCAATGAAGAAGAAGATGAAGGGACGGCAGGGGTTCTACATCGAGGAGCTGGTCGGGGCGGCGGCCCTTCAGCTCACCGTCGTCGCCGGCGGGGAGGGGCTCTCGCGCCGGATCAGCTCCACGGAGCTGCAGAAGCCTGGCCTGCCCCTGGCCGGACACCTCGACAGCCTGCACAACGACCGGGTCCAGGTCTTCGGCACCGCCGAGCTGAGCTACCTCGAGGCGCTTGGCGACGACGAGGCGGCCTCCCGGCTCGAGGCGCTCTGCAACGAGGAGCCGCCGTGCGTCGTGGTGACCCGCGGGCGCGAGCCCCCGGAGCCGCTGGTCCAGGCCTGCCGGCGCCACGCCGTGGCGCTGCTCCGTACGCCGCTGCACAGCGGCGAGTTCATCGAGGACGCCAAGGACTACCTGGTGTCCAGGCTCGGGCCCTCGTGCACCACGCACGGCGTGCTGGTCGACGTCTTCGGCGTCGGAGTCCTCCTGCTCGGCAAGAGCGGCATCGGCAAGAGCGAGGTCGCCCTGGACCTCGTGCTCCGGGGACACCGGCTCGTGGCGGACGACATCGTCGAGATCCGGCGGGGGATGCACGCGTTGCTGGGCTCCGGTCCGGAGCTGATCAAGCACCACATCGAGATCCGCGGCCTCGGGATCCTGAACATCAAGGATCTGTTCGGCATCGCGTCGGTGAGAGACGCGAAGCGCATCGACATGGTGGTCGAGCTCGTCGAGTGGAGCGAGCTCGAGGAGTATGACCGTCTGGGGGTGGACGAGCAGACCTCGCGGTTCCTCGGGGTGGACGTGCCGCTGATCCGGCTGCCCGTCCGTCCCGGGCGCAACATGTCGACGATCATCGAGGTGGCGGCGCGCAACCAGCTGCTCAAGCAGCGCGGCCACTTCAGCGCACGCGAGTTCCAGGACCGGCTCGTACGCGCCATCGCCGACGGGCGGGCGGCCGCGTCCGTCGGCCGGGACGTGGAGTAGCCGGTGAAGGACCTGCACACCATCATCTTCACCGGGACGTCGGGTGGCGGGAAGACAACGGCCTTGCGCGCGGTGGAGGACCTGGGCTTCTACTGCGTCGACAACCTGCCGCTGCCCCTGCTCAGCGACTTCATCGAGACCATGAAGGAGGAGCCCACCATCGACAGGGCGGCGCTGGTGGTCGACTCGCGGCTCCGCAACTACATCGAGGGCTACGCCCTGGCCTACCTGGCCCTCACGTCGTCGGGGAACGTGCTTGAGGTGGTCTACCTCGACGCGGGCGACGACGTGCTCGTCCGCCGCTTCTCCCAGACCCGCCGCAGGCACCCGCTGGGCGGCGACGACCTGCGCGCCGGGCTGCTCGAGGAGCGCAAGCTCCTCGCGCCGCTGCGGGCCCAGGCCAGCACCTGCATCGACACCAGCGACCTCACGGTCCACGACCTGAAGCGGTTGATCCAGGACCGCTACCGCATCGTCGGCTTCGACCTCGTGGTTTCGCTGCTCTCCTTCGGGTTTCGCTACGGGCTGCCCTCCCACGCCGACCTCGTCTTCGATGTTCGGTTCCTGCCCAACCCCTTCTTCATCGACGAGATGCGGCACCAGACCGGGCGCCAGCAGACCGTCTCGGACTACGTGCTGGGCAGCGACGAGGCGCGGCAGTTCCTCGAGCACACCCAGACCTTGCTGACCTTCCTGCTCCCGCGCTACGAGGCTGAGGGGAAGGTCTACCTGACCGTCGCCGTCGGCTGCACCGGAGGGCGGCACCGATCGGTGGCCATCGCCGAGGAGCTCGCCCGACGGCTGGGCAACGGGCGGCCGGTCACCGTTCGACATCGGGATATCGAGAGGTAGGCGATGTCTGACAAGGGCGAGACCGGCGTGTTGATCGTGGTCCACGGCGACTACGGGGCGCCGATGGTCGACGCGGCGGAGGCCATCGTCGGGCCGCTGGAGCTGGGGGTGGCGTCCTTCTGCTTCGAGGCGGACCCGGAGCAGGTCCGGCGCCGGGTGCAGGGTGAGATAGCGCGCCTGGACCGGGGCTCGGGTGTCCTCGTGCTCACCGACCTGTGCGGCAGCACGCCGGCAAACGTCTGCCAGGCCCTGGTCGAGGATCGGGGAAACTGCGCCGTGCTGTCGGGGCTGAACCTGCCCATGCTGGTCAAGCTCTCCACCTGTGATCGCACGCTCGGCCCGCACCGGCTCGCCGAGGAGCTCCACGGGACCTCGCGGAGGAGCATTGTCGTCGGGACCGCGGTGGGAGAGAACGGAGGATCTCGTGGTGATTGAACAGAGCTTTGTGATCCTCAACGAGCTCGGGCTGCACGCCCGGGCGGCGACGCGCTTCGTCCAGACCGCCTCGCGGTTCTCGGCGAACGTCGAGGTGGAGAAGGACGGCCAGAAGGTCAACGGCAAGAGCATCATGGGGGTGTTGATGCTCGTTGCGGCCAAGGGGACCATGATCACCGTGCGCAGCGAGGGGGCGGATGCCCAGGAGGCGATGGCGGCGATCGGGCAGCTCATCCGCAGCAAGTTCGGCGAGGAGTAGGCGATCGGGGCATGAAGAGGCTCGCTGGCATACCCGCGGCGCGGGGCATCGCGTTCGGCGAGGCGTACATCAGCGACCGCCGCCGGATCAAGACGCCGAAGCGTCACATCTCCCCCGCGGAGGTGGACACGGAGATCGCGCGCTTCGGCGCGGCCCTGGAGTCGACCGACCGCCAGCTGCAGAGGATCAAGGAGAAGCTCTACTGGGCAGGCGGGCAGGAGCACACCCTTATCCTCCAGGCGCACCAGCTGATCCTGAAGGACGAACAGCTGGTGGAGCAGACGAAGCAGGCCATCGCCGGAGACCTCGTCAACGCCGAGTGGGCCCTGCGGCGCACCATCGCCGGGATCAAGAAGCTGTTCGATCAGGTGGAGGACGACTACTTCCGCGAGCGGCGGAGCGACGTCGACTTCGTCGCCGACCACCTGATGGTCACGCTGACGGGGAGCCGCACGGAGCCCGAGCAGCTCCCGCGGGACGCTGTCATCGTGATCCACGACCTCTCTCCGGCCGACACGGCGCGGTTCTGGCGTGCTGGCGTCAAGGCCTTCGTCACCGAGGTCGGCGGTCGCACGTCGCACACCTCGATCATGGCCCGTTCGCTGGCGATCCCCGCGGTCGTCGGGATCTCCGACGTGACCGAGGTCGTGGGCAACGGAGACCCGATTATCGTCGACGGCTACCGCGGCGAGGTGCTCTGCTCTCCGGACGACGAGACGGTCCGCCGCTACCAGCGACGGGCCAGCCGCAGGGCCCAGGTCGCGGCCGGGCTGCGCCGCGAGCGCGAGCTGCCCGCGGAGACGCTCGACGGCGTCCAGGTCCGGATGCTGGCCAACATCGAGCTCTCTGACGAGATACCCGCGGCGCTCTCCCACGGAGCCGAGGGGATCGGCCTCTACCGCACGGAGTTCCTCTACCTCGGGCGGGATCGGCTGCCCACCGAGCAGGAGCACCTGGCCGACGCGCTGCAGGTGCTCAACTACTCCGGGGACCACCCGGTCACCTTCCGCACCTGCGACCTGGGAGGGGACAAGATCCCGGGCCATTCCCTCACCAGCGGCGAGACCAACCCCGCGCTCGGTCTGCGCTCCATCCGGCTCTGCCTCGAGCGAGAGCAGATGTTCCGCGAGCAGCTGCGGGGGCTGGTCAGGGCCTCGCACGGCGGCAAGATCCGCGTCATGTTCCCGATGGTCTCCGGCGTCGGGGAGTTCCGGCAGGCCAAGGTGATCCTCGAGGAGTGCATCGCCGAGGTGCGCGCCGAGGGCGTCCACGTCCCCTCCTTCCCGGTTGGGATCATGGTCGAGATGCCATCGGCGGCGATCACGGCCGACCTGCTCGCGCGGGAAGCGGACTTCTTCTCCGTCGGGACCAACGATCTGACGCAGTACGCTCTGGCCATCGACCGGGTCAACGAGCAGGTGAACTACCTCTTTCGGCCCTACCACCCCGCGATCCTCCGGTTGATCAACCAGGTGGTGGTCGCCGCCGACGCGGGGAATATCCCGGTCACCGTCTGCGGCGAGATGGCGGGGGATCCGATGATGACCCTGGTGCTGATCGGGCTCGGCGTGCGCGAGATGTCGATGAGCCCGCTGGCGATCCCGACGATCAAGCGTGTCGTTCGCACGGCCCGCGCCGTGGACGCCCGGGAGCTCGCCCGGCGAATCCTCGCGTTGCCCACGGCCGAGGACGTGGAGCAGGAGGTCAGGGCGACCATGAGCCGCCTGTTCCCGGAGGAGCGCTTCGTTGTGGCCGACGAGCTCGACGATGACACCGTCACGTGAGCCACGGGGGGCGGTCACCGTGCGGCGGGGGCGCCTCGCGGACTACGACGCGGTCAGCCGGCTGTGGGCCGAGGTGGACGCGCAGCACGCGCGCATCGCCCCCTCATTCTTCCGCGCCGGCCCCCCCCGCCCGCGACGTCGCCTGGCCGAGATCCTCGCCGGGCGGCACGAGGCGTTGCTGGTCGCCGAGGTCAAGGCCGGCCGCGCTGAACGGGTCGTCGGTGTGGTCCACGTGCGAGTCTTCGACACGCCGGACGACCCGCTGAAGGTCGCCCGGCGCCGCGGGCACGTGGAGGACCTCGTCGTCGCCCGGAGGCGTCGGCGCGCCGGGGTCGGGCGGGCGCTGATGGAGGCCGCGGCCGGGTGGTGCCGGCAGCAGGGGGCGGCGCAGGTCCTGCTCACGGTCTGGGCCGGCAACGAGGAGGCGGAGGCGTTCTACGCCGCGCTGGGCTACCGGCCGGTGAGCAGGGTCCTCGGCGCGGAGCTGTCGGAGGATGTCGAGTAGGCCTGGCCGCAGGGGAGTCGGGGGGCTAGTATTATCTGGTCTGTCGGATGCACCTGCGGAACCCCACGTGTCTCCTCCCCCTCCTGGTGCTGGCGCAGGCCGCTCCCGCCCGCGCAGAGGATCCGTCCCTCAGCTGGCGCACGATCACCACACCTCACTTCTACGTCCACTACTACCGGAGTAGCCGCCACGACGAGGCGGTGGTCGGCCGGCGCGTTGCGCGGGCGGCGGAGGCGGCCCACGCCGTGATCGCCCCGACCCTGCGCCACGCTCCGTCCTCGCGCGTGCACATCGTGGTCACCGACGACACCGACGGAGCCAACGGGTCGGCGCAGATCGTGCCGATGAACATCATCCGGCTCTACGCAACCGGCCCGGGATCGCTCGACCCCCTCAACGACTACGACGACTGGCTCTACGGGCTGATCCTCCACGAGTACACCCACATCGTACACATCGACACGATCCATGGCGTGGCCCGGATCGTGAACGCGGTGCTGGGCAAGACCTGGGCGCCGAACCAGATCCAGCCGCGCTGGTTCGTCGAGGGCTTGGCGGTCTACTTCGAGACCGAGCGGTCGGCGGGAGGGCGGAACCGCAACGCGATCTACGACATGTACCTCCGCATGGCCGTGCTGCAGGGCAAGCTGCTCGACATGGACCAGATCACCTCGAACACGCGCTACTTCCCGCGGGGGACGGTGCCATACCTTTACGGCGCGCGCTTCGTCAAGTACATCGCCGATCGTTTCGGCGAGGACAAGCTGGCCGAGATCAGCCACGCCTATGGCGGGACGACCGTGCCCTACAGCATCAACCGGGTGGCGAAGCACGTGCTCGGGCGCACGTTCATCGAGCTGTACAAGGACTTCAGGGAGCACCTGCGCCGGCGCTACGCCCTGCAGCGGGCCATCGCGGAGCGCCGGGGGCTGACGCGGTTCCGCAAGATCACCGACTACGGCGAGTCATGCGGCTCGCCGCGCTTTTCGGCCGACGGGCGCGAGCTCGTGTTCGTCGACACCGACGGCCGCAGCCAGTCCGCGTACAAGGTGCTCGACGTGGCGACGGGCAAGGTCAGGGAGCGGTACGACAGCTACGGCGGCAGCGGGGTGGGGTTCTCGCCGGACGGCCGGTTCCTGGTCTACGGCCAGTCCAACTACTGGAAGACCTTCTACAGCTACGAGGACATCTACGTCCGCGATCGCCGGAGCGGCGAGGTGCGACAGCTCACCGACGGCCTTCGGGCGCAGGACCCGGCGGTCTCGCCCGACGGGCGCCAGGTCGCCTTCGTCACCAACGAGCTGGGGACGATGAGCCTGGCGCTGATCCCCTTCGAGGGCGGCAATCACCGGGTGCTGATCGCCGGGAAGGACGGCGACCAGCTCTACACGCCGCGCTGGAGCCCTGACGGTCGGTACATTGTCTACTCCCGGTGGCGTCTGGGCGGGGACCGAGACATCTACCTGGTCGAGGTCGCCACGGGCAAGACCCGTCGGCTCACCGCGGACAGGGCGCTGGACACGGACCCCATGTTCAGCCCTGACGGCGAGCGGATCTACTTCTCGTCAAACCGCACGGGCATCGTCAACATCTACTGCCTGGAGCTCGGCACCGGCAAGCTGTGGCAGGTGAGCAACGTCCTCGGCGGCGCGTTCATCCCGGCGATATCCCCCGACGAGAAGCAGGCCTTCTACGTCGGGTTCTCCTACAAGGGCTACGACCTTCACGCGATGGAGCTCGACCGGGGCCGGTACCTGGCCGCGCTGCCCTACGTCAACGTCCGTCCGCGGCCGTACACGCCGAGCTACGTCCGGGCGGGGTCCGGGGTCCGGGCCAAGGGGCCGGCGGGGGAGGCGGCGGGGACATTCATCGACAAGCCCTACAGCCCGCTGCCCACCATCTACCCCAGGGCCTGGTCGTTCAACGTGGGCACCGACGCCTTCGGCACGCGGCTCGGGGTGGAGCTGGCCGGCGGAGACGTGGTCGGGCGGCACCGCTACGCCGCGGTGGCCAGCGCGAGCACGTCCAAGGGCTACCCCTCCTACAGCCTGGCCTACAGCTACGGGCGCTTCTGGCCCGCGATCCGCCTCGACACGAGCCGCTACGAGGGGCCGCGGGGCGGCGTCCAGGTCGACGGCGTGAAACGGACCTACGTCGAGCAGAACTACGGCTTCGGTACGAGCGTCGGCCTGCCCGTGCTGCGCATCCCGAACCACTCGGGCGACATCTCGGTGGGCTACCGCGTGAACTGGTTCCGCGACGCCGACGAGACCCGCGTTCTGGTGTTGCCCGGAGAGGTGAGCCCGGTCCTGCCGGAGGTGGGGACCCTCGCCGGGGCGACCCTGGGCCTGGCCTACCGCTCGGTGCAGCGCTACGCCCGCTCGGTCAGCACCGAGAAGGGCCGCACCATCTCCATCGGCCTGCGCGTCGACCACCCCAGCCTGGGGAGCGACTACCAGAGCACCCAGGTGACCTACGCCTGGACCGAGTACCTCGACCTGCCCTGGGCCCAGGACCACGTGCTCGCCCTCAGGCTCGGCGGAGGCATCGCGTCCGGCGACCTGCGCCGGCGCGGCATCTTCTTCATCGGGGGGTTCCCGGAGCAGGACCTCCTGCGCGCGGTGTTCGACTCCACCCGGATCGGCGGGGTCTATCTCCGCGGCTACCCGCCGGGGGTGGTCTTCGGCGACCAGTACCACCTGTTCAACCTCGAGTACCGCATGCCGCTGTTCGAGATCGAGAAGGGTGTGCTCTCGCTGCCGATCTACTTCAACTACATCCACCTGGCGGCGTTCGCCGACGTGGGCAACGCCTTCTTCAACGATCTCAAGTGGGACGAGCTCAAGGTGGGCGTGGGCGCGGAGCTGCTCCTGGAGCTGGTGGTGGGCTACTACCTGCCGACGACCTTCCGGGTCGGCTACGCCCGGGGGCTGATGGACCAGGGGGGCAACCAGTTTCATTTCCTGCTGGGGTATCCGTTCTGACGGGGGCGGGGCTGGTCCCGGCACGGAGCTGAGAAAAAAAGCAGGGGTGGTGGCGGGTTGGGAGCTGCGCTGCCGCGCCGCGGGGAAAGGCCCGGGAAGAGCAACCGTCGGCGGCGGCTTGCCTGCTCCGCGCCGCGACCGGCCGCGGGTTGCACCAGTACCTCGTCGAGGCTTTTTTCTCTGCCCCGTGCAGGAGTCAGCCGCTCCCCGCCTCCCCCCGCGCTGGCACACCGCCCCGGAGTGTGATACCGACCAGTGCATGGGAGACGCTCCCCGGCCCGGACTCCGGGTCAGTCACATCCTGGCGCTGGCCGTCGTGGCGGCCGCCGGCGCGTTGCTCGTGGCGCGCTTTCTCATCGCGGTCTCCGGCGACGCGGAGGTCGGGGGGAAGGACGCGTGCCTCGCCCTGCAGCCCGAGATCAGGAGCACGCCGGCGCCCGGCTTCACGCTCCCGGATCTGGAGGGCAAGAAGCGCTCCCTCGCCGAGAGCCGGGGCAAGGTGGTGCTGCTCAACTTCTGGGCCACCTGGTGTCCGCCCTGCGTCGAGGAGCTGCCCTCCATGGCGCAGCTCCAGCGGGCCTTGGCGGACCGGCCCGACGTCGCGATGATGACGGTCAGCGTCGACGACACCGCGGCTCAGGTGAAGAAGTTCCTCGAGCAGCACCGGGCGCTGTTCGGCTCGATTCCGGTGCTCATGGATCCAAGCAAGAAGGTCCCCGAGTCGTACGGGACGAAGAAGTTCCCCGAGTCCTACCTCATCGACCGCACCGGCACGGTGCGCTATCGGTTCATCAACAAGCGGGACTGGTCCAGCCCGCTGGCCCTGAGCTGCATCGAGTCCCTGCTCTGACCGCCGCTGGCCCACCCGCCGGAGCTGGCGTTATACTCTAGCCGAATGCGCTGCCCACGCTGCAATCGTGTCGTGCCGGAAGACGCCGCCGCCTGCCCGGGCTGCGGCGAGGATCTCCTGCTCGACCCGCTTGCCGACGATGTGCTGTGGGACGACTCGCCGACCCCGGCCCCGGAGCAGGACGCCTACGGCTCCGCACCGGTGCAGGAGGTCTACACCTCGGCCCGGGGCACGGCGGAGATGTCGGCGGCCCAGGCCCCGCCTCCGCCGGCCCCGGGGCGCCAGACCTTCGGGCAGGGTCTGCAGGCGAGCATCGCGACCAAGATGGTGGACGCCGACCCGGAGAAGGACCGGCACACGCGGATCGTCGAGGTCTCGGTCCCCGCCGTGGTCCGCCGGGCCGCGTCGACCCCGGCGGCGTCCGCGCCGCCGGACCGCACCAAGAAGGCCAGCCAGGACGCCGCGCTCGACCGCTCCATCGAAGATCTGGGCGACTCGATCCGGCTGTTCTACCTCCGGATGCACCGGATTGATCGCATCGCGTTCTGGGCCAGCGTGCTCACCTTCGTCTCCGCGTTCCTGCCCTGGCGCAACGCGCTGGGGGAGGGGCTGCTCTCGGGCATCGAGGAGCTCGGCGGGATCAGCGCGGGGTGCTCGGCCCTGGTCATCCTCTGCATCTACGCCCGCACCGCGCGCCGCCGGCTGGCCGGGCTGGTGTTGCTGTGCCAGCTCATCCTCGCCTCGGGCGCGGTCGCCGTCCCGGTCTATCAGTTTTTCTACCAGGCGGGGCTGGAGTTCCAGATCGGGCTCTACGCCACCGCGGTGCTCGGCGGCGCGGTCATCGTGCTGACCTTCATGCGGCTGGCCGTGCGCAGCTTCTGACCGGCGCGCGCCTTGAAATTGTCGACCCTTCACGGTAATAAGCGCCGATGAGCCAAGACACCGACAGCCGTGCAGGCAGCTCTCGTGCCGCTGCCATCCTCGGAATGATCGTGACCTTCCTCGGCGGATATGTGCTCGGGAGCATGAACGCGGCGGAGCGGGCCCCGGCCAAGGACCCGGCCCAGGCCCGGCGCAAGGCGGTCCCTGTCGGGGTCAGCCCGGCCAAGGGGCCGGCGGACGCCCTGGTCACCATCGTCGAGTTCGCCGATTTTCAGTGCGGCTACTGCGCGAAGTCCCTCCCCGTGCAGCGCCGCCTGTTCCAGGAGTACGGCGGGCGGGTGCGCTGGGTCTTCAAGAACCTTCCGCTCAGCTTCCACCAGCGGGCGCGGCCCGCGGCCCTGGCCGCGATGGCGGCGCAGGAGCAGGGCAAGTTCTGGGAGTACCACGATCGCCTGTTCATGAACCAAGACAAGCTCGACGACGACGATCTGATCGCTCACGCCCGGGTGCTGGGTCTGGACGTGGATGCTTTCAGGGCCGCGCTGGCGCAGAAGAAGCACAACAAGGTCATCGACGCCGACGTCGAGCTGGCCAAGGAGCTCAAGGTGCAGGGCACACCCAACTTCTTCATCAACGGGCGACACTTCACCGGCTCGATGAGCTACTCGCGCATGGAGTCGGCCGTCCGGGAGGAGATCGCCTTTGCCCAGAAGCTTCTGCGCGACGGGGTGCGGCGCGGGGACATCTACTCCGAGATCTCCAAGGACCGCAAGCCTCCCAAGCCGCAGGCGGCCGAGCCCGAGCCCAAGAAACCCGACAAGGCGACTCCGCCGCCCAGCGCGGCGGTGATCCGGCGGGTCCGCCCCGTGGCGCACCGCTGATCGGCCGTGCCTCGACGCGGCGACATCTCTCCTGCTCCGGGCCGTGTCTCCCAAGCGGGCCGTTTCGCCGCGCTCCTCACCGTTGTCATCCTCGGGTGCACGGACGGGCGGGTGTACGAGGTGCGCCCGGCGAGCCCGGCCCCGGACGGCGCGGGGCCGACCAGCGAGACCTTCGTCCAGGGGTACAGCAGCGTCGACGTGCTGTTCGTCGTCGACAACAGCTTCGGCATGGGGCCGATCCAGGACGCCCTGGCGGGCGGGATCACGCCGCTGCTCCAGCGCATGGCCCTGGGCAAGCTGGACTGGCGCATCGGTGTGATCTCCACCGATATGGGCATCGCGCCCTTCTCGGGCCCGGGGTGCCCGAAGGGTGGGGGCGATGGCGGCGAGCTGCAGACCAAGCCGCGCAAGCCCGGGTGCACGCCCCCGCCAGACCCCTACATCACCCCGACCAACGTCGGCGACGCCGCGGCGGCGTTCGCCTGCATCGCGGCGCTGGGCACCGGCGGCTGCGGTTTCGAGCGTCACTTCGACGCCGTGCTCCAGGCGCTCACGCCGGGCAAGCAGCCGGCGCTGAACAAGGGGTTCTTGCGCGACGCGGCGCTGCTGATGGTCGTCTGGGTCACCAACGAGGACGACTGCTCGGCCGCGGACCCGCGGATCTACGATCCGGACTACATCACGCTCGGGGCCTGGACCAGCTACCGCTGCTTCGATCAGGACATCGCCTGCGGCGGCAAGGCAGCGGACGGCAGCCTCACCGGCTGCGTCTCGGGAAGCGGCTCCTACCTGCGTCCGGTCAAGACGATGGTGCAGCAGCTGCGCTCGCTCAAGCCCAGCGGGAGCGTGGCGGTCCTGGCGCTCACGGGCCCGCCGAGGCCGGTGCGGGTCCAGGGCGGTAGCTCCCCCGCGCTCCAGCCGAGCTGCACCGAGGCGGCGGGCGCGATCACGGCGACGCCGGCGATCCGCCTGCACGAGCTCGCCGACCAGCTCGGCGCCGACGGTGTCGCGGTCTCTGTTTGCTCGGACAACCTCGGCGACCGGCTGGCCGAGGCGGTGGGCAGCCTGCGGACCACCGCCGGCCCCTACTGCCTCGCGCACGCGCTGGAGGACCCCTCGCGACCGGGCTGCTCGGTGGTCGCGGTCACGCCGGCGGGCGCGCGGCTGGTCTTGCCGCCCGCCGTCGACGGCAGCCCCGGCTTTCGCATCATCCACCCCGTGATCCCGGCCTGCAAGAACGGCGCCCTGGTCTTCGACGCCGCCGCCGCTCCCCCGGCGGGCTCGGAGGTCACCGTCACCTGCGACTTCAAATGACGGCCCCGGGGAGCGCCACGCTGCGCCTCTCGCTCCTTGGCGATCGGTCCCTGGCCTACCGTGATGGTCTGGAGCGGTGGTCCGGCGCGGAGCGCCTGCGCGGCTCGATCCGTCGCCGGGGCCTGCTGGAGCCGGTGACCGTCTGGACCGGCGGCGGGGAGCCGCGGCTCGTCGCCGGGTTTCGGCGGATCCAGGCGCTCGAGGAGCTGGGCGCGGTCGAGGTGCCGGCGCGGCTCACCGAGGCGCCGCTCGAGGAGCTGTTTGTCGCCGCGGTGGAGTCCCACGCCGGACAGCCGGCGAACCTGCGCGAGGTGGCGCGCGCTGTCCGGGTCGGGGTCGGGCTGGGCTGGACCCTGGAGCAGGCGGCGAGGCGCCTGTTGCCAGCGCTGGCCCTGGAGCCCCACCCGCGGCTCGCCGGGCGTTACCTGGGGCTGCTGGACCTGCCAGCCGAGCTGCTCCAGCTCTTCGTGGACAAGGGCTTCTCCCTCCGGCGCTGTCTGCCCTTCTGCGCCCTGGACCCGGGCGCCGCCGGGACCCTCGCCGCGCTGGTGCGTACCGGTCTGGTCCGGGGCGGGCGCCAGCTCGAGGAGGTCGCCTGCTGGCTGGTCGAGGCCGCCGCCCGGGAGGGGATCATGGCCGACGCCCTGGCCGGGGAGCTGGGGCTGCTCGATCCCGGCGCGGCCCCCGCGCTGGCGCGGCTGGAGGCGCGCCGCTTTCCGGAGGTCAGCCGACGACGGCGAGAGCTCGACGCGCTGTGCAGCGCCGTCGCGGGAGGCGAGCAAGCGCGGCTGCGGGTCAGCTACGACAGGAACCTGGCCGACGAGGAGCTCCAGGTGGTCCTGCGCCTGGCGAGCCCGGACGACCTCGATCTCCTGTTGCCCGCGCTGGGTCGGTCCCGGGGACAGCTGGCCGCGATCCTCGCCCGGCTGCGCGGGGACGAGCCGTGATCGGCGACTTTGACCGGTTGCTCCTCGAGCGTGGGACGGAGCAGAGCGAGACCGCGGAGCGCCTGCGGCGCTGGGCCCGCTCGACGGGGGTCGAGGTCGCCGTCGTCGAGCCTTCTCCGGTGGAGCCCTTCGGCGGGCTGGACCGCTCCAAGCGGGCGCTGCGCGTCAGCGGGCACGTCGGCGCGGTGCTCCGGCCCTGCACCGGGAGGACCGACTCGCTGCTTTGCTGCAACCTCCGCGTGGTGACCCAGGTCGTCGGTTGCCCCCTGGACTGCAGCTACTGCGTGCTCCAGCACTACCAGAACCGGGGGGAGATCACGGTGCGGGCCGATCCTCGCCCGATCCTCGACGAGCTCGCCCTGGACCTGGCGCGTCAGCCGCGCCGCCTGCTGCGGGTCTGCACCGGACAGGTGGCCGACAGCCTGGCGCTCGAGCCGGAGGTCGGCTTCGCCGCCGCCGCGGTCGAGAGGTTCGCGTCGCTCCCAAGCGGCCTCCTCGAGCTGAAGACGAAGACCGACCGGGTCGAGCCCCTGCTCGGCCTGGAGCACCGGGGCCGGACCGTGATCTCCTTCAGCCTGAACCCCGATGAGGTGACCCGGGCGGAGGAGCACGGCGCGGCGCCCCTCGCCGCGCGTCTCGACGCCGCGCGCCGGGCAGCGGGGCACGGGTATCTGGTCGCCTTCCACCTCGACCCGATGGTCACCGTGGACGGCGACCCCGGTCCCCACGCCGAGGTGGTGCGGCAGGCGGCGGCGGTGGTCCCGGCCGACCGGGTGGCCTACGTCTCGATGGGGACCGTTCGCTTTCCTCCATCGATGCGCCGGACGGTCTTCGGCCGCTTCGCTGCCAGCCGGGTCACTCTGGCCGAGCTCCTGCCGGATGTGGACGGCAAGCTCCGCCTGGTCACGCCGCTGCGGGTCCGACTGTACCGCGAGGTCGCGCGAGAGATCGCCCGGTGCTACCCGGACGCCTTTGTCTACCTCTGCATGGAGCCACGACGGATCTGGCGCCGGGCCCTCGGGCTCGACTTCGAGGGGCGCGCCGCGCTGGAGCTGGCGCTGGCGCGCAGCCTCCACGGCCGCTTCGGGCTGGCGCCGTGCGAGCCCCGGCCCTCCGCCTATCCGGAAGACTGAGCGCGGAGTGGGGGGACCGGCTCGCCTCGCGGAGCGAGCGGGCAGGGGCTCACGGGACCCGCGAAGCGAGCTGCCGAAGACTGACAGGATCTTGCCGGGTTGCCGGCCGGGCATGGATCACCCCGGCCTCCTGGCCTAAGATACGACCCGGTGGCGCGACTTCTTCAGCCAGCCACCCACTTTTATGCGTATGCCATAGACAGTTAGCCAACCGTTTTCGGGAGTAACCATGAGCAGGAGCATGTTTCTTACGGCCGGCGCTGGGCTGCTGGTGCTGCTCGCCGCCTGCGCCGACCAGGAGTTCAACAGCGGGACCGGCGACGACGCCGACGGCGACAACTGGACCATCGACCAGGGCGACTGCGACGACAAGGACCCGGACGTCAACCCCGCCGCCCCGGAGAGGGTCAACTGCATCGACGACAACTGCGACGGCGTGGCCGACGAGGGCACGACCAACGAGGACAAGGACCGCGACGGCTACTGCCCGTCCACGGGCGACACGGGGGACTGCGAGGGCAACCCGAAGCGGCACCCGGGAGCGCCGGAGGACGGCGGGGACGGGTCGCAGAAGCCCAACGGCATCGACGACGACTGCAACGGCAAGATCGACGACGGGCTGCCCGGCTCGGACGGCGACGGCGACGGGTTCACCGCCGACGACGGGGACTGCAACGACAACGACAGGTTCATCAACCCGGGGGCCATCGAGGTCGCCGGCATGGAGTGCAGCACCAACGACGACTGCCCGAACAAGAAGTGCTTCGGCGGCTACTGCCGCTGCTCGCAGAGCTCGGATTGCTCGAGCAACTCGAGCTGCACGAAGGACACCGACTGCAAGCTGGCGGGCGAGCTCTGCAAGAGCGGCAAGTGCTTGACCACCTTCGCCTGCTACGACGTGGTCCAGGGCATGAGCGACCCGTCCCTGAAGGTCTGCCGCGACAACGCCGACAACGACTGCGACGGCAAGACCGACGAGCTGCCGGCGACCTGCGACGCGATCAACAAGGTGAACCAGGGCAACCCCCTCGACTACGCCCGGGCCATCGAGCTGTGCGACACCGACATCCCCTGCGGCGTGGAGTCCAAGTGCCCGGGCAACCTCAAGTGCGTCGACGCCAAGTGCACCCGCGTGCTGTCGGCGAGCTTCAACAGCAAGTCCAAGCAGGAGCAGCGGGCCATCGCGATGACCTTCGCCAAGAACGGGCCCTTCAAGCCGCGGATGGGGGAGTCCTTCGTCATCCTCTCCACCGGCTATGCGAGCTACGACCCGAAGAGCAACACCACCTGTCCCCAGGACGGGACCGACTTCGCGTTCCTGGAGACCGACCCCGACGTCACGGCGCAGGACAAGGACGCCAACGACATGATGGAGCTGGCGCTGGAGATCGCCGTGCCATCCAACGCCCAGAGCTTCGAGTTCGACTTCCACTTCTTCTCGACCGAGTACCCCGAGTTCGTCGGCTCCTCCTTCAACGACACCTTCTGGGTCAACCTGGAGTCGCAGAAGCTGCCCCCGGGCAACATCAGCTTCGACAAGAACGGTACCCCGATCCGGATCAACAACGCCTTCTTCAGCGTCTGCGATCCGTTCCCCTCGGTGCCGGCGACCTCCCAGATGTGCACCAAGCCGGCGGTGGCCCTCGACGGCACGGGCTACTACAAGGGGGAGTGCAAGAAGGAGACGGTCGCTGGCTTCCCGAGCGGCAACTTCACCGTGCCGAGCGGCGGCTCCACCGACTGGCTGCACACCGTCGCGCCGGTGACCCCGGGGGAGGTGATCAAGCTCCGCTTCATGGTCTTCGACAAGGGCGACGGCATCCTCGACTCGGCCGTGCTCATCGACAACTTCCGCTGGAAGCTGAGCCCCGCCGCCAAGCCGCTCACCGGGCCCGATTGATCGGCGCGTTTGCGGCGGGCGAGACGGCGCCGCCGCCCGTGGCGGCGTGCGGCGATTTGTGGTACCTAACCAGCGAGGCAGGCGCCCGTAGCTCAGTTGGATAGAGCGCCGGACTTCGAATCCGTAGGTCGCAGGTTCGAGCCCTGCCGGGCGCGCTTCGGGATCGGGCATCCGGGAAGACCCGGGTGCCCGATTCTGTTTCTACGCCGGGCGGGTCACAGGGCGGGCGGGCGCAGCATGCCAGGCTCGTCGGTCTGGATGCCAGGCTCGTCGGGGCCCGGCGCCGGCTGGCTCGCGGGCCGCGTGGTGGGCTGGCTCGCCGGACGGGGGGTCGGCCGGCTCGCCGGCGGCCGGGCGGGCGGAGACCGCCGAGGCGCCCGCGTGGGGCCCCACGGGGGCGGCATCCCGGCCGGGTAGCGCGCGAACTGGGCCAGGCGGTGCAACCGGTCCAGCGGCACCTCGATGTCGTTGGCCCATGCCGCGGTGATGGTCGACGTGACGCCGGCGAGCAGCCAGAGCGGGCCGGTGACCAGGGCGAACCAGCCGTGGGACGCCGACGACGCCGCACCGACGCCGGACCAGGCGCCGAGCCAGCCGGCGCGCGACGGGTAGAGCTCCAGCTCGACCCCGGCGACGTCGGGCAGGGGCACGCGCTTGACCTCGTCGTCGACCATCACCCAGACGTACTTGCGATCGACGGCGAGGAGCTCTCCCTCGAGCTCGCGGTCCGCGTCGTCGTCGCCCCGCTGCGTGACGCTGACCTGGAAGCCCTTGACCGGCACCTTGCTCACGTCCGGCGGCTCCTTCATCGGCCGGCCGCCGAACCCGTTGCGTCGCTCCAGCACCCCGGGCGGGAAGCCGCACGCGGCGAGGGCGAGGACCAGGGGGAGCAGGGCGCGGGCCGGCATCAGAAGCAGACTCCGTAGGCCAGGCAGAACGCCGTGACGCCCAGCGAGGCGGTGGTCATCAGGATCATCGCCGCGAACTGGTTGTGGGTGCTGACCCGCTCGGGCCGGTTGGTCTCGAGCAGGACGATTCGATCGTAGGGAACGACCAGCGCGCCCCGGGCCCTGACCTGGCGCTTGACGTCGTAGCGCAGGCCGTTGCCCACCACGCGCTGGCGCCGCTCGTCCAGCTTCCAGTCGGCGAGCACGAACACCTCGCCGTCGAGGGTGTGCGCCTTGAGGAACGGGGCGCCGCGGTCCAGCCGCGCCCGGTACGGCAGCTGGTGGAAGCTCGCCTGGTACATCGTGCTCTTGCAGCCGCTGGCGAGCAGGCAGGCGAGGGGGAGCAGCAACAGCAGCGATCGGTTCATGGCAGGCGGATTATAGGTGCAGGGGCGGTCGGGCTCAACGCGAATGCCCGCGCAGCCAGCCTTGACAGATCGGACGCGCCTGCTACCAGATGAGCACCATGTTTCGGCTGGCCCTGTTCCTCGACTCACTCTCGGATCGCCCGGACTCGTCGTCGGGCGACACGGAGGGGAGTGCGTTCGGAACCGGCTAGCTAACCCCACACAGCGCTGAACGCAGCTCGAGCCCCTCCGGCACCGCCGTGAGGGGCTTTTTGCGTTCGGGGCGAGGAGGCGCGCCATGAGCAAGGTGCAGATCAAGACCCAGGTCAAACCCCACGTGAACGTCGGGACCATCGGGCACGTGGACCACGGCAAGACCACCCTGACCGCTGCGATCACCAAGGTGATGGCGCGGCTGCACGGCGGTCGGTCGATGGACTTCGACCAGATCGACAACGCGCCGGAGGAGAAGGCGCGCGGGATCACGATCAACACGGCCCACGTGGAGTACGAGTCGTCGGTGCGGCACTACGCGCACATCGACTGCCCGGGCCACGCGGACTACGTGAAGAACATGATCACCGGCGCGTCGCAGATGGACGGCGCGGTCCTGCTCGTCGACGGGTCCCAGGGGCCCCAGCGGCAGACGCGGGAGCACATCCTGCTCGCGCGCCAGGTCGGAGTGGCGCAGATGGTGGTCTTCGTCAACAAGGTGGACATCGCGGACCCGGAGCTGGTGGAGCTCGTGGAGATGGAGACGGAGGAGATGCTGCGCTCCCAGGGCTACCGGGGGACGCCGGTGGTGCGGGGCTCCGCCCTCCGTGCGCTCGCGGCCATCGAGGCCGGCGCGGCGGATCACCCGGACGTGGCCTGCGTCAAGGCGCTGGTGGAGGCGCTGGACCGGCACATCGTCGAGCCGGAGCGGGACTACGCCTCGCCGTTCCTGATGCCCATCGAGGACGTGTTCACCATCGCCGGACGGGGGACGGTGGTGACGGGGCGCGTGACCCGGGGTGTGCTGCCCCACGGTGCGGCCGTCGAGATCGTCGGGCTGGTCGACGCCGAGGCGCGGCCGCGCGCCGTGGTGGTGACCGGCGTCCAGTCGTTTCACCGTGACCGGGCAGAGGCGCGCGCGGGCGAGAACGTCGGGCTGCTCCTGCGCGGTGTCAAGCGCGACGAGGTCGTCCGGGGCCAGGTGGTCGCCGCGGTCGGGAGCGTGCAGGCCCACCGCCGCGGTCAGGCGGAGATCTTCGTGCTGACCGCCGAGGAGGGCGGACGACGTACGCCCTTCGGCAGCGGCTACAAGCCGCAGTTCTTCTTCGGCACCACCGACGTGACCGGAACGGTCACGGTGTTCGGCGAGCACGTCGTCCGCCCGGGGGAGCGCGCGGCCATCGGCTTCGAGCTGCTCCGGCCGGTCGGGGTGGAGCGCGGGATGCGCTTCGCGATGCGCGAGGGGAGCCGGACCATCGGGGCCGGGATTGTCACCAACGTGGACCACTAACGACGCCGGGGCGCCAGCTGGCGCCCCGGCTTTTACATAACTTTACGGTGTATTCGCATAGATCTCGAGGGTATTGACCGACGGCCCGGAAGTTTTGGGGTGCCTCTTCCAAGTCCGTCTTCAGATGACTAAAATACCGAGCCGGTGGGCGGGAAGACCACACCACCTGACATCGTTTACTGATGACAGATAGGACCCTAACCTAGGAGCTCATCATGGGTCGGCTACTGGCTTCCACAGCAGTGCTGCTCCTCGCTGCGAGCTTCGCAGCGGGCTGCAACATAGATCTGGGGGAGGTCCCGTTCTACTGCTGCAAGGACTGCGACCCCCAGTGCCCCGATGGCTACGAGTGCAAGGGGCAGTTCTGCGTCAAGCAGGGGAGCTGCTTCGACTTCGTGCCCAACTGCTGCGGCAACCACAAGTGCGAGGGGGGGGAGGATCCGGCGAGCTGCCCGACAGACTGCAACGGAACCGTCAACAACTGCGGCAACGGCAAGTGCGACCCGGGCGAGGACCCGACCAGCTGCCCGGCGGACTGCAGCAGCAGCGTGACCTGCGGCGACAACAACTGCGAGCCCACCGAGAGCTGCACCAGCTGCCCTGCGGACTGCGGCGCCTGCCCCACGGTGTGCGGCAACGGCTCCTGCGAGTCCGGCGAGACAGCGCAGAGCTGCCCGGCGGACTGCGGCGGCACCAACCCGGTCTGCGGCAACGGCAAGTGCGAGAGCGGCGAGACCAGCAGCAACTGCCCCGCGGACTGCAGCTCCAGCACCTGCACCCAGGACCAGACCCAGTGCGACGGGACCGACAAGATCAGGTACTGCGACAACGGCGCCTGGCAGACCGAGACCTGCGAGGCGCTGTGCAAGACCCAGTACGACTACAGCGCGGGCTGCCAGCTCGACCCGACCACCAACAAGGAGGTCTGCCTCTGCGGCGACTACGGCCAGCTCGGAGACCTCTGCGATCAGGACCTGCTCTGCGACCCGTCGATGTTCTGCGGCCAGTTCGACACGACCAAGCCCGGGTTCTGCTCCAAGTACTGCACGACCCCCAACGCGACCTGCCCCGGCGGGCCCTCGGGGACCAAGGCGGCCTGCGTGCTCCAGGTGGGGACGCAGTACGCCTGCGGGTTCCTCTGCGACTACTACTCCTGCCCCACCGGCCTGACCTGTCAGAGCCTGGGGACGGACATGGTCTGCCAGCCCTAGCTCGGGTCTTGACAGCCCCCGGGCACGGGGGTATATGCGGGTCATCGACGGTGTGGGCCCTTAGCTCAATTGGTAGAGCAGCGGACTCTTAATCCGGAGGTTGAAGGTTCGATTCCTTCAGGGCTCACCCACTAAACCCCGTCTGGAGCGATCTAGGCGGGGTTTTTCTTTGTCCGGGAGGAGGCGAATTCAGCCACGAGCCGTTCCCGTGCTCGCGGCATTGCGCGAGCCGTCGCCCGCTTGAGCCACCACTTGTGCACCATCAGCAAGGGCAACGCCAACAGTGACGCGGGGAAGAAGACGAACCAGCTGGCATCTGTGTAGTGCACGACCGCCGCAATCGCGCACCCAAGCACGACAACCGCCGCCCCGATGGTATTGCCAACAACCCGAAGGGCAATTCGGCTCGCCTCCAGCTTGAGCTGCCAGTCATGTAGCTCTTTGCCAAACTCCTTCCCACAGGTCTCACACAGCACGCGCTCGGCGCGGTGCTCATCGCAGAAGGTGCGTCCGCAGCGAGCGCAGCGGCCTGTTGCCTCCTTGCCGCAGGCTGCGCAGCGTTCCCGGTAGCTCTGCTCGCGGAAGGGCATATCGCAGAGAGAGTAATGGGACCGTTCTGGCGTGACAACTCTGATTCCTGCGACCTCTCGCGCCGCTCAGGGGCAGGTGGTGCCGCAGTCGGTCTCGCACTCGTCGGCGCAGACCGAGTCCCAGCTCGTGTCGCAGCAGTAGGAGTCCATGGCGCAGACGCAGGTCTCGCAGCCGCAGCCGCCGCAGCCGGGGCAGGTGATCGGGCTGGCCGAGCAGCCGCCCTGGGTGTTGCACTGCTTGCACTCTGACGCGCACAGCGTGTCCCACTTCGTGTTGCAGCAGTAGGGGTCTTTGCCGCAGACACAGCTCTCGCAGGCGCACCCGCCGCAGCCCTTGGCCAGGACATCGACGCAGCCGTCGTGGCTCAGGGTGGGGTAGGTGCAGGCGCCGCTGTCGCAGATCTTGCCCGTGCCGCAGGCCACGCAGCTGCCCCCTGCCAGGCCGCAGGCGGCGGCCGTGTTCCCCGGCTGGCAGGCCCCGCCGCTCACGCAGCCGGTGCAGCAGGTCCCGCCCGCGCACTTCCCGCCGGTGCACGCCGCGCCGTCGGCGACGGCCTGGAGCCCGCAGGTGCCGGCCTGGCACTCCGGGGTCTTGCAGGGGTCCGCGCTGGAGCAGGCCGCGCAGGGGCTGCCCGCCGCGCCGCATGCGCTGGTGCTCGTTCCGGCCTGACAGGTGGTCCCGTCCCAGCAGCCGGTGCAGCAGGCGCCGTCGTGGCACAGCCCGCCCGCGCAGGGCGTGGCGGCCGTCGTGGCGGCGTGGACGCAGGCGCCGGCCTGACAGGTGTCGTCGGTGCAGGGCTGGCTGTCGTCGCAGCTCTCGCACAGCGCCCCGGCGGATCCGCAGTGGGCGGGGTCGCCGCCCGTCTGGCAGGCCGACCCGTCCCAGCAGCCGGTGCAGCAGGTGCCCGCCCGGCAGAGCCCGCCGGTGCAGGGCGTCTCGTCGGGCAGGGCGGCGCCGGTGCAGGTGCCGGCGACGCAGCTGCTGCCGCCGCACTCGCTCCCCGCCGTGCTGCAGTCCTGGCAGGCGGCCCCGCCGCTGCCGCACGCGGTGTCCAGGGTGCCGTCGCTGCAGACCGTGCCGTCGCAGCAGCCGCTGCAGCTGCTCGAGGGGCAGACCGATCCGCAGCCGTCGTCGGCGCCGCTGCACTTGCCGGCGCAGTTTGGGGCGCAGGTCTGACCCGCCTCGGTGTCCGGGAAGACGAGCGCGTCCGCGTCCGGCTCGGCCTCGGCCCGCGCGTCCGCGGGGGTGGTGTAGGTGCCCTCGGCGCAGCCCCAGGCCCAGAGGACGACGAGGAGCAGCAGGCGCCGGTCGGGTCTCATGGTTAGATCTTAGCGCACGGACAGGGCGCGTGACAGGCTACTGCCGCGTCCCGGTGAACCGCATGGTCAGCTCGACCAGGTCCGTGTCGTAGAGCGCCCCGTTGCCCCCGAGGGTCACGCACTCGCCGGAGTAGCGCAGGGTGACGAGGCCCTCCATGGTGTCGGCCCGGGAGTCGCCGGCCGGCACGCTGGCCGTGGCCGAGACGGCCGAGCCGACCTCCAGGATGCAGGGGTCGGCGCCGGGCTGCATGCCCAGGGGAACGGTCAGGTCGGAGCCCTGCAGGGTGCCGAGCAACCCCGGGTCGGAGAGGGCGGCCAGCGGGCCCTTGCGGTTGAAGCCCACCACGAACTGGTTGGTGCTGGTCGACTGCACCACCATGGTCTGGGTCGTGAGCACCTGGTGCGGGCAGACCACGTCGACGCGCCAGCAGAAGGAGCTCAGGTCGATGGTCCGCCCGAGGACGGAGGCCACGCTGCTCGTCGCCGCGTCGACGCTGGTGGAGGCCGACTGGGTCCCGCTGCGCAGCGTGACCCGCAGGTCCGAGGCGTAGGCCAGCGCCCACAGCGCGCCGCTGGGGCCGCCGATGTCGACGATCCCCTGAGGCGTGGTGGTGGAGCCCCCCGCGGCGGGGGGGTTGGTGGTCAGGGGGCAGCCGTCGGCACCCATCAAGAAGAGAAGGGCGAGCAGCGCGGCGACAGAGCAGGGCACCTTGCCGGAGCATGGACGGTGGAACGCAGAGCGGAGCATGGGCCGCCTCCTCGATCCAGGTTAGGGGCAGGGGGGCGGTCGGGCAAAAAAACAAACAAAGCCCAAAAACTTGCCCGCTCTCCGCGGCCGGGGTTAAGCCAGAAAGGTAGCCTCACGCCAGGAGAGCACGTGCAACCGACCGACCCCGACACCCATGTCTGCGAAGTCTGTGGCGCCAGGGTGGCCACCCTGCGCCGCGGCCGGTGCTGGATCTGCTATGTGCGCTGGGCCGACGCGCGCCCTGTCGGGCTCGGCGCCAGCTGCGCCATCTGTTTCGACCGACGGCGGGACAACCTGAGGATGGTGGAGTTCCAGGGCTCGTGGACCCCCATGTGCCACAACTGCAGCTCCAAGGCGCTGCAGCTCACGCCGATGCCACGCACCCTGGAGGGCGTACGTCAGCGCCTGTGCCGCGACCGGCGCTGGCGCGAGCGCCGGGTGGGCAAGAAGGACCACCGGATCTTCGCCATCGAGCGCCGCCGCGACGCGCGCCGGGACGCCCCGCGGGACGAGACCTCGGAGTGGCTCGACGCGGAGGATCTGATCATCGAGATGCGTGAAGCGGAGAACCTCGAGGAGGCCACGCGGATCACGCTCGCCGAGGAGCGGGAGCACCGCGAGAACCCCTAGAACACCGCGGGGTCCTCACCCCTGACCTCCGTCTCCCGTCCGATCCTGATCCGTCCCCCCTCCAGCGCGTGCTGACCGAGCCACGCGAGGTGACCGCGCCGCAGCTGCTGGAACGGGCGGTTGCCCGGCGAGCGGTCGCGGTTGAGCCGCACGGCCCGCAGCCGACCGCCCGGCCCACAGAGGAACAGCTCGAGCTTGCCCTTGGAGACCAGCGGATCGCTGACCACGCGCCAGGGCAGGCTCTCGCGGGGATCGGGCTCCAGGGCGAGGGCGAGGTAGGACCAGCGCAGGTCGTGACGCCGGAGCCCCGAGGCGCTGGCCAGGGCGCGGATCCCCGGCGGCGGGTCCCAGGGCCGGCGCTCGTGGCACCAGTCGGTGGGGCTGTCCAGCATCGGGCAGGGGCCCTGGTGTGTGCACGGTGCGAGGACACGAGGGCCGCCGGGATCTGCGATCAACGCGTCGCGCAGCCGGTGCAGCGGGCGGGCGGTTTGCCTCAGTGCCGGCTCCAGCACGACGAGCAGGCCCCGGGGATCAAGCGCGCCGAGGAGGCGCCGGGCCAGAGGGAGCTGGCGCGGGCCGGGGAGCTCGTTGAGCAGGCTCCCGGCGACGATCAGATCGTAGCCCTGGCCCGGAGGATCGGTGCGGGCGAGATCCAGGGTCGCCGTGCGGAGCTCCGCCGCCAGCCCGAGGCCAAGCTGCTCGCGGACCTGACCGGCGAGATCCGCGAGGATCTCGAGCGCGACCCCGTCGTGGTCCAGGGCGTCGATGGCCAGGGGCCGGCCAGCTCCTGGCCGGTCGAGCATCGCGAGCAGGCCCACGGTCTGGGCGCCGTAGCCCGCGCCCAGGTCCAGGATCCGCAGCGGCCGGGGGGACGCCGGGATCCGCCGGGACAGCTCGGCCAGGGGGAAGGCGAGCTTGGGCAGGTCGGCGATGGTGAAGAACATCAGTCGCGCGGCGGGGGAGAGCCGGCCCTCGCCCACGCCGCCCGCCGGATCCCGATCCGAGGTGTAGAGGCGGGAGGTCTCGCGGATCCCCCTGGCCAGGCGGGCGGTGGAGGTCTGCTGCGCCCCGAACCTGCGGCGCCCCACCCGGCGGGCGATCTCCTCGATGGCGGCCAGCAGGTCAGGAACCGGGGCGGGCATCCAGGGCGGATCTAGTTGATCGAGGGCTCGCCGGACGGGGCGTCGGCCTCGATCACGCCGAACTCCTTCTCGAAGCCGGCGATGTGCTCGGTGAGGGTGTACATCAGCCGCTTGGCGTGCTGGGGGGTGAGGAAGAAGCGCCCCAGCAGGCAGGCCTCTCCCTCGGGGGTCACCGCCCGGAAGTCCATGGCGAAGAACTCGGGGGTGTGGCCGATGCAGAACCTGCCGGGGGCCTTGCCCATGGGGTCCGTGAACTTCAGTCCGGAATCATCCATCCGTTCATCTCCTGGGCTGGATGTAGCCCGGGGCCCGGCAAAGTACAACCCCCGAGCCAGTTCGGGTAATATCCCCGGTGATGAGCCCCCAACCACCGCGTCCGTCCTCTTCGCACCGGCGGCAGCCCGCGTCGCACAACTCGTGGAACGACGTGTCCGGAGACCTTTCGCCCCCGACCAACACCGGGCTGGTTGTCGTTGTCGCCGCGCTGGCGGCGGCGGCGACCGTGGCGGCGCTCCAGCTGATCCCCGGCCGGGTCACCGCCGCAGGCAGCGGCGGCGGAGCAAAGGTGCCCGAGGTCGTCGGGATGAGCGTTGATCAGGCCCGGCTCGCCGCGGAGAACGCCGGCCTGATCCTGCAGGAGATGGGTGCGGTGCACGATCCCCTCGTGGCCGAGGGGAAGGTGGCCAAGCAGGTCCCCCTCGCCGGACAGCAGGTGCAGCCCGGCTCCGGCCTCGCGGTCACCCTGTCCAGGGGGCCAGAGGCGATCTCCGTACCGGAGCTCGCGGGTCTGGAGATCCCGCAGGCGGTGGAGCGGCTGATCACCGCCGGGCTGCGCGCGGGCGCGACCCGCGAGGCCGCGAAGGAGGGGATACCCGATGGACAGCTGATCGGCTCGGTGCCGGCCGCCGGGACGCCGGCCAGGGCGGGGGACCGCATCGATCTCGTCGTCGCTGCCCGCCCCGACGCTTCCGCGCCGGCGCCGGGCCGCCGGCCGGCGGTGAAGGCGGCGGGGGGGTCGGTGACGGTCCCCAAGATCACCGGGATCCGCCTGCGCTGGGCCACGGGACGCCTCTCGGCCCTCGGCCTCACCGTTGGACGCGTGACCTACTCGTCGGACGAGGACCACATGGAGGGCTACATCCTGCGCCAGTCGCCGCCGCCGGGCACCCCGGTGCCCCGGGGCAGCGCCGTCGACGTGACGGTGAACCAGACCAACTGACAGAGCTTGACACGGCCTCTCCGCTCCCATAGAGAGGTAGGCCCGCGCGGAGCGTAGCAGATGAAAGGTGCCATCGTTGGATTCGGGGTGATCGCCTCCACGGGCCACACCCCGGCCTATCTCGCCATGAAGGAACACGCCATCGTCGCCGTCGCCGACCCGGTGGAGGCGCGGCGCCGTGCCGCCGAGGAGCAGATCCCCGGCGTGAGGACCTACGCCACCTACCAGGAGCTGCTGGCCGACGCCGACCCGCTCGGGCTGGACTTCGTCGACATCGCCACGCCGCCCTCTGTCCACCTCGAGGTCGCCCTCGCCGCCGCCAGCAAGGGGCTGCACGTGCTGTGCGAGAAGCCGATCACCACCTCCCTCGAGCAGGCGCGGGCGATGCTCCTCGCGGCCCGCGACAACCGGGTCACCATCTTCCCCTGCCACAACTACAAGCACGCTCCGGTGGTCAAGGAGATGCGGGCGGCCATCGAGTCGGGCCGCATCGGCCGGGTGCGCTCGGCGACGCTGACGACGTTCCGCACCACGAACGCCAAGGGCACCCCGGACTGGATCACCGACTGGCGCCGGATGCGCGAGCACTCGGGCGGCGGGATCGTGATGGACCACGGCAGCCACTCCTGCTACCTGACGTTCATGTTCTTCGGCGGGCGCCCGCCTCGCTCGGTCGCCGCTCGCACCTACCAGCTCGACGCGGGGTATGACACCGAGGACAACGTCTGCGCCGCGCTGACCTTCGACGAGGGCTTCGCCCAGATGCACCTGTCCTGGACCGCCGGCGTGCGCAAGGTGATCTACGCGCTGCAGGGCAGCGAGGGAGCGGTGGTGGTCGACGAGGACGACGCCCAGCTCTTCATGGGGGGACGCACCGAGCGCAAGACCATCGTTTCCAAGTTCGACGACGCCTCGCACACGGCGTGGTTCACGTCGATGTTCGACCAGTTCGTCGCCGACATCGCCGCCGGCAACCACGTCACCGGCGAGCTGAAGGAGTCGTACTGGTGCATCGCGACCATCGAGGCGATCTACCGCTCGGCCGGTGAGCGGGCCCGCGAAGTGACGATCGACACCGACCTGAAGTTCCTCGAGTAACGGAAACCGGACGGGTCCGGACCGGATACCGGATCGCCCTCTGGGCCTGCCGTGCAACCGGTTGAGCTCACTGGTGCCCGAAGCGGGCACGCGGGTTGCTTCGCTCCGGCACATGGAGATCTGCCCGCTCAAGGACTGGCCCCCCACGGAGCAGCCGCGGCAGCGGCTGATCAGCTTCGGCCCCGGCGGGCTGACGGACGCGGAGCTGATCGCTCTCGTCCTCGGCGCGAGCCCGCGGCCGGGAGGGGTGATGGAGGCCGCCCGGGAGCTGCTCCGTCGCTTCGGAGGCCTGCGCGGTCTGGTGCGCAGTCACCCCGCCGCGCTGATGGATGTGGCCGGCGTCGGCGAGGCCCGGGCCTGCGCCCTGGCCGCCGTGATCGAGCTGGCGCGTCGCCTGGAGGCCAGCATGGTGGCGCGCCACGCGCCGCTCCACAGCAGCGTGGATGTCTTTCGTCTGGTGCGGCCGCGGCTCTCCCTGCTGGATCACGAGGTGTTCCTCGTCCTGCCCCTCGATGCCAAGCACCGGCCGCTGGGGGTGCACCAGGTGGCGCAGGGGAGCGCGACCTCGGTGGAGGTCCACCCCCGGGAGGTCTTCGGCAGCGCCGTGCGGGAGGCGGCCGCCGCGGTGGTGGTCGCCCACAACCATCCATCGGGGGACCCCGAGCCCAGCCTCGAGGACCGGCAGCTCACCGCGCGGCTCGTCCAGGCCGGTGAAATCATGAGCATTCCCCTCGTTGACCACCTGGTGGTGGGCGCCGGTGTGTACGTCAGCCTCGCCGACCGCGGGCTGATCTGAGAAACCCGGGAAATCAGGGGCGTCATCATCGTAGAGCTAATCAGGCACAAACACATGGCCAGACGCGACAGATGCTCCATCCGGACGCCGCTGTTGATCCAGCGCGACCACCGCCCCCCGCAGGTCGGAGTGACCCTGGACCTGAGCCACGGGGGCGTGGGGCTCGTCAGCCCGACCCCGGTCGAGCCGGGCGAGATCCTCGACCTCGATCTCCCGCTCGGGGAGGGGACGGTCCACATGGTCGTGGAGGTGGTCTGGTCCACGCCGCGGGGGCAGGGACAGCGCTGCGGGGCGCGACTGCGCGCCATCGGCGTCCGCGACTCGCTCCTGCTCAAACGCGAGCTCGCGCAGGTCGCCGCCGAGGAGCTGCGCGCGGCGAGCTAGTATCGCGGTGCTTCACCCCGAACGAATTCGAGCTCAGCCAAGCTTCCCGTGTGACCCATCGCAGTGGGGCGGGTTGCCCGTGTGCTTGCACTGGCACAGGGCGACCTTCTTTTCCTGCTCCAGCACCAGCTTGACCGGGGTGTGCCCCGTCCCCTGGTGCGATCCGTCGCAGAACGGCTGGTTCTTCGACCGGCCGCACGCACACCAGAAGTACGTCCCGGCAGACAGGGTCAGGATGGCTGGCTGCTTCGCAGCGACGACGGGCTCATCCATCATCAGGCCTTGGGCAGCTTCTTTGGGTTCTGGGCGCCGACGAACACCTGGAAATCGTCGAGGGTCCCGGTGTCGGCCGGGGGGAACGGGTACTGCGAAAACTCGTCCACCTCGACCCAGCGGAAGTCCTTGACCCGCACCGTCTCGAGCGCGTCGTCCGAGACCAGGGTTGCCTCGTAGAGCACGAGCTCAACGGTGTATCCCTCGTAGTCGTGCCGTCTGAAGGCCACCGGCTTGCCCACGTCGACGGCCGCGCCAAGGCGCTCCGTGAACTCTCGCTGCAGGGCCTGCGCGTCCGTCTCGCCCGGCTCGACCCGGCCGCCCGGGAACTCCCACAACAGGGGAAGCGAGGCATTCTCACGCCGTTGGGTGATCAGGTATTTCCCGTCTCGCTGGATCACCGCTGCAACAACACGAATGCTCCTCGATGTCATCTCCGACTCTCAGGTTTTCAGCCCCGGGGGGCCTGAGTCCAACCGGGACCCCAAGGTTTTCCCGTTGCTTTGAAAGCGGTAGGATAGCGCAAGAGCGCGACGGAGTACAGAGCATGGCCACGAAAAAACGCAGCGAAAAACAGACCTTCTTCGACCTGCAGAGCTTCGCGGTGGTGGGCAACACCGACTTCCGCCCGTTCCCCAAGCTGACCTACCGCAACCTTCGCGAGCTGGACAAGAAGGTCTACCCGGTGGAGCTGGGGGGCGCGCGTTATGTCGAGGGGGACGAGGCCTTCCCTTCAGTGGCGGACCTGCCCGAGAAGGTGGACGGAGTGATCATCGAGCTCCCCCGGCACAAGGTGTTGGACGTGGTGAAGCAGGTCGCGGAGAGCGGGATCCGCGACCTCTGGCTGCACATGGGCTGCGACTCACCAGAGGTGCTTGATTTCTGCGAGGAGCAGGGAATCCGGGTGCGCCACGGCGGCTGCGCCGTGATGTACACCCAGAAGGGCTTCTCCTACCACAGCATCCACCGTTTCCTGGTGAAGCTGGCCGGCAAGTACTAGCAGGGCTACTGGCCCTGCTTGCGCTGCGCGCGCTCCTTCGCGCCCTGCTCGCGGCGCCGCTTGGTCCGGGCCTTCTTCTTGCGGAGTTGGTGACGTCTACGCATCTTCGGTGATTTTCGGTTGTCTCCCCAGCCCATGCTTGATCCTCGATCCTCGGTCAGGTTGGTCCCCAGCGTGTAGCCGAGGCGGCCGGCTCGTGTCAAGCGCCGCGGTTGATCCTGCAATCCACCGGTGTTAATAAACCCGTCTCGCCGGCAATGCTGCCCGGAGCATCCATGGCCCATGAATCCACGTTCCCCTGGTCGTCCGTCGGACCGCTGATCGGCGCCTTCGGCGTCTGGCTGGTGGGGCTGGTGGTCTACGCCGTCCGCAGCGCGGTGAAGGGGCGCTACCAGAGCGGCCGCATCGACCAGATGGGGGGCACCCGGCTGCTCAACGCGTGGACCATGGAGTACGGCTACTGGATGATCCACGGCATGGGGGACCTGTTCGTCAAGCTGCGCTTCACCCCCAACGTGTTGACCGCGCTTTCGTTGCTCACGGCCATCATCTCCGCCGTGTTCCTCTTCTTCGGCTGGTTCGGCCTCGGCGGATGGCTGATGATCCTGGCCGCGCTGTTCGACGCCTTCGACGGCATGGTGGCGCGCAAGACCGGGGTGGCCAGCGAGGCGGGCGAGTACTTCGACTCGGTGGTGGACCGCTACTGCGAGCTGATCGGCTTCATCGCCCTGATGGGCTACTACTTCCCGTTCCAGCCCGTCATCGCCGTCGTCGCCGGGCTGGCCATGGTGGCCAGCATCATGATCACCTTCAACCGGGCCAAGGGCGAGGCCCAGGGGATCAGCGGCGTGCCCAGCGGGCTGATGCGCCGCCACGAGCGCCTGCTCTACGTCGGCGTCGGCACGGCGGCGAGCCCGATCCTCGCCGCCTGGCTCGAGCCCGGCGCTGCCCGCCCGGTGTTCCACCTCGCGGTGGCCGCGCTCGGCCTGGTCGCGTTGATCGGCAACATCACGGCGGCGCGTCTGGCGCTGCGCATCCATCGGCGCCTGCGTGAGGCGGAGCGGACGGCGTCGCCTGCCGACGAGCCCGGGCCGTCGCCGGCGCCCTCGGCCCAGCCCGACGTCTAGCCGCGGAGGCTTCCCTTGACCAAGCCAAACATCGTCACCGAAACCCCCGGCCCCCGCAGCCGCGAGCTCTGCGCGCGGGAGTCGGCCCACCTCGCCCCCGGCACCCAGCACATGTGGCAGCTCGCCGGGCTGGCCATGGACCACGGCGAGGGCGCGTTCCTGTTCGACGTCGACGGCAACAGCTACATCGACCTGCTGGCCGGCATCTGCGTCAACAGCATCGGCCACGCCCACCCGCGACACGCCCGCGCGCTGGCCGAGCAGGCGGCGCGGCTCGTCGTCGGCTCGCACACCACCGCGGTGCGCGTCGAGCTCCTGGAGCTCCTGGCGAGCATCACGCCGCCCGGCCTCGACCGGATCCAGCTCTACTCCGGCGGGTCCGAGGCGGTGGAGTCCGCCCTGCGCCTCGCCCGCTCCTACACCGGGCACAACGAGGTGCTCAGCTTCTGGGGCGGCTTCCACGGCAAGACCGGCGGCGTCCTCGGGCTGATGGGCAGCGAGTTCAAGCACGGCCTGGGACCCACGCTGCCGGGCAGCCACTGCGCGCCGTTCCCGGACTGCTACCGCTGCCCCTTCGAGACGACCCTCGAGCGCTGCGGATTGCTCTGCGCCGAGTTCGTCCGCGACAAGCTGCGCTACGAGACCAGCGGGAGCCTGGCGGCGATCATCGTCGAGCCGATCCAGGGCACGGGGGGCAATGTCGTGCCGCCGGCCGAGTTCCTCCAGGCGATGCGCGATCTGGCCCACGAGAAGGGAGCGCTGTTCGTCTGCGACGAGATGATCACCGGCTTCGGCCGCACCGGGCGCACCTTCGGCTCGGAGCACTTCGACGTGGTCCCCGACATCATGACCGTCGGCAAGGGCTTCGGCGCGGGCTTCCCGGTGACCGGTGTGGTCTCCACGGACGAGATCGTCCGGGCCGAGCCCTGGTCGAAGCCGAGCTTCAGCTCTTCGAGCTACGGCGGCAACCCGCTCGCCGCGGCGGCGGCCCTCGCCGCCATCGGCGTGCTCCTCGACGAGGACCTGGTGGGGAACTCGGCGCGGGTCGGCGCGGCGCTGCTCGCCGGGCTCGAGGAGCTGCAGCAGCGCCACCCGCTGATCGGTGACGTCCGCGGGCGGGGGCTGATGATCGGCGTGGACCTCGTCTCGGACCGGGCGAGCCGGCGGCCGCTGGAGAAGCCGCGCTGCGAGGAGCTGTTCCGCGCCTGCCAGCGCCGGGGGCTGCTCGCCATGTGCTACACGCCGCGGTTTCGCGTGAACCCGCCGCTGTGCATCGACGAGCCCACCGCGCTGACGGCCTGTGGGATCCTCGACGAGGCGCTGACGGAGATCGAACGGGCGTGAGGCCCGGGGACACAAACATGACGTGGGGACTGAGATGACGAAACGAATCCTGGTCACCGGCGGCGCCGGGTTCCTCGGCTCACACCTCTGCGACCGGCTCATCGAGGACGGGCACGAGGTGATCTGCCTCGACAACTTCTTCACCGGCGCGCGGACGAACGTCGCCCACCTGATGGACCGGCGGCGCTTCGAGCTGGTGCGCGGCGACGTCAACGAGCACACGATGATGGAGGTGGACGAGGTCTACCACCTGGCCTGCCCGGCCTCGCCGATCCACTACCAGCGCAACCCGGTGCGCACGATCCGCACCTGCGTGATGGGGACGCTGCACATGCTGGAGCTCTGCCGCGAGGTCAGCGCGCGGCTGCTCATCGCCTCGACCTCCGAGGTCTACGGCGACCCGACGATCCACCCCCAGCCCGAGAGCTACTGGGGCAACGTCAACCCCATCGGCCCGCGCGCCTGCTACGACGAGGGCAAGCGCTGCGCCGAGGCGGTGGCGATCAGCTTCGCGCGCCAGTTCTCGGTCCCGGTGCGCATCGCGCGCATCTTCAACACCTACGGCCCGCGGATGCACTTCAACGACGGCCGGGTGATCTCCAACTTCGTGGTCCAGGCGCTCAGGGGCGAGCCGATCACGGTCTACGGCGACGGGGCGCAGACCCGCTCGTTCTGCTTCGTCTCCGACCTGATCGACGGCTTCGTGCGGCTCATGGGCTCGGACCTCGAGGCGACGCCGGTCAACCTGGGCAACCCGGACGAGCACACGATCATGGACATGGCCCGCCGGGTGATCGCCCTCACCAAGAGCGGATCGACCATCGAGGGGCGCCCGCTGCCCCAGGACGACCCGGTGCGGCGCAAGCCCGACATCGCCAAGGCGCGCAGGGAGCTGGGCTGGGAGCCCCGCGTCACCCTGGACGAGGGCCTCAACGCCACCATCGCCGACTTCCGCGAGCGGATGGAGGGCTGAGCGGCCGCAGTTTTTGACCTGGCCAGGGAAACGTGGTGAGATCTGTGTGTTTAGCCCAGGAGACTAAGATGAGACTAGCTGGACTCTTTCTTTCGGCCGCGTTGCTGCTTGGATGCGACGACGGCGGCTCGAGCCTCTACATCCTGCCATTCTCCACCGCGGGGGTGCGGATCAATCCGCTGCCGCTCACCGTGGGCCAGACCGACACGCTCAAGCTCAAGCTGAGCGGGAACGTCTCGGACATCACCTACGTGGACCTCGCCGCGGACTTCGCCGCCTACAAGACGTATGTCGAGATCAACCCCGAGACGATCAAGTTCAAGTCGGGGGAGGGCAAGGACGGCGCCGACGTGAGCTTCAAGGGCCTCAAGTCCACCACGTCGATGGGCGGCGTGACGGCGAGGTTCGAGCTGCGGGGCACGAACGAGTTTCGCGAGCTCAAGATCGAGGTCTCGGACCAGATCATCCCCGACGCCGGGCCGATGCCCGACGTCGGCGTGCCCCCGGATACCGGCGTCACGCCCGATGTCGGCGCCACGCCCGATGTCGGCTCCGCGCCCGACACCGGCTCCACCGACGCCTGAGCGTCAGAGGGGGCAGACGTGCATCGTCACCCCCTCCAGGACGTATCCCCCCGCTGTCCCCTCCGTTGAGCTCGTCGACGAGAGATGGAGCCCGCTTCCGGCGTTGTACAGCCGGTAGAGGGGGACCGTGCCGTTCTGTGTGCTCGCGAAGCCGTGGCCGATGCTGCCGTTGCTGATGTAGCCGCAGCAGGCGGTCCCCTCGGTGCTGCTCAGCGAGAGCATGTAGTCCCCGTTCGCCCCGCTGTACTGCTGGTAGATCGGGCTCGAGCCCGGGACCCCGAGGACCAGGGTGCGGAAGACGAGCGCCTCGGCCTGGAACCCGGCCGGGCCGTTGCCGGGGGTGGCGAAGGCGTGCGCCCCGGTGGCCGGGTTGTAGAAGCGCTGGATCGCCTGGCCGATCTTGTCGTTGACGCAGGTCCCGTTGACGCAGGTGTCCGAGGTGCAGGGGTCGCCGTCGACGCAGGCGCCCGGGCACTGGGGCGGGCCCGTGTCCGGAGGCCGGGCCAGGTCCGGCGCCGGCAGGTCCGTGGGGGGCGTCGAGTCCGCCAGGGACAGGTCGCCGGCGAGCAGGTCGAGGCGCAGGCCGTCCGGGAAGGACAGGGCGCTGTCGCCCTGGCGGGCGCCGTCTGGCAGGGCGGCCCGCGTCCCGGCGCAGCCGAGCAGCCCCACGGCGAGGAGGAGAGCGTGCCGCATGCCCCATTGTAGCGCAACTTGACCCCCCGGAGGCGCGGGTGGATTCGCACCGAAGACCCGTAGTAGACTGCCGCCGATGTCCAGTCTCAGCGTCCGGTTCGTCGGGCCCATACGGCGTCCGGGACCCCAGCGGGTGATGGAGGTCGATCGGGCCGGCCTGGCCAGCGTCGGCGACCTCCTTGCGCGCCTGGGGTACAGCGGGGAGGAGCGCAAGGGTCTGCACGTCATCGCGGACGGCTCGCGTCGCTCGCACGAGGATCCCCTGGACGGCGTGACCAGCGTCGAGATTCTGGTCGCCATCGGCGGAGGTTGAAGCGAAAATGCCAGAGCTCAAGGCACTCTACCAGCCCGGCACCCTGGCCGAGGCGCAGTCCCTGCTCGAGGAGCACGGCGAGCGCGCCCGGCCCCTGGCCGGCGGCACCTCGCTGGTGCTCTCCAAGTCAGCCAAGGTCGAGGTGCTCGTGGACCTGTCACGGGTGGGCCTGGATCGTATCGAGGACGGCCCGGGCCCCGGCGAGCTGCGGATCGGGGCGATGGTCACCTGCAGCGCCCTGCGCCGCTTCCTCGCCGCCCGCCCTCCCACGGCCCTGTCCGACGCGGCGGGGAGCGTGGGCTCGCGGGTCCTTCAGAACCACGTCACCGTCGGCGGCAACTGCGTCATGGTCTATGCCTGGTCCGACCTCCCCGTGGTGATGCTCGCGCTGGAGGGCACCTTCGAGATCCAGCGGCGGGCGGCCGCGGGGGAGGACACCCGCCGCAGCCTCGCCGCGGACGCGTTCTTCTCCGGACACCCGACGCGCTCCCTCGCCGAGGGGGAGCTGGTCGTCGCGGTCAACGTGCCCGGGCCCGGGAGCGGCCAGGGCTCGGCGCACCTCAAGTTCTGCCGCAACGCCGCGGACCAGGCCCTGGCCAGCGCGTCGGTCCGGGTCGAGCTCGACCAGGGCGTCGTGCGGCAGGCGCGGGTCGTGGTCGGCGCCGTGCGGGGCTTGCCGCAGCTGCTGAGCGAGACCTCGGACAGCCTGCTGGGCAAGGAGCCGGACGCGCAGAACCTGTCCATGGCGGCGGACCTCGCCGGCCGGGAGGCCAAGGTCTCCGCGGACTTCAAGGCGAGCGCCGAGTACCGGACCCAGCTCGTGACGACCATCGTCGAGGACACGCTGAGCCTCGCCCTGTCCCGGGCGGGAGGGAACCAATGAGCAAGCTAAGCCTGACCATCAACGGCGCGCCGCGGGAGCTGGAGGTGGAGCCGGGGGACACGCTCCTCGACACGCTGCGCGAGCTCGGCTACCACGGCGTGAAGCGCGGCTGCGAGGCGGGGACCTGCGGCAGCTGCGTGGTGCTCGTCGACGGCGAGCCGCGCTTCTCCTGCATCCTGCTCTCGGCGACCCTCGCCGGGGCGTCGGTGACCACGGTGGAGGGCCTGGGCAGCCCCGAGCGCCCGCACCCGATCATGCAGGCCTTCGCCGAGGAGGCCGGTGTCCAGTGCGGCTACTGCGTGCCCGGGATGGTGCTCAGCACCAAGGCCCTGCTCGAGGAGGTCGAGCGGCCCACCGAGCACGAGGTCAAGGAGGCGCTGGACGCCCACCTCTGCCGCTGCACCGGCTACGTCAAGCAGATCAAGGCCGTGCTCCGCGCCGCCGACCTGGTGGCCAATGTGGACGGTGGGGTGGGTGGGGGGGCGACCACGAAGAAGGAGGTGGGCTGATGTCCGCCGAAGACAGCAGGGGCCGCGGCGTGAGCGGGCAGTTCGACCTCACCCGGGTGGTCGGCAAGAGCGAGCTGAAGGTCGACGCGCTCTCCCTGGCGTCAGGACGGGGGGCCTTCACCGACGACGTTCACCTGCCAGGGATGCTCGTCGCCAAGGTGCTCTGGAGCCCCCACGCCCACGCACGGATCAAGCGCATCGATCCCTCCGCGGCGGTGGCGCTGCCCGGCGTGGTCTGCGTGCTGACGCACCGAGACGTGCCCCGGATCCTGCACACCACGGCGGGGCAGGGCTACCCCGAGCCCTCGCCCTACGACACGCCGATCCTCGACAACAAGGTCCGGTTCGTCGGCGACCGCGTCGCCGCGGTGGCGGCCGAGAGCCGGGCCACGGCGGAGAAGGCGCTGAAGCTCATCGAGGTGGAGTACGAGCCCCTGGAGCCGGTCTTCGACGTGCGCCGCGCGGACGAGCCCGGCGCCCCGGTGATCCACGACGAGCCGGACTGCAAGGCCGTGATCCCCGTTCCCTTCGAGCCGGCGCGCAACGTCGCGGCGCGCGTGGACATGCGCATCGGTGACCTGGAGCGCGGCTTCGAGGAGAGCGACCTCATCGTCGACGAGGAGGTGGAGTCCCACTACGGCCAGCACACCCCCATCGAGCCGCACATCACGATCTGCTACCTGGACGAGCAGGAGCGGCTGGTGATCAGGACCTCGACCCAGGTGCCGTTCCACGTCCGGCGCATCGTGGGCCAGGCCGTCGGCCTCCCGGTGCGGCGGATCCGCGTGATCAAGCCGCGCATCGGCGGCGGCTTCGGCGGAAAGCAGGAGGTGCTCGAGGACCTGGTCGCCATGCTCTGCCTGCGGACGCGGCGGCCGGTGAAGCTCGAGTACACCCGGGCCGAGGAGTTCGTCTCCAGTCGGACGCGCCACCCCGCCGTGGTGGGTACCCGGCTCGGCTTCGACAAGGCGGGCGGGCTCAAGGCGCTGCACCTCAGAGTGCGGACCAACACCGGAGCCTACGGCAGCCACGCCCTGACGGTGGCGTGCAACGCCGGGGCCAAGACCCTGCCGCTCTACCGCTGTGAGAACATCGGCTTCGACGCAGACTCGGTCTACACCAACCTGCCCGTGGCCGGAGCCTACCGGGGCTACGGCGGGACCCAGGGCGCGTTCGGCCTCGAGGTGGCGATGGACGAGGCCGCGCATCGCCTGGGGATCGACCCGGTCGAGCTTCGCGCACGCCTGCACATCCGGGAGGGGCAGGGCTCCCCCGTGTTCCGCGCCCTGGGCGAGGGCAAGGAGGGGGTGGAGCAGAAGATCGGCTCCTGCGGCCTCGACCGCTGTCTTCAGCTCGGCGCCGCGGCCATCGACTGGAAGGAGAAGCGCGCCCGCGAGCGGGACAGCGGACGACACCGACGCGGGGTCGGGATGTGC
>Ga0316576_10000015_pt1 | contig 47247 bp, 34 predicted proteins | sample S0NA_FD_203075 | JGI IMG/M metagenome (GOLD analysis project Ga0316576, IMG submission 203075) | Rhizosphere microbial communities from salt marsh grasses in Alabama, United States - S0-2_050615r3r5 | ecosystem: Host-associated > Plants > Roots > Rhizosphere | place: USA: Alabama | collected...
CAAGGACGGCTACCTCGACGGCAATGCCGACGGAATCTACGGGCCGAAGACCGACGCGGCCTACAAGGCATCGCAGCAGGGAGGGTCCGGCGGCTCGTGGTTCAAGGGCCTGTTCGGCGGCGGCGACTCCACGGACGCCCCCAAGGCGGCGACGGAGGCGGCCAGCAAGAGCAGCGGTCACCTGACGGGGACCGCGCAGCTGCAGCAGCTGCTCAAGTCCGCCGGCTTCGACCCCGGTCCGGCCGACGGCGCCTACGGACCCAAGACCGCGGCGGCGGTCCGGGCGTTCCAGAAGAGCCGCGGCCTGAAGGTGGACGGCGTGGTCGGGCCGCAGACGCGCAAGGCGCTGATGGGGAAGTAGAGGGTCACTTCTCCTTCTTCGCGTAGGGGGCGTACCTGGGATCCTTCTTCATTTTTTCGACGTCCTGCTGGATCTTGGCGTTCTGCTCACGCAGCTGCTTCTCAGCGGGTGTCAGGGAGGAGCCCTGTCCATCCGCTCCTCCCTGCCCCGCCGCTCCTCCCTGCCCCGCCGCTCCTCCCTGCCCCGCCGCTCCTCCCTGCCCCGCCGCTCCTCCCTGTTCCTGCCTCCGGCTCACCTGATAAAGCTCGTAGAAGGGGATCCCCTTGAACATGTACTTGGGCTTCATCTTCGGCCCCTCGACCTTGGCCGAGTAGCAGAGCTCGACGTCCAGCGCGGTGTACTCCAGGTCGAGGTACTCGTCCCCCGGGATCTTGTCGTCCTTGATGGTCTTGGTCTGGCTGTAGCTGCCGTCGGTGCTCTCCACCGTGAACTTGTGCTCGTAGTACTTCGCGTCCTTGGGGTCGATGTCGAAGCGGAGCCAGAGGTTCTTCTTCTCGCGCTTGTCTGAAAACGGCAGCGACTTGAACAGCGGCAGGGGGGAGGCGGTGTTGAGCTTGACCACCCCGCCCTTGACGTCGTGGGTGCCGGTGGCCGAGGCCAGCAGGTCGACGCCCAACATCTTCAGGGACGAGGGTGTGAGCTCGATCAGCGTCCCGTCCCCGGCCACCTCGACCCACATGTGCTCCTGCGCCTCGAGCAGGATGCTGGTCGCCATGTGGAGCGAGCTCTGCTTCACCCCCACGTTCAGCTCGTTGCCCACCCTCAGGGACTGGTCGTTGCGGATCGCCTCGACGCGGTCGTGCCTGACCAGGGTGGTGCGATCGTTCTCCACCACCACGTTGTAGTCACGCTCGGCGTGGAGGAAGAGCTCCTCGGCCCCCATCGCGTCCTCGAAGCGCAGCTCGTTGAAGCCCGGGTTGGCGTATTGCCCGCTGACCAGGCCGGTCGTCATGTCGGAGAAGCCCCCCGCGTGCGCCGGCGAGGACATGCTGCGCAGGGTGCTGCGGGTCTTGTGCTTCGGCAGGTCGTAGGGCACGACCTGCTCGCCGTTGTACAGCCGCCCCATGACGTAGGGGCGGTCCGGGTCCCCCTCGATGAAGCCGACCACCACCTCCTGGCCCACGCGGGGCAGCATCTGCGCCCCGAACCCGGCCCCGGCCCAGGGCTGGGCGACCCGGACCCACGAGGTGCTCTTGTTCTCCCGGTCCCAGTGGAAGCGCAGCTTCACGCGCCCGTGCTCGTCGACGTAGATCTCCTCGCCCTTGGGCCCGACCACCGTCGCCGTGTGGGTCCCCATGGCCGCCGGCCGCGGCGTGACGCGCGGCGGCCGGAAGGGGACGGAGGCGGGGATGACGCGGAACGAGTTGCCGTACCGGGTGGCCCCGTGGTCCCCCTCCTCCTCGAGCACCTGGCTCTGGTGGCCCGTGTGCACGACCCCGAGCAGCAGGTACTCCTGGTTCAGCTCCTCCCGTCCGTGGCGCTGGCCCGGCAGCGCACCGCCGAGGGTGAAGCGCCTGCCCGCCATCAACCGCGCGCAGTCGCTCGACCCGCGGCCCACCCCGCGCTCGTGCTCGAGCTCCTGCAGGCGCACGCTGGCCAGGCGCTGGCCCAGACCGGCCTCGACGAACTCCCCCGGGTAGTCGTAGACCTCGAGGCTCGGCTCCTTCCCCTGCGCCTCGCCCTTGAGGTCCATCCGGGGCTTTCTGAAGTTGTAGTCCCTGAGCTGGACCTTTCCGCTCACCATCTGCTGCTTGAAGCGGAAATCCTGGACGAACTCCTCGTCCGGGACCATCGATGCGTCGGCGTTGTAGATCACCTGGGCCTGGCCCGGGATCGGCTGAAGCATGTCGTTGTGGTCGGTGAAGACCGTCTTCAGCTCCTTCTCGCCGTGGTCGAAGTGGTAGGCGATCCCCTCCTCCTCGAGCAGGCGGGCGACGAAGGACATGTCCGACTCCCGGTACTGGACGCAGTAGTTGCGCGGCCGGTAGCTCTCGCGCAGCTTCCACTCCAGGGCCGTGATCCCGCTCTCGCCCATGACCTGGGTCACGATCTGCTGGGTGGTCAGATCCTGGAACACGCGGAGCCTGCGCCTGAGGGTCATCCGGGCGTGGGGCGGGACGAGGATCGCCTGGCACACCGACCGTTCGGGCAGGATGGCCACCAGGCTCAGCGCGCCGATGACGCCGTTGACGTAGCGGGTCGCGCCGTCGGGACCGAGGATCACGAGCCGCGCCTGCTGCCCGACGAGCTTGTCCCATTCGAGAGGCCTGGCGGTGGTCACCAGGTCGAGCTGAAACTGGTACAGCTCGCTCACCCCCTCGGTGCCGGTGAAGCCCAGCACCTGGAAATCGGGCAGGGAGAACAGAAACTGGGGCTGGTCGCCGGCTCCGGTGATCATCGGCTCTCTCCGTCGTGGTTTCCTTGCCGGTCGTCCCGGATGCCGGCCACACGGAGCCGACAGCGGGCCGCGCCCTCGGTGTCGCCGCTCCGCTCGAGGTGCGCCGCCAGCCGCTCCAGCGCCCGGGCGAGATCCCTGTGCGCGGGCCCCAGCGCCTGCTCGAGCAGCTCGCAGGCGCGCTCGTGGAGCCGCCGCGCCTCCTCGGCCCGACCTGTCGACGAGACGAGCTCGCCGAGGTTGCTCAGCGTCCGCGCGGTGTAGGGGTGGTCCGGGCCCAGGGTGACCCGGAACAGCTCCAGCGCCCGGCGGTAGCTCTGCTCCGCCTCCTGCAGATTGCCCTCGGCGACGAACAGCCGGGCGAGGTCGTTGAGCACCATCGCCAGGTAGGGGTGCCGCTCGCCGTACGAGGTCCGGTAGATCTCGAGGCAGCGCTCGTAGAGCGAGCGCGCCTCGGGGAATCGCCCGAGCGCCGTGAGCGAGGCGGCCTGGTTGCTCATCAGCATCGCCGCCGTGGGCTGCTCCAGGCCGAGGGCGTCGACGTGGATCTGAAGCCCCCGCTCGTAGTACGAGACGGCCTCCGCGTGGTGCCCGCCCTCGGCGAGGATCCACCCCATCGTGCCCAGGGCCTCCCCCACCCGCGGGTCCGCCGGCCCGAGGGCCGCGACGAGCACCCGCAGGGCCCGCTGGCAGTGCTGTGCCGCCTGGCCCAGGTCGCCGCGGTAGGCGGAGGCCTTGGCCAGGCTCTCCAGCGTCTCCCCCACCCCCTGGTGTCCGGGCCCGAGCGTCCGCTCGCGGATCTGCAGCACCCGGGACCACAGGCCCTCGGCCTCCCCGTATCGACCCTCGCTGTGGTGCACCGCGGCCAGCTGGTTCAGCGAGCGGCCGACCTCGGGGTGCTCCGGCCCCAGCGCGGCCTCGCGCAGCTCCAGCGCCTCGCGCTGCGTGCTCTCCGCCGCCGTGGCCCGCCCGAGGTGGAGCTGGAGCACGCCGAGCGTCGCCAGCGCGTCGGCGATGGCCGGATCGCCAGGGGGAAGGGATCGGCGGGCCTGGTGCACCGCCTTCTCCGCCAGAACCAGCGCCTCGTCGAGCCGCTCCCTCTCGAAGAGCTCCTCGATTCGAACCTGCAGCTGTTCCAGCATCAAAGACCTCCCGTCTAGAAGCTGAACTTGAGCATGATGCCCGCGGCCTGCTCGCTGACCCCGCCGAAGCTCTGCTCACGGACGAAGCCCTCGATGGAGCCGTTCTTGCTGAACTGCTTGCCCAGGTAGGCCTCGACCTTGTGGTCCATGCTGGAGGGGTCCAGCGCGCCGTCGAGGCCGTAGGTCAGGCTCCCGCTCTTGCCCTTGAGGTAACCCGACAGGGACTCGGAGCCCTTGGTCAGGCCCTGGGCGTAGCCCAGCCCGGCGCTGATTCTGTCTCCACCGCCCAGGTCCTTGGTGTAGTCCGCCCCGAGCTTGAACCGCTCGATGTCCACGTGGCCCAGGTCCGGCCCACCGGCCTGCACCTCCTGGAACAGGGTCAGCCCGTCGCCGACCTTCTCTGTCGCCTTCACCGTGCCAATCGGGTCGCTGAGCCGCGGTCCGAAGCCGACGGAGCCGCCGAGATTCACCGCGTCGCCGAAGAAGCTCTGGCTGATCTTGGGGTCGATGCCCACCTGCTGCAGCACCGAGGTGCCCTGGGTGTAGGTCAACACCCCGCCGCCCACCGCCGCCGCCGTGGCCGCTGACCAGAACAGCGCCGGGTGCTGGTCACGCTGCTCCTCGACCCAGCCGGTGACCCGCTCTCCGACCTCCCCGCCCAGCTCCTTGGGGGAGAGCGACATCATCTGCTGGCTCAGGCCGAGCAGCTGCCCCAGCCCCCGGCCGATCCCGCTGTCGCACAGGGGCAGCTCCTGCATCATGCCGGTGACCCACTTCTGGGCGTCCGTGAGCGAGGGCTCGACGGACAGCTTGCCATTGGCGAGATCCTTCGCGGTGATCTGGAAGCTCTTCTCCAGCTGCTGCTCGTACTTTTCGAGCACCTTCTTGCCCTTGTCCGAGATGGTGGCAAACGGGTCGACGTCCCGCGCACGTCCGCCGCTGACCAGGGCCGCCGGGGCCACCCCGCCGAGCAGGTGGGCCGCCGCGCTCGCGCCCGCCTGCACCTGAGACGACCCGCAGTTGACCTTGACCAGGCCACCGCGCAGGTCGTTGGTCGCCGTGGCGGAGCTGAGGATCTGCGGGCTGCCGATGCTGATGCTGGTCGGGGTGAGCACCACGGCGCTCGCGCCGACCTTCAGCGCGAGCTTCTCCTTGGCCTGGATCAGGAGGTTGTCCGCGCTGTGGACCGACGACATCACGACCTCGGTGGCCTGGTTCCCGCCCACGGTCACCCGCTGGTCGTGCTGGACCTTCTCGATGCGGTCCCGCTTGACCAGCGTGGTCCGGTCGTGGCGCACGACCACCGTCTGGTCGCGCTGGGCGTGGAGGAAGACCTCCTCGGCGCCCTGCCGGTCCTCGAACCGCAGCTCGTTGAAGCCCGCGTTGACGTGCAGCGCGCTGCTCAGCCCCTGGGTCACGTCGACGAACGCGCCGGACTGGGCCGGCGAGGAGGCGCTCTTCATCGTGCTCCGGGTCTTGTCCGCGGGAAGCGGATAGGGGACGCGTTGCTCGCCGTTGTAGATCCGTCCGGTGACCAGCGGGCGATCCGGGTCGCCCTCGAGGAAGCTGACGAGCACCTCCTGGCCCACGCGGGGGATGAACATGCTGCCGTAGCCCGCCCCGGCCCACTCCTGGGCCACGCGGACCCAGGCGGTGTTCTTCTCCTCGCGGTCCCAGTGGAAGCGGAGCTTCACCCTGCCGTACTGGTCGACGTAGATCTCCTCGCCCCCCGGCCCGACGACCGTCGCCGTGTGGACCCCCAGCGCCATCGGCCGCGGCGCGGCGCGCTCGGGGCGGAAGGGCGTCGAGACGGGGAGCACGTCCAGGGTGTTGGCGTACCAGGTCGCGCCCTGGTCCCCGGCGTCGCCAAGCACCGCCGACTGGCGACCACTGTGCGTCACCCGGACCAGCAGGTACTCCTGGTTCAGCTGGTCGAAGGGGTGCCGCCCGGCGGCGTTGCCCAGGGTGAAGCGGAAGCCGGGGACGAGGCGGACACAGTTGCTGCTCCCGCTCCCCGTACGGCGGTCCCGCTGCAGCTGCTGCAGCCGGACCGCGGCCAGCCGTTGACCGAGATCCGGATCGACGAACTCGCCGGGGTAGTCGTAGACCTCGAGGGAGGTGTCCAGCCCCGGCGCGACCCCCTGGACCACGGCCCGGGGCTTCTTGAAGTTGTAGTCCCTCAGCTCGACCTTGCCGCTGCACATCCGCTGGCCGAAGCCGAAAGAGTCGACGTACTCCTGGTCGTGGACCATCGAGGTTGTGGTGTTGAAGGCCAGCTCGGGCTTGCCCTGGATCGACCCCAGCGTCGAGTTATCGTCGGTGAAGACCGTCTTCAGCTCGGTCTCGGTGTGCTCGAAGTGGAAGGCGATGCCCTCCTCCTCCAGCAGGCGGTTGACGAAGGCCAGGTCGGTCTCGCGGTACTGCACGCAGTAGTTTCGTGGGCGGGGCGGGTCCTTCAGCTTCCACTCCAGGCCGCTGATCCCCGCGCCCTCGAGCACCTGGCTCACGATCTCCCTGACGCTCAGATCCTGGAACACGCGCAGCCGGCTGCACAGGGTGAGGTTGACGTGGGGTGGGCCGAGCAGGGCCCGGCAGACCACGCGGCGGGGCAACGTGGCCAGCACCTCGAGCCGGGCGATCACACCCTGGACATGCCGCGCCGTACGATCCTGGCCGAGGATGGTCAGGTGGGCCGACTTGCCCACCAGCTCGTCGAAGGCGATGGTCGACGAACGCGTGACCAGCTCCACCTCGAAGGCGTAGAGCTCGGAGAGCCCCTCGGAGCCGGTGAATCCGAGCACCTCGAATCCGGGCTCGGAGAACAGGAACCGCGGCTGGTCGCCCGCGTTGGTGATCATTTGGCCTCCTCGGCGTCCGGCTCGAGGACGCCGCCGACGACCCTGCGAAAGCCGGGGAAAGCGGTGACGAACCGCTCCACCGACGAGGCCCGCGCCAGGGCCGCGGCGAAGTGAGGCGGTGGGTAGGACTCGCGCATGGCGACGTAGACCTCGGTCATCCAGCCCAGCACCTGGTCGTACTCCTCGAGGGGATTGTGCTTGTGGACGTACTGGTAGGCCACCTCGCCCTCGCACAGGTCCACCGCCAAGAGCAACGTGCGTCGCAGCACCCGGTCGTGGTCTGCGATCCGGTCGTGGGGGATCTGGGAGGTGGGCTGGATCCCCTGGCGCAGGGGCCAGGGGATCAGGCGCCAGGCCCGCCGCACCGCCTCCACCATGGCCTCGACGCGCGGCCGGGGATCCACGTCGTAGCCGTCCACCGCGTGGCGGACCACGACGTCCTGGTGGTGCCGGTGCTCCTCGAGGAGCTCGTCATGGGCCGTGATCGCCTGCAGAGACAGCTCCCCGTGCTGGACCAGCCTGAACAGACCGTGGCACAGCGTGCCCCACAGGTCGCCGTAGAGCTCCGGCTCGAGCATGAAGCACTGCTCGTGGTAGGCCGCCACCGGCTTGCCGGTGATCTGGAGCACGTAGGGCGCCTGGCGCTCCTCGATGGTGAGCAGGAGCCAGCCCCGCACGGGCTGACCCGGGTCGTCCAGGTGCAGCAGATCGGTCTTCTGCACCCTGCCGGGAAAGGCCCGCTCGACCCGCTCCACCAGACGCCCGACATGGTCGGGGTCCAGGGTGTCGAGACAGACCCGTCCGAGCCCGACGTCGAAGAACGCGTTGCCCACCTGGGTAACCCGGCCCACCACCTCCTCATCGAGGACCTCGGAAAGGCGATCATGCATCGGTCTCACTCCCCGCCTGCGCGCCAGGGGGCCGCTTCTTCTGGGGCGGCTTGGGTCGGCCGGCGACCCAGACCCCGGTCAGCCGCAGACCGACCAGGGATGCCTCCACCTTCCATCCGCTCTCGGTTCGGCGCAGGATCACCTCGTACCGACCCGAGGAGCCCAGGGCCATGACGTGGGCGCCGCTGGCCACCACGCGGATCTGCTCGACGGGCAGCGGCTCCGCGACCCACTCGCCCCTCGACTGGACCAGGACCGGGCCCGCGTTGGCGAACACGCCCAGCTCGTCGCCCCATCCGCTCCACAGCCCCTCCAGCCAGCCGCTGCGCGGGCTGTCCGGGGCGTGGACCCACCCGCCGCGCTCCAGCCGGTAGAGCACCCCACCCCTGCGGCCGCCCCCGACGGCGAGCAGCGCGCCGTTCTGGGCGCAGAGCCCGTTGACCAGACCATCGTCGGGCAGCTCCATCCGGTTCCACGCGCGACCGTCGAAGCGGTAGAGCACCGCCTCGTGGCCGGCGACGCACAGGTTGTCCGGCCCCGTCCCGGCGACCGCGTGCAGCGCCGACTCGGTGGGCAGCGGCCAGGGCTGCCAGCGCCGGCCGTCGTAGGCCAGAATCGTGCCGCGCTCCCCCACGGCGCAGACGAAGCGCGGGCTCAGGCCCCAGACGCCGTTGAGCGTGTAGCTGGTGGGGACCTCCATCGGGCTGCAGCGCCCCTTGCGCAGCCGCCGGACCGTGCCCCGCTGCCCGACGAGAAGCGCCAGCCCGTCCGCGCCCCACACGCCCCTCAGGTCCTCCCGCGTCCCGGAGCTCATCAGCTTCCAGGTCCCGTCGAACCGACCGAGGAGCAGCCCGGCCTCCCCGACGGCCAGGGCCTCGGGCTCCAGATCCCGCTCCCCCTGCCCCTCGCGGATCAGGTACGGGTCGAGGTTGCCCAGCTTGTCCACCAGGCTGCCCACCAGGTAGTAGCCGGCGACCCGGGGCTCCTGCTCGGCGAGCAGCCTCGAGACGTCGGGGAAGATCCGGTTCAGGCGTCCCTCCGCCTCGGCCCAGTCGCTCCCCTCACGCACCTGCTGCCAGAGGGAGCACAGATCGAACAGCTGCTCCAGGTACGAGCGCGAGGCGCCCCGGGCGAGGGAGTGGAACACCCCCTCGGGGAACAGCGCCAGGTGCCGACCACCGGGCGCCTGCTCCAGCTCGTAGGCGAGGAGCTTCGCCGTCTCGCGCAGGATCGGTGGCTGGTCCGGCAGCGCCTCGGCCAGCAGCGCGGCCCGCGTGGCCGCCTTCTTCACCGGCGCCACGGCGGCGAAGACATCGAGGCGGCCGCTCGGGCGCACGGTGGCCTCGTCGAAGTCGAAGAGCCCGAGCCAGAGCAGGGGCACGGCGCGGCTGGCCGACGCGATGCTCTCGCGCCCCTGGTCCCCGGCGGGGGTGAAGGCCTCTGCCGCGCTCGCCACGAGGGCGAGAGCGACGCCATCGTCGACGGCCGTCGGGGGACGATTGCTCACACGCCCTCCTTGCCCGTGCTCGACATCTAGGGTCTCCTGCGGTCCAGGTAGCGCCGACCGACGCGGCGGCTCATGAAGCGTGTCTTCCCCTGGACGTGGTCCAGGTCCATCGTGGCCTCGGAGATCTGGCTCGCTCGTCGCTGCCTTGTCTGTGGAGCGTTGACCCTGAGCTCCTCGGCGATGGAGACCAGCCGCTCGGCGAGACCCGCCGCCTCGTAGACGAGGTCCGGCCGCGGCAGCGGCGTGTCGAGCGACTCGAGCGCCATGCCGTACGCCCGACGGTCGACCCGGTCCAGCTCCTCGAGCATCACCTCCAGCGTCTGTTGGTCCATCACCTGGTGTCCTTGACGTATGACTTGTCGAACTTGTCCAGCAGCCCGTCCCAGGTCTTCGGATCCCCGCCGAGATGGTTCGCCTCGTAGGCCGCCTTGAGGGAGTCCATGTTCCCGGTGAAGTAGGCCTCGGCGAGCGTGTCGTCGCCCACCACCCTGGCCACGCGCTCCGCCTGCCAGGTGCTCGACGGATAGGCGCTGTAGTGGTCCAGACCGAGCTCCTTGGCGTTGCTTCCGGTCAGGTACTCGGTGACCCCCTCGTTGAACCCGTCGGGGACGCTCTCGCGCCAGGCATCGCTCGAGTAGCCGTGCAGCGACTCGTGGAGCAACGACGCGTCGGGTTGCGCCCCGTCGGCGTTGACATACAGCTTGCCGGTGTTGGGATCATAGAAGCCGTCGATGTTGTCGACGTTGCCGGTCCCGCCGTCCAGGTAGGCCTTGCGGAAGTCCTCGTCCCCGAGCGCGACCGTGTTCTTGGACGCCAGACCCTGCTTTTCGGGATCGACGTACTTGCCGTACTTGCCCTGGATCAACTCATCGGCCTTGTCCGGCGGGAGCTTCATGTTCTTGGCCGCCTGGCGCGTCCCCGGGGGCGGCGAGGCGTCCTGTACCCGGCTGACCTCGGTCTTGGTCTCGGTGGGGACGTCGAGATCCTGCTTCTTGAACTGGGCCAGGGCGTCGTCCAGCTTCTTCTGCAGGTGCTCCGCCGCCTCCGTGAACATGTCGTCGATCTTCGACCGGATCTCGGCCACCGAGACGAGCCAGCCGTCGATCTTGCGCCCCACCCGGTCGGGCACGTACCCCTTGAGCTTGACCAGCAGGGAGCTGAGCTCGTCGAGCACGTCCCCCATGAGCTTGGCCGCCTTCTTGGCGTGCTTGGGCAGGTCGGCAGCGAACTCCTTGAGCCACTTGACCCCGTGCCCCTGGCCGAGGAAGTTGAGGTGCTCGAGGATCTTGACCACCGACTTGGCCGTGGACGAGGAGTTGAGCGCCTTGAGCACGCCCTTGCCGACGCTGCCAATGGTGGGGATCCAGCCGATGCCGAGCAGCAACCCGCCGATCTTCACCTCCAGGTCGTCGAACCCCTTGTCCCGGCAGAGCAGGACCCAGGCCGCGGTGTCCTGGACGTCGGCCACCTGGTCGACGTAGGGGATCGCCGAGACGGTGGCGCGCACCGCGAGCCCGGTGAAGGTCGGGTTCTCGTAGAAGTCGCCGAGCAGGATCGACTTGATCGTCCCCTCTGCCCAGCCGTCTTCCTCGGGTTGACTGCGGATGTCCGCCATCGCTACCTCAGTCCGGGATATCGTCGAGCTGTGACAGGGCGTCCGCGTGCTCCTCGGGGCTACCCTCGGCCGTGAGGCCGTGAGGCTTGGGCTTGCGGAACGGCTCGTACTTCTTCGGGTCGTCCGAGTAGCGGATGACCACCGTGTTCTTGTCCACGGGCAGCATCACCCGCTGGGCCTTGCCCTCGCCGTCGAGCTTGCCCTTGGCGAGGAGCGCCTTGCTCACGGCGTCGAAGATCTCATAGGTCGCGCCGGCCACCGGCGTGCCGTCGTTGTGCTGGTAGAGCAGATCGATCCAGTTCTCGCCGGCCGGGAGCACCGGCGGCACCGGCTTGGAGCAGTTGATCTTCAACATCCCGCCGCGGATGTCGGTGACCGCCTCGCCGGAGACCACGAGCTGCTCGGTCTTCAGCTCGATGCCGGCCCCGGTCATCACGATGCTCGACTTGCCGACCTGGAACGTGACCTGCTTGGCCCCCTGGAGCATCAGGGTCTTCGCCTTGTGCGACGAGTCTCCGCTGACCTGAAGCTCGGCGTTGTTCTGGACCATCACCGTCTGGTTGTTGCCGATCGCCTCGAAGTGGTCGTTGCCGATGGTCGTCGCCCGGTCGTTGTTGACGATCGCGTTGTAGTCCTTCTGGGCGTGGAGGAAGACCTCCTCCTCCTGCATCTTGTCCTCGAAGCGCAGCTCGTTGTAGCCCGGGCTGGAGTAGAGCGGATCGACCAGGCCGGTGCTCCGGTCCGAGAGCGCCCCGGCCTGGGGCGGCGACGAATTCGTGCGGATCGTGCTCCGGGTCTTGTTCGTCGGCAGATCGTAGGGCACCCGCTGCTCCCCGTTGTACACGCGGCCCGTCACCACGGGCCGGTCGGGGTCCCCCTCGAGGAAGCCGACCAGGACCTCCTCGCCCACCCGGGGGATGAGCTGGGAGCCGTAGGCCACGCCGGCGAAGCTCTGCGCCGCCCGGACCCAGGCGGTGCTCTTGTTCTCCCGGTCCCAGTGGAAGCGGACCTTCACCCGGCCGTACGGGTCGACGTAGATCTGCTCCCCGGGCGGGCCGAGCACCGTGGCGGTGTAGGTCCCCAGGGCCAGGGGGGGCGGGGTGACCATCGGCGGTCGGTAGCGGGTCCTGGCCGGCACGACGGAGAAGGTGTTGCCATAGGAGGTGGCTTCCAGGTCCCCCTCCTCCCCCAGGACCTGGGCCTGACGCCCCTCGTGGCTCACCCGGACCAGCAGGTACTCCTGGTTCAGCTGGTCCAGCGGGTGGCGCTGGTCGGCCCGGCGCCCGCCCAGCGTGAACCGGCGGCCAGGGAGGAAGCGGTAGCAGTTGCTGCGCCCGCGGCCCGTGGCGCGGTCGGTCTCGAGCCCCTCGAGGCGGACGTTGGCCAGCCGCCGACCGAGCCCGGCGTCGACGAACTCCCCCGGGTAGTCGTAGACCTCGAGGGCCCGGTGGCGCCCGACCGCCTTGCCCTCGACGGGCAGCCGCGGCTTCTTGAAGTTGTAGTCCCGGAGCTGAACCCTGCCGCTGCGCAGCTGCTCGCCGTAGGAGAGGTAGTCCACGTGCTCGCGGTCCGCGACCATCGAGGTCGACACGTTGTAGATCAGGGTGTCGCCCTCCGGGATCGGCTCGAAGGCCGCCGTGTGGTCGCAGAACACCGTCTTCAGCTCCGCCTCCGTGTGCTCGAAGAGGTAGGCGATCCCCTCCTCCTCGAGGAGCCGGGAGACGAAGGCCATGTCGCTCTCGCGGTACTGCACGCAGAAGTTGCGGGGCGCGTAGCTCTCGCGCAGCCGCCACTCCAGGTTGGTCACACCCCCCTCCTGCAGCACCTGGGTCACGATCTCGCGGGTGGTCAGATCCTGGAACACCCGCAGCTTCCGCCGAAGATCCAGCTTGGCGTGCGGCGGCACGAGCAGCGCCCGGTACGTCGTACGCCGGGTCTTCACCTCCACCACGTCGAGCTCGGCGATCAGCCCGTGGACATAACGCGGGTAGCCCTCCCACCCCTGGACAACCAGCGTCACCGGCTGCCCCACGACCTCGTCAAACGGCAGGTCCGGGTCCCGGGCCGCGAGCTCCAGCTCAAACTCGTAGAGCGCTGATATCCCCTCGGTCCCCGAGAAGCCGAGGATTTCGAACCTGTCGTCCGAGAGGAGAAATCGGGGCTCGTTTCCAGCGGGTTTGGTCATTCGGGCCTCAGATCCTGGTAGCATCGGGCAACAGCCGAATCGATGCAATCTGTGGTTTTCGCCCACAGCATCCTACGCCGGCCGGAGGGACTACCTAACATCATAAAATACCGTGTGATATCTTAGCCTTGTCATCCCCCTCGTCCCATCAGCGTCTCGCCTGTGGGTCGACACCTTCGTGACCTGCGTGTATACAACCTCTTGGAGGCCCGTGTCAGCACGTAGCGCCCTACCCCGTATGCTCGGCGAGCTCAGGCTCGTCCGTCAGCTGGCGAGCGGGAACACGTCGGTGGTATTTCTCGCCCGGCGCTCGGATCACGTGGTGGTGGTCAAGCTCCCTCACCGCGCGTTGACCGCCGACCACGCGTTCGTGGAGGCGTTTGTCAACGGAGCCCGGGCCGCGATCTCGCTGCAGCACCCGAACACCTGCGAGCTGCTCGAGGTCGGCGTGGAGCAGGGGGCGCCGTTCCTGGTCCAGGAGCACGTGCGCGGCAGGAGCCTGCACGATCTGCGAGAGATGGCCAACGAACGGAGGCGCAGGCTGCCGGTCGAGGCCGCGGTGCACATTGTTTGCGAGGCGCTGTCCGGGCTCGACTTCGCCCACCGGGCCCTGGCCGCCGCCCACCTCGGCGTCAGTCCCCACGCGGTCCTGATCGGCGACGACGGGGAGGTGAAGCTCAACGGCGTCGGGATGGGGCCGGCGCGAGCGGTGCGGCAGGGCGTCCCGGCCGCGCGGCTGCCCTATGTTGCACCCGAGCAGGTGACGGGGGCTCCGGTGGGGCAGGCCGCTGACATCTTCGCGGCCGGGGTGATGGTCTACGAGCTGCTCCACGGCGCCGGCGGGCGGCTGTGGCCCCAGCCGCACACGCTGCTCAAGATGCGCAAGACCGGCTTCGGGCTCGAGCCGCTCGGGCACAGCCGACCAGGTCTGCCCTCCGGGCTCGAGAGCGCGATCGACCGCGCCCTGCGCCGGGACCCGGCGGACCGCTACGCCACGGCCGAGGGGTTCGCCGCCGCGCTTCGGCACGCGATCGAGCAGACCGGCCGTTCGTTTGGAGCGTTCGACCTGCGCCGGCTGCTCACCGACCTGTTCGCCGGCGAGGCGCCCTCGGACCCCGAGCCGCCGGTCGATCCGACCAACCTGCTCGACGTGGAAGCGATGGCCCAGCAGGGCGGGGCCGACTTCATCGACGATGATCCCACGCTCGAGGAGACGCGGCCCCCCTTCTTCGACGAGCTTGGCGAGATCACGCTGGTGGAGGGTGGCTGGGACGACATCCGGACCCACGTCGATCCCGACGAGCCAGAGGACGGGTAGGCGCCTCGCTCAGTTCCAGTACCTGGGCCCGTCCTTCTTGCCGCCCTCGATCACGCCCAGCTTGCGCTTGGCGCGCTTGACTCGCCGGTCGGCGAGCCAGCGCCGGGGCGGGAAGAGGAACAGCAGGCCGACGGCCACGCCCCCCAGCTCGACGGCGCACTCGAGGAAGTAGGCGCCGAGCAGGTTCCCGAGCAGGACGAAGCCGGCGAGGGCGAGGGCGAAGATCCGGGTCTTGATCGGGATCAGCCCGAAGAAGAAGACCAGGTGGTGGGGGAAGATCAGCGCGGTGGCCACCATCATCGCCAGGGTCGTGCCCCCCGGGCCGTGAAGGACCACCTTGGGCTGGAGCAGCCCGAGCCACACGCCGACCCACAGGCCGACGATACCGCTGGCGAGCCAGAAGAGCAGGAAGCGCCGGCTGCCCCACCAGCGCTCGAGGGCCGAGCCAAAGATCCAGAGCGAGAGCATGTTGAACAGCAGGCCCCGGGCATCCAGCTGGACGAACACCGCGGTGAAGGGCTGATACAGCTGGAGCCGGTGCAGGGTGGTCTCGGCGCTGGCCGCGAGGTAGAGCGGGACCCAGGCTGGCCCCTCGGCGAACGCGTAGAGCAAGAAGCCCCCGCCGCAGATGATCAGCAGGGCCAGCACGACACGGGGCGGGCGTCCGCCCAGCCGGGCGATCTTGGTGTCGGGGCTCAGCTCGACGTAGCGCTTCACGGGGTAAGCCTACCAGAATTGTGGGGTCCCCGCGCGGACAGGGACGCGCGGGGCAGAACGACCTCCGCTCAGCTGCTCTCGTCGGTGTCGTTGCCGTCGGCGCAGTCGGTGTCGTAGAGATCCACCATGCCGTCGAGGTCGTTGTCCACGCCGTCGCGGCACTGGGGCGGCTCGGGGATGTCCACGCTGACCTCGACCAGCCCCTCGTCGGGGATCTGGGCGTCGACCAGCGCGGCGTCGGTCAGGCGCACGCCGCCGGCCGAGAGGCCGTACACGGTGAGCTCCTTCTCGCCCCCCCCCAGCCCCGGCCCGCGCCCCACCGGGCCGTCATCGGGCGAGAAGCAGGGGAAGATCGAGCGTTCGCGATCGGTGCTTCCCGGCGAGCCGGCGAAGACCTCCACCGAGTCGATCCCACGTTGGCTGCAGTCCTTCATGCTGCGGACCTGACAGTCGCTCTGACCGACGGTCTTGCAGCCGATGGTCCAGCGCAGCTCGTAGGTACCCTCGCTGCCGCACGCGGCGAGGACCAGCGCGACAACGGAGAGAACGGCGAGGAGCAGGTGGCGGGTCATGTCAGGGCGCGCAGGCTCCCGCCGAGTTGATCCGTGTCACGTCGAGCTCGGCCGTGGGGTTGGTCTTCGCGCCGATGATAATGTCGAACTCCTGTTCCCAGCAGACCTCGTAGGAGGCGGTGTCCGGCAGGGCGCCGGAGACCTTCAGCTTGTACTCGCGCCAGAGCTGGTCCGCGATGGTCTGCTTCTCGCCCGGCCCGTAGCAGCTGGCGAAGCTCGCCCCGTCGGCCGGGGTGCAGACGCTGTCCGGCCCGCAGACATCCGGGGACGGGTTGACCGCCGAGCCGTCGAGCTTGAGCAGCACCACCTGGTGGGCGACGTTGGGCGAGGTCTGGGTGCAGTCCTGGCCCTCGTAGCTCACGTCGAAGTCGAAGTCGCCCCGCATGGTGTCCTTGAGGGTGGTGAACGAGTCCCAGTTGAACTCCGCCACGTACTCCCAGGTGTCGCTCGTGCCGGAGACCGCGTCGGCGGTTGCGAGGGGCGACCAGGTCGTCAGCGGGCTGTTCGCGCTGTCCAGGAGCCGGACCCGGACCTGGGATGCGCTGCTGCCGGTCAGCGCCGCGGACATGTTCCCGCCGGCGTGGCAGTCGTGGGTGCTGGGCTGACCGTCCACCTCGACCTCGGCGGTGGCGGCCCCCACCTCGTCGCAGGTGTCCCAGCTCACGCCCTTGGCCTTGCCGTCCACGGTCCCGTTGATGTTCCAGTAAACATTGAGCTCGCCCGCGCTGAAGTCGCTCGCGGTGAAGTGGATCGTCGGCGTGGCGGGCGGATCGCCCGAGATGACCCGGACGTTGGTCTCCACCACGGCGGCGAGCACCGTGCCGGTGCCCTGCTCCACCGCCTCCACCGTCACGTCGTAGTAGCCCTCCTCGACGCTGTAGAGCACCGTCCCGGTGTCCCACGCCGCGCTGCAGGGCACGTCGGTGGAGACCCGGTCGGGGCCGTCGGCGAGGACGTGCCAGTGGTCGATGTTGTAGGTCGTGCACAGCGTGGGGGAGGTCGAGCCGTCAATGTCCCAGCCCACATCCAGGTCACCGAGCAGGACCACATGACACGCCGCCAGGGAGGCAAGCACCAGGGGTCCCAACAATCTAAGCTTCATGATCCCTCTCCTGTTCGGTAGGTTTGTGAATGGTGCCCCGCGCCGGCGGGGATGTCCAGTCATCGCCCCTGTCATGATTCCACATCATTCACCGGTCGACGATGATCAGATTCACATTCAAGCTGGTAATCTGGCCCAGGACCACGTCGCGCACCACCGGGCCCGGGCTCACGATGCCGCTCTCCGGCCCCTGGGGCGTGCCGCCGGAGTCCAGCACCTCGAGCGAGATGGCGTACTCGGCCGGCGGGATCTGGAAGTCCGTGGTCCCCACGCCCTGGCTCGAGCAGGGGAAGCGGCAGGACTCGATGGTCGCGCAGGGGTCGCTGCCCCCGTCCACCGGGGTGAGCACGAGCGCCATCTGCGCCAGCCCGGTCTTGCCACAGCTGATCGAGTCGCCGCTGTCGTCGGTCCGCCGGCCATCGGGGAAGCGCAGGTCCCAGCCCACCTCCACCGCCCCGCCGTCGACAGCGACGCAGGCCGACGTTGCCAGGCTGGCGATCATCGACAGCGCGAGGGTGAGCGACCTCATGCGACTCCTTGGGACTGGGGTTGGGCAGCGCCTATTCATATCCACCAAAGCGCCCTGCCGCAACCCGAACTGGACCACCCCGCCATAACCCCAAGATGTCGTGGTCTTCCCCGTCAGACTGTTTGACTTGTCAGGTGCGCTGTGTTAGTTCGTGGGCTACTCGTATGCGTGGCGCGCACTGCCAACTACCATGACCACACTGCTCTTCTCCCTGGCGGCACCAGCAGCGGAAAAGCTCGACATCTGGTCCCTCGTGCTCCGCTCCACCGGCGTCGTGGCCGGCGTGCTGATGCTGCTCGCCTTCTTCAGCCTGGTGAGCTGGTACATCATCGTCTACAAGCTGGTCTACCTGCGCCGGGCGCACAGCGAAACCGAGAAGTTCCTCGACATCTTTTGGAAATCAAAACGGCTGGACGCGATCTACAGCTCCGCCGAGGAGCTCAAGCGCAGCCCGATCAGCCAGGTCTTCAAGGCCGGCTACATCGAGCTTTCCAAGATCAAGGGCAGCGAGACCCAGGGCGACAAGGCGTCGTGGCTCGGGGACATGCAGAGCATCGAGCGTGCGCTGCAGCGGGCCGAGGCCAGCGAGACGACCCACCTCGAGAGCATGGTGGCCTTTTTGGCCACGACGGGCTCGGCGGCCCCCTTCGTCGGGCTGTTCGGCACTGTCTGGGGCATCATGAACTCGTTCCGGGCCATCGGCGAGAAGGGGGCGGCCAACCTGGCCACCGTGGCCCCGGGCATCGCCGAGGCGCTGATCGCCACGGCCATCGGGCTGATGGCCGCGATCCCGGCAGTTGTCGCCTACAACTATTTTTTCCGGCGCATCAAGGTGCTGACCTCGGAGATGGACGCCTTCTCCAACGACTTCCTCAACATCACCAAGCGCCATTTCTTCAAGTAGCCTGTTGCGCGGGGAAGTGAATACTACGGGAGTGTGCCCGTAGGATACATTGGATGAGGTAGACCATGGCAATGGGAGGCGGATCCGGCGGCTCGATGCTCTCGGAGATCAACGTCACGCCGCTCGTGGACGTGATGCTGGTCCTGCTGATCATCTTCATGGTCACCGCGCCGTTGATCCAGCAGGGCGTGGACGTGGACCTGCCCAAGGCCCAGGCCCAGGAGCTGCGCGCCGACGACAAGAAGCTGGTGCTGCACATCGACAGGCTCCACCGGGTCTACCTCGGCAAGACGTTCATCCCCTTCTCCCAGCTCGCCGACAAGCTGAAGCACAACGCCAAGCTCCAGGCGGACAGGGAGGTCTACCTGAGGGCCGACCGCCACCTGCCCTACGGGCTGGTGGTGAAGATCATGGCGATGGCCAAGCTCGCCGGCATCGACCGTGTCGGAATGATAACGGACTCGGCCGAGGGCCCCGAGGTCGGCGCGGAGACGCCGCAGGGGGTCAAGGTGGATTTGGAGAAGCCGAAAAGTGAGAAACCGTAAACGTTTCGAGCCCCTGGCCGTCGTGGGGCTCATCGGCACCATCCTCCTCCACGGCGGGGCCCTGGTCGGGGTGCTGCTCTACCGCCGGGCCTTGCTCGCGGAGGAGAAGCCGCCGCCCATCGGCAGCTACGTGGTGGCCAAGCTCCTCCGCCTGGGCAAGCCGCGGGATCCGAACAAGCTGCCCAACAAGGAGGTCCCGCAGCGGGCGACCAGGAAGGAGGAGGGGATCGACCTGTCCGCCGACGCCAACGACGCACCGGCCCGCAAGAAGAACCGGGACCTGCGCAAGGTCGACGTGAGCGACAAGCTGCGCAACGCCCTGGACAAGGCGGAGCTGCTCGCCCAGGCCCAGCAAGAGATCGAGGGCGAGGGCAGCCCTGACGGGGTCGCCGGCGGCACCGCCCGCACGGCCCAGGAGGGCGACCCCTACATGACGAAGCTGGCGGACATGTGGATCCGCACCTGGTCCCTGCCCGCGGTGATCCCCGCCGACGAGGCCAGGCGGCTCTACGTCCTGGTGGTGCTCCGCATCGACGCCAACGGGGTGATCCAGTTCCCGCTGGAGTTCGACCGCCGCTCGGGCAACGCCCTGTTCGACAACTCGATCATCGCCGCCTGGAAACAGATCAAACAGATCCCCAAGCCGCCCCCCGATCGCTTCGCCTCGATCCTGGCCAACGGACTGCCACTCAAGCTCAACTGGAAGGGGATGCAGTGAACGCCCTAGCCAAGATAGCTCTCGGCGCCGTCGTCCTGTCCCTGGTCACCAACGCCCAGGCCCAGGAGGACCGCCGCTACACCGTGATCACCGGGACCGGCACGGTGCTGTTCAAGCTGGCCATCCCCGCCGCGCTCGACGGCGGCGGCGCCGGGCCGGCGGCGCGCACCGTCACCGACGTGATGAACCGGGACATGACCCTGATCGGGCTGTTCAAGGTCCTGGACCCCAAGGGCTTCCTCGCCGACCTCCAGCGGGAGGGGACCGGCATCGACCCCCAGGCCTGGACCAGCGTCGGCGCCCAGGGCGTGGTCAAGGCCCGGGCCAAGCGGGCCGGGGGCAAGGTGACGGTGGAGTTCTACCTCTACGACGTGGCCAAGGGCTCGACCCCGGTGCTCAAGAAGACCTACAGCGGCTCGAGCGCGACGCGCTCGGTGCGACGCCTGGCGCACAAGTTCGGCGACGATGTGGTCAAGTTCTACACCGGTGATCGCGGCATCTTCACGACCAAGATCGCCTTCGCCTCGGCCAACCGCAAAAAGGGTATCTCCAACATCTACGTCATGGACTACGACGGCTACGGCGTCTACCGCGTGTCCAAGACCGGCAACCAGAACGTGCTGCCGGCCTTCGGTCCGTCGGGCGAGCTCGCCTGGACGTCGTTTCTGTGGAAGAACCCCGACCTCTACCTCTACGCCGGCGGCCGGCCGCGCCGCATCTCCCGGCACTCCGGGCTGAACACCGGCGCCGCCTTCAACTCGAGGGGCGAGATCGCGTTGACCCTCTCCAAGGACGGCAACGCCGAGATCTACGTCATCAGCAAGGGCGGCGGCATCCTCCGTCGCCTGACGCGCAACTCGGCCATCGACACCTCGCCCGCCTGGGCGCCGGGCGGCGGCCAGCTCGCCTTCGTCTCCAACCGCGGCGGCTCGCCCCAGATCTACGTCATGTCCTCGAGCGGCGGCGGGGCGCGCCGGCTGACCTTCCGCGGAAACTACAACCAGGAGCCGAGCTGGTGCCCCGACCCGAAGAACCCGCTGGTCGCCTTCACCGGCCGCGACGAGAAGGGCGCCTACGACATCTTCACGGTCAACGTGAGCACCGGCGTGGTCAAGCGGCTGACCCAGGGCCAGGGGTCGAACACCAGCCCCTCCTGGGCCCCCAACGGCAAGCTCCTCGTCTTCCACTCCAGCCGCGGCGGCCTGTGGCTGATGAACGCCGACGGCCTGAACCAGCACCAGGTGGCCAAGGGCGGCGAGACCCCGAGCTGGTCATATTGAAGGCGCCGCTACCACTCACGCCGCTCAGCCGAAGCGCGCCCTGATCAGCTCGGCCGCGTGCTCGGCGAGCATCTCCTGCATCATCTCGCTCTGACAGACGGTGCCCAGGTGCTCGCAGGCCGAGGTCTGGGCCTGCCGCGCCTGCTCCTCCGACTCGCAGGTCTCGAGCCTCTGCTCAAACTCCCTGCAGTGGTCCTGCAGGATCTGCAGCTTGGTCGCCATCGCTACCTCCTGTTTCCGTTGCTCGCCCCTGGGCCGGGAGCGGCCCTCTTTCAGAGCCAGCAGGGCGCTGCGGGTTGCGGGGCAGGCCACGGACGGCCAGGTGGGCGCCGAGGATCAGGGTGACGCCAAGTGCGAGCCAGGAGAGCGGGCGCTGGATCAGCAGCCCGGTGAGGTTGCCGAGGAGCACGAGACCGAGCGCTGCGAGCCGCAGGCCGAGGTAGCCGCGCAGCAGCCGGCCGGCCCAGGCCCGGCCCCGGAGCCAGCGCCCGGCGGGCCAGAGGAGGGCGAGGTCCGTGGGCCAGAGCGAGAGGGAGATCTCGTTGAAGCGCAGGTCCGGCAGGGTGGCCAGCGCGACGATGGACCAGATGGCGAGGCCCGGGAGGCCGCAGAGCAGCGAGAGGGGCGCGAGGGCGGCGCCGGCGACACGGCGACGGGGCCAGAGCACCAGCACCAGGGCGAGGAGCAGGCCGAGGCCGGCCAGGCCCCAGAGGAGCTTCACCCCCGCGTGGGGGTCGCAGCCCGCGAAGGGGGACGGCCCGCGCCTGCGGTAGACCACGCGCGTGGCCGGCGCCAGGCCGGTGTCCTGCACCGAGCGCCGCAGCTCCCGGGGCAGGAACGCGGCGTCCCAGGCGTCGAGCCGGCGGTCCACGCTGCGGCCGAGGAACAGATCGGTGACCAGCAACAGGTCGAGCCGGCCGGCGAACCCCTGGCGCACGAGATCGCGCAGGGTCGCCTCGGGTCCAGGGCTGCCCCGGAGCCGACGCGCGAGCGCCCCGCCGGTCACCCGGTTCAGCAGGTCCCGAAGACGCGTGGAGCAGTTGTCACGAAAGTGGTGATAGACGTAGTACCGGTTCTCCTCGCGCGCGCCCCAGGCAAGCAGCCGGGCGAGCTCGGCGGCCTGGGCCGGGGCGAGGGTCAGCGGCTGACGGTAGAGCGTGCGGTCCTCCAACACGTAGTCCCGCAGCGTCGCCCGGTAGCTCGCACGTGCGACCCAGAACCGGGCGCGCCCGCGAAGGAAGCTCCAGACCAGATCGGAGTCGCGGAAGTCCGTGTAACCGTAGTTGTAAACGGTGGCGAGGCGGCCATCCTCGACCAGCAGGGCGGCGTGGCCGAAGCGCGTGTAGAGCGCATCACCGGGTCCCATGGTGAGCAACACGACCCGGGGCTCTGCCCGGGCGGGAGCCGCGAGCCCAACGAGCAGCAGCAGGGTCGTCGCGAACGAGCGCACAGCGATGGAATACGCCGGTGGGGTGGACAATGCAACCTGGCCATTCATTAATCAGGGTACCCGTGGTACATACCGCGGGCAGGAGGTGAAGATGGCAGGTTTGCGTTCTGGCAAGACGCTGTTCGAGGCCGTGCCCGCCCTGGGTGCGATCTCGGCGCAGGGCGGGGGGGCCGCGAAGCTGATGCCGGACGGGTTTGACCACCCCGGTCTCGAGTTGATCCAGGGGGTGAACAGAATCGGCCGGGACCCGGCCCAGAACCAGCACGTGGTCTCCAGCTCCCACATCTCCCGCTGCCACTGCGAGATCCTCGTCAATGACGGCCAGATCTGGGTCAAGGACCTGGGGAGCCACAACGGAACCTACATCAACTCGGAACGGATCACCCGCGCGGAGCTGCACCCTGGCGACAGGCTCGGGCTCTCGCGCCGCGTGACCTTCATCCTGGCCATGGACCAGGACATGCAGAAGCCCGAGGGCATGGAGGTGGAGATGGAGGGGGAGGGGGAGAAGACCCAGGTCTCCCCCCAGGAGCAGGCCCAGGCGCCCGCGCCACCTGCGCTGCCACCGCCCGTGCCAGCGCAGGCCCAGCAACCTCCCGGGTCCTTCCGCGTCTCCACCACACCCGGCCCGGTCACCCCGGTCGCGCCACAGGCCTCGGCCGCCGATCCCGGCCCGGGCAGCGACGAGCCCGACCTCCCGGCGCTGCTCAAGCAGGTGGAGCAACAACGCAACGTCCTGGCGATCCTCTACCAGATCAGCCTGCGCTGCCTGATGGCCGATGACCAAAAAGAGGTCGAGCAGCTGTTGACCAACGTGCTCCAGCGTCTCGTGCCGCTGGAGGCGGGCTTCATCCTCTACCAGTCCGGTAACGCCTGGCGCGCCAGCATCTGCCCGGGCTCCAAGTACCGGCCGTCCAACGAAACGGTCAAGGCGTTCTACCGGCTGGCGACCCAGCACCAGGAGACCCTCGTGCTCGACTCGCCGGCCCAGATGACCGAGGTCGGCGTGCAGGGCGGCAGCGCCCTGGTCGTCCCCCTCGTGCTCGGGGAGACCCTGAACGGGGTGGTGGGGACCCTCTCGGACCAGCCCGGGGTCTACACATCGGAGGTTGTCGACATCATGAAGCAGCTCGCCAACGTTTCGGCTGCCGCGCTGCGCGACCGCTGATGTGACCATCGGCGCTGGACCAATGCGCCTCTCCATCTCCGCACGCATCTTCCTCGGCTTCCTGGTGGTCCTCGCCGCCTTCGGCGCGGTGATGGGTTTCACCTTCTACCGCATGCACCGGCTGAGGCAGGACCTGCAGCTGATCAACAAGAGCTACCTCGACCTGACGCTGACGCTGGCCGAGCTGCGCACGATCCAGCGCAACCTGATCAACAACGTGGCCGAGCGAGGCATGGGGAGCAAGATCAGCAAGCTCCGCTGGACCCAGGTCCGCAGCGGCTCCCGGGTCATCCTCCTGCGCCGGGCGCTGGACATCGTCCGGCACAGCCGCGACCTGAGCTCCGACCCCCGCCACCTCTCGTTCATGGCCGACGCGGAGCGGCGTCTGGCCTCCGTCCAGCGGGAGTTTCGCCGCAACGAGCCGCTCCTCGAGCAGCTCTTCCCCCCGGGGCAGCGCCCCGTCGATCCGCAGACCGCGCGGCGGGTGAGCGACGAGCTCGTCCGGGTCGAGGAGCAGATGTACGCGCGGATCAAGCAGGTCTCGGACGCCGTGCGCGGCCAGGTGAGGGACGCCGCGGTGCAGATCGAGGTCGACGAGAACAACGCGGTCTGGGCCATCCTGATCACCATGGTCATCGCGGTGCTGGTCAGTCTGGTCGTCACCTTCGGCTCGCAGCTCACCCTGCGCCCACTGAAGCAGCTCGTCGCCGGGACCAAGCGCATCGGTACCGGAGACTACTCGCACCGGGTGGAGATCCGCTCGCGGGACGAGCTGGGCGTGCTGAGCCGGGAGTTCAACAGCATGGCCGCCGCCATCGAGGAGCGCGAGCAGCGCCTGATCCGCTCGGAGCGCATGGCCGCCGCCGGGCAGATCGCTTCCCACATCACCCACGAGATCCGCAACCCGCTGAGCTCGATCTCGCTCAACACCGAGCTGCTCGAGGAGGAGCTGGTCGACGGGGGCGACGGCGATGATCCGCAGTCCGTCGAGGGGCGGCGGCTGTGCCACGCCATCCGGCGCGAGGTCGATCGTCTGACCGACATCACCGAGGAGTACCTGCGATTCGCCCGCCTGCCCAGCCCCCGCCTGGGGACCGAGGACGTCAACGAGATCCTTATCGACCTGCTCTCCTTCGTCTCCGGCGAGCTGGCCAGCAAGGGGATCGAGCTGGGTCAGGAGCTGGCGCCCGACCTGCCGAGCGTGGAGGCTGACGAGAACCAGCTGCGCCAGGCGTTCCTCAACCTGCTGCGCAACGCCGGCGAGGCGATGGCACGCGAGGGCGGGGCCCTCACCGTGGCCACCCGCGCTGACAGGGCGAGTGACGAGGTGGAGGTGACCATCCGGGACACCGGGGTTGGCATCTGCGAGGAGCACCTGTCCAAGCTGTTCGAGCCGTTCTTCAGCACGAAGGAGACGGGCACGGGGCTCGGGCTGGCCCTGACCCAACAGATCATCCAGGAACACGGTGGGAGCATCACGGTCAGCTCGGCTCCGGGGCGCGGGACGACATTCACGGTGAGGCTCCCCACGGCGAGACACCGCGACGCCGCGAAATCACTTGAACATCCCTCGGGCGCAGAGTAGAACATAGGCGGTCCCGAGCCCGAGAGATGAGCGACGAGACACCCAGCGGCGAGGAACGACGGGTCCATCCCCGGACCCGGTTGACGCTCAAGGTCGACTATCCCAGCGTCGAGGGCTTCCTCCAGGACTACACCATCAACATCAGCCGTGGCGGCACGATGCTCCGCACCCACCGCCACCTGCAGATGGGGGACTGGGTCGAGCTGGTGCTCTCCTTCCCCGGTCTGCTCGAGCCGATCTCGCTCAAGGGCGAGGTGCGCTGGGTTCGCCTTGAGGGTATCGAGGAGCAGACCGTCGGCGTCGCCTTCGACTTCACCGATCCGACCGTCCGCGAGCAGCTCGAGGTCGTGGTCCAGGCGCTGCGCGATGGCGACCCGTCGCTCATCGGGCCGACGGTGCGGATCCTGGTCGTGGAGGACAACCCCTACGTGGCACGGCTGATCCGTGACGGGCTGACGGGCTACCACCAGCGCACGGGCGACCACACCACGTTCACCACCGAGCACGCCGCCGACGGCAAGGAGGCGCTGAGCCGGCTGATCGACAGCGACGTGGACCTGCTCATCGTCGACATCTACCTGCCGGTGATGGATGGGGTCAGCCTGATCACCACGGTGCGCAAGGATCCCCGCTGGCAGACGCTGCCGATCATCGCCGTGAGCGCGGGAGCCCAGGAGGCGAAGCAGATGGCGCTCAAGGCCGGCGCCGACTTCTTCCTGGACAAGCCCTTCCGGCTCTCCGACGTGCTGGACACCATGCGCCGCCTGCTGAGCAGCAACGCGCGGCCGAAACAGTGAGCGGCTCGGGCGATGTGATCCGGCTGGTGATGGTGGAGGACCAGCCGACGATCCTGGAGAAGCAGCAGCGGCTGCTCGAGCCCTTCAAGGAGCTCGATGTGGTGGGGACCGCCCGCGACGGACGCCGGGCGCTGGAGCTCGTACAGGAGACCCGCCCCGACGTGGTCCTTCTTGACCTCGGCCTGCCCGACATCGACGGAATCGAGGTCACGCGGGAGATCAAGGCCTCCCTCCCCGGGGTGGAGATCCTGATCTTCACCATCTTCGACGAGGAGGAGCGCGTGCTGCAGGCAGTGCGCGCCGGGGCCAGCGGCTACCTGCTCAAGGGCACCCCCGCGGACCGGGTGGTCGAGGCGATCTGCGAGGTCCACCGTGGGGGCTCGGTGATCCAGCCCCGACTGGCGCGCAGGCTGTTGACCCACTTCCAGACCAGCGCGGCGGAGAACGGCCCCTCCCTCACGCCGCGGGAGACGGAGATCCTGACCCTGATCGCCAAGGGCCTGAGCAACCGCGCCGCCGCCGAGACCCTCGGGCTCAGCCGAGCAACGGTGCGGACCCACCTCGAGCACATCTACGCCAAGCTGGACGTGTCCAACCGCACGGAGGCGGTGACCGAGGCGATCCGCCGCGGTCTGATCGAGCCGTAGGCAGCGCGCTCAGCCGCCCAGGGCGCGCTCGATCAGCGCGTGGGGCAGCAGCATCAGCCCCGCCGAGTGGATCACGAGCTCGAGCCGGCCGAGCTGCAGCATGTGCGCCCGCTGCCCCGCGCTCAGGGCCATCGCCGGGCCGGGCACGATCTCGGGCCGGGCGCCATCGGCGGTGATCACCGCCTCGCACCAGGCCACGGCGCCGGCCACCTCGGCGGGCAGGCCCTCGACCCGCCCCTCGAGCGCCCGCTGCACCGCGGTCTCGTCGAGGCCGGCCCGGCGGGCGAGGCGCGGGAACAGCTCGAGGCAGACCGGGCAGCCGAGCAGCCGCGCCAGTCGGAGCTGGGCCGCGAGCCGGGCCCGCGCCCCCAGCCGGTGCGGTCCGGCGAGGCCGGCGAGGAGATCCGGCAGGCCGCGCAGCAGCTCGGGCAGCTGGGCGCCGAGCTCGCGACCGAGCTTGCCCAGGGTGTAGGGACCGGGGTTCCAGTCAGACATGTTCGCCTCCTCCCGCCCCGCGATGATATCCCAGGGGCGAACAGTGATACACTGCCACGGTGACCGACCTCTCGGGACAGACCGCCATCGTCACCGGCGGGACGCGAGGCATCGGCGCGGCGATCAGCCTCGCCCTCGCCCGTGCCGGCGTCCGGGTGCGGGCGACCTACCACACCGGGCACGAGGGGGCGCGGAGCTTCCTGACCCGCGGCGCAAAGGAGGGGCTCCAGGGCCTCTCGGTCCACGCCTTCGACGTCGCCGACCCCGCCGCGGTGGCCGCCTTCTTCGGCGGGCTGGAGGGCAGCCTGGAGATCCTCGTCAACAACGGCGGCGTGCGCCAGGACGCCCTGCTCGGGATGATGCCCCAGGAGGCCTGGGAGCGCGTGCTCGCCGTCAACCTCACCGGCGCCTTCAACATGTGCAGGCACGGCGTGCGGGCGATGATGGCGGCGCGGTACGGCCGGATCATCAACGTCACCTCCCCGGCCGGCCGCGTCGGGGTCGCCGGGCAGTCGAACTACGCGGCGTCCAAGGCCGGACTCGTCGCGATGTCCCGCTCGCTGGCCCGGGAGGTCGCCGGTCGGGGGATCACCGTCAACTGCGTCGAGCCAGGCTACATCCTCACCGATCTGATCAGCGACCTGCCCGCGGAGACGCTGGACGGCTTCCGCGCCGCGGTGCCGCTGAGCCGCTTCGGCCAGCCCGAGGAGGTGGCCGCGGCCGTGCGCTTCCTGGCCTCCAGAGAGGCCTCCTACGTCACCGGCGCCGTGCTCTCGGTCACCGGGGGGGTCTAGCAGCGTTCGGCCGAACCGCAGCTTGCTTGTCCGGTGCCCCGGGCACCCGGTATAATGGGCGCGTTCCACTCTCTTCGGCTCGCCCCCTGGAGGATACGATGCGCAGAGCAACTCTATTCGCGGCCCTGGCCGTCCTGCTGGAGTCCGGTGCCGCCAGCGCCCAGACAACCGTCGCGGTGCTGGGCGTCGAGGCGGTGGACGCGCCGCTGAACATGGCCAACCTCCTCTCGCTGGCTCTGCAGAACCAGGTGCGCCAGACCGGCGGGTTCAAGCTCGTCGCCGGCAAGGATCTCGAGGAGATCAAGCTCGTCTTTGGCTGCGTCGACGAGAAGCCGTCCTGCATGGCCAAGGCCGGCCGCAGCCTCAGCGCCGCCAAGCTCACCTGGGGATCGCTGAGGAAAGTGGGGGCGACCTACAACCTGACCATCAAGTGGCTCGACGTGCCCTCGGCTCGCATCGAGAAGTTCGTGAGTGAGAACATCACCCGGCCCGAGCTGAGCCAGGCCGACGCGACCCAGGTCATCGAGCGCCTGACCCGCAGCTTCCTTGTCTCCAACAAGGGCATGATCAAGGTCACCGCGAACGTCGTGGGCGCCCAGGTGATGCTCGGTGCCAGGATGGTGGGGACGACCGAGAAGGACCCGATCCTGCTCCGCGATGTGCCCTCGGGCACACACCTGGTCCGGATCACCAAGGATGGCTTTCGCCCCTGGACCCAGCAGGTGATGGTGCAGGGCGGCGAGACGACCGAGGTGGACGTGGAGCTCATGGCCGTGGAGGCAGGCGGCACGGTCGAGCCCCCGCCGCCCGGGGGCGGGGAGGTCGTGATCCCGCCGCCGGTCAAGGAGACGTCGTCAAAGACCGGCTGGAAGATCGCGTTCTGGACCGGTGCCGTGGCCACCCTGGGCCTCGCCATCGGCACCATCTACGCCGGAAACGAGGTGCGCACCGCCAACGACGACAAGAAGGAGGCGATCGACGCCTACCGCGTCAACAACAACGATCCCACCGCCTTCTCCGAGTCCGTCAGCGACGTCTGCGCCGAGGCGGACAAGGTCTCCGGCGACGCCAAGGACATCAAGAGCGCCTGCGACAACGGCTCCAAGTTCGAGACGATCCAGTTCGCGCTGCTCGGCACGACGATCGGCGTCGCCGCGATCTCGGCGTACCTGTACTACAAGGCCTACATCTCCAAGCCGGAGAAGCCGAAGAGCGAGCCCGAGCCCGACGGCGACTCGTCGGCCCTGCGCGAGGCCCCCCGGCCGACCTGGATGCTCAGCCCCGCCATCGGCCCCAACGGAGGCGGGGTCGGCCTCGAGGTGAATTTCTAACGAGTCTTGCTCAGCTTCGCCTTCAGCGCCCGGGCGCCGGCGTGGCCGGGATCGGCCTTGAGCGCGGCGTCCACCGCGGCCCGTGCGTGCCGCCGGTCTCCGCGGGCGAGGTACAGCTCGGCCAGCCGGTGCTGGATGTCCGCGGGCCGCTTGGGCCCGGTGAGCAGCGCCGTCTCCAGGTGCCAGATCGCCCGGCCCAGGTCAGGACGCGGAGCGGGTGCCGCCCACGCCGCGGCGAGGAGCGTGTGCAGCCGGGTCGAGGCGGGGTTGATGTAGTAGGCCATCTGGCCGTAGCGCCGCACGCCCGCCTGGTCGTTGCGCTTGGCCAGCAGCTTGATCAGGGTGGCCACCGGCCCGAAGCTCTGCTGGTCCAGCTGGACCAGCCCCTTGAGCTCGGCGATCTGCTCGTCGGTCCGTTTCGCCTTGGCGTAGGCCCGGGCGAGCATGGCCCAGGGGCTGGGCTGCTCGGGATCGAAGCGCTTGGCCGCCGCCAGGTGCCGCGCCCCCCCGGCGAGATCGCCGCGGGCGAGGGCCAGCCGGCCCAGTGCGAGTCGGGGCTCGTAGCCGTCACCGCCCGCCTTGATCAGCCGCTCCAGGGCCTGCGCCGCCTCCTTCCGCTTCCCGCGTGCGAGGCTGATCTGCGCCCGGGCAAACAGCGCCACGCGCTCGGTGGGCGCCAGCTGAAGCGTCAGGTCCGCTTGCTTGGCCGCTTCGTCGCCCTTCCCGGCGACGAGGAGCGCCATGGCGAGCGCCGCCTGCGCCGCGGCGTCCTGGGGCCGGGCCGCCGCGTCCTGCTGCCGGGCCTTCAGGTCGCCGTAGGCCTCCGGATCGACGAACCACCCCTTGCCGTAGTAAGCCAGACGTCGACGCTCCTCGGCCTGGAAGCGCCGGTCGAGCTCGTCGAGGTCCAGCCCGGTGACCCGGGGCAGCACCTGCGGCGTGCGCTGTCCCCGGCCGTAGCCCTTGAGCGCCTCCAGCACCTTCCCCATGCCGAAGTGCTTGACCAGGTAGCCTGCCATCAGGCTGCCCTGGTAGTAGGCCACGACCATCTCCTGGATGTCCTTGGCCCGGCTGAAGGCGGTGCTCATCTCGGACAGCCCGCGGAGGCGGTTGGCGCGCAGGGCGCGGTAGATGTCGAAGTCGTTCTCGCGCTTCCACTCCGGTCGCTCAAGGGTCGGCTCCAGATCGGCGAGCCCCTCGGTGAGCCAGCGCGGCACGCGGGATCGGGTGATCTGGATCGTGAACACGTGGTTCAGCTCGTGCCACAGCACCTGGCCCCAGTTGAACCGCCCGGCCATCGGGCTGGTGGCGGTGATCACCTGGCCGAAGCAGACGGCGAGCGCGCTGAGCCCGGGGACGCCGACGGTGCGGACCGCGTAGTGGTTCGGATCGCGGAACAGCTCGATGCCGATGGGCAGCTTCGGCGTGAAGCGGTACTTCTTGACGTAGATCCCGTAGGCCTTCTCCAGCAGCGGCACGACCACCCGCTTGACCAGCCCCTGCTCCTCCTTGTGGACCCGGAGCCGGAAGTGCTTCGAGGAGATGAACGTGTACTCCTTGGCCACGACGTCGTCGAACAGGTTGAGCAGGTTGTAGTTGCGCACGTTGAACGGGTCGCCCTTCCAGGCCTGCTTGAGGTAGGCGAGGCCGTTCTTCTCGTCACCGAGGCGCAGGTAGTTCGTGCCCAGGTCGGCCAGCGAGTACCAGTCGTTCGGGTCGATGGCGATGGCCTCCTTGCCCAGGTCGATGGCCTCGCGGTAGCGGTGGTGCCGGACCCCGAGCTCGACCACCGTGTGGAAGAGCCGGGTGTAGCGAGGGTTGAGCTTGAGCACCCGGGCCTTGATCTTCTTGAACCCCGCGTCGTCATCCCGCAGGAAATGACTGGCGGCCATCATGGACAGGGCGTCCAGATCCCGCGGGTTGACCTTGAGCGCCTCGTTGAGCAGCGCCTCGGCCTCCGGGTTTCGCTCGGCGTCGACCAGTATCTGAGCCCGCACGACCCGGGCCTCCACCGAGAATGGGTTGACCTTCTCGGCCCGCTTGAGCAGCCGGAGCGCCTCGTCCACGTCGTAGGTCTGCTCGAGCTTGACCCGGGCCAGACCGATCAGCGCCCGGGGCAGGTTCGGGTTCGCCTTGAGCGCGGAGCCGTAGTGCTTCTCGGCGTAGCCCGCCTCGTACTTCTCGAGCGAGATCTCGGCCCACTGGACCCAGGCCTCGACGTGCTTGGGGTCGAGCTTCACGGCGTCGGCCAGCGTGTCGCTGGCGTCACGGAAGTTGTCCGTGTAGCGGCAGGCCATGGCGACGTAGGTCAGCTGCTCCGCCGAGCTCTTGTCGATGCGATCCCCGGCGAAGTCGTCGTAGAACTGGTCAAAGACCGGCTTGGCCTCGGCGCTCTTGCCTTGCTCGAGCAGCACCAGGCCCAGCCGGATCCGCGCCCGGTGGAAGCCCGGGTGCTTGGCGACCACCGCCTTGAGCGTGGCCTCCGCCTTCGCGACCTGACCTGAGCGTCGCTGGGCCTCGGCGAGCACCGTCATCGCCCGGGGCCAGAGCTTGCCCCGGGCCGCTTGCCGCGCGGAGGCCACGGCGGCGGTGTAGCGGCCGGTGACGAGCTGAACCCTTGCGAGGCCCAGGCGCGACGCCGGCGAGCGGGACCGGGCGTAGGCGGCCTCGGCCTTGGCGTAGTCGCCGGCGGTGAGCAGGGCGTCGGCTGTCGAGGTCGGGCCGGCCCAGGCCGGCGCGCCCAGCAGGACCAGCAGGGCCGCGAGCAGCCCACCCGCGACCCTCCCAGGAGCGAGGCGAGATTGGCGGGTCCGCGGTTCCGCAGGCGGCGGGCGACCGGCGGGATATGCCGCTTTTCCGACCGGCCTGCCGAAACCGCAGCTCAGCGGCGCCGAGGACTGTTCAAGCACGGGAGGGCGCCCGCCGGCGAGCCTCCCCACTGGAGATCCACCCCCACGTTGTGGGGGATTCGGGGCTATGTTACAGACGTACAATGGTCAGCTGTCCTGTGCAGAGAGTACCCTAGTATTATACGGTCCCCGCGGGCCATTGCATGACACGAGAGACGGAGATGGCGAAAGAGAACGAGCAGGTCGAGGAAAGCGCGAAGAAGGACGACATCTACACCAACTTCGACGCGCTGCTGAAGGCGATCCTGCACCAGTACTACGAGCGCAGCGGCAAGCTAAAGAAGGGCAACTTCATCGCCCTGCTCATCGCCTCGGGGGAGATCACCTCCCTCGCCGTGGACTCGATCAAGGACGGCTCGGGGGTAAAGAAGCTCGCGCTGGGCGCGGCGGGCGCCGTCGCCCTGCGGATCGGTTTGCGCTACGCCCTCTCCGGGCCCCTTGGCATCATCCTCGCCGGGGCCACCGCGGTCTCCCTGGTGGGCTACTTCGTCCGGAACCGCAAAGAGATCACGGGCAAGATCACCAGGTACCGGGGTCTGGTGGCCGAGCTGCGCAAGAGCTACGAGCAGCTCCAGTCGGACCACCGGGATGGGAGGCTGTCGAAGGACCAGCTCACGTTGATGGTCGATGGGTTGATGCAGCGTTTCCTCAACGATCTGGATTGATCACCCACCACAAGATAATTGTATGCTAAGTTACTAACGTTTCGGTGGGGCATCAACAAAACCAATGAGCCGAACCCCCTCTGCGCTGCTGCTCGCGCTCCTGCTCACGCCCCGGCCCGCCCTCGCCGCAGGTGAGGGCCTGGCGATTCTCGAGCTGCGCTTCACCGCGGTGCCGGAGGCCGTGAGCGATCAGATCCGGGCCCGGGTCCACACCACGCTCTCCGACGGCGGCTACTCCGTGACCACGGAGCGACAGGCCGAGGCCGGGCTCAAGCACGCGTCGATCCCTCCCGGCTGCACCGTGGGCCCCTGCCTGCAGCGGATCGGCCAGACCCTCGACGTGGAGCGGGCCGTCGTCGGTGGGGTCTCCGGGCAGGGGACGAGCTACGACATCACCCTCACGATGCTCGAGACCGGCGGCGGCACGGTGCTGGCCCAGGTCAACCAGCGCTGCGACGTCTGCAACTTCAAGGAGGTGGAGAACGCCGCGGCGGTGGCGACGGAGCGCCTGCACAAGCAGACCCTCGTCTTCATCTCCACCCGCTCCACGCTGGTGGTGCAGAGCGTTCCGCCCCGGGCCGACGTGCTGCTCGACGGCATGCCCGCCGGCAAGACCCCACTGCGCCGGATCCTGCCCCCGGGCGCGCACACCTTCCAGGTCGCCACGAAGGGCTACTCGGCCGCGAGCCGCGAGGTCCAGCTCGCGGCTGGCAAGACGGAGACCGTCCGGGTCAAGCTGGTGCCCAAGCTGATGCAAAGCCTGGCCGATCGGCCGGCGCCGCCGCGCCGCCGGCGCTCGCCGCGCTGGATCAAGTGGGCCGTGCTCGGGACCGGAGTGGTGGTCGGCGGCGTGGGCGGCGGCCTGCTCGCCCTGGACGGACGCGAGGCGGCCGACGGCAACCGCGACACGCGCAGCGCCGGCGTGACCATGGTCAGCCTGGGCGCCGCCGCCGCCGTGGCCGCGACGCTCATCGCCGTGATGGAGCTCTCCGGTCCGACGAGGGGTGACCTTGTACGCTAGGCGCTGCGCCGCGCACCTGATGCTCGCAGCGTGCCTCGTCGCCGGCTGCGACGATGACTCGATGCAGCTGTCCCGGTCCCTGGTGGATCTGACCCTGGCGAGCGAAGACCTCTACGCGATCCCCTACCCCAACGACATCCGGATCAAGCAGGACGGCACCATCGACCTGGCGGGGTACGACAGGGACAAGCCCGAGCTGATCAGGCTCTACCTGGAGACCGTGGCCAAGAACCAGCTGGGCGGCTTCGGGCTGGCCAGCGCGATCTACCTCCGCTTCCGCGACGACATCGCCCCCGAGGTCTGCGGGCCGGTGTCCGCCGCCGACAGCGCCGCTCCGGGCTCGAGCATCTTCCTCGCCGACATCGACCCTTCATCGCCCGGCTACGGCGAGCGCGTGCCGCTGCGCTGGAAATACGTCCCGGACGAGCAGAAGTACATCGGCGCCCACAGTCTGACGCTGCTCCCGCTCTCCGGCCTCGTCCTCGCGCCGGGGACGACCTACGCGGCGGTGGTCACGGAGGCGATGTGCGACCCCTCCGGCGACCCCGTGCGGCCGGACAGTGACATGGAGCTGCTCCTCGACGACCGCCCCCCGACGGACGCCGCGCTCCGGCGGGCTCACGACGCCTACGCCCCGCTGCGATCGTTCATGAGGGAGACGGGGCTCACCGGCGTGGTCACGGCGGCGGTGTTCACCACCGGCCAGCCCACCGAGCTCGCCGGGTTGGCCCGGGCGGTGCTGCACAGGCTCCCCGCGCCGACCGCCGACGATCTCGTCCTGACCGAGGAGGCGCGCACCTACTTCGTCATCGAGGGCACCTACCACGCGCCCAGCTTCCAGACCGGCACCGCGCCCTACCTGAAGAGCGGTGGAGACTTCGAGCTCGACGCCAGCGGCAGGCCCGTGGTGCAGAAGGATGAGGCGCTGCGCTTCGCGCTCTCCGTCCCCAGGGGCAGCCCCCCCGCCGGCGGCTGGCCCGTGGTGCTCTACGCCCACGGGACCGGAGGCAGCTACCGCACCTTCATCTCGAACGGCGTGGCCCGGACCCTCGCCGAGGTGCGGGACGCGGGCGGCGCAATAATCTCGCGGCTGGCGGTGATCGGCATCGATCAGGTGCTCCACGGCCCGCGGGGCGCCGGGAGCGCGCCCGAGGTCACCTTCTTCAACCTGCAGAACCCGGCGGCGGCGGTGCACAACGTGGTCCAGGGTGGCGTCGACGACTTCTCCCTGCTCCGAATGGTCAAGGGCCTGAGCATCGGTCGTGTGACTCGCGCGCCGGGCGCGGGGGAGGGCGTCAGGGCCTTCGACCCACCGATCACCTTCGACCCCGGTCGCATCTTCTTCATGGGGCACTCCCAGGGCGGGCTGACCGGCGCGGTCTTCCTCGCCTACGAGCCGGAGGTCAGGGCCGCGGTGCTCAGCGGCGCAGGCGGAGGGGCCGCGCTCGGGATGCTCAACAAGACCGCCCCCATCGACATTCGTCCGCTGCTCGCCACTGCCCTCGACGAGACGCCGGACATGTTCCACCCGATCATGAACATGGTGCAGCAGATGCTCGAAACAGCGGACACCACGAACTACGGCCGGCTGCTGCTCCACAACCGCCCACAGGGTGTCCGGCCCAAGCACATCTTCCTCTCCGAGGGCTTCGTTGACCACTACACGCCCAACGTGACCACCGACGCCCTCGCCGTGGCGATCGGCCTGCCCGTGAGCGGCGAGGTGATCAGGCCGGTGCCGGGCCTCGACATGGTCGCCGACCTGCCCTCCCCCTCCGTGGCCCTGCCCGTGGCCGGGAACCTGACCATCGACGGGGACGCGGTCACCGCGGCGCTGCGCCAGTACAGGACCGCGGGCGAGGGACACTACGTGCTCTTCGACCTGGAGGAGGCGACGCGGCAGTTCAGCCGGTTTCTGGCCACCGCGGCCCGGGACGGCGTGCCGACGATCGTGAGGTGACTCAGGCCCTGTCCCGGCGCAGCTCGGCCAGACGCTGGTCGAGCTCCCGGAAGCGCTCGGCGAGGACACGGACGAAGACGCCGAGCCACGAGTCGTGCCCCATGGCACGCTCGATGGTCTCCCGGGTGACCACGATGGCGGTCGTCTCTTCCACCGCCATCACGCTCGCGGAGCGCGGCTCGTCGGTGAAGATCGATGTCTCGCCGAAGGCGTCCCCCGGCCCCATCCGCCGCAGCACGACCCGCTCGCCGCTCTCGACCCGGAACGCCTCGCAGCTCCCCGAGGTGATGATGTAGGCCTCGTCCCCCGGGGCGCCCTCCTCGACCACCAGGATCCCCGCCGGAAAGATCAGCGTCGAGAACCACCACCCCTTGCGCAGCGACTGCTCCACCTCCTCGCGCAGCTCGTCGACGGAGGCGTGCCTCCGGCTCGGGTCGGCCTCGAGAGCGCGCATGGCGATGCGGCACAGCTCCGGCGGCAACCGGACCCGTCCCATCAGCTCCTGGGGATCCTCCACCTCGCCGCGCCGGGCCTGTCGCACGCGCTCGACCATCGACGGCGCGGCGTGGGGGGGCCGGTTGGTGAGCATCTTGTAGAGCACGCCGCCGAGGAGGTAGACATCGGTCCGTTCGTCGATGAGATCCAGGCGGCCGTGGGCCTGCTCCGGCGCCATGTAGCCCGGCGTGCCCATCGCCGAGTTGGGCGGGTCGAGGGAGTGGACACCGGGGTCGCGGGCCACCGAGACCGGATCGTCGGTGCCGGCGGTCCGCAGCAGCGCGCAGCCCCAGTCCATGACCCAGACCTGCCCATGGGTCCCGACCATGATGTTCTCGGCCTTGATGTCCCGGTGGATCACGCCCCGGCTGTGTGCAAAGGAGACCGCGTCACAGACCTTGAGGAACAGCTGGAGCAGGCGCTCGAGCTCCCGGTCGCTGGGCTGGCCCGGGCCACGCTCGGCCAGGACCTGGTTCAGGGTCTTGCCCTTCACCAGCTTCATCGTGAAGCAGAGGTTGCCCTGCTCGTCGGTCCACAGGTCGTGGACCGGAGGGATGTTGGGGTGGTCGAGCTGCCCGGTGATCTGCGCCTCCTCGACGAACCGCAGCCGGCTGGCGCGGTCGCGGCCGAAGTTGGGGTCGAGCACCTTCATCGCCACGACGTGACGCAGGTCCCGGTGGAGCACGCTGTGGATCGCGCTCATCCCGCCGCGGGCGATCTCGCCCTGGTCTTCGAGCCAGACGCGGGTCACCGCGCCCGGGTCATGCCGCGGAAGCGGCGGCGGCGGCGTGTCGCTGACCTCGACCACGGTCGCCGGAAACCACGGGAGCTGGTCCAGCTCCTGGCTCGCCTTCGAGCGCTTCTTTCCCTCGCCGGCCTGCAGGCTGCGCGTGGCGTTCTCCTGCCCGGGGCCGGCGATACGGTCCAGACCGATGTCGAGCAGATCGACATCGTCGGCCGTGGGGATCTCGTCCTGGCCGCCCTCGCCCTTCTCGTCCGGGTCGTCGAAGCTCATCTGCCGCTATTCTCCCCCAAAGCAATGCGCGGGGAAAGCCATGACGGGGCGCCGTTCGGTCGGGAGGCGGGACCCGCGCCGTCTCAGTCGCAGATGTCCTCGCAGCAGACCCGGCCGGCCTCGCAGGTCAGCGAGCTGTTCGTCGCCGGGCCCCAGCAGCCGGTGCACTGGGTGCCGACGACGCAGTTGGCGCTAACGCTCGCCGAGCAGGTCGAGGCCGGCGCCACGACGCAACACCAGCCGTCGCCGCAGTCCTGGCGCGGGTCCGGGTCCACCGGCTCGAAGCCCGCCGGGCAGATGACCCAGCGGTGCTCGGTGCAGTTGCCCGAGACCGCCGCGCACTTGGGGAAGGTCCCGTCGGCCCAGCTCAGGTCACCCGGCGGAATGAGGTCCGGCGTCGCGTCTTCGTTGGGCAGGTCGGCGGCGGGCAGGTCGGCCGCGGGTCCGTCCGCCGCCGGCCCGTCCGCGCCCTGGTCCACCGCGGCCTCCCGGGGCAGCGTCCCGTCGGCCGCCGGCTTCGTGTCGTCCGAGCAGGCTCCGAAAAACAGCAGGCACGAGAAGAGCAGCGCGCGACCCATGGGGCACCTCCTTTGCCCGGACACTATGCGCACCGGTTGGGCTCGGGGGCCAAATCTGTGCGCGAGCCCTTGACCTCTCGACGGCTGCTAGAGTTATTAACGTGCGCCATTTCAAATTTTCGGAGTGAACGTTGCCCGGACAGACCTGCCCCAGCTCGACGCAGCGCAGACCTCGCCGACGCAAGCCGAGGCAGATCGAGATCCGCTTTCCCACCTGGGGCGGCAAGCGCAAGCGCGCGGGGCGAAAGAAGGTCCGCCGGCGCCGTCTCCCACGCCCCCCGGCCGCCCCTGGCCTCGCGTCACCCCGTCCACATCTCGTACAAGGTCGTCGACGAGCTCCCCTCCCTGCGCCAGCCCGACATCCGCGCCACGATCGAGGATTGCCTGCGCGAGGTCGCCGAGAAAGCAAGGACGGGCGATTTCCGCGTGGTCCACTACTCGATCCAGCGCGAGCACCTCCACTTCATCGGCGAGGCCCACAACCGCAAGGCGCTCTCGGCGGGCCTCAAGGGCCTCGCAGGCCGGATCGCCAAGCGGATCAACAAGCTGCTCGGTCTGAAGGGCCCCGTGTTCTCCGACCGCTACTTCGAACGGGTGCTAAGGACTCCAAAACAGACCCGGCACTGTCTGCTGTACGTCTTGAACAACGCCCGTCGCCACGCGGCCCAGGCGGGCCTGGTTTGCGAGAAGGGCTGGCTCGACCCCTGCTCCTCGGCGCCAGGTTTCGACGGCTGGCGGGATGCCCCGGCCCCGCCCGGCCCGGCTCCGCCTGTCTCGCCGCCGCACACCTGGCTGCTCTCCACGGGCTGGCGACGCCACGGAAAGCTGCCAGTGGACGCCGTGCCCGGCGCGCTCAGTCGAACTCGCTGACGTCGATGTAGCAGAAGACGAAGCGACCGTCGTCGATCTCCACCCGCAAGCTGGCGCCCCGGGACTCGGCGTACTCCACGTAGCCGGGTACGGTGCATGTGCCGTCGTGGCACTCGCTGGCGTGGGCCGGGCACTCGTGGTCCCGCTCCCGGTCGTACCAGGAGAGGCAGGTGGTGCTCCCTCCCACGAGCGAGGCGGCGACCGCGTCCGCCAGCCGGCTCGCGGCCGGGAAGTCGAGGGGGATCTCGCTCTGAAGCCTCAGCGTCTGCATGACCAAAACGTGGGTCCGCCGCGGTCCGGGTCAAGCCCCTGGTGGATCACCGGATGGATCCCGAGAATTTGTGAAGCGATCGATATTTCGGTACTATTCGCGAGTTAGGCTAACGACTTAGGCTCGCGAGGCGTATGCCCCAACCTGGATCGCGGGGTGGAGGACCGGCTCGGGCCAGGAGCACCGCTGTGCTCCTGGCGGCGGTGGCGACCTTTTGCCTGGTCCTGCCCCCGCCCGCCCGGGCCTTCGTCGCTGGCAGCTGGGTCCACGCCCCCCTCTCGACCCACAAGATCTTCGGCAACGCCAAGCCCATCGGCAACACGCTGATGCTGCCCGGGCCGGCGGGGGCCGAGATCCGCTCGATCCTGCTCGCCAACTCCTCCTCGGCCCTCACCGGGCTGCCCGCGGACGCGGTGATCGAGAAGGCCTACCTGTTCTGGAGCGGCTCACTGGCCCAGCAGGGGGTCAGCGGGCCCACCGTGGCCGACCCCAGCGTGACCTTCTCGGTGGCCAACGGCGCGAGCTTCAACGTCAACGGCACCTGCACCACGGTGACCCACCCCACCCTGGGCACCACCTTCCCCTCGTTCTTTTACTGCCGCTCGGACGTGACCAGCCAGGTGGCCAACAACAAGCTCGCCGGGACCTACAACGGCCTGTACATCGTTGGCGACGTGACCGCCGACCCGGGTCACGTGGACCCGATCACCGGCGACTGCACCGAGACGCCCAACCGCTGCCAGGCCAAGTACGCCGCCTGGTCCCTGGTGGTGATCTACAGCTCGGCGAGCGAGACGCTGCAGCGCGACATCCACCTGTACGACGGCTTCCGCATCGTGGACCACGAGGACGGGCCGGGCGGCAGCATCGGTGTCACCAACTTCACGATCAGCGGGTTCCTGGCCGACTCCACCCCCCAGGGCACGCTCTCCTACTTCGCGGTGGAGACCGACGCCCAGCTCGGCATCCCGCCCCAGAACCTCTCGCCGCCCCCGATGACCTGCACGACCTGCGAGGACTACGTCAAGTTCAACGGCACGACGTTGCAGGACAGCCTGGGCTGGCCCGGGAACATCTTCAACGAGAGCGCGGGCAACGGCTACGGCGTGGACATCGACGAGATCGAGATCGGCAGCCTGCTCTCCCCCGGGGCGACCAGCGCGACCATCGAGATAGGATCGGGCACCGGGCCGGTGGTCACCCCGGCGCCGCCCCACGGCGGCGGCGAGCTCTACGGCTTCGGCTGGACCCTGCTCTCGCTGCGCCGCCCCTCGCCCAACTTCAAGACGGCGGCGACCAACAAGTCGGTGAACCCGACCACGGCCGGCCAGGGCGAGACCGTGGCCTACTCGGTGAACATCGCCAACGCCGGCTCCCTGGCTGCGACCGGCACGGTGGTCACCGACTCGATCCCCGCCCTGGTGGACTACAAGCCCGGCTCGCTCCAGGTCAACGGCTCGCCCTGCACCGACGCCGCGGACGGAGACGCCTGCACCGTCTCGGGCAAGCAGATCACGGTGAGCCTGGGCACGGTGGGCTACCTGGTGCCCAACAACTCGCGCCAGATCACCTTCCTCGGCACCGTGTCGGCGAGCGCGGCCAACGGCCAGCTGGTCTGCAACAGCGCCGCGGTGACCTCGGACCAGACGCCGACCCCCTTCTCGACGAACCAGGCCTGCTTCACGGTCAAGGCCCCCGAGCTCGACACCCCGACCAAGGTCGCCCTGGACCTCGACGGCGGACTGGTCGAGCCCGAGGACTTCGTGCAGTTCACGGTGACCATCCCCAAGAAGTCGACCGGGCAGGTCACCGGGCTGACTCTCGACGACGACATCCCGGCCAACATGAACCTGCTGTCGGTGAACGGCCCGCCGGGCGCCACGGTGACCTCGAGCACCACCGGTGGCCAGCACGGGCGCGGCTTCATCAAGGTCTCCGACATCACCATCCCCGCCGGCGTCAGCTCGGTGAACGTCGTCTTCACCGTGCGCATCGACTCGGAGAGCGAGCTGATCGCCAGCGGCGTGCCCGCCGCCAACATCGACGGCCTGCAGCTCTGCAACCAGGGCGAGGTCTCGGCGCTGTTCCTCACCGCCGCGCTCTCCACCGACGACCCCGCCGCGGCGGGGAGCGCCAACCCGACCTGCCTGACCCTGACCTACGCCCCGAAGCTCGGCACCTCGCTCAAGTCGGTGCTCGACGTCAACGGCGGCAAGCTGGAACCAGGCGACACGCTGCGCTACACGGTGACCTTCACCAACACCGGCAACCGCGAGGCGACCCTCGACGTGCAGGACGACCTGCCGCCCAACGTCACCGGCTTCGCCTGGGTCCAGCAGCTCCCCGGGGCGACCTTCACCCCGGGCGGAGGCGCCAACGGCACCGGCCGGATCTCCATCGCCGGCCTCAAGGTCCAGCCGGAGAAGGCCGGCCCGCCCCCCGAGGCGCAGACGATGGTCTTCGAGGTCACCGTGGCCCCCGGCGCGCCCAACGGCGCGGCGATCCAGAACTGCGCGAGCTTCGACGTGGCCGAGAAGCCGAGCGAGGGCAAGACCATCTGCTCGGCATCGCTCTCGGTCTACGCCACGCCCGATCTGGAGGACGCGCAGAAGACGGTCCTCGACCTCAACGGCGGCCAGCCCCAGCCCGGCGACGCCCTGCGCTACACCGTGACGCTCTCGAACACGGGCAACAAGCCGGCGACGGGCGTCGTGGTCACCGACGTCGTCTCGACGAGCCTCGAGAACGTGGTCCCCCTGGACGGCGGCGCCTGGGACGCGGCCACGCGGACGATCACCTGGACCGTGGGCAGCCTCGCCGCCGGGGCCCAGCAGGCGCTGCGCTTCGAGGCCGACATCGTCACGCCGCTGCCCAACGGCACCGCCCTGTGCAACCAGGGAAGCGTGGCGAGCAACGAGCTGCCGGCCGAGCCCACGGACAACCCGGCCACGCCGGCGGCGGACGACCCGACCTGCCTGAGCGTGGTCAGCGCCCCCGAGCTCGAGCAGACGACCAAGACCGTGGTCGACCTGAACGGCGGCCAGGTGCGACCCGGCGACACGCTGCGCTACACCATCACCGTCGACAACAGCGGCAACGAGATCGCCACGAACGTGCTGGTCACGGACCAGGTCTCGGCTGACCTGACCAACGTCCAGCCGCTGGACGGCGGGACGCTCTCCGGGAGCACGATCAGCTGGAGCCTGGGATCGCTGGCGCCGGGGCAGCAGAAGACGGTGCGCTTCGAGGCCGACGTGGTCACGCCGCTGGTCAACGGGACCCAGATCAGCAACCAGGCCGTGGCCACGGCGACCCAGATCCCGCTGCCGGGCGAGCCCAGCGACGACCCGTCCACCCCGGCGCCGGACGACCCGACCGTGGTCACGGTGACCTCGGCGGCGGACCTGACCACGAGCGAAAAGACCGTCCAGGACGTGAACGGCGGCGTGCCCCAGCCCGGCGATCAACTCGTCTATACGATCCGGGTGATCAACACCGGCGACGCCCCGGCGCGCGGCACCGTGGTCACTGACCTGGTCGACCTCAACCTGACGACGGTGGTGCCGCTGGACGGCGGGGCCTACAACGCGGCCACGCGTACAATCACCTGGCCCGGCGCCGACGTGGTCCCGGGCACGGACCGGGTGCTGCGCTTCAACGCGACCCTGGCCTTCCCGATGACCGGGGGGACCCAGGTCTGCAACCAGGGCAGCGTCACCAGCCAGGACGTGAGCGGGACGCTGCTCACCGACGATCCAGCCACGGCGGCGGCGGACGACCCGACCTGCGTCACCGTGGAGAGCGAGCCCGACCTCGCGCCGAGCACGAAGACGGTCACCGACCTCAACGGCGGTCAGGTCGTGCCCGGCGACGTGCTGCGCTACACGATCACCGTGGACAATCAGGGGACCCAGGACGCGACCACCGTCGTGGTGACGGACGTGGTCTCGACCAGCCTCACCGCGGTGACCCCCCTCGACGGCGGCGTGTACGACGCGGCGAGCCGGACGATCACCTGGACCGTGGCCACGGCGCCGGCCAAGGGCAAGGTCGCCGTGCGCTTCGACGCCCAGGTGATCCTGCCCCTGGACAGCGGGACCCAGATCGCCAACCAGGGCTCCATCGTCTCGGCGGAGATCACCACCCCGGTGCTCACCGACGATCCGGCGACGCCGGCCACCGACGACCCCACGGTGGTCACCGTCACCTCGACCCCCGACTTCGGCACCTCGCAGAAGAGCGTGCTCGACGTCAACGGCGGGCTGGTCGAGCCGGGGGACACCCTGACCTACACCCTGACCGTGGTGAACAGCGGCACGAGCCTGGCCGACAACGTCGTGGTCACGGACCTGCTCGACCAGAGCATCGACTTCGTCAGCGCCGGCCAGGGCGGAAGCTACAACGCGGCCACCCGCACCCTGACCTGGAACGGGTCGACCACGCCGGCCCTGGCCCAGCTCGGGCTCGGGCAAGCCGCCGCGGTGACGCTGACCTTCTCGGCCAAGGTCGCCTCGCCGCTGAACAACGGGACCCAGATCTGCAACCAGGGTCAGCTGGGCAGCGACGAGGTCGCCGTGCCCGTGCCCACCGACAACCCGCAGACCCCGGCTCCCGGCGACCCGACCTGCGTCACCGTCTTCTCCGCTCCGGATCTCTCCGGGGTGACCAAGACCGTCACCGACCTGAACGGCGCGCCGGTGCGGCCGGGCGACACGCTGACCTGGTCGATCACCCTGACCAACACCGGAAACTCGGCGGCGACGGGCGTCGTGGTCACCGACCCGGTGGACGCGAGCCTGGAGAGCGTGGTCCCGGGCCAGGGCGGCGTGTTCAACCCGCTGACACGGGTGATCAGCTGGAACGGCTCGACCACCCCGGCGCTGGCCAGCCTGGACGCCGGCGCCAGCCTGGTCCTCTCCTTCAGCGCGGTGGTGGTCAAGCCGCTGGACGGCGGCACGCTGATCAGCAACCAGGCCACGGTGAGCAGCCCGACCCTGCCCACGCCGGTGCTCACCGACGATCCGACCACCCCGACCATCGACGACCCGACCGTGGTCACCGTGGTCGCCGCCGCGGACCTGGGCGCGTCGCAGAAGAGTGTGCTCGACCCGAACGGCGGCGACGTCGAGCCCGGCGACGCGCTGACCTGGACCATCACCCTGAAGAACACCGGCGACGCCCTGGCCAAGAACGTCACGGTCACCGACGTCGTGGACCAGAACCTGGACACCGTCGTGCCGCTGGACGGCGGCGTGTACAACCCGACGACGCGGACGATCAGCTGGAGCGTGGCCCAGGTCGGGCTCTCGCCCGCCGGCGACGTGACGCTGCGCTTCAACGCGACCGTGGTCACACCGCTCAAGAACGGCACGGTGATCGCGAACCAGGCGCAGATCCAGCTCGGCAGCGGCGTCAGCGTGCCCACCGACGACCCGGGGACGCCGGCGCCGGACGACCCGACCCAGGTCACCGTGGTGAGCAAGCCGGATCTCTCCGGGATGACCAAGACCGTCGCCGGGACCCAGCCGGGCAAGAAGGCCGGGCCGGGCACGACCCTGACCTACAGCATCGTGATCCCCAACGCGGGCAGCGAGGACGCGCAGAACGTCCTCGTCTCCGATGTGGTGGACCAGAACCTGGAGAACGTGGTCCCCCTGGACGGCGGGACCTACAGCGCCGCCACCCGCACGATCACCTGGGTCGTGCCCCTGGTCTCCGCGGGCGGCCAGGTCACCGTCCGCTTCAGCGCGACGATCCGGGCCGACGCCAAGAACAACGCCAAGATCTCGAACCAGGCCGTCGCCGCGGTCCCCGGCGTGCCGGGGCAGACGGTCTCCGACGACCCGGACACACCGCAGGTCGATGACCCGACGGTGGTCACGGTCGAGGCCATCGCCAACCTGACCGACTTCACCAAGACGGTGAAGGACCTCAACGGCGGCGATGTGGAGCCGGGCGACACCCTCGAGTACACGTTGATCGTCCGCAACAGCGGGACCGCCTACGCCTTCAACGTCAAGGTCACCGACGTGGTGCAGCTCAAGGACCTGGAGAACATCCAGATCGGTCAGGGCGGCTGGTTCAACAGCGCGAACAACACGATCACCTGGGACGCGAGCACGACCCCCGCGCTGGCCAAGCTCGCCCCGGGAGCGCAGACGACGCTGACCTTCACGGCGCGGGTCCGGGTGCCCACGGCAAACGGGACCCAGATCTTCAACCAGGCGGTGGTCCGGGCGGACGACGTCTTCCCCGAGCCCTCCGACGATCCGGCGACGCCGCAGAACAACGACCCGACCCGGGTGAAGGTGCTCAGCGTCCCGCGGCTCGGCGAGTCGACGAAGGCGGTCACCGACCTGAACGGCGGTCTGGTCAAGCCGGGGGACATCCTCGAGTACACGATCAAGATCGTCAACAGCGGGACCGCGGTGGCGACGAGCACCACGCTCCTCGATCCGATCCCGACCTACACGACCTACGTCCCGAACAGCACCCGGCTCAACGGCGTCTCCATCGCCGACGTGGCCGGCGGCTCGACCGTGGCCCACGGGATGCAGGTCAACTCGCCGGGGATGCCCACCGGACAGGTCACCGTCGGCGCCTCCAGCGCCGCCGAGGTCCGCTTCCGCGTCCGGGTCGAGCTGGACACGCCCCAGGGGCGGATCGTCAGCAACCAGGGGCTGGTCTCGGCCCAGGACTCCCCGGTGGAGCCCACCGACGATCTGGCCACGCCGGCCAAGGATGACCCGACCCAGGTGGTGGTGGGCGCCGGGCCCAACCTGAACAACACGCAGAAGACCTTCGCCGCCAAGCCGATCGGCGACAACGGCAACAACGCCTTCGACGTGGGCGAGGTCATCGCCTACACCGTGTTGATCCCCAACACCGGTACGGTGAAGGCGACGGGCGTGGTGTTCACCGATCCCCTCGACGCCAGCGGCCGCGGGACCTACGTCGGCGGCAGCATGACCCTCGACGGGAAGCCGCTCACCGACGGCGCGGACGGCGACGCCGGCGCGGCCAAGGGCAACTCCCTCCGCGTCGTGGTCGGCACGATCAGCGCCGGAGCGACGGCGACGATCACCTACCGCGTGCGGATCGCCTCCGGCCCGCTGGTCAGCAACCAGGGCACCGTGCGCTCCACCGAGCTCCAGCCAGAGCTCACCGACGCCGACGGCAACGACGCCAACGGCGACACGCCCACCGTGGTACCCGTGGCCGGCGCCGCCTCGCGGCGCCTGCGCGGCTCCAAGGCCGTGCTCGACCTGAACGGCGGCGACGTCCAGCCTGGCGACGAGCTGCTCTACACGGTCACCGTGTTCAACGACGGCAACGGCACGGAGAGCGCCGACATCATCGACGACCTGCCCCGGGGGACGAGCTACCTCGGCGGGAGCCTCGTCGCGCCGCCCGGGGCGACGCGACGCTTCGACCCGCCGCCCGCCGGACAGGGCCAGGGCCAGGTCAGCTCGACGGTTCCCCTCAAGGCCGGCGAGTCAGCCACGATCATCTTCCGGGTCCGCCTCGACGCCAACCTGCAGAGCGGGGACAGCGTCTGCAACACCGCCCGCCTCGGCGGGGGCGGCGGCCTGGACGTGCAGCCCCCCATCGAGCCCGCCTGCGTGCTGGTGGGGAGCCCGGCCGGCACCGGCGGCCTCTCGGGCGTGGTGTTCCGCGACCTGGGCCAGGACAACCGGGTGCTCGACGAGAAGGACCAGACCCTCTCCGGCTTCCAGGTCCAGGCCTACGCCACCGGCAACCCCAACGCCACGCCCATCGCCTCGGCGGTGAGCGACGGCGAGGGCCGCTACCGCCTGGGCAGCCTGCCCCCGGGCGTCTACACCCTGCGCGCCCTGAGCGCGAGCGGGGTCCAGATGGGGGCCCTGGCCGCGCTCTCGGTCAAGGCGGGCGCCGCGGCCTCCCGGGACGTCCCGGTGGACCCCAGCGGCGTGATCTACGACTCGGTCACGGGCAAGGTAATCTCCGGGGCGCGGGTCACGCTGTACTACGACAGCACCGACCCGGCCTCCCCCGGGGCCCTCGTGCCGACGAGCCTGCTCGGCCCGGGGCAGCAGGGGCAGACCACCGACGCCAGCGGGTTCTACCGCTTCGACGTCCAGCGGGACCGGCGCTACGAGGTCAAGGTCGACCCGCTCACCCCGTCGCTCCAGTTCCCCTCCGCGCTGATCCCGGCCACCGCGGGCTTCGCCCAGGTCGGCGCGGACGACGAGGTGGTGCCCGAGGACCTGCCCGACCCGAAGAAGGAGGGCGCGGACCTGACCTACTTCCTGCGCTTCAACATCGACGAGAAGACCGAGGCGGTGTTCAACAACCACATCCCCCTCGATCCGATCACGTCGCTGATCCGCCTCGAGAAGCGCATCGACCGCCGCCGGGCCAGCATGGGCGACCTGGCGACCTACACCATCACGGTGCAGAACCGCTCGACCCGCGACTTCTCCGCGAAGGGCGAGCGGGTGGTGATCGAGGACGTGCTGCCCCGGGGGCTGCGCTTCCTGCGCGACACCACCCGCCTGGTGCGCCGGGTGGGCAAGGAT
>Ga0316576_10000016_pt1 | contig 46968 bp, 29 predicted proteins | sample S0NA_FD_203075 | JGI IMG/M metagenome (GOLD analysis project Ga0316576, IMG submission 203075) | Rhizosphere microbial communities from salt marsh grasses in Alabama, United States - S0-2_050615r3r5 | ecosystem: Host-associated > Plants > Roots > Rhizosphere | place: USA: Alabama | collected...
GTTGAATCCGGCTGCACTGCGACGACGGATTGATGCTAATTTGAGGCAATTATGGCGCTTACCAGAGTAACATCATTTATGAGGCCGTCGACGACCCTTGAGTAACATTTTCTTTTGAGGCATCACGGATGGGTAAAAGAGATATCCTGAAAATGGATGCGATTTGCAGCTAGAATATCCCACATCGCAAATTTATGTCTAGCCTCAATAAAGGTATGATATAATTGATTTGTGCAGTCAGATGGGAACTGAAAATCTCGCTAAAGTTACCGACCCGACGGGAAACCGTGCCAGAGGATCCCTCTCTGTTGGACCCTATTGGGCCCCGTCCCGAAATTAATATTTTTAAGGAAAGGAGTTCTTCATGTCGCAAGCGCCGCAGCACGAGCATCCCCCTCATAAACTCCGTTGGAGATGGTTTATCCTGGTTGTGCCATTTCTCCTGGGATTCGTACTTTTGATATCTGTCTATATGACCCTCTATGCAGCTTCCGGAGAGCAAAAGGAACCGCAGAGAAGTATACTAGATACGACTCAGTTTAATTCTCCTGAAGCGCCGCCTGCACAGACCTCAAACCAAAATCGTTTTGAAATTCGCTATCCGAGCATTGACGCGCGGCACACCACGGGCGTTGCTTGGGGCGATTACGATGGGGATGGCGATCTCGATCTTGCTGTTGGCAACGGCCGATTTAATACCTCCGGCTCCTATGACATGACCAATCAGCTGTACAAGAATAGTGGTGGAGGTACGTTTGAGGAAATTCCTCTTGATCAAGAAGGGCTTGCCCGAGAATCCCGTGCTGTTGCCTGGGGAGATATTGATGGTGACGGCGATCTCGATTTGGTTGTGGCCAATTTCGAGCAGAAGAATCAGATTTACGAGAACGACGGTGGGCAGTTGATTTATGACCCACAGGCTAAGCAAGGCTGGCAATCCGTTGATTCGGCCCCATCGACCAGCCTGGCTCTTGGAGATTATGATGGTGATGGCGATCTCGATCTGGCCGTCGGAAATGATGGGGAACCTGACCAGGTTTTCCGCAATATCAATGGGACATATCGTCTAAGATGGCAGTCCCCATTGAGTGGTGCATCACAGACGCGCGCCGTCGCCTGGGGTGATGTGGACGGGGATGGTGATCTTGATCTTGCCGTGGCTAACTATGATGGCCAGGACAGAATTTATGAGAATGACGGAGGACGTTTACTATTCGATCCGGCCAAGGATTTAGGGTGGCAGTCGGAAAGTCGTGATGAACTCGCTGATTCCAGTGGTTTTTGTACCAAAGCGGTAAATACGCCTGGTTTTGTGGATCAATACTACAAAATCCGAACACGCAGCCTAGCCTGGGGAGATTGGGATGATGACGGCGATCTCGATTTGGCTGTCGGAGGTGGCAGCGATGAGGGAAGAAGCTGTGGTGCTTTCCTCAAAGTATATGAAAATGTCGATGGCGATCTTCAGTTCGATCCGCAAAGTAATTTAGGGTGGGAATGGACAGATTCTCAGAGCATGAATAAGCCATCTAATTTGGTTTGGGGTGACTGGAACAGCGATGGCAAACTCGACCTCTTTGTTGGTCTCAATGCCGGCGATGGCTATGGAAGTCGCAATCGCATTTATGAAAACAGGGGTGGGGCATTGGTTTTTGAACCGGGAAGAGGGATTGGATGGGAATCTACCCTCGATGCAGATTTGGATTCCGAAACCACCTATGCGATCGCTGTTGGTGATGCCGATGCTGATGGCGACCTCGATCTGGCTGTGGGCAACGGCGGATCAAGAAATGGCGGTCAAAAGAACTTAATCCTGAAAAACGCCGCCCCGGCCATCGCTTTTAGTCCTACGGCCTGGATTTCAGCAGATGCTAGAAAAAGCACCGATACAGCATGGGGAGACTGGGACGGCGATGGTGATCTTGACCTTGCCGTCGGCAATTTTGGGGACGTAAACCAGGTATATGAAAATGTTGACGGCGTTCTTCAGTTCGACCCGCAGAATGATATTGGTTGGGCATCCACCGTCGTGACAGATGACCTGACAACCAGCGTGGCCTGGGGTGATTGGGACGGCGATGGCGATCTCGACCTGGCGGTGGGCAACCAGGGGCAGCATGATCTAGTCTATGAAAATATAGGTACAACCCTATCCTACTCTCTTTCCAGCGGTGTGGGTTGGGTTTCGCCTTTAATTTCGGATACCCAGAGCCTGGCCTGGGGAGATTGGGATCGCGATGGCGATCTTGACCTGGCTGCCGGTCATTGTGGTGATGAGGGTGGTGAAGCCGTTCCCCAATTCGCTGTTGTTTATGAAAATGATGCCGGAGCGAAAACACTGCGCCTGGCCCCTGACGAAACACCAAAATCCGGCTGGATGTCAGGAACACCGCTTTGCGCCAAAAGCGTAGCCTGGGGAGATTGGGACAATGATACAGATCTTGATCTCGTTTTAGGGTCACGCATTTACGAAAACTATGCGGGCGACCTGGTATTAAACAGCTTCAGGGGCTGGGATGGTGGGATCGCCGCAACCAGCGTGGCCTGGGGCGATATGGATGGCGACGGCGATCTTGATCTTGCTGTAGGAACGGAAAAAGAGAATCGCGTCTATGAAAACATGGATGGGAATTTACTCTTTAATCCGCGTCAAGGTCATGGTTGGGAATCGCGTGATTTGAAACAAACAACGGATCTGGCCTGGGGAGATGTTGATGGCGATAAAGATCTTGATCTGGCTGTTTCAAATTCCGCGGATTGGAAATTTCAAGCCAATCAGGTATTTGAAAATGTCAATGGACAGCTGTCATCCCGGGCGGTCTGGGAGACGGCCGAACCTGGCGTTACAGAGGAGAGCTTGATGCGTTCCCAAGCGGTCGCCTTGGGAGACATGGATAATGACGGCGACCTCGATCTTGCCTTCGCGAATTTCTGCCGCGGCAGCGATTGCGACAGCGGAGAACGGCCGAACCACATCTATATTAATGAATTACAGGGCGGGAACATGCTGGTTGGCAGCCTCCCACGTCTCAGTATTGAACAACCCTACGGGAAAGGGTCGGCCGATTTCTATGCTTCGCCGCAAGTTCTAACTACAAATGCGATCACAATCCCCTTCATTTTGCGCGATTCACACGAAGTGCCGGTCGGCCGAATTGAAGTCTTTTACTCGCTTGATGGGGGTGACAATTGGCAGGAGGCGCGATCGGTTGAGGGGACAGTTACGACAAATCTGGAAACCAGCACAACCGGAATGCGCCATGAGTTTGTTTGGGACACTTTCGAGAGCGGGTTCTTTGGAAAGTCGGATAATGTTGCCATACGCATGATCGCCTATGACACACCTCCGCAGGATCAAAAACTGGAAGATGGATCGTATCGTTATTTCGATGGCATTGCCGGCTCATTCCAACGGCCGTTTGTAACCGCGACCTCTTTCCCCTTCCGCGTTACGAGCACGCAAATCCAGGTAGTTGATGCCGATAATGATGATGCGCCAGTTGCCGGCGCGTGGGTTTTCAGGCTGCCCGCAGGACAGGCCTCCGGAGCAGAATTGATGCCCAGTCCCGATAACCCGCTGCCCACGGATAGTCAAGGCTATCTGCCTGGTGGAGGAGAATTGGAGCAGGGCGACCGCCTGGTCGCTCTAAGCCAGGTTGATGCCAGCGCGGCGATACCATTCACGGACAAAGTGACGCTTTTCCATACCAGCGGCCGACCAATCAAGAATGGCCTTCTGATGCGAACTTTTGTCAACCCAGGTGAAGTTGTCCTCAAGGTTTCCAAAGATAACCCCTTGCTTCTGTTCCATATTACCATGGTCTTGGAATGGGATGCGCGGAATGATGAGTTGTTCCGCACGGACCTGACGGATGGCATACTGCGCGCGTCAGAGCTGCTTTTTGATGTGACGGACGGCCAGGCGGCTCTGGGCCAGGTGACTGTTTTGCAGTCAAAGGAGAATTGGCCATACGCTGATGTGGTGGTTCAGGCTGATAACGCCATGCGGCCGTCTGCGGCCATTGGTGGGTTTACCCAGGTTCCTCTCTCGGAAACTGTGCGCATCAATGTTTCCCCCGAGAATTTATCAGAGACGAAAGTCATCTCTAACGCCTACAGTAACAATCAGATCCGAATGGGCACTGTTTGGGATCCTTTTGGCGAATATACGGCCGATTTAGGACCCGATTGGTGGCAGGCATTGGCGCACGAACTTTCGCATTACCTGCTGTTTTTGCCCGATAATTACCTGGGCTTTAAAGATGAAGATGTGCTGGGTAAGATCGACTGCCAGGGCAGCTTCATGACCTCTACCTTTAACCCGGAGTACAGTGAATTTCTGACCGAGGAAGGATGGAGCGATATTTGTAAACAGAGCCTGGCCGAAATGACAACCGGCCGTACAGATTGGGAAACCATCACAAACTTCTATCCTATGCTCAAAGAGCCAGGTCCGGGAAAAGCACTCGAGGGACCCAGTAACCTGCCGCTTGGCGTAACCAGCGTTACCTTCTTTGATCCTAATGAATCACGTTCAACACTGCGTGCGCGGAATTTTGAGGTGCGGCGTGTCACTGTAGATGAGGACGGTAATCAAAGCAGCGAACGCTGGCGACTGCCGTCTGCACAAGCCTATCTTTATCAGACGCAGGGCACGTCTGATTTGACGGATGATATTCTAGTTCAGCTGGGGACACCGACCGGCGGCGGTGACCGGCTTAAGGTTCGTGGGGCCTATCAAGGCGACCGGCTCTGCCTTTTTGATCGCAGCGGCGATCAGGCTTACGCCGGCTGTGACAGCCGCCTCACATCGGCCGATGTGTCGATCAAAGTTCAGGAAGCGGACAATGAGTGGCAGCCGCAAATACAGATTACACCAGTGACAAGTCGTACGATGCAGGTCTCGGTGACACAGAGTATCAGCGATGGGCGGCCGCTTAACGTACAGTTGTTCCCGCTCCATTATTGGTCTAAACCCGATTTTGTAGGCCTGTCGCCGACGGCCGTTATGGACTCCGACGGTGATTTACATACGAAAGAACTTAAATTCCGCCTGCCCGCTTACGAAGTGGCCGCTCGGGTCTGGATTGAAGGCGATCCCGGCCGGGAAACCATTGATATATTCAAACTTAATCCACCCTGGCAGACAGCAGGCCCGAGCAGCGCAGCAATTGGTGGGCCGAGCAGCGCCGGTATCGGCGGTCCTAGCAGTGCGGCCATCGGTGGTCCAAGCAGTGCTGGTATTGGTGGTCCAAGCAGCGCGGGAATTGGTGGTCCGAGCAGTGCCGGTATCGGTGGCCCTAGCAGTGCCGGCATTGGCGGCCCTAGCAGCGCCGGTATCGGCGGACCAAGCAGTGCTGGTATCGGCGGACCAAGCAGTGCCGGTATCGGTGGACCAAGCAGTGCCGGTATCGGCGGACCAAGCAGCGCCGGTATCGGCGGACCAAGCAGTGCCGGTATCGGTGGACCGAGCAGTGCCGGTATTGGCGGAGCACCTATACTCTCGGCCGATGCCCAGGTTGTTGTTTATAGCAAACAGGGATTCTTTGAAGAGAACGGCCTTGATACACTACAGATTTTATCCATTGTCCCGCAGCTAAACAGCCATCCCTGGCTTGTTCCGGTAGGCCAGGCTTATCATGTAACGCTTGATCCGGATGTGCAGAGCGAGCGCATCATCAGCTTGAATTACTTGCAGCGCGATGTTCCTGAGGGGTTTGAATATACTCTTACCGTTTACTTTTTAGCGGATGGGGAAGAGGAATGGCAGCGCCTTGAGACTGAACGGTATGTGGAGAATTTAGTTGTGGCAGATTTGCAGGGTGCGGATGGCACCTATGCGGTTATGGCCACTATAGAAATGCCGGAGCTTGAGCCTGGTTCCAATTTATTCGCCTATCCCTTACCTGTAAGCCAGCCGGTGAGTGACGCGTTGAAGTCAATTGAAGGCAATTACTCAAGGGTTTACGAGATCGATCACGATGGTCAGGAAGTTGAGGTTGATGAAATGCAGTTCGGCCGGGTTTATTGGATAGATATCACGGCCGGTGAGGTTATGACGCCATTCCTGGCGCCACCGATTCGCCAACCTGATGGTCAATTGGGCTATCACCCGGCAGCAGAGACAACTCCTTAGAAGTTTTCTTTCCAGGCTTTCAGGAGAGCAAGGTTATAAGGTACGTTTTCAAAATATTGGAGGCGCGTTTCGCTGTCTTTTATTTTCTCAGCGCGTTTCTCTACCAAGGCATGGCCTGCTTGTAGGATTTCAAGCGCTTTTTCCGCAGCCTGCGGATTGGATTTGCCGGCTGCTGATAATGCTTGGAAGCAGATCAAATAGACTTGCACCGGCAGTTCAACGCCGTCGGTACCGTTCTGATCAAGGTATGACAGAATATTGGAAACAACTTCAGACGCTTCGGCTATTTGTCCCCGGTTTAGAGCGACTAAAGTCAGGCCGCTTAAACTATCAATTGACAGAGCCGGTGTTCCCAATCGCCGGCGCAAGGTGAGCGCCTTTTGGAAACAGGTCTCGGCGTCTTCTAGATGTCCAAGACTGATCTCAGCATACCCTCGATGGGTCAAAACATAGGCTAATTCACGTTCATTATTTAAAGTTTCAAGGATAGAAGCTGCTCTGTCGTGATAGGTAACAGCCGTTGATGAATCGCCTTCATAGTGAATGATTAATCCCAAGGTATCCAGGCAAATTGTTTGATTATGAGAATCGCCGGTCTCCTCGGAAAGCGCAAGCCCACGCAGATGATATTCTTTGGCTTTTGCATAATTACCTACTTCGAAATACAGGTTTCCGATGTTAATTAGTACATGTGATTCAGCATAGCGCCAGCCAATTTTATTGCACAATTCAAGCGCTTTTAGATAGTGCTCCATCGGTTCGGAAAAGCTTCCTAGTTCATACTCGATGATGCCGAAAAGGTTGTAACATCTTACTAGACCTTGTTTGTCGTCTTGACTTTCATAAGCGTAAATGGCTTGCTGTAAGAATTGATAAGCACGCTGATAATGGCCTTGCAAACGATGAGCCATTGCCAGATCGTAAAGGCATTCGCCTTCTAGAATGGGGGCTTTTAGGGCGTTAACCAAGGAAAGCGCTTTGTCCAGATACTCTTCTGCTTCCTGTCCGCGGCCTTGCTGCCACAGCGTCCGTCCCTGGCGATGGTAAGCCCTGGCCTCAGCTAATTGATCCTTCGCTGCTTTGGCATATTCAAGGGCCAGGCCGATTTTTTCTAAAGCATCTTCATAATTGCCTGTAACCAGGGCAAATGAGGACCGGCGCAGAGCGAGATCTGCCTTCTTAAGATCATCAGCTTGAACTTCTACGACTTCCTCAAGTTGTTCAAGGTCATTGCGCTGTTTATCTCTATTACCTAACCACTGAAATACTATTTCACGTTCGGATAGATATTCATAACGGGCTTCGTAATCGGTTGTGTCCGTTAATTCCAGCGCCCGGCCGAAATAGACGATCGCATCCTCATTACTATATGCCCCTTTAGCATGCCCACCGGCCGCGCCATAATAATGTTGTGCCTGCTTATTCTCCTCGGCGCGATCGTAATGATAAGCGATCTCTGCATAGTGCGCGGCCCGGCCCGGATCGGGATACACTTCTTCATAGGTAATTGCAGCCCGGTTGTGTAACTGGCGCAGCCGAGCACCAAGCTGCATATCATAAGCCGCGTCACGGAGTAAAGCATGGCGGAACACGTAACTTGCCGGCCCGGAAGTTACCCAGATCTTCTCGGCCGTTCCCGTGGTTAGACAAAATTCCAGGTCGATTTCGTTATCGACCATGGCGGCCAGGATAGCGGTCTCAAACTCTCGTCCCAACACGGCCGCTTTTTGGACTAAATCCTTTATATCAAACGGCAGGCGATCCAGGCGGGCAGTCAGAACAGCGCGCACATCTGTGGGGATGCTGGGATCACCCGGCAGAGTTCTTGCTGAGTCCGCTTCCACCTTTTCAAGGAGTCCATGAGCCTGGAGATACAGCAAAATTTGTTCGACGAAAAAGGGGTTGCCTTGAGTCCGTTCTTGCAGCAGGTTCACCAGAGCAGGAGAAGGCAAATGCCCGACAATGTCTTCCGCTAATTCGGCGACAGACTCCTGCCCTAATGGCAGTAGTTGGATTTCTACTTGAGGTACAGCCGGTTCAAATAGTCCCTCCAGAAGTTCCTCACGGCTGGTGATGACAAGCACAAAGGGATTGTTGGCAACATTACGCGTTAGTCTGTTCAAGAAAGTTTGCGAATCGCTGTCCCACCAATGCGCGTCTTCCAAATGAAGGATCAGGGGACGGCGCAAGCTTTCCGCTTTGAAAAATGCCTTTAGTCCGCTTAAGGTGTTTTCAAACCGTAGTTCCGGATCAAGCTGTTCATAGAGTGAATCTGTCCAACTTAGACCAATCAGGTGTCCTAAAAAAGAACGGGCACGCAAGAGTTCCTCTCTAAGCACTGGATCGATCGTAGCTTCAAGCAAATCCTCAAACTTCTGTTCGAAATGCTGCTTGTTGGCATCATCGTCATCCATCGGGGTGTGGTTAAAATAACGCAGCAAGAAGTAGCGGAAGGGGTTAAGCGACTGGCGCAGCAGCTCATCGGCCTGGCAGAAAAAAACGGCCGCCTGCTCTTGTTCCAGATAGGACGCATAAAGGGCATCTACGAGACGGCTTTTGCCTACACCCGCCTCGCCAATGACGGCCGCACTCCCCCCGAACCGGCCGTTAAAGATGGGCTGTATCGCTTCTCTTAACCCTTCTAATTCTTGTTGACGGCCGACCAGAGGTTTATCTTCAAAGCGCGATCCGTATTTTATCCGCCGTCCTTGAAGTCGATAAACTTCTTGCTCCTCGGCGAAACCCTTCAATGTTTTGGCACCAATGGACCGGACCTCAAATTCGGCCGATGCGCGTTGGGCAGTTTCCCCATCCAGCCAGATTTCACCCCAACCGGCAGAGGTCATAAAGCGAGCGGCTAAATTCACGCCACGACCGTAGCAAGTATATTCCTCTGCCAGTTCCGAACCGATCATGCCCGCATGGGCAATGCGATACGTGATCCCGGCGCGCAATTGAATCTTGCTGCCCCCTTCCAGGGCTAGAATAAAATCGAGTACATGGGCCAGATCATATTCATGACTGAGAGGTGCGCCCCAAAAAAGCAGCAGGTGACACCCTTTATCACCGAAATCGATGCGGTTGAGAAATCCCCCGTAGCGGTTTTGCAAGCGAAATAGATCTTGCATGAAGGTATTCAGTTCTTCTCTCGTAGGTGTGCCCTGCAGACCAATAAAGAGATTTAGAATCTGGCGGAACTCTCCTTCAATTTCACGTTCCAAGAGGATCCGCGGAACAAAGCGTGAGGCCAGATCGATATTCACCGGCGGTTTTCCCACCAGGTCTGGCGTGGGAAGTGGTCCTTCAATATGCTTGATGCGCCAATAATCTTGAACCTGTTCGGCGGCGCTCCATTCGCGCACAGCCTCATAAAAGGTATCACCGGCGACAATCTCCCCGGCGAAACCGTAAGTTTCAGCCTGGGCACACCCGTCGATTGCTGAACCACTGAAGAAATAAGTAGCCTGCTGACCATCTTCGGAGGAAATAATGCCCCAGGTCGATTCTCCAAGTGCTAAACCTATTTTGGCCGAGAATTCAAATAGACCGAAACGTGTCTCTTGATGGATGTTATCGGCCATGTGTTGTTGAATCTGCCGGGCGGCAGCCAAGGCGCGAATCTGTGGTAAGGCCTGGTTTGCTTCCTTTGGAAATACGGCCGTGAACGCGTCGCCGGCAAAGCCTGTAATAAAGCCGTTCTGTTCAAAAACACTGTGAATCAATGGTGTGAAGACCGCGCGCATAACTACGGCGAGAATTTCAGCGCCATATTGCCCGTGCTCCATCAGGGTTTCAGTAAGGCTGGTAAAACCGCTGATATCAACAAATAGGGCGGCACAGGTAAAAGAACCGGATGATGTTCCCAGCCGGAATTTTTCTACAATGTAAGGTGGAACAAGGTGATGCATACGCAGCGATAGGCTTGAGGTGGTTGTTAAGCAGATTCGTTTAGAAACAGGGCCAGCAGGTTATCGCTAAATGGATCGATATCTGTCAATGATTCATACCCTTGATCTACATCCGCCAGTTCTTGAGGATTTTTTTGTCTGAGTTCATCAATTAGTTTGGCGGCTTGGCCACGGCTGTTTCTATTAGCTGCCGGATGGTCTTGAATGAAGAAAGCGATCCTCGCTGCTTCCACCGGATCCTTAATGGTAAGTAACCGGGCCAGACTAATTTCGGCGTCCAATATTCTAGGTGTATTCGTGGACATTTTGGCTATTTGCAGAGCTTCCACAAAATATTGCTGTGCCACGCGTTCTTCTTGACGATCTAAAGCAAGGATGCCAAGGCTATTTAAAGTAGCGGATGTTTCATCCTGACTGCCGATATCTTGAAATATTGCCAGGCTTTCTTCAAGGTATTGTTGACCTTGTTCAAACCAGCCCTGCGCATGGGCCGTTTCTCCTAAATAACGCAGGCATAACGCTTGGCCGCGGCTGTCTTTGAGCGCCTGGCGGATGGCTAGACTTTGTTGAAAGTAGTCAAGGGCTTCTTCATAGCTCTTTTGCGCGTATGCGACCCGACCCAGGTTTGTTAGGGAAAAGCCGATGCTCCAACGGTTGTCAAGTTTCTTTTCGTAAGCCAGGCTTGCTTCACAGTGCATTTTAGCCAGGGAGTATTCCCCTTCTTGGTAGGCGATTTGGCTGAGTATGTTATTGGAGATCGCGCAGCCATAAGCATCGAGGCATTGTTCATTGATCAGCAGCGCCTCTTGAGCGAGGGACCTGGCTTCCTTATAACTGCCAAGTATTGCCAGTGCGGCGGCTGTGAAATTTAGTGAAAATGCGAGGGCTGTTGAGTCATCAGCTTCACGCAAGACAGCAATGCTTTCACGTAATTGTGACAGCCCGCCGTGCTGGTTTCCAAGCAGAAATGTAAACCAACCCTGGCGTGCTCTTAATCGCCCCCACAGACTATCCGAGTAGGGATCCCCGCGCAGGGGTTCGAGCTCGGCTGTCGCCAGGGCGAATAAATCAGCGCCTTCTATAAACCAGCTGCGCATGTAATAAAACAAGCCCAGCGAATCCAGGGCGCGAGATAATCCGTCCAGATCATGGTTTTGTGCGGCCCACTGCCACGCGCTGCGTATTTGTTTGATATTTTCTGAGATGTCGGAAACCGCCTGGTGTTGCTCCTTTCCTTGTAAAATATCACGCTGTTGATTTAAAAATTGTAAGTAAAAGGCAGCGTGTTTTTTCCGCACCTGGCTTGCCTCAGCTTCATCCTTTTCCAATTGCTCTGTAGCGTATTGGCGTAAAATATCGAGAAGCTCGTAGAGCCCTCCGATTTGCGGAGATTTTCGAAAATCTTGACGGTGTAACAATGAATGATCGACCAGGGAGCTCAAAGTAGCTAGCGATGCGCCGGTGACGGCCGTGGCCGCCTGGCGAGTAAATGGTCCATGAAAGACGGAAAGCCTGCGAAGGGTTTGTTGTTCCTGTTGATTAAGTAACTGCCAGGAGGAATTGAATACCGCGCGCATGCTGCGATGCCTGGATGGTAAATCCTCCATAGTGCTGCTCAGAAAATCAAGGCTGGTTTCGATTTCGGCGGCGATTTCTAAACAACTTAATGTCCTGAGCCAGCTGGCCGCCAATTCAATACCTAACGGCAGTCCTTGAACCAGTTGAGCGATTTGGTAAACGGCCGCAGCCGGGCAGTTTATTTCATCACTTAGACTGAATTCAGGTAAAAGCTGTTTCCCCAGATTTTCAAACAAGGCCACGGCGTGGTAAGGCTCCGAGGAGTCCTTGAGTTGAGACTGTTGGTGTTCCCCGCCGGTGATTAATTGACCATTCCCTGGATAAGGAAGCCCCTCAATCTCCAGCACCCACTCTTCATTAAAGCCCAGCCGTCCCCGGGATGTGAGCAGTATTTTAATACCAGGAGCTTCATGCAAGATATCCCTGATGAAGGGACGAATATCGGCGATTACATGTTCGACATTGTCGACAATTAGCAGAAGCGACTTGTTCTTCAAATAGCGTAACAGCTGTTCTCGTGGATGCCGCTGGCCGGAGAAAGAGAATCCAATTGCTTCAGCGACGGCCGTGACGAACGGGTCAAAATGCAAGGATTTTGCATCTTGGTCCGTTTCCTCGATTCGAATTCCCATTAGAGAAACAAAGAATACCCCGTCGTAGAAAGGACCGAGAAACCGTGTGGCGACACGCCAGCCGGTTTCTGTGGCGATGGCGGTTTTACCACTACCGCCTAGCCCCATGATCGTTATCAGCTGCTTGTCCTTATCAGCCAAATACTCATTCAGCAATGCCAATTCCTGCTCTCGACCCATAAAGTTAGTATGGCGGGGAGGCAGCTGGAATGGCCGGTCATTCCTGGCTGCACGAATGCGCGCATACAAAGATTGCGTCTCAGCCATTGGTTCAACGGCCAACTCATTTTCAAGGATTCTCTTAACGGTCTGGTACTGTTGTAGCGCAGCAGCCCGCTGCCCTTGATAAGCGAGCAGGCGCATTAACTGCTGATGCGCCTCTTCATTCCAGGTTTCGAGTCGAATCTGGCGCCGAACGTAATCAGTAGCAACAGCATAAGCGCCGCGCCGCTCATAAAAATCAGCCAGATCTTGCAGTGCAGCCTGTACCTTTCCCTTGTATTGCTCTCTTCTGAAGGCTATCCAATCTTCGAATGCGGCACTATCGTCAAGAGAAAACCCGTCGAGAAATGGACCGTGATACAACTGAACGGCGGTGATCAACTCCTGAATACAACCCTCACAATCCCGATCGCGATCTGGCCGATGCTTAGGACACCCGCCGAGGTGTTGAATGAAGCTCTCTACATCCAGAAAATGATCGCTGTCCAGATTAAACTGTGTTGATTCACGCGTTATCAGTAAGAACGGTGGATCGGACTTTTTATCGTTAATGGCGCGTCGCAGTCTGGTCAACGTCTGTCGTAAATTGGTTCTTGCCTGTTCTTCCGGCACCTCTGGGAAAAGTAAGCCGACCAGGCTTTCCCGACGATGTGCACGATCAGACTCGATGGCCAGGTAGGCCAGCAGTGCTTCGATTTTCTTCGCACGAGATTCGAGCGGTATATCGTCATTAAGCTGTGCTTTAAATGAACCCAAAAATTGGAGTGTTAGATGCATAGCTACCGCCGCAAATAAATTACCGGAAAGCCGGTATCGGGGCACCATTAAGGCTCTCGATCATTGTAACGTATTCACCCTGCCATGTCACGCGAATATTAAAGTCAAAGCTGACCGGCTAATGGATCCCAGTTTTTGAATAGGTCCTGATAGGCGGGATCGCGGTAGCGAGCTAAATCAAATGCGCCTGCATAATCGGGTAAACTCTCACCTGCTATATGAGCTGATACGAGTTCAGCCGCAGCCGGCGCAGCCATGATACCGAAGCCGGACAAAGCGCCAATCACATATGCGCCTGAAATGGGTAATGGGCCAATCAAGGGACGGTTTTCTCTCGTTTTGGTGTAGTAACCTCCATCAATTACCGGCGGAGACATGCGATCCAAATATATGCCCAATTCAGGGATCATGCATGTGAGACCGCGCATGATAATTTCCACAAAATCTGCTTCAAACGATATTGGCCATTGAGGGCGATTTCTCTGTATGATGTGATAAGGCCACAATGCCAGAATGGTCTTGCTTCCAGGTCCTCCCTCGGGGCGGAAGTGCAGCCCTGGGGGAAACTCATCCAAAAGCCAGGAGGTCTCTTTATCGAGGATTAGGTCGGCCTTGTCTGTCTCACTCCAGGGAAGATGAATGGGATCGTTCCAGATCATCAGCGGGGCATTTCGATCAATGATGCCTTCACTATCTTCGAAGGCAACCTTGCCATGGAGCTCATTATAAACAGGTAATCTGATATTCAACAGGTTGGTTACTTCCTGTAACATCGGTCCAGCAGCGATGACGAAACGATCTGTGTTATAGTTCCTTTGGCCGTCAGCAGACTGGATATGGACTGTTTGCATGCAATTGTTTTGTAATGTAACCGCCATCACCCGGCCGTTAATCAGGCGTACACCGGCGGACCTAGCCTGCTCCAGGAGATATATGCCCAGCTGTTGGGCGCTCAGCCAGCCGCAGCGCCGTGCATGCAGCATAGCGAGTGTGTCATTAGCTAAAAACGGGAAATTAGCTTGAATGACCTCTTTATTGTAGACCAGGTCAGCACCATCGAGGGCTGAATCGTAAGGTTCGTTTGCCGAATATTTATAAGCGCCATCTATACGCAGCGGTCCCGCCCCAAACTGCGAGATTTGCATTGCCTGCTGGGCCATTAATTCGGCGCGTTTAGCATTCGCCGTCAGATACACATATCCACGCTTATTGAGATGTATTCGATTGTCACTTTCTCTGGCCAATTCTTCTAACAGGTCGATGCTGCGATTCATTAAGCGAATCATGGCATCATCGGGACCGAGCCACCAATTACGATATCCTTCGCTGGACTTGTCGCTAGTCAAACTTAACGGAGGGCGATCATCAACAACGACCACATTCTTGATCCCGTGGCGCCGGGCAAGAAAAAAAGCAGTAGCTAAGCCGGCAATACCTGCCCCGCAGATTAAAACTTCAACGTGTTCAATTGTCCGTTTCATTCGTTGTTCTTTTTTTGTCGTTCTGCTCCGTCGCGACTGATAATGAAGTGATCTAGGTCGCGAGCAACATAGGTATTGGGGAAAATTGCGCACGCCTCGTTGTAGATATCTCTTACTCGGTAACGACGCGATAGGTGGGTTAGAATGAGAGTTTTAACGTCGGCGTCTCGGGCTAGATAAGCTGCTTTTGCCGCCGTCATATGGCCAAACTGCCTGGCCATGTCCACCTCTGCTTCAAGATATGTCGATTCGATCACGAGCGTTGAAGCGTCACGGCAAATATCATGCAGTGTATCCGTACGGCCGACGTCGCCGATATGGACATACTTTGTGCCGGGAACAGCGGGGCCAAGAACATCATCAGGCGTTATTAGCCGGCCATCGGGTAAAGTGATCGATTCACCGCGAACCAACTGTTTACGTTCCGGACCCATGGGGACACCTAACTCGAGCGCGCGATCGGCCAGGAATGGGCGATGTGCTCTTTCTTCAAAAAGGTAGCCAAAACAATCGGGTCCACGATGTTCAACCGGGAATGCCGTCAATCGGAAAACATCATCTTCAACGATGACCTGCCCTGATTCCAACTGGTGCAGATTGATAGAAAGAGGGGGAGAAATTTTTCCAGGGAAAACTACCCGGTAGAGCAAATTATGGACGCGTGTCAGGGTCGCCCGGCCACCGTAAATGTCCAGGGAATCCAAATTTTCCCATCTGCTCAAGGTGGACGTGAGGCCGGCCAGCCCAAGAATGTGATCGAGATGACTGTGTGTTAGGAGTACGGTATTGAGCCGTTTGAAACCCAGCCCGCTTTTTAGAATTTGCCGTTGTGTGCCTTCACCCGCATCCAGGAGGAAGCGATAGTGACGGTGCATAATAATATGACCGCTTAATCCGCGCTTTACCGAAGGTGCGGATGAGGATGTGCCCAAGAATACGAGTTCAAACATAACAATAAGTTAAAAATAGTGCCCAACAGCGGCTCTATTCTCTATGAAAGCCTGATAAACAGCAATAGGCGATTTGGTGGATTTATCTGGCTGCACCTGGTTGGTGTCTAAATAGGGCAAGAAATTAAAAGGGGTTTATGGGATATCTGCTTCTAAAAACAAAAACCCCCACGTTCACTCATGTGGGGGTTTTGTCCCGGGTGAGCTACCCGAGTGGCCTAGAGGATGCTGTCCTCCCTAACTGCATGTAAGGTGTTGAGTAATATCTGAAAGTCAGTCTTAATGGACCAGTTGTCGATATAGTCCAAATCAAGATTGTAACGTTCAATACTCGAGATAGTCCGAAAACGAATCTGCCCCAAACCCGTTAGTCCAGGTTTGAAAGTTGTAATTTGTTCAACGCGCCGTGTCCCAAGTTTTGCTACGTCATTGCGGGTTAGCAAGCTTGGCCCGACCAGTGACATCTGTCTATTCAGGATATTAAACAGCTTGGGTAGGTCGTCGAGTCCAAACCGGCGAAGGTACAAGCCAACGCGAGTTACACGCGGATCTGAGGAGATCGATCCCTCATTTTTTAATAAGGCTACCCAGGCGTTGCGGCTGCGAATGAGCCGGTCATTTCCATCCAGGTAGGTAGTCCGGAAATTATAGGCTGTGAAATAGCGACCAAATTCCCCAATAACGCGTTGTCTGTGAAGAACGGGCCCGGGAGATTCGAGCTTGATAAGCAGTACGATTATCAGGAAGAGTGGAGCCAGAAGAATTAATGTGGGTACCACGAAGAGATAATCAAAGGCTGCTTTGCCGGCTTGTTCCAAGCGCACATTGTTATCAATTATTTGTAATAATTGACCGGTAAATGTTGCTTTGGTTTTAATTGGTGCTCGGAGCATGTCCACTGCTTCTATCTAATACATATGCCTGTAATAAGCATGGCTAGCCACGCCATAAGTAGCATAAAATGGCACCCTTACAAAACAACTTACAATCGTTTTTTGGAGGCGAAAATTGGGAGATTCCCCAAGAGTCTGTTATATGGCCGTGGCCAAAGCTGTGAAAAATAAGACGATGATGGCGAAAAGGAGGTTTAAACGGAGTAATAAAATTTCGCGTTTCTGGATTTTGTCGCTCTCTGTTTTTCCTAACTTCGGTTTTTGTTCGGCGAGTAAGGCGGCCCTGGACATAGCCGGATAGAGGACGGATTGTAAATAGACTGTTATGCCGATCATGGCGATATAGGCTATGTGCTTTAGCAAGATTGCAACAGCCCACTGACTGTCAAAGTTCAGGAATCCGTGGTAGTTGCTGTCCACGGTCATCTGGTAAAAACCGGTAATTAGCAGCAGTACCATGCTCACGTTGGCCCAGAGGATAAATTTGCGCTGAATAGCCCACCATTGATTGGATGCTAAAGTTCCACGCTGTAAAGCTGGCCAGGCGAGAAGCGTGAGCAAAGCGATCCCGCCGATCCAAACGACGGTCGCCAGCAGGTGAATCAGGTAAGAAACCGCGAGTATCCAGGACATAACAATCAATCTGTCTGTTGAACTTTTGGCATGTCGCGCAGGGCATAAAACGCTTCACGCGGAGTACCATCTGGAAGTACTATCGACCACCACCATTGTTCATTTTCTTCGGCCTTCCAGTCATAGTCTGGGATATAAATCGTCGTCATCAGCCCGATCCATGGCTGCCAGTGTTCGGCCGCGTACTGGTAGGCGCGAACCAGGTAGTCTGCTTGCGTGCTTTCGTCGACGGCAAACCAGGCGTAATCGGGATTTACCTGGTCAAGCGTCCAACCCATTTCCAGAATGGCAATTTGCTTATCTGCATCTCCATTCTTGACCATGATATCGCGAATGTCTTCAACATGCCGGAAAGCGAACCAACGCCCTCCGCCATATTCCGCCTGTTCAGCTTCCCCAGGGGGCAGTTCCGGTGGGGCTTTGTAACCCGGAGCGTTAACCCCCAGGACATCGAAGAAGTCGGCTGCACCGGCATCATACATACCCTGGAGAAAATCCGTATCGGGCATTGCCTGGGCGCTGCTTGTTCCGGTCGGCGCCAACCCGGCAGAGACTACGATCGCCTGCGGGTCTGCGGCTTTAATGGCTGAATAACAAACTTCCAACAGTTCTGTATAGTGCACGGGGTCTGGGGGAAGATCGCCCCATTCTCGGCTTAAGTTGGGTTCATTCCAAACCTGGTAAGCGGCAATACGGCCGCGATAGCGTTCGGCCACGGCGCCACAGAAGTCGCCAAAATCATTCAAATCGCCAGGAGCCTGGTTTTCGTGCCAGAGGTTCTCTTCGGGTTCCGACCAAAAAGGTTGGCGATCCAGGCGAATTAGCAGGTTAAGGCCTTTAGCTTCTGTTGCTTCGACAATACGATCCGGCCGGTACCAGTCATACTGGCCTTTTTCAATCCCTTCGATCTCGCGCCAGGGGAATTTCTGTTTTACCCAACCAAAACCTATCTCGCTCACCAGGTCAAGATCTTTTTCAATCAAGTCCGGCTTCCACCACATATTGGTGTGCATGCCGTAAGCCGGGGAAGGAAAATATTGCTTGACCGGCAAATTGGACGGTTCGAGCGAATCTGCCTGGCTGCAGCCTGGGAAAATGAGGCTTGGTATTAACAGGAGAACGAAGAGAAAAATATGACGCATTTAAGGATTGAATTTGAATGGAAAACTCCCGGCAGGTCATTCACCTGCCGGGAGAAAGGTTTTTATCGTGGTTTTTCCATATTAGCCAGCGCTTCAAAAGCTGGTCTGGGAATGCCCTGTGTATCTATGATACTGTAAGGGACAGGATCGTCCTCCGGTCCGGAGCCCTTGTTGCCAAAATCAAAATTAAACAAGTAGGCGAGCCATACATTACCTGAATCATGCATTTGTTGGAAGGCCTGGGTGATGAAATCAGCCTGTTCTTGAAGCGTGTTGTCTTGCGCGAATTCAAAGCCCGTGGGATAAGTGTCATACCCCTCGCTGCTGGCCCAACCAAATTCAGTTACGCACAGCTTCTTGTTTGGATCGATAGCCTGTACCTTTTCCGCATAGGTGTCCAGCGTGGATTTAAAGCTCCAACTGTGGTGTGGGTTGTCGAACGGGCCCCGGAAAACGGCCGTTGCCCCCTGGGGATCGGATGGCGCTTCTTCATAAGTTACATCCGGACCGATATTGTACCCATTATGATGGGTACCTACGCAGTCGGCGTAATCCAGTAACCCGGCAGCCAAAGCTCGATCCAGCCATTGGAAATCATCGATCCAACTGACCCAATCTCCACCGCCTGTCGGGGCCAGAGCGCCGCTGATAACAATGATATTGGGGTCATGCGCTTTAATTGCCTCATTGGCTACTTGCAAGAACTGCACATAATCTTCTGGGTTTACCCCATTTGCGGTTGCCCATTCGCGATCCAGGTTTTGTTCGTTCCATACTTCGATAGCGTCAATTTTGCCATCGTAACGTTCCAGCATTTCAGTTAAAAATGCCGTGTATTGGCCGTAATCATCAGGTGGTCCATTTTCCGTTCCATCAGAACGTGTCCAGGCCGGAGCACCGACAACGCTCACCATAAGACGCAGCCCGTTCTCGTGCGCCTGGTCAACCACACCATCGTAGAAGAACCACTGGTCCACATCAGGATCGGGATGAACCAGCCACCATTGAATTTGCATTTTCACCCAATCCACGCCTAGACCCTCTTTGGCGGTGCGCATTGTATCCGCAGGATCTCCGACGGTTGCATTTCCATGCACTTGCACCCCGTAACCGAAATCATCGGCCGACCAGGGTGCCATGGGTTGGGCTGCCCCTTCAGTCACTTCTTCCTCAGCGGCTGCGACAGGTTCAGATTGCACTTCCTCATCGACAGGTTGTGCGGTTTCTTCTTCGCTTGCCGGAGGTTGGCCTTCAAGATTGCCCTCTTCCTCGGTTATCACCGGTGGTGGGAGTATCGTTTCTTCGGCTGCTTCAGTTGTAGGTGACGATTGATCCTGGCTGACTTCCCCGGATTCCGTGGTTTCTCCTGGTGAAGCATCGCCGCAGGCTGTTGCGATCGAAAGGATTATGACCATTAAAAAGATTACATAGAACCATCGTTTCATTTTTGTTAACTCCTTAGAAAGGTTAGCAACCGTCCGGCCGGTCAAACAAAATTGAGCGGCTGAAATGCTGCCTACCGATCCACGCATGAGCTTGTATGATCAGAAAAAAGGCGCACCCTTACCAGAAAGGATGCGCCTGTTGTTAATAATTACCACGCCCCTTTAAACTGGCTAGCCACCCATCACCTGCCTAAGGGTTTCACAGGCGGGGCAGCTGCCGTCAGGCCGGATCATGGCGTAACCACCCTGAGGGTCGTCTCCGTACATTGTGAAATCGACATTGAAAATGATGGCTAAACGCGCTTTACCGCTGTTTGCAGCCAAGCTAACCGCTTCGGCCAGCCATTGTGCATGCTCGGCGACACTCGTGTTAGCCGCCCAGGAGAAGCGTGAAGGCACGCCGCCGAAGTCTTCACCGGATAGGTAGCCCAACTCTGTGAAGCATACCGGTTTTCCAAGGGATGAATAGTATAGATCTAATGTGGGTTGGAAATACCAGCTGTAATGGTTGGAACCGGCCGGGTGTCCGGTCGACTGCGATGGTGAGGTCGCGCCGGCATTGTAGTGTACACCGACGCAGTCCATGTAGTTAGCTGCTCCGGCAGCGGCCATGCCTGCCAGGAAGGCGTTATCATCGCAGCCATTAGCGCTGCACCCACCACCAAAGTAACCGGTGGGCGCCGGGGCGCCGCTGATAACCATGACATTAGGATTCGCGCCTTTGATGGCATTATAAGCCGGGGCCAGCATATTATTCACGTAGGATGCGGGATTAATCTGCCCTGCCGGCCACTCGAAGTCAATGTTCTCCTCGTTCCAAACCTCAATGGCATCGGGACCCAGGGCGGCGACGCCACGCAAGAACTCAACATAGCCGTTGAAATCGATGCTGTCGGGATATGTGGTCTGGCCGGGAATACTCAGCAAGACTTTAAAGCCATTGGCGTGCGCCTGTTGGATGCGTCCAGCAACAGCGCTGGGATCGTCACCAGGACCCCATTTGTGCTGGAACTTGATCCAATTCATGCCCGCGTAACTCATTAACTGTGGGTTGCCAAAGCTGTGGCTCTGGCCGCCAAGCTCAAAGCCGGTATTGGTGATTGGCGCCACAGCGATGGGTGCCGGCGCAGCTGCCGTGGTGGTAGAACCGCTGTCATCGCTCGTGCTTGCAGCAGCAGCTGCGGGAGGAGCGACTTCGATTACCTCTAATGAGGCGACATTAACGTTGGGGTTGACGGTAACGAGAGAGGCGAAAACCCAACCCTCACGGCCGTCTTCAAGGACGACGTTTAGCCAACTGCTGTCCGAATTACGGCCGATTAAATCAAGTTGTGTTCCCGGATCAGCGCCATCCGCCAGCGTTCCATAGGTGAGGCCGGGGCCGGTGCGAATGTTGGCACTGACTGCGACAACTGCGTCGCCGTCACCAGAGAAAGTCGGAGCTGCAGTGGCTTCTGCCGCTGCCGTCTCTTCCGATGCAGGTTCTTCTCCCTCAGCGGTAGGTTCGGGGGTTTCAGCTTCGGCGACTTCTTCCTCATCTGCATTGACAGCGACGGTGACAGTGCCTAAATTGGCAATATTATCACCGAGGGCGAAATCAGCATGGATAACGTATTCACCTTCCGTTTCACCGGCTTCCCATGTGAAAGCGAGAGCATTTCCACTTTCACTGGCTACTACGCTGTCATCCTCATCGCGCACGGTCCAGGCAATGGCCGCGCCGGGAGATTCTAGTTCTACGCTATCGCCTATTAAGTTATTCAAGACAGCCGCGTAACCCGTTCCATCCGCAATGGTTTGCAGACCGCGAATTCCTATACCGGATAGATTGAAATTCAGCAGCTGTTGGATACGGTGATTCAGCGCGGCTTCATTTCCCAGCCACACGCTGTGTGTTTGGCCATCTTTCTCGTAGCTGTAGCGATAAGTCAGACTGTCGCCATCCCACTCCAGTGGTTGAGCGCTTCCGGAAAGAGCGACTTCGACAGTTTCTTCAGGCTGGATTTCCTCACTGCCCTGTATGAACTGCAGCTCTCCAAAGTTAGCAAGGGCGTCTTCGTTCGATAAGGAAGAAAATGCATCTCCAAAGCCATCAACGGCCGCAGCAGAAACTAAACTGTGTAACTTGGTGCGATCGATCTGGCGGGTAACATCAGCGAGAAGCTGGGCCGCCTCGTCCTCTTGACCATATTCTGTCGGATTGAGGGGAAGTTCGATATTCAAAACATCCGCTATTTCCCCCAGGGTTACCCAATCCTGACCGTCGCTGTTCCACGTGCTGCCGTTAAATGTCGGTTCACCCAGAGTTATAGCTAACTGCAAACCGTGGGCATGAAGCGCATCAGCGAGGTTACGAGAAAATGTACTAAAGGCATCGGCTTGGTTTTCCGGAACTTGCTGATAATTTAATTCAATGCCTTGATACCCGCCTGTTTCGGCTAGAGTGACCAGTTGATCGATCTGATCTTGCTGTAACTCGACATTGCCGAGCAGGGTTGATAAGGCAACCTGGTCAATAATCGGGCCGACATTGGAAACCTGGACCCATTGATTATAGGCGCCGTCTGGTTGGCGTTCGATTTCGCCATCCAATGTGCCTTCGCTGTTCAGCTTTAACCCGCTGATCACGATATCAGAAACGAGCGGAAGCACTGCGGTAGGAAGCTTAGTTCCGGAACTGACGTAACCTGTGACAGCGACTTCCTCGGGTGCTCCGGTTTCAATCAAAGCGAAAGCCTGGGGAAGCTCTCGATCGTCGCTAACTATTTGTTGGCTCTCAGCGTCTATCTGGCTGGGGATAAAAGACCACTCGCTGCCGTCCCACCCATATAGATCTAGATCTTTGAGATTAGATGCATCGGTGGGGATGGGTAGGGCTATCTGGCCTTGCGCACTATTGTCTGATGCTGAAACCGTGTAAACATCACCGGTAATTGCCAGATTTTGCGGTGGCTGAGCCGCCGCATTGGCCCCGAGAAAATCGCTTTGGCTCATGGCGGTAATATCGGCCGAACCATTACTCATTGCCAGAGCAACCCCTTCGGGCATGGTTGCCGATTCAGCTCTCGTAGTGACAAAAGCACCGGCGTCGGCCGTTTCTACAGTATCTGTTTCACCCGTGCCGCTTGATCCAAAACCAAGGCGTTCTCCTAATGAAATAGGGGGTAAAAACAAGCCGATTAAAATCAGGACAGCAACGACGGCAAACCCACCAATGATAAGTGCGCGAGTTTGCCCCTTGCTGTTTGAGTCATTTTGTTCCATTTTCCTCTCCATAAAGTAGTTAAACCGTAAGTTTGAACATACCATTTAACTTAAGCAGCAATGAAAAGGCGGCTTTTCCCAAGCCGCCGTTATTGTCCCATTTTCGACGAGATTCTACCTAAGGAAAATGGGGCTGCCAAACACTCTAATGGGTTGGTTGTTTCTTGGAGGGTAATCATTGAGAAAACGTTAATTTTGAGATGTTTTCTACCATCTGTTAGTAAGCTTGACACCCCAAAATAGCTCTTGTTATACTTCGCAATAATGTTACAGTATGCTTTCCAATGAGGGGAGTATAAAATTGGGTCTAATGCTTAATAAGGAGAGTCTTAAAAACATGGCCGATTTACAACCAATATTCGATTCGATGACCGAGCGTTTTCAGGCGGATAAGGCCGGTGATCTTGACATGACGGTTCAGTTTGAACTTAGCGGTGATGGTGGCGGCCAATGGTATGTCGGCATTAAAGACGGGGCAATGGCTGTGAATAAAGGCAGTGTCGAAGCTCCAAGCGCAACTTTAAAAATGGATGCTGATGACTTTGCCAAGATGTCGCGTGGCGATTTGAATCCCATGATGGCCTTTATGTCCGGAAAGATTAAGGTTGATGGGGATTTGAACTCGGTCATGAAATTCCAGAATTTAGTTGGCCTCTAGTCTCTCCCCATCAAATGTAAAATAAAAAGGCCGCACAAAGCGGCCTTTTTTATACTGCCATATCGGTGACGATGCGTGTATATTCACGCCGTTCGGCCGTTTCCGGCTTGATATTTAACAACCCAAGTAATTGAATGATCAAGCCAACCTTTCGCTCCGCATCCTTACGTGACCAGGTGCGAGATTTGATTTCCAGGTAGTAGCCCGGCAGTTCGGGTTTGGTAATCTGATCGAGATTGACGGCAAAATCTGTTCCCTCGTAAACGATTCGCCAGCGCAGACGATCCTTATTGACGGCTATTTGACTGCTTGGTTGAAAATATTCTTCATAAAAACGCAAACTGTTGCTGGCTTCCGCCAGGAAGCGGGACCGTGAAAGCATAATGGCATGGTCGAACTCATCTCGCTCTTCTTCGCCAATCAATGTCAAACGTGCCCGGACCTGTGTGACTTCGCTATCTGGGCTGACAAATTCATCCTCCCGGTAGCGCAAGGTGGCGACATCTTGATCGCTGTCGTTAAAGAAGAAGTAGCGATCAAACTGGCGGTAATGAACATGCTTGACGATCTCGATTTGCTCGCTTTCCATAGCAGCAATCACGGCAGCATCGTCGGTGATGGGCACTTTGATCTGCACTTCAAAACTTTCTTGACGCTGGACACCGGCCAGAAATACGAGTTTGTTGTAGGGGCTGGATTCCCTTTCGGCTACGAAGGCATCGATTTGTCTGGCAACTTCAGCAGCTTCTTTTAACGTTGTTTCTTCATCAATGGTCAGCAGAGAGCCTTCACGCATCAGCCAACGGCCGTTACAAATCACATCCTGGACATCCGTGGCTTTGGTCGAATAGATTAATTGTGAATAGACAAAATCGGGATTGTGTTGAAAATGAGGATAGTTATGCATGCCATCCACGGAGACAATGCTGAGATCAGCGCGTTTCCCCGGTTCCAGACTCCCTGTTATATCCGCCATATGCAGCGCGCGTGCGCCGCCAATCGTTGCTGCTTCCAGGGCTTGCCGGGCAGGCAAGACAGTGGGGTCACTACTGGCAGTTTTTGCCAGCAGGGCAGCCAGACGCGTTTCTTCGAACATGTCCAGGTCATTATTGCTGGCCGGTCCGTCAGTGCCTACGCCGACGTTAAGTCCAAGCTCAAGCATCTGGCCGATAGGGGCAATGCCGCTGGCCAATTTAAGATTGCTGGTGGGGCAGTGGGCGATTCCGGCATTGGCTTCCTTAAGCATGAACATCTCAGAACGATCAAGATGGACACAATGTGCGGCGACAAGTTTAGTGTTTAAAATACCGTGACGTTGTAACCAGGACACAATATCGGTATGGTTATCGTTGCGGCAGTTTTCCACTTCCAGACCTGTTTCGCTAACGTGGGTATGTAGAGGAACGTCAAAAGCCATTGCCAGATCGGTGCAGGCTCTTAAGAGTTCGGGGGTGGCCGTGTACCAGGCATGGGGGGCGACAGCCGGTTGGATCAGTGGATGATCCTGCCACTTTTCGATAAAGCGCCGGCATCGAATCAACCCTTCTTCATAGGTGGATGCATCTGGAGCGGGAAAGATTAAGATCGTTTGGCCGAGCAGGGCACGCATGCCGATATGCGCTGTTTCTTCGGCGATCGCCTCCTCAAAGTAATACATATCGGCGAAAGACGTAATGCCGGAGCGAATCATTTCTGCACAAGCCATACGTGCTCCCAGGCGCACGAACTCAGGCGTTACAAACTCTCGCTCCAGGGGCATTAAGTAGCCCAACCAGACATCAAGTCGAAGATCATCATGCAGGCCGCGAAAAAGGGTCATGGGAATATGCGTATGGGCATTGATGATTCCAGGGATGATTACCCGTCCTTGGCAATCAATCACTTCTTTTGCTATGTATGCTTGCGTGAGATCGGCCGTCTGGCCTAAGGCAATTATTGAGTCATCGCGAATAGCTACTGCGCCATCGACATAGACATCGAAGTTGTCGTTCATAGTGACAACTGTGCCGCCGGTTAAAAGAAAATCAACTTTTGCTGACATAGGATTCATCCTGGTGCTCCGTCTTGTGGGTAAAGATTATCGAGAATTATACCGATAGCTGATATAATGTTACAAACTAGATAGGTTTGTGAGCAGAGGTAACAGAAGATAGTCATGAATATGATAAACGTGATCGAGCAGAAGCGGGATGGCGGTGAGTTGACCCGTGAGCAGATCGAATTCTTTATTAATGGTTATACAGCCGGTGAAATCCCGGATTATCAAGCAGCCGCCTTATTAATGGCAATTTATATAAACGGAATGAACCGGCGTGAGACGGTAGACCTGACAATGGCCATGGCCCGTTCCGGGGATCAGCTGCAATTACATAATATGGGGACGTTCGTCGTAGACAAGCATTCCTCCGGTGGCGTTGGAGATAAAACCACCCTGGTTGTTCAACCGCTTGTTGCCTCTCTCGGCGTACCGGTTGGGAAGATGAGCGGCCGAGGATTAGGCTCAAGCGGCGGCACGCTTGATAAAATGGAATGTATCGATGGCTGGACCTATCAATTATCTTTGGATGAATGTAGAAATCAGCTTGCTGATATTGGTCTGGTCCTTGCCGGCCAGTCTGTTTCTCTCGCCCCGGCTGACGGTCTCTTATACGCCCTGCGCGATGTAACGGCAACTGTTGGCAATAAATCATTGATTGCCGCATCGATCATGTCTAAAAAACTCGCAGGTGGGGCGGACGGTATTGTGCTCGACGTTAAGACCGGGAGCGGGGCCTTTATGGAGACTGAAGAAGAAGCCCGCGAGTTAGCACAAATCATGGTGGACATTGGCGAAGATGCCGGCCGGGAGGTTGTCGCCGTTATTACTGATATGAACCAGCCATTAGGTTATGCGGTCGGGAATGCCCTGGAAGTTAAAGAAGCCATCGACACTCTGAGAGGAGACGGGCCGCCGGACTTCCGGCAGCATTGTCTGAAGATTGCCGGTTATATGTTGTTGATGGCCGGTAAAGCGGAAACGATCGCTGAAGCGGAACAGCTGGCAGCGGCCGCATTGGATGACGGCCGAGCCTTGGCGAAATTCCGCGAAATGGTCGCCGCCCAGGGAGGCAGTGTTGAACAAATAGATAATCCTGACTTGCTGCCGCGGGCGAAATATATTGAAGATATTTTGATCTCGCGAGAGGGTTATATTTCCGGCATGGATACTTCTGAATTGGGATGGGCCAGTGTTAACCTCGGTGGAGGGCGTCGGGTAAAAAGTGATAAGATTGACCCGGCTGTTGGATTTTTACTGACTGTCAAGATTGGCGATCATGTTTCTGCCGGGCAGGTGATTGGCAAAATTCACGCCGATGATCCACAAAAGCTTGAAGAGGCGCGTAAACAGATCCTGGATGCAATTGAGGTATCTGAAAGACCTGTAAAAGCGCTGCCTCACTTTTATGGCTTCATTTCGTAAAGATTTGTAGGTAATAATTTGTACTGGCCGAAAGGAATGGCCGGAAGTTTGGGAAAAGAGAGATGAAAGTAGCACTGGGTATTGATATTGGCGGCAGCGGCATTAAAGGTGCGCTGGTGGATACCAAGCGGGGAGAGATGGTCACCGATAGATATCGTGTTCCAACACCACGTCCTGCTGTACCGGATGCTGTTATCGCTGTTATTGAAAGGATAAAGGATCATTTCAATTATGAGGGCCCAATTGGAGTGGGCTTCCCCGGAATTGTGATTGATGGGGTAATTTACTCGGCCGTTAATATTCACCCGGACTGGTACAAATTTAAAGCACAAAAAAAGATCTCTAAGGCGACAGGATGTGAGGTTGTTGTTGGTAATGATGCCGACCTCGCCGGCTACGCGGAGATGCGTTTCGGAGCCGGAAGAAAAAGGAAAGGCGGAACAATGATCTTTACCCTGGGTACGGGTATCGGTTCTTCCATGTTTGTTAATAAGGTTTGTGTACCGAATCTTGAAATGGGACATCTATATTTGCCGGGACATGAAATGGATGCGGAAAACTACACATCCGACCGTGTGCGCAAAGAGGAGAATCTGAGTTGGAAAGAGTGGGCTGAACGCTTAAACGAATATTTCCGACATATCGAGTTCTTATTTTCCCCCCAATTGATTATCGTTGGTGGAGGCGTCATTAAGCATCACGAAAAATACCTGAAATATATTCAAACGAATGCCAAGATCGTGCCGGCCAAATTGTTAAATGAAGCGGGCATCATCGGCGCTGCCGCCGCGGCTGCTAATGGAGGCGATTGTTCATTATAGAATCGCCAATCGGAGAAATAGATGATTAACAAGCTCCCTGGACCGCGCTTGGCGTTTTTACCTCAAGCGGATGCGCAAGCACTCGCTGAAGATATGGTCGCCATGGCAAACAGTGATGGCGGGTTGATCATATTTGGCGTTTATGAGAACGGAAAATTCGCGCAGGAAGTTTGGGAAGAGGAAGCAGACAGTGCTTTGCGTGAGGCGGCCACGCTTTGCCGCCCGCCTGTTCCGAGCAGCTGGCAAATGATAGAAACGGCCGATAGATCGTTGATCGGCATTAATATCGCCCGCAGCCTTGATCTACACACTCTTTATGACGGCCGTGTCCTGATTCGCAGTGGAGCGCAAAATCGTACTTTATCGGGGGATGAAATAAGAGATTTGGCTGCCAGCAGGCAAACGGCCGAGTTTGAAACCAAAGTGGTTCCCGGTGCGCGCGCGGAAGATTTGGACCCGGAAATTATTGAAGAATTTCTGGATAATCGCGAGGTGCGCAGTGGTGCGAGAACAGGTACAACGGCCGAGCTCTTATTTGAAATCGGAGCGACTGACCGCCAGGGCAATCCGACAACGGCGGGCATCCTCTTATTCGGAAAAAATCCACAGATGTTTTTCCCCCAAAGTGGTATCGTCTTTGTGAAGTTCCCAGGCAGTGAAGCAAGGGGGGAAGATGGCGGTATCGGCTACGGCCGTCGTGATGAATTAAGCGGTCCGTTGGCTCGTCTGGTAGCTCGCGCCTGGAACGTTGTTTTTGAAGAGATGCGCGTTGGCGCAACGGTAAACGGTCTGGAAAGAGAAGAATTGACCGAGTATCCGCGGTTTGCCGTTCGCGAGGCGCTGGTCAATGCGGTAGCTCACCGTGATTACCGCATTCAAGGACGGCGTATTGAGATCAGGATGTATGGCGACCGCCTGGAGATCATAAGTCCTGGCGGTCTTCCCGGTTATATGACGCTTGATAACCTGATCGACGAGCATTTTTCACGCAACCCGCGTCTGGTCAGCGGCCTTTATCAATGGGGATTTATTGAGGAGCTGGGCCTGGGTATCGACCGCATGATCGAGGAGATGGTCGATGCCGGGCATGCCCCACCTGTCTTTAGTGCATCAGCGCATTCATTTAGCGTAACTCTTTCGAACAGGCGGGAACGGCCGTCTACACCGAAATGGACTCGCAGCATGAACGAACGCCAGATGCAGGCTCTGGCTTTTGTTCGTAAAAATGGCAGCATCACCAATTCGGACTATCGTGGATTATGCCCGAATGTTTCACCGGAGACCTTACGCTTAGACCTGGTCGATTTAGTAAATAAAGGACTGCTGCTAAAGATTGGTTCCAAAAAAGGGACACATTACATACTTAAGGGACAATAAAAAAGAGGCTGCAGGAAAATGCAGCCTCTTTTTTTATTGCCCAGCCCTTGCGCGCTTCTAAATCTCCATAGACTTAGAATCAATCAAATCCTTTGCCTGGGCGATGAAATCGGCTGTGTCCTGAGGGCCACGGTCTTCACCTTCGCGGGTGCGCACCGCCACTTTACCCTCTGCCTCTTCATTGTCACCTACAACTAGCATATAAGGTATTTTCTGCAGCTGGGCATTACGAATTTGTTTATTCATACGATCGCCTGATTTATCAACTTCAACGCGCAGTCCCGCAGCGCGTAAATCCTTGGCGACCTGATTCGCGTATTCAATGTGCCTGTCGGCGATTGGAATCATGATCACCTGTACCGGAGCCAGCCACAAGGGGAAAGCCCCGTTAAAATGCTCGATCAGAATACCCGTGAAGCGTTCCAGACTGCCAAAAGGCGCGCGATGAATCATCACCGGACGGTGCTTTTGGCCATCCTCACCCGTATATTCCAGGCCGAATCTTTCGGGTAGCAAGAAATCAACTTGGACCGTTCCCAGCTGCCACTCCCGTTTGAGCACATCACGAACGATGAAGTCCAGCTTAGGGCCGTAGAAGGCAGCCTCACCGACTTCAACAGTGTAGTTCATGCCTACCTTGTCGGCCGCTTTGCGAATGAGCCTGACAGCTTCATTCCACATTTCCGGTGAACCGGCATATTTATCGCTGTTCGGATCGTTAATACCCAGTCGAGCACGGAAATCACTAAAACCGAGCGCACCGAACACAAATTGAATAAGTTCAACCACGCCAATGAATTCTTCTTCAAGCTGCTCCGGAGTTACGAATAGGTGTGAGTCATCAATTGTGAAGCCGCGCACGCGGGTCAGTCCGCTCAATTCGCCGCTCTTTTCATAGCGATACACCGTTCCAAATTCCGCCAGGCGGACCGGCAGGTCACGATAGCTGCGTGGCTCACTGCGGTAAATCTCGATGTGATGGGGGCAGTTCATGGGTCTAAGCAGGAACTCCTCTTCATCAATCTTGATCGGTGCATATTGGCTGTCTTTATAGTAAGGGTAGTGACCGCTTGTTCTGTAAAGATCCAGATTGCCGATATGCGGCGTAATGACCGGCAGGTAACCCCGTTCCATCTGTGCCTGGCGCAAGAAATTTTCGAGTTCTTCGCGCAGGATCGCACCCTTTGGCAGCCAGAGCGGTAAGCCACTGCCCACCAGAGGCGAAATGTGGAATAAGCCTAATTGTTTGCCAAGGCGCCGGTGGTCTCGCTGCTTCGCTTCCTCCAGGCGTTTTAGATAAGCATCCAGCTCCGTGCGATTGTCCCAGGCTGTTCCATAAATACGCTGTAATTGGGGATTGTTTTCATCCCCGCGCCAGTATGCACCACTGCTGCGCAGCACTTTAACCGCATTTGCCTTGACCTGTTTTGTGAACCCTACATGAGGACCCCTGCAAAGATCGACAAAATCACGCTGGCGATAGATGCTGACCTCAGATGCCGGTTCGGTAATTGAATTACCGTTTTCATCTTCCTTGCCTTTCGCCAGATCGTCTATTAATTCCAATTTATAGGGCTGATCCGCAAAGAATTTGCGTGCTTCCTCGATGGACATGGTTGAATGTTCAAACGGCGCATTTTTCTTGAGCAGCGCTTTCATGTTCTGCTCAATTACTTCCAGGTCCTCGGGTGAGAAGGTACGCGGCTTGCCGTCTTCATCATAGCCTAAATCAAAGTCGTAATAGAAACCATCCTCAATGGGTGGCCCTATGGCGAGCTTTGCATCTGGGAAGCTTTCTAACACAGCTTCAGCCATGACATGCGCAGCCGAATGCCGCTTTCGATAAAGCTCTGATTCTTCGTACGGAACATTTCCATTTTCTGACATAAATAACCTCCAAATAAAAAATCGCCACAGCCCACATTGGGGCGATGACGATCGCGATTCCACCCAAATTCTGCAAGGTGATGCTTCACCTGCACTCATTGCGGCCGTTAACGAGGCCAACCGTCCTGTCATACTTTGTAGGTAACGATCCTACTTTCCGACAGTCACTCCTGGGTGGTTTTCATTGTTTTCTGACCGTGAGGGCTTTCAGCCTGTGGCCGCTCACTCTCTATTGCTAGAACTACAATTACTCGTCCCATTCAACGTGTTCATAATAAATTGTATTGTTCATTATAAGCCCAGGGTCTTACTTGTCAAGCTTTAGAGGAATCGTTAAGATCAAAAAGGTTTTGTTGGTTCGAGTATCAAGATTATTAAGAATGTTTGAGACATGACATCCGATCCTGATAACAAGCACGCTTCTACGGGCAGAAAAAGCTTTCCCATGACCTATGCGATCTTGGGTTTGGTGCTTCTCACATTTTTCCTGGTCAGCGCTTTCTGGCTCTATAACACGATTCGTGATATCGCTTCGGTTTCTTCGAACGAGATTGCCGAGTTTACTCCCGGCGAAGTTGAGACCGTCACGCAGCCATCAGAACAAAACCCGGATCAAGAAGAATTGGCGGAAGAGCCTTTACCCGTAATCATAACGGATGAACTTGAGCCCTGGTCGGGTACGGAGCGAATCAATATTCTGCTCCTGGGAACAGACCGGCGCTGTAATGAAACAGGACCTAATCACAGTGACACGCTCCTCTTAGCGACCATTGATCCAGAGAGTATGACGGCAAAGCTCTTATCGCTGCCGCGGGACCTCTGGGTAGAAATTCCAGGCTTTGGTGTCGATCGCATCAACCAGGCTTATTATTTTGGCCAGATTTATGAGTATCCCGGCGGGGGACCGGCGCTGGCTAGTGAAACGGTGGAATCATTTCTGGGAGTTCCCGTTGATTATTTTATAACTGTTGATTTTCAGAGCTTTGAGGATGCGGTAAATCTTATTGGCGGTATTGTCATTGATGTTCCGGAAAGTATTGATGATCCCAATTACCCGGATAACTGTTATGGTTATGATCCGTTTTCAATTGCGGCGGGAAAGCAGCGTTTGGATGGGGCGGCTGCATTGAAGTACGCGCGTACCCGGGCGACACTGGGTGGCGATGTTGACCGGGCCGGTCGCCAGCAAGCTGTGCTCATGGCCATACGGGACCAGGTTTTGAATTTAAATCAGCTGCCAAAATTGATTGCTCAAGCACCTACATTGTGGCGCACTTTCCAGGAAAATGTAAAAACCAACCTGTCGCTCGAGGATGCTCTGGAAATCGCCTTGCTCATTCAGGATATTCAGGTCGACAATATAGATTTGGCTGTTCTTGATTACGACTATGTTTACATTGAGACGACACCGGATGGCAGGCAGATTTTGGTCCCTCGTCGTGACCAGATCCGCGTTTTGCGTGACGAACTGTTCCCCATACAAGCTGTCCCAACACCCGTTTATGAAGATTTACAGCAGTTGATGGAAGATGAGGCGGCCAGGGTTGCCATTCACAATGGCACGGCTGTATTCGGCCTTGCTGCTGATACACAAACCTATCTGCAAAATTTAGGCGTAACTATTTCGGGAATCGGCAATGCTGATTCGGCCGCAATTGACCGAACCCAAATCATCGATTACGGCTCACATCCACAGACAACGCAGTTCCTCATTCAGGAAATGCAGATTCCACCCATGAATCTGAGTGAAGGGGAAAAAGCGGAAGGCGACTACGATATCCTTATCATTATTGGAAACGATTGGGCCGGCCAATTATCGCCGAGCGAAACATCATCCTAGAGTCTATTCTTCGCCTAATAAGTTCAAGATAGTGGCGTTTTCCCGCTGCTCTGTTAACCAAGAATCGAACCGTTCTTGCAGCAGCTGCTGGCGCAGATCTGCATTTAACGGCCGGTCCGGATCGCGGTCAGTTACCTTGACGATATAGTAGGTCGCGGTCCCGCTTTCGGGATCAGTTACTGTGATAATGTCGCTGACCTCTTCAGGTTGTAACTGATAAGCCGCATCTTCCACTTCGGGAACGATCAGCGAACCTCGGGCGAAAAAGCCAAGATCTCCCCCGGCCGGTCCGGTCACTGAGTCACGAGAATAACGAATGGCCAGGTCGGTGAAACTGGCGCCTTCTTCAATTTGGGCCAAGATCGAATCAGCAAGCGCTGCATCATCGAGTTGGATGTAACTGGCCCGGACTTGTTCACCCGTAAACGGAACATCGGCCGTAATCTCGGCGATCATCGCTTCGACCAGCATCTCTATCATTAGAGCTTCCTTGAATTCATCTTCAGTCCATTGATTCGCTGCGAGCCAATTTTCAAAACCACCTGATTCGCTTGCCGCCTGGCGCAGTTCTTCCAGTTTCGTGTCGACCATATCAGGCGTTATCGATACCCCGGCTGTATTTGCTGCCTGGCGCAGCAGTTCCTGTTCAATCAGCGCATCGAGTACGAGCAGATGATAATCTTGCCCATCTTCGCCAGGTGTAAGCCCAAGTTCGGCCATTCCCTTTTCATAACGCTGCAGCTCTTTATCATAAGCCGCGAGCAAAATTGGTTGGCCATTTACCATCGCTGCCAGCTGCGGTGTCGGCGTTGGTGGTGGTGTCGTCGGCGAAGGTTCCGGCGTAATGGTTGGATCCTCAGCGGGTTCCACCGTGACGCCGGATGATGCGGTGGCCGGTGAGGTTATTGATGAACTTTCTGACTCGCCACCAGCGCATGCAGTAAGGGCGAAAGCCAGCAGTAGAATTCCCAATAATAGGGATAATATGGAAGCGGGCCTGCTTTTGATCCCGGTTGTCGGGTTCAGAGACCCTTGTTGAGAGGTCCGATTCATGGCGCGCAGATTATACCTTTGACCGAAAAAGATTGCATAAGCAATAATTTTTCACCCACAAGTACTGTTGCTCCATAAGCCACATGAATCTATCATATCCGGTAGGATAAGACTGATAGTTTATGGAGGTGCATGTATGACACACGATGAAGATAAGCTGGCTCAAGATGTGAACATTTTATCGGCTATGGCTGATGAAATGGAAATATACCTGGACAGCGATGTGTTATTCTGGCACATGGCTCAGGGAGGCATGCCCGTATTGACCTTGGGTGGTTATTTGATGCGCCAACATCGCTTGCTTGCTCTCTACGATGAGTTAAGCGTGGAACAGCAGGCGGTGGTCGACGCAGCAGTCGCCAGGTTTAATAAGGCTTTGGAGGAACGGACGGTACGTTCAGAAGAAAAGGCTCACCGAGAGCTTGACGCCAGGCTGCGCCAGTGGGAAGAATATCTGAAGGATGTCGAGCGCGGCCAGGCCGGCCAGAAAAGCAACTACAGCACGGCCGTTGAAGCACGAGCGATGATCGCCGCCCTGACCGAATTCTTGCAGCTGGCTCCTTATGAACTGGATAAGCGCGTATTGCAAAGAACCGCCTTCCTGGACGGCCGCCTGCGTGCACGGTGGGAAGCAGGGGATTTCGTCTGGCCCGACGGTTGGCAAAAAGCCTACCCACGATCCGAATATTGGTGGCTTTACGGCGTTCCTCGCCAGCGTTCCTGAAGGGCGGCCGGGTACGCAGGTGCTAACTTTACGTAAAGCCGCGATCATGCTATATTATCAGCCGAGTGTGGTTCAGATTATGCAATAATAGGATTTGCTCGTCCGATTGCACGGAGGTGAAGAGATGAAGCCGCGCCAGAATTTGTTTTTCCTAGTCGTTTTTTTGTTCGTCATTAGCTTGTTTCTGGTAGCCTGTGAACGGCCGTTGCCGGGGGGATACAATAACCCATCCACAACGCCGGACGGCACGGTCCCGGATGTTCCGGTGGATGTTCCTGAAGTTAATTCCGACACCGCCTACCCTACTGAAGAGGAGCAGGCTGCCCCTGCGGATGCCGCAGAGGCTTATCCGTCAGACGCCGCCCAACCTGCAGAAGAAACCCCCGTTGAAGAAGGCGCTGTCGATCAAGCCTTAACTACTGAAGATCAATCCGCGGCTGACCAGCCGGCGGTTGAAGATACCGCCGCCGAAGGTGAAACCCCTGCTGCGGAAGATGGATCTGAAGAAGCGGCTGGTGAAGCTGAAGTCCCAGCAGCGGAAAGTACAGTTGAAGAGGCGGTTGAAAATCCAGGCACACACACCGTGTCCGCCGGAGAGAATCTCTACCGCATCGGTTTACTTTACGGCATAAACTGGGTCGATATTGCCGAAGCGAACGGCATCACAGATCCCACCAGCCTTTACGTTGGGCAGGTACTTGTCCTGCCGGGCGCTGACAGTGCCGCCGATGAGGAAGCGGCGCAAGAAGTTGAATCTGAGGAGCCGGTAGTTGAGGAAACCCCGGAAGAAACTGGGGAATCCGGCACTTATACCGTCCAGGCGGGGGATACGCTTAATATAATTGGTGCTTTGCTAGGGATAGACTGGACGGAAATCGCTGCCTTGAATGGAATCGTCGGTACACAAATCTATACCGGCCAAATCCTGATCCTACCCACTCCCGCAGCAGAAGATGCAGAACCACAGGCGGTTGATGCGGCTGGAGAAGAGACGACATATGTAGTTAAGGATGGAGATTCTATCTACAGCGTTGCCTTTGAAAATAACATTACTTGGACGGCTCTAGTCGAAGCAAATAATATTGAAGCACCCTATTCTCTGGAGTTGGGACAAATACTGGTCATCCCTGTAGGAGAATAATTTCGCCCACTTATCAAACAATCCCGATAAAAATTTATTAAAGGGTGCGGCTCTGCCGCGCCCTTCTATTTGTGTGTAAAACTATGGAAAAATGGCAAGGTGTTATCCGGCAATATAGTGATTATTTACCATTTTCCGGTGATGAGACGATAGTATCTCTAAATGAGGGGAATACGCAGCTCATTGAAGCACCGCGGCTGGCGGAAAAAATAGCGCCAAACGGCGGTTTAAAACTTTTCCTCAAGTATGAAGGATTGAATCCCACGGGATCATTTAAAGATCGTGGCATGACGGCCGCGATCACGCAGGCGGTCAAAGAGGGCTCTAAGACGGTTATTTGCGCCAGTACGGGAAATACGGCGGCCAGCGCAGCAGCTTATGCCGCCCGCGCCGGATTACGATGTTTGGTATTGGTGCCTGAAGGTAAAATTGCCCTTGGAAAGCTGGCCGCCAGTCTGGCATATGGAGCCGAAGTAATCAGCATCGATGGATCGTTTGACGACGCCCTGGATATGGTTCGCCAAATTGTAGAACGCCAACCTATAGCTCTTGTCAATTCGATCAACCCTTGGCGGCTTGAAGGGCAAAAGACGGGCGCTTTTGAGATTTGTGATCAATTGGGCGGACAAGCGCCCGATTGGCATTGTCTCCCGGTCGGGAATGCGGGAAATATTACCGCTTATTGGATGGGATATAAACAGTATGCAAAGGGCTTACCGCGGATTTTAGGCGGGCAGGCTGCCGGGTCAGCGCCGATTGTTCATGGACATATTGTGGAGCATCCGGAGACGATCGCTACGGCGATTCGCATTGGCAACCCGGCACGCTGGCGTCAGGCTTTAGAAGCCCTTGATGAATCAGATGGCCTGATCACGGCCGTTACAGACGAGAAAATTTTGGAAAGTTGGCAGCTCCTGGCTAGAGAAGAAGGGATATTCGTTGAACCGGCCTCGGCGACCGGTGTAGCGGCGCTCAAACAGCAGATTGAACTTGGAGCCATTAATCCGCGGGGCAAAGTCGCGGTTTGCGTGTTAACCGGTCATGGTTTGAAAGATCCGGGAACTGCAATTGATATGGCTGTGCCCCCGGTGTCATTGCCCGGCAATTTAGCTGCCTTGGAAGATTATTTGTCCGGTTGATCTATCTTTTTCCCAGAGGTGCGCTGTAAAGCTTTGCGCCAGCTCTCTTTCTCTTCATCGCTGATCTTTTCCTCGCGGAAACGATGATCGCTCTTGCGAATAAATTCATCAAGATCGTCGATAAGGGCTGAGAGCTGCTTGCTTGAAATAGTTACAAGTGCGTTAAACGCCTGTTGGCTGCGCGATGCGTTTAGAGCCTGGCGGAGATGGGAAATGCATAGACCGTCAGATGATCCCAGGGCTTCATGCATGGGCTGATCGTTTTTATCGAATGCTTCCAGCAAGGACGCGAATGCCAGTTGCTCCGCTTCAAATTGTCGTTCGCAGGCGGGGCAGATGGCTTTTGGGGGCAGATGGCGAAAGGTCTGCGGACTATCGGCCGATAGTTCAGAGTTGAGAGCACCGGCTACGGCCGCTCTAAACGTTTTTCTCCGTTCTTTAGCGAAAGTTTCCTCACCCAATTTGGTACGTAGAGTATTTAAGATGTCGCGGTGAATAATGGCTATGCCTAATGGGGCGCTTTCCCCGGACTCGGGCAGCAGCCAGGCGTGATCGTGGCAATAACCGTAAGCATCTCGTAAAGTGGCTCGAAGCGGGACATCATTAACCCCATCATAGATTACGCTGGTCAGGTGCCGCTGAGCGGAACGTTGTCCCAAACGGCAAATCGGGCAACCGGGTTCTTTGCAAGCGTCCAGCAGTTCGAAGTAACTGAACGTACTAGGCCGCTTAGCTAGTTTCACCTGTGCCCTCACCTTCCATGGTCAGATAGGATTCCATTACCCATCCGATTGTTCCGTCCACTGTGCTGACTTCTCGCCAGAGATCGCCGCCGACATTGGCATGGCCCGGCAGCAAGACGACAACGTCTCCACCCTGGAGAAGAGCGATATCTCGCCCACCAGGTGTGCGTTTGACGTACAGGGTGCTTGATCCAGTATTAATCACGGCCGTTTCTCCAAAAATTGGCGTGGGGGTCATCGTGGGCGTTGGCGTCGTTGTGGCAGTTGGTGTATTTGTAGGCGTAGCCGATGGCGTGCGTGTTGGCGTCGCGGTTTCCGTCGGCAGCGGTGTTCTTGTGGCGGTGGGTGCTTCCTCAGACCCTAAAGCCTCAGTTTCGGCGGTTGCTGTTTGTGCAGAGGAAGGCGAACCGGCGAAAGCACCGGTAACCGGTTCGAGGGGTTCATCGCTTGCCGCCGGTTCATTAGTCTCGACCGGTTCATTCTCTTCAGTGCCCTCGGCAGCAGCTCCGGGCGTTGCCGAAGCAATAGGTGCCATGGCGCCTGATTCATTTGTGTCACGAACTGCTGTGGCAGCCGCGACTTCAGCGGCCGGTGATTGTGTCGTACCTAGAGGGACGCCGGCGATGAAAAAGCCAAATGCCAGAAGCAGCAGAGCCAGCGCATAACCGGTAAAGGTGCGCGCTCTCAGGTCGATGCGTGAACCGGATAGCCCCAGTCGTCTCAGCAATTTTGGTGACTGGGCGATGTAGGCGATGATCAGCATAAGCATCGCGCCGGCGGCGGTAACACCCATGCCGAATAAAGTCCAAAGAGGAAATCCCATTGTCGATATTATAACCAAATAGTGTTCGAAGGTGATAATCAAAGGTAATGAAGGTATAATTAGTTGCTGTCAGATGGCAGGTTTTATTAAGCCTTTCTAAACAAGTAACCGTCTGACTGCTATTGCACAAATCCTCACAATTTACCACGGAGAGAAATATGGCTGACCAGTATGATGTGGTTGTTCTGGGCGCCGGCCCAGGTGGTTATGTTGCTGCTATTCGCGCTGCCCAATTAGGACAGAAAGTAGCGGTCATAGAAAAAGAATTCATGGGCGGGGTTTGCCTGAATATTGGCTGCATACCCACGAAATCTTTATTGAAAAACGCCGAAGTTGCTCACACCTTGCAGCATCGAAGTAAAGAATTTGGTTTTAGCTTTAAAGATTTAGAGCTTGATTATGGCACTGCTTTCAAGCGCAGTCGTCAGGTATCTCAGCGTCTTGTGAAAGGCGTTGGCTTCTTGATGAAGAAGCATAATATCGATGTTTATGAAGGGACCGGCCAGTTGACCGGCAGCCATTCGATTCAGATCACCTTGAATGATGGCGGCGAGAAAACTTTAGAAGCAGGTTCAATAATAATCGCCACCGGCGCACGGCCGCGCACGCTGCCGGGAGTGGAATTTGATGGTGAACGGATAATCTCCTATGTTGAGGGAATCACTTCGGACAGCGTTCCTGAAAGCATTGTCATCGTTGGCGGAGGCGCGATTGGGGTTGAATTCGCCTATATTTGGGCTAATTATGGTGTGGATGTAACGATTTTAGAGATGATGCCCCATCTCCTTCCTAATGAAGATCCGGAGGTTTCCGACGTTTTGGAGAAGGCCTATAAGAAGTTGGGTGTTAATTTCCAAACCGGCGCCAGGGTTGAAACCGTCGAGAAGTTGGATAACGGTGTGAAAGTGACTTTACAGGATGGGGCATCGCTCGAGGTAGACCAGATCATGTTAGCGATCAACTTCCAGCCTAATGTGGAAAATATCGGACTGGAAGCCGCTGGGGTCAAGTTGACCGATCGTGGCAACATTGATATTGATGAGCATATGCGTACGAACGTGCCCAATATCTACGCCATTGGCGATGTGGCGACTGATTTCCGCCTGGCGCACATTGCCTCGGCCATGGGCATCATTGCCGCGGAAACGATTGCCGGGCATGAGACGGTCACTTTAGACTTTAAGATGATGCCGCGCTGTACTTATTCCGTCCCCCAGGTTGCCAGTTTTGGTTATACAGAAGAGCAGGCTAAGGAAGCCGGTTATGAAGTGAACATCGGCAAGTTCCCCTTCATTGCTAATGGTAAGGCGCTGGGTTTAGGTGAAAAGGATGGCTTTGTGAAGATCGTTGCCGATGCAAAATATGGCGAAATTCTTGGGGCTCATATGGTAGGGCCTGACGTCACAGAACTGCTTCCGGAACTTACCTTGGCCCATAATGCCGAATTAACGGCCGAAGAAATCGCCCGTAATGTACACGCCCACCCCACTCTAAGCGAAGTATTAATGGAAGCTGCTCACGGGGTTGAGGGCGAGCCCATTCACATTTAGGGAAGAGGAATAAACTGTTCTCTGCCCGGTCCTACACTGATGTAGCTGACCGGAACGCCGGTTTTTTCGGTGATGAAATCCACGTACTGGCGCGCGTTTGCCGGGAGATCCTCCAGGCGGCGCGCGCTCATGATATCTTCAGACCAGCCGGGTAACGTTTCGTAGATAGGCAGACATTCTCCAAGCGTTCGCAGATCGGCGGGAATGTGCTCAATGCGCTGCCCGTGGAGATCATAGGCTACACAAACGGGAATCTCCTTAAAACCGCTCAAAATATCCAGCTTCGTAATCACAAATTCGGTCAGGCTGTTTGTCCTGCGCGCGTGATGCAAGATAACGAGATCGAGCCAGCCCACGCGTCGCGGTCTTCCTGTTGTTGTCCCATATTCATCCCAGGGATTTTCCCCTGTCCCACGTAAACGCAGCGCTGCCGCGCCTGCCAGTTCTGTTGGGAATGGACCGCTGCCGACACGCGTTGTGAACGCTTTGGCAACCCCAACGATACGGCCGACATGTTTGGGGCCGATGCCGAGTCCGGTTAAGGCGCCACCTGCGGTTGGGTTTGAACTGGTGACAAATGGATAAGTACCGTGATCAATATCGAGCAAGGTGCCCTGTGCCCCTTCCGCCAGGACCGGTAATCCGGCATTGATCGCCTCGTCGATGACCAGTTCGCTGTCTACAAGATAAGGCGCCAGACGCTCCGCGTAACCGTCAAAATCGGCAGCAATTTGCGCCGCATCAAGAGCCTCCATGTGATAGGTGTTGACAAGGATTTGATTATGGGCATCTATATGGGCGTAAACGGCATCGGCAAGAGTTTTCCTGTCGGTGAATTGGCCGGCGCGGAGGCCGGTGCGACTGTACTTATCGGTGTATGCCGGACCGATACCGCGCAGGGTGGTGCCGATGGCTTCAGCGCCACGACTGATTTCCCGTGCTTTATCCTGGGCGATATGCGCCGGTGTAATCAGATGCGTCTTGTGGCTGATTCGAAGCCTATCCGGACTGACATCAATTCCTCTTTTAGCCAACCCATCCATTTCCCGTAAAAAGACTTCAGGATTCAGTACGACGCCATTGCCGACCAGGCATGTGACACCTGAATGGATAATGCCGGAAGGGATCAGGTGTAGTTTATAAGTTTCGTCCTTGATTGTGACAGTGTGCCCGGCATTATCGCCACCGCTGTAGCGGGCAACGATGCTGGCCTCGGATGCCAGCAGATCGGTGATGTGACCTTTCCCTTCATCACCCCATTGGCAGCCGACTATGATGTTGAGCGGCATATTATGTCCCTCCTCCATAGCTCCCTTTACCCAGGGAGGCAGGATTAATAATGTACGTTGACGAGTGTACCCACAGGTGCCCAATTGTAGAGCCATGCGGCATCCGGCAGATTGACATTCACGCAGCCATGACTCATAGGAGTGCCGAAATTATTATGCCAGTAAGCGCCATGAATGGCATAGTCTTCAAAGAAATACATGACATGGGGCACGTCAGCCAGGTCATAATTATAACCAAGATGATAACCGGACATATCCTGATATTCGTATTTCATATAGGTATGGAACTGGCCGGTTACTGTTGGAAACTGCCACATGCCGCTGGAGATAAGCGAGTAAAGGACGGGGGTTTGCCCCTCGTATGCTGTGAGGGTTTGCGTGGTTAGATTGACATCAATCCAGCGATCATCAGTTTGGGCGAAATCATCGTTCGCGGTATCGTCCTCAATAATGACTTCGCTTTCGGTATCTTCGAGGTCCTGAGTTTCCAGTTCCATATCTGCATCAGTAATTGTGTCATCTGCGGCCATCGCCAGATCCGCGTTTGTCTCATTGGGATCTGTCTCATCGACGGCCGTATTAAGGTCTGATTCAGGTAAACTCGCATCGGAGCCGGGTTTTTCAGCTTGCTCATCCTTTCCATCTTCTGCCACAGGCGTTGAATTCGGTAAAGCCTCTCTGGTTGGCGTGTCCGATTCGTTTGCTGCAGATTCTTTATCAATCCCCATTAATATCGCCGAAGGAAGAGCCTGATTGGAATCTGAAATAGTCATTGGTACAGGAGTTTCTTCGATTTCAGGAGATTCCTCCACTACCACAGTTTCATCCTGAGTTTGCGGCCCGGACGGAGAAGGAGTCGGCTGCGAATTCCGCCCGCTATCAGGAAGGTTTTTCGCACTTGTTTCAAAAGTCCTTGCTGGCTCCTCTTGGGTAGTATCTGCAGGCGCCGCGGCAACCCGATCAACGCTCTCAAAGGGCTTTAAGACAACCTGCTGATGCGCGCTCTGCCGGTAGTTAAGGCCCACCAGGCCAAGAATTAACAGCGTTCCCACCAGGATTGGCAGCAAGAGCCAGCTGTAGGAGAATTTAGTTGTAGCGGCCGTTTTGTTAGCGGCAAGATCTTCTTCGGCACGTTGTACAAGGGGGCTGTCCGGTTGGAGATAACGTGCCCGATCGATGTATTGTGCAGCAAGTTTCTTGTCAGGCGTGGCGCGAGCGAGCAGGAGCCAGGCCGCATGATTATTCGGTTCTTCATGAATAACCTGCCGCAGCAGGCGGCGTGCATCAACGAGGCGCCCTTCGCGGATTGCTTTCCTGGCTTGTTGCATGAGTGCTGCTGCCATATTTCAAGGTCCCTTTATGAAATCGTCGAATCTTTTTATGAAGAATCGGCTAATGCGTCTGTTACATCACCACGGACCGCATTAACGTAACAAAGAATCCCTTCAGTAATAGCCCTGGAGGGTACTTCGGCGCCTGTGGTAAGGAATTCACGATCCAGATTCATAAAGCCTGTTTCAATAATTATTGCTGGGGTGCCGAGCGCAATCTCCCGAAAAGCATGATAATCTGCCATATCCGGAGTCACTGTGTTTGCATGATAAGGCAGGTTTGTTACTTCGCTATATACCGTATTCATACAATCCAGCAATAATGTTGATTCGGTCATATAGGAGCCGGCGATCTTATAGCCGGTTGCCTCATCGCCGTAATAATCACAGGAATCAGCATGAATGGATACTAATGCTGTGCCGCTGAAGTCGTACAATCGTTCGTCAAATTCATCTAAAAGCCAGGCACGAATACCATAACCTTGCAAATCGTCAATAACGGTACGTGCTATATTGTAATTAACATCTACTTCTGTCAGCCCGTCTTCGCAGACTGCTCCGGAATCGTAGTTACGGTGACCGGAAATAATGGCAATGCGCAGCGGGGCGGGACTTTGCGCCATGCGCTGGACCACGGGTTTTGCCGGGACAGGCTTGAGGAAAGGAGCTGATAACCCGCTGCTTCTCACCGCAGAGACCGCTTTGGCCTGGCCTTCAGCCGGGCTGAAGAATATGTAAGTTGCCGCCAGTCCGCCACCGACCAACAACAAAAACAACAGGAATGGGAAGATACGTCTGATGATTGACAACCAGGTCACATCGGCCGTTTCCAACCTGTTGTTGTCATAACGTGAATTCATTATGTCGGTATTCTACAACATAACCGGATGAATTGAAATAGGGGCTTAAATCAGATCGCTGAAGAGGCCAGATACTCGGAGACAGCGAGTGCCGAATCCAGGTTCATGACGGTTTCGGCCAGGAGTTGTGCTTCCTCCAGCGTAATGTTTCGTATGACCTCTTTTACGGAGGGGATTGAAGGCGCGCTCATGCTCAACTCGTCCAGGCCGAGTCCGACCAGAAGCGCGGTCGCCTTAGAGTTACCTGCCAGTTCGCCGCACATACCCACCCAAATCCCGGCGGCATGACCGGCAGTGACTGTTTGTTTAATCAATCGTAATACGGCCGGATTCAGCGCCTGGGCAAGACCGGCGACCTGACTGTTCCCACGATCTGCGGCCATTGTGTATTGGGTCAGATCATTTGTACCGATGCTGAAAAAGTCAACCTCGGAGGCTAAAATGTCGGCAATCGCCACGGCCGAAGGCACTTCGATCATGATGCCCACGTCCATGTTTTCGTTAAACGGTACCTGCTCCCTGGCCAACTCCGTCTTGACCTCTGCAAGGATGCTTTTAGCCTTACGGATTTCATCGATCGTTCCAATCATGGGGAACATCATTTTTACATTGTAGTTGGCCCCTGCGCGTAAGATTGCCCTGAGTTGGGGTTTGAAAATCTCTGGGGTATCAAGGCAGAAGCGAATTCCGCGCCAACCCAGGAAGGGGTTTTCTTCCTCTCCCAGGTCGAGATATGGTAATGGTTTATCGCCGCCGACATCCAATGTGCGGATTATTAAGGGAAGCTCACCTAAAGCTTCGGCCGTCTGGCGATACGCCTTGTATTGTTCTTCTTCGCTTGGCGCTGTTGCGCGATCCAGGAATAGGAACTCGGTACGGAATAAGCCCACGCCCTCGGCCCCAAAATCGATGGCGACTGAGATATCCTTCGGGCTGCCGATATTTGCCGCGATTTCAATAGACTGGCCGTCCAGTGTAACGGCCGGTTCTCTGCTTTCCAGGCGTGCCATTTTTTGTTCTTCCTGCCATTGTTCTTGCTGAGTGCGCAAATCGCTCAGTTCAACCTCAGATGGCTCTAACCATAAAAACCCGCTTGTGCCGTCAATGGCGATTAGCTGTTGATCTTCAACGGTCCATAAAGCGGATCCAATACCTACCACGGCCGGAATACCCAGGCCGCGGGCCAAAATCGCGCTGTGTGCGGTTGCTCCACCGAGTTCCGTACAGATGCCCAGCACTTTGGACGGATCGAGCCTGGCGGTGTCAGACGGTGAGAGATCGGCGGCGATGAGTATCGATGGCTCAGTAAACTCTAGCGAAGGAGGCTCCAGGGCCATTAATTTACGCAGCACGCGTTGGCCGATGTCCTCAACGTCGGCGGCACGTGCTTGCATGTAAGCGCTGTCTAATGCCCGATATCCATCGGCCGTTTTGGTAATCGTATCCAGCCAGGCCGCCTCGGCGTTTATCTCTTCAGAGATCAGGAGCTGCCGAACGCTTTGCGTAAGTTCCGGATCCTGGAGCATGAGTGAATGTGCTTCAAAAATTGCCGCTTCTGATTTGCCAACTTGTTTTACAGCCTGGCTCAGAAGCTGTTTAACCTCTTCTACGGCCTCGCCTATCGCTATTTCTAGTCGTGCCCATTCCTTTTTCGTATCTTCGATATGATATTTATCGACCGGGGGAAGACTGGGTTTATAAAGAGCCGCCGGGCCGATGGCTATACCGGGAGAGGCGGCGATTCCCGTTAAAACACTCTCGACACCTGCCGCCGTCTCTTTGCGAAGAGACGGCGGCGATTCCTCGAGATCTTCTTTGTCGCCGAAATTATTATTCGCCAGGTCCTGTAGAGCGTCCAGCGCTTCCAGGGCGTCTTTCCCCATGGCCACGATGCGGATTTCATCTCCCTGGCGGGCACCTAACATGGCCACCTGGTTGATGCTCTTCGCGTTGGCCTGTTTATCGGCTTTGAAAACCAGGATATCAGATTGAAATTCCCCGGCTTTGGCCACAAATAAAGCTGCAGGACGCGCATGAAGGCCGAGTTTGTTGGGGATGGTGAGCATTAGCTGATGCGCTTCACGCTCTACCAGTTCTACCGGTGTGGCGGCAGCGGCTTCCACCAGTTCCACTTCCTCTAGTTGGCCAGCTTTCATTAACAGAGCGCCTCTTGCTTCCTCAATTACCTGCTGTGGCGTGCCACCGATTGAGGCCTGTACGGCCGCGGCCATGGCACCCTCAACAAGCGGGGCGGCCGTTAGATAAACATGTTCGCTTTGTTCCGGTTCCAGAAACTCAAGGGCTAGCTCGGTGCTTAGCAGGGCGCTACCCAGGTCCATAAGAACAACTACGCCCTCATCACTGTAGACGGACTGAATAGCCTCCAACACTTTCATTGCATCCGTGCCAATCGGATTTTCCGGATCTTCAATTCCGCCGGCGAAGGCCAGGGGAACTTTGCCCTGAACCATCTGATTGGCTAATTCATAGACGCCTTCAGCAAGCTTGGCGCTGTGTGAAACAATGACGATACCTACCATGACAACCCCTTGGTTGACGAAAATTCAATTTTTAGTAGATGGCAAAAAACGATCAAGCCCTACACAGAGGGCATGAATCAAGTTCCCAGACTTGATCGGCAACTGCCTCCGTTAATAATTGAGCCGGGCCTGTTTTGAACCCACGATTTCCGCAGCGGCAGGCGAACCAGCCAATTTGTAGGTTCTGATAACTGCCGCGGGGTGATTCCAGGTTGATTGTTTCCACATTCATACCCCAGCGCGCGTTAGTGATCAACCTCTGGCAGCCGCACTCCCTGAGTTTGTCAAAGTATAATGAGAAATGAGTGCAGTGCCGCATGAGTAAAACAGCCACGGTAATGTCATTTGGAAAAGAAACCATGCGCGCATCGCCGTTTATTGTTTCCAGATTTGCGGCTAGATCGTCGCTTGATCGTTCTAGCAGAAGTTGGTTTAGCTCCAAGGCATAAACCTTCTTTGCTATCTGGGCTATTTTCCGGCTTAACCGCAAATCACCGGCGCCTATTTCCAAAACGATGTCCTGAGAATTGATTTGATCAAGTATCAATTGGTAAGTGGGCGCATCGTAAGGCGCCCACATCCATTCCCAATCCGCCATTGGTATTACCGGCGTGCGTATTCGTTTTACCATCTGTAACCCGGAATGCACGAGCAACTATCTACGGCGGGGG